>OLOQ01000142.1_pt1 | contig 81596 bp, 67 predicted proteins | sample 1673101 | NCBI WGS metagenome assembly OLOQ01 (sample SAMEA3136754, study PRJEB25190) | human gut metagenome | biome: human gut; feature: human-associated habitat; material: faeces | place: Austria | collected 2013 | reverse complement strand
ATTTTGTCCAGTCTGTAAGGCACCGGCCAGCAAGTTCAAAGAACAGTCCGGTGACAAGACATGGGCTGCAGAACACGTTGTAGGTGTTGCACAGGGTGCGCCTGAAGATATCATGGCTGATTTAAGAGCAAACTTTGAAGGTGAATGTTCAGAAGTTGGTATGTACCTGGCAATGGCTCGTGTCGCTCACAGAGAAGGCTATCCGGAAATCGGTTTATACTGGGAGAAGGCAGCTTATGAAGAAGCTGAACATGCAGCGAAGTTTGCAGAACTCCTTGGTGAAGTTGTTACAGACAGCACAAAGAAGAACCTTGAGATGAGAGTAGATGCTGAACACGGTGCAACAGAAGGTAAATTCGATTTAGCTAAACGTGCGAAAGCTCTGAACCTGGATGCAATCCATGATACAGTGCATGAGATGGCCCGCGACGAGGCTAGACACGGCAAGGCATTCGAAGGTCTGCTTAAGAGATACTTTGGCTAATCACAAAGCCGCATAGAATAAGGATTTTTATGAGAGGGAATCACTTTCGTGATTCCCTCTTTTTTTAACATTTTCCATGGAAAAGTGCAAACGAATGTGTCAATTTTGGGCTCTTTTATACCTCAAAATAGTCTAAATGTGTCCTTAAAAAATGTGTTCTTTGTATTACCAGGATAATGAAACCATCCATTTGAGGACAGTCAGAGAGACTTCTTCATAGGTATCGTTGAAGAGGCCAAAAATCAAGGTCACAATAACCGCCAATTCTAATGTGGGACTTATCGTTTTTGTAGTTTTTAGTATAAGGATACGGTTCATCAATATCGTTGCGTAAAGAAGTGAAATTATCATAATCATCATGGGCATAACACCAGGTGATGTGAGATTTTTGGACTTTGATTGCCTTTATGATCATATTCTTTGCGTTTTTCACTTCACCTTTGATTAAGAAATCCTCATATTCATATGTTTTTATATTGGAAGTTCGTTTTACCTGATTAATAAATGATTCTGCCATTGTAGTCATCTGTCCTTTTACCATGAAAAGTCAATTCTGAGGGTTGTATCAGTGCCATCTTTTTCAAGCTTTTTTCTACATAAAAATCCCTCTGTTTCCTTATAGAATGGCACATCTACCTTTTTTACGGATGCTTTGAAACCGAGCTGTTTCAATCCCTTTTCAATTTCGCTTCTTAAATCATTGATACAATTTGAGTAACAGACATCTTTAACACCGAAACTGCCGGCACCTATATCATCTCGAGGAAGGAGTTTATCTTTGATTGGAAGAAGGCGCCAATAATCTTTATCATAGCCAGCATAGGCCAAATAGCCTGAAACAGAATACTTACCGGCATTATTTTGGCTGCGAGCCAAGCGTTTCAATTCTTCAAGAACAGCTTTAACATGAAAGTTCAGCCAGTACTGTCTGCCTGCTATTTCTTCTTTCGTCAGCTGTGGGCCTTTGCTGCTGCGTAATTCATCTGCGAATGTCATAGGTGATACCTCCCGGATATAAAAATCTAAATGATAGGTTTACTTGTTTTCTATGCTGCTATTGTATCATTTGAGTTAGAATTGGGTGGTCCCAGGGGGGTAAAAAAACAGTGATTTGGAACTTGTAGGCGGCCGTGATAATCGCTATAATAATGAAAGAAATAAACGGGCGTTTCACAGTGCGGCCGTGTCAAAGGAGTCAATCAATGATAATTACAATACTACTTGCAGGACTGCTTCTTATACTTGCTGCAGGCATCAGGTGTGGATTTGCGCTGGATGATTTAATATGGATGGCAGTCAATGGCATAAAAAAGGCTGTGAATGTCCTGAGTGTGCTGGCTATTGTCGGTATTTTGACAGCGATGTGGCGTGCAGATGGTACGATCGCTTATATCGTATCATCCGCGGCGGGGTTATTTAAGCCATCTATTCTGATCGTGACCATTTTTTTGATGAATTGTCTTGTTTCTTTTATGACAGGGACTTCATTTGGAACAGCTGCAACGATGGGCGTGATCAGTATGACGATTGCCGGTACAGCAGGTGTTAATCCGGTAATCAGCGGTGGCGCGGTGATTTCAGGCTGTTTTTTTGGTGACAGATGTTCACCGCTTTCAAGCAGCGCAATTCTCGTGGCCTCTGTGACAGAGACAAATCTGTTTGATAATATCCGAAATATGTTAAGGACGGCAGCAGTTCCTTTTGTCCTGACGTGTCTCATTTATGGGGCGATTGGACTTTGTAGCATCAATCAGGTTGATGCCGCTTCCGTATCGGATGTTTTTGCAAAAGAGTTTCAGCTGAATAGATGGATGATTTTGCCAGCTGTTATTGTGCTTGGACTTTCAATGCTGCGTGTCGATGTGAAGCAGTCGATGACGCTCAGTATTGTATGTGCAGTCATCCTTTGTGTTGTGTTTCAACACAGATCAGCAGCGGAAATTATCCGGATCATGCTGATAGGATACAGGGCCGGGGATCCGGTGGCTGCGCAGATGATCAATGGCGGTGGCCTGCTATCGATGAAGAAGGTTTTGATGATTGTCTGTATGACATCTACTTATTCCGGGATTTTCAGTGGCACCGGAATGCTGGATGGCATAACGGAATATGTAAAAACAATCTCTCAAAAGACGGGAAGATTTTTATGTATCGTGCTGCTTTCTGTTGTTACAAGTATGGTCGGCTGCAATCAGACAATCGCGATCATGATGACAGAGCAGCTGGGCTGTGTTTTGTATAAAGAACAAGAAAATTCGCAGAGAGCAGTTGATCTGGAAGATTCTGCCGTTTTGATTTCGGCACTTATTCCGTGGTCCATTGCGGGAGCCGTGCCGGCAGCTACGATTGGTGCACCGGTATATTGTCTTGCAGCGGCATGCTATCTGTATTTAATTCCGATTTGTCGACTGGTTAGAAAAAAGAATATCTTTCCGGGATGCAACAATTAAGAATAATATAAGAAATAAGTCAGTCAATCGTCCTTGACAGAAGATGCAAAAAAAATTACAATATCTATTATACATGGAATTTGCTCCCAATTCCGCTGAAAATAAGGATGGGAGCCTTTTTATCATAATTGCAGTATAAATTTCGCCTGTGGTAAACGCTCCGCATGGATGCGCAGCGATTTTTAATGGATATTTAGTTTGATCATTGAGTTTTGTCTGCACATGCAGACAGATAGATTTAGGAGGAGACGACAACATGCCGATTAAAATACAGGATGATTTGCCGGCAAAGTCCGTGTTGGAGGATGAGCACATTTTCGTGATGACGGAGACGAGAGCTTTGTCTCAGGATATTCGTCCTTTGAAGATTGTGATTCTGAATCTGATGCCGACGAAGATTGAGACAGAGACACAGATTCTGAGACGCCTTTCCAATACGCCGCTGCAGATTGAGATTACGCTTTTGCAGACAGCGACCCATGAGTCGAAGAATGTATCTGAAGAGCATATGATTGCTTTTTATCAGGAATTTGACCAGATTAAGGATGAGAATTATGACGGAATGATCATTACCGGTGCGCCGGTGGAGATGATGCCATATGAAGAAGTGGAATACTGGGATGAGTTATGCGAGATTATGGAGTGGAGTAAGACACATGTGCATTCTACCTTCCATATTTGCTGGGGTGCCCAGGCGGGGCTTTATTATCATTACGGTATTCCGAAGTATATTCTGGACAAGAAGATTTCCGGCGTATTTTCCCATAAAGTGCTGAATAAGAAGTCCAGACTGTTCAGAGGTTTTGATGATACATTTTATGCGCCGCATTCCCGTCATACGGAAGTGAGAGCCGAGGATATCGAGAAGGTGCCGGAACTGAGAATTATGGCGGCTTCCGAGGAGGCCGGTGTTTATGTTGTGGGCAGTGCGGATGATTCCCAGTTCTTTATCATGGGCCATTCAGAGTACGATGTGGATACATTGGCGAAAGAATATTTCAGGGATGCAGAGAAGGGAATGAATCCGGAAGTGCCGAAGCATTATTTCCCGGATGATGACCCGACGAAGCAGCCGGAGATGAAGTGGAGTGCCCACGGACAGTGGATTTATTCTAACTGGATGAATTATTTTGTTTACCAGACAACACCATATGAATTGAAGAATGGTGTTTTTGTACCTGTAGAATGATCAATACAGTAACCTTGTGAAATGAGTGACAGGTAAGTGTACAACGGCAGTTATGATGCATGATGTACCATATAAAAAGGATGATTTTATGACGGAAGATTATAAGGGATTATCTGGGAGTGAAGTCAGCCAGAGAGTTGAAGCGGGAAAGGTCAATACCACCACTAACAGTATATCCCGAACGAAGAAAGAGATTTTTCGGGCGCATTTATGTACGTTCTTTAACTTTCTGAATGTTTTTCTCGGTGCACTTGTTCTGATGACAGGACAGATTAAGAATCTGACTTTTATGTTTACGATTATTGCCAATTCAGTCATTGGTATTATTCAGGAGTTAAAGGTCAAGAGTCTTGTGGATAAGTTGTCTGTGATTACAGCCTCGAAGGCGACGGTTATCAGGGATGGCACGAAGAAGCAGATACCGCTGGATGAGCTTGTTGTGGATGATGTGATGGTGCTGGAAAGCGGTGATCAGATTGGTGCGGACTGTGTGGTTCTGGAAGCCCAGGGCATTGAAGTCAATGAATCCATGATTACCGGTGAATCTGTGGCTGTGAAGAAGCATGAAGGCGATGAGATGTTGTCGGGAAGCTTTCTTGTGGCCGGAAGCGGTGTGGCAAGGGTTATTCATGTGGGCAGTGAGAATTATGCTACGATTCTGGCAGCCAAAGCCAAAGACAAAAAGCGTGCCACATCGGAAATGCAGGATTCCATCGGCAGGATTATTAAGATTGTCGGTTTCCTGATTGTACCGGTTGGTATATTGCTTTTCCTTTCTCAGAGAGCCATTGAGGGAACCACCACATCCGATGCCATTGTCAACACCGTTGCCGGTGTTATCGGTATGATTCCGGAAGGGCTGGTACTTCTGACCAGTGTTTCATTTATTTTGGGTGTTGGCCGTCTGGCAAGAAAGCAGGCATTGGTGCAGGAGATGGAAGCTATTGAAGCACTGGCCCGTGTGAATGTGCTTTGCCTGGATAAAACCGGTACCATCACCACCGGTGATTTGGAAGTGGTGGAAGTTGTGCCTTGCGGGACTATGTCGGATGAGAAGATCAGAGAGGTCATGAATGAGATCACATTTGCATTCAATGATGTCAATCCGACCCAGCAGGCTTTGATGAATTATTTTGAAAAGACGCAGAAATGGCAGACAACGGATCTGATTCCGTTTTCCTCTGCGAGAAAATATCGTGCCATTGCCTTTGGCGAGCACGGAGCTTATGTGCTGGGTGCGCCGGAATTCATTATGAAGAATGATGAAGAACTGCTGAAGAAGAGCGAGACTTATGCACTGCAGGGCTATCGTGTACTTTTGCTGGCGGAGACGAATCAGATTTCAAGTGCCGATGGTACGGTGGGAACACCAAAACCGGCAGCGCTGATTGTTATTTCCGACTGTGTCAGAGAAGAAGCACCGTCTACATTTGCTTATTTTGAAGCACAGCATGTGGCGATTAAGGTTATTTCCGGTGATAATCCGGCGACAGTTTCACAGATTGCCCAGAAGGCCGGTCTGAAGGATGGCGACAAATATATTGATGCTTCCACCTTGCCGGAGAGTTTTGATGAGCTGAAAAATGTTGTCAAGAACTATACGGTTTTCGGCCGTGTAACACCGGAGCAGAAGCAGCGTCTGATCAAGGCTTATCAGGCCAATAAATCGGTTGTCGGCATGGTGGGCGATGGTGTCAACGATGTTCTGGCTTTAAAGGATGCTGACTGTGGTATCGCCATGGCGGCGGGCAGTGATGCAGCGAAACAGGTGGCACATATCGTGCTGCTGGATTCAGATTTTGTTCATTTGAAGGAAATCGTCAGCGAAGGCCGTATGATTATCTCCAACATCGAGAGAGTGAGCTCTCTGTATCTGACAAAGACGATTTATTCATTACTGTTGAATGTGATTTTTATATTATTGGGACGTTCCTATCCGTTTGTGCCGATTCATCTGACACTGATCAGTACGGTGGCCATCGGTATTCCAAGTTTTATTCTGGCATTAGAACAGACCGAGACTGTGACCCAGAGCGGCTTCCTGAAGCATGTGCTTCGAGTCGCACTGCCTGGAGCTTTGACTATGGTGCTGAATATGCTGCTGATTCAGGGAATTTCTATTGCACTTGGGTTTGACAGCGGCATGACTGCGACGTATAATTTGATTGTGGCAGGCATGGTCAGCCTGATGGTACTGATGCGGGTATGTAACCCGATGAATAAGATCCGAAGTATTTTGTGCAACACGATGATTGCGATTTTTGTGGCTTGTGTCATTTTATTCCCGGATCTGTTCAGCATCAACAGTGTATTCAGCTGGAGAATGATCTTTATTGCACCGCTTGTTATTTTTACTTATTACAGTATGAAGTATCTGTCGGCAATTGTTCATTTTCTGTTAAGAAAACATATTTAGAATCAGGAGGCCGTCGCCACCTGTCGAAGTCTTTCGGCAGTGGCGGCGGTTTTTATTTTTTTCTGTAATTCGAGCATTAAAGATATCGCTGAGTGATTGAGTCATCGGCGTTAGGGAGGTATTTGTATGGATATAAAAACTTTTGCAAAGGAACATTTTGAGGAATACAAAGCGTTGATCTGTCAGTTGACAGCAATTCCGGCGCCGTCTCATCATGAGAAAAGGAGAGCGGCGTTTATCTGTGAGTATCTGCATCAGTTGGGATATGGCCAGGCGTTTATTGATGATGCGAAGAATGTGATCTGTGAGATAAAAGGCAGTGATTTGGAGGCACCGGTGCATATTTTTATGGCGCATACGGATACGGTTTTCCCTGATGAGACAGAGATTCCGGTTGTTGTGGAAGACGGCTGTATCAAGGCACCGGGAGTTGGGGATGATACCACCAATGTGTGTGCGATTCTGATGACTTTGAAATATTTATCAGAAAAACAGATTGTGCCAAAACAAACCATGGTTTTTGCCTTGAATTCCTGTGAGGAGGGACTTGGCAATTTGAAGGGATGCAGAGCCCTTGTGAAGCAGTATACAGGAAGAATCGGACAGTTGGTTTCTTATGATTGCGGGTACAATGCGGGAACCGTCTGGGCTGTCGGTTCGAGACGTTATGAGATTCGTATTCGGACTACCGGTGGACATTCCTATGCAGATTTTGGAGCGACCAATGCGATTGCCGTGGCTGCAGATATGATTCATGATTTTTATGAGATAGACACCAATACGATGCCGGGAAAAACGACGTACAATGTAGGATTGATCGAAGGCGGTACATCAGTGAATACCATTGCTCAGGATGTGAAGATTCTCTATGAATATCGTTCAGACAGAATGATGGGACTGGAGCTGATGGAAAGAGAAATGTCAGTGATTGTTGATAAATATACAGATCGTGAAGATGCCAGAGTGGATATTGAGATGATCGGGGACAGGCCTTCTATGGGGCAGGTAGACAAAAAGAAAATGACGGAACTGCAGAAGCGGGCAGAAGGGATTATTTTCAGAAATACCGGTGTGATGCCGATGTTCGGAAGCGGATCCACAGACTGCAATATTCCATTGTCCATGGGCATACCGGCCATCTGTTTCGGCGTTTATCTGGGCGGCGGACAGCATACAAGAGAAGAATATGTCCGAATCGATTCACTGGAAACAGGCCTGTGTGCGGCCATGGAAATGATTTGCGAGGATATGACGAACCCGTTGTAGGAAAGGGCTGGTTTCTTATTGACGGTTGAATATATCGTGTTCTTCTATGAAACGTCGCACACCCGTGCGAAATGTTTCACAGAAGAACACGATATATTTCAACCTGTGAATTGAGGGAAACCAACGCTTTGATGACAGCGGGATTGTCATATTCTCTTTGGAAAGTGGACAGTCGGGGAGAATGTTTCGGAAAGAAGGATATGATGTCAGAAGGATATTATATTTCTCAGATGAAAAAGAATGTATTGAAATATAAATTGTAATAGTGAGGAAAATATCGTGAAGATAAATAGAATGGCTGTTGTACAGGGGCTGAATCTTGAGCCTGTTCCGGGACAGTTACGATATGGCTGCGGGATGACTGATTTTGAGGACTTTTATGACATTGCTGAATACGTGAATGAAAAAGCATATTTGGGCAATCAGATTGTTTTTGGCGATTATGAAACGGGGGCAGTGTATACACCTTTTGAAAAGGAAAGGAATATTGCCTATGGCGGAGTTGAATGGATAGAAGGTTATTTTTATTTTTTAAAGGCTGATTTTAGCAAAAAGACGGTGACGATTATGCAATATCGGCCGGATTGGGACTGTAAGGAATGCTTCAGTATCGGAATGGCTGAAGTGGAATTGTATAATTTGCGTATTGTTGGGACACCGATCCATTTGATCAGCCAGAGTGAAGAGATGAGGTGTTATTATCCGGAGCAATTTTCAATTAAGCTTTCAGCACGGGAAAGTGTGATTGAAATTGTGGACAATCATATCTATTGCAGCTGTTGGGAGGAAGAAGGCGTTGCTGAGTGTGAGATCACAGAAGACTATAAATATTATGAAAAACTGATCGTCAGAAATAGATTCGGTGATGTGATGTCAGAGGAACCGGGGGCATTGACGCGGCTGCCGAATGGCCAGTGGTGGCTGTCGTAAAAGGTGCTGTGGTTGTATTAGATTCCATGCAAGGGGAATGCCGCCGGTTTCTCCGATTATGAGTGAATAGGTTTACTGAATCAATATTAGGTTAGGTTGTAATAGGCTGCATAAATACCATTTTTATCAAGCAGTGTCTCATGTGTTCCGCGTTCGGCAATGCCGTTTTCAGTGAGGACAATGATTTCATCTGCATTTTTAATAGTGGACAGACGGTGAGCGATGGTGATCGTTGTACGGTTTCTGGAGAGTTCCTCCAGACTGTGCTGGATCCATCGCTCACTTTCGTTGTCCAGGGCACTGGTTGCTTCATCGAGAATAAGAATCGGGGGATTCTTCAAGAAGACACGGGCAATGGAAATACGTTGCTTCTGGCCACCGGAAAGTCTGGCACCACGTTCACCGACAAAGGTATCATATTGATCGGGCAATTCCATAATGAAGTCGTGGATATTGGCACGTTTGGCAGCTGCAATAATTTCATCTTCTGAGGCATCTGGTTTGCCGTAAGCAATGTTATCGCGGATGGATCCGGAGAACAGATAGACATCCTGCTGTACAACGCCAATCCGGCTTCGCAGACTTTTTAGAGTGAGGGTGCGGACATCGTGACCATCAATTGTGATCCGGCCATCGGTTACATCGTAGAAGCGGGGCAGCAGGGAGCATATGGTTGTCTTACCGCCGCCGGAAGGACCGACCAGTGCGACGGATCTGCCGGCAGGAATATCAATGGATACATGGGAAAGAACGGTTGTCTCATCGTCGCTGTAATGGAAGGAGACATCTTCATAGCAGACATGACCTTTCACATTGGCAAGATCCACGGCATCCGGTGCATCCTGAATATCCGGCACGGTTTCCATAACATCAAGAAAACGGCGGAAGCCGGAAAGACCCTTCTGCATCATTTCCATCAGTTCTACCAGAATCTGTATTGGACTGATGAAGATGCCGATATACAGGGCATACATAGCCAGGTCGGCAGCAGACATTTCGCCATTGGCGATTAAGAAACCGCCATAAACCAGTGTGACAAGATACATCATGCCCTGGAAGAACAGATTGGAGCTCATGAATTCCCCCATACATCTATAGTTGTCTTTTTTGGAAACAAGGAATGCCTGATTGCTCCGTCGGAACTTTTCTTTCTCGATGTCTTCATTTGTAAAGGATTGAACCACACGGATGCCGGCTAAAGTATCCTGCAGGCTGGCATTGACATCCCCGATTTTTCTTCTGTTTTCCATGAATGTCCGCTGCATCTTCTGATTTTGACGGAAAGAGAAGAAAAACATGACAATGACAAGGAAAATCAGAGGCAGAGCAAGCTTCCTGTTGATGACAAAAAGGAAGATGAAGGCACCGACAATTTTGATCAGAGAAATGAACAGATTCTCCGGACCATGGTGGGCAAACTCAGAAATATCGAATAGGTCACTGACCAGTTTGCTCATCATCTGGCCGGAATTATTCTGGCTGTAATAGGAAAAAGACAATTTTTCATAATGCTCAAAGAGCTGCTGACGCATATCCCGTTCCATGTTGGCACCCATCATATGGCCCTGATAGCTGACATAATATTTGCATAGGCTCTGGATCACGTACATCAGGAACAATCCGATGCCAATCCATGGGAGGACATGCAGGATCATGCTTTTATCCTGAGTGAAAAGTGTTTTGGTGGCTGTCCGCAGAATCTGCGGGTAGGAAAGGTCTACAAGGCTGATGATGGCTGCACAGAGCAGGTCAATAAAAAAGACCACTTTATAGGGGCCGTAGTAATGAATGAATTTTTTGAGTGTATGCATAAAAAGTTCCTTTCATCATATGATTTCTATTTGGTCAGTCATGACGCAGCTCTTATTATAAAGGAATACGGGCACTATGACAAGCCGTTCATTCAAGTCATTTACCGACCCCGTTTTTATGGTATAGTGATAGAAAATCCGGATTTGTGAAGTTGGAGGAAAAGGTATGACAGAATGGGAAAAATCCTATTTTTGACGAATAGAGAAAAGGACATTCAGATGTATTAAAACGTTAATCGCATCTGATGCCATACCACATTTCCGTGGACAGATTCTGAAATGCCTTCGTCCACGAAACCAAAGGAGGCATAATAATGGATCAGCTTGTCTTTGCAGGTTAATACCAGCCCTTTTCGGCCATGGGATTTGGCGTCAAGAATGGCTCTTCGGATTAATTCTCCTGCATAGCCATGCTGACGATAAGAGGGGATGGTATTGACACCGAAAATCATTTGCCATGCCCCTTTTTCATTGTGCATAGAGGCGTTTTCATACATTTCATCGGTCAAATCCGGATGGTCGGTAACAAAGCCATCTACAAAGGCAATGAGTTTGTCTGCATCAAACATCAGCCAGAAATGATCGCCGTAAAATTTGATCCGTTCTGCAAATTCTTCTTTGGTTGCGGCTTCTGCTGCAGGAAAACATTCTGCTTCGACAGCAGCGACCGCTTCAAGGTCATTGATGGTGGCAGTTCTTATCTTCATATGATGCCATAGATTAATCGATTCGATATGTGCTTTTTTTAATTCATTTTTAAAAATTTTTTCATTGTCCATGAGAACCCCACCTGCATTTAAATTTTAAGAATCGTATCATAAATTAAAATATTTGTCAATCAAAACATATAAAGGATATTCGGGCCAGCGTGGATGTATTGATACATGAAAATATACAGCTGCTTCTTTTTGTGATATAGTGTTGATAGAAACAACTGTACTTGGAGGTATACGATGATTTTTTGTTTTTCAGGAACCGGCAACAGCCGATATATTGCACAGCGGATTGCAGAGGCGTTGCAGAAAACAGTGATAGATTTAAATGCCAGAATTAAAGATAACGATACGGCAACAGTGGATACCGGCAGCGATGTCATCATGGTGACACCGACTTATGCATGGCGTATTCCCAAAATTGTTTCGGAATGGATGGCGAAAACAAAGTGGACAGGTGCGAAGCGTATCTGGTTTGTGATGGATTGTGGCAGTGAAATCGGTAATGCAGCAAAGTATAATCGCAGCCTGGCAGAACAAAAACAGCTTCACTATATGGGAACAGCACAGATTATTATGCCGGAGAATTATATCGCCATGTTCAATGCACCTCAGGTGAATGAGGCACAGCAGATTACGGCAAAAGCGGAACCTGATATTCAGGCAGCAATCAAATGTATTCAGAAGAAGCAGGAATTTCCTGTACCGAGGAATAATTTGTATGACCGTTTGATGAGTGGACCGGTGAACCCGATTTTTTATAAAATGATTGTAAAGGCGGATGACTTTAAAGCAAGTGAAGCCTGTACTGGATGCGGATTGTGTGTTAGAAAATGTCCGATGAACAATATTCAACTTCGGGAGAAAAAGCCGGTGTGGGGCAAAAACTGTACCCATTGTATGGCCTGTATCTGCTATTGTCCGACGGAAGCCATTGAGTATGGCAAAAAGAGCGTTGGCAAACCGAGGTATCAATTTGAAAAGCTGACAGGGGTGAAGTGATGGAGATAAAACTACATTATCAGGAAAAAGGGGAAGGCGAACCGATGATTCTTCTGCATGGAAACGGGGAGGATGGTTCTTATTTTGCACATCAAATGGACTATTTCAGCAGGAATTATCGTGTGATTGTGGTGGATACAAGAGGGCATGGACAGTCACCCAGAGGCACTGCGCCATTTACCATTGCTCAGTTTGCAGAGGATTTGCATGATTTTATGGATGAGCTTGACATTTCAAAGGCAGTGATTCTTGGCTTTTCAGATGGGGCAAATATTGCTATGAAGTTCGTTCTTAAATATCCTGAAAGGGTAAAGGCTCTGATATTAAACGGAGGCAATCTGAACCCGAAAGGTGTAAAGCCTATCACGCAGATCCCGATTGAGATCGGTTACAGGATAGCCTCGAAATTCGCTTCAAAATCAGCTGGGGCGAGGAAAAATGCGGAAATGCTGGGACTGATGGTGAATAATCCGAATATTGAGGCAGAAGAATTGTCCAAGATCACGGTTCCGACTCTTGTTATTTCCGGAACGAAGGATATGATTAAGGAATCTCACACAAAGGAGATTGCCAAAGCACTGCCAAATGCAAAGCTGGCTATTATAGAGGGCAGTCATTTTGTTGCCAATCAGAATTCGAAGGTATTTAACCGGGTGGTGGAGCAGTGGTTGTCGGTGGTGCAGCATGAAAGATGAAAAGGAAGCAAAAAAAGTTGGCCTTGGAAAAAATATCGCAATGAAAAGAAAAGATATTGTCAAAAGGTGGAATTGCTTATATTACAAAATGAATTTAAGGTGGGGTAATAATGTTTATACAACCGGACCATACATACAGAGATATTCAGGAAAAATCCTTCCAGCAGTGGCTGGATGAAATGGAGCAGCATGAGGATTTGGCTGTCAGCGGCGGCGTCAAACTGGCCAGAGAATATGTACAGTATCTGAAAGATGAGATAAAGCGTCAGGAAGAATCCAATCAGCTGAAAATAGACTATATGAAAAAACTGAAAAACGGCAGATAACGATAGGAGCAACAGACTAAACATCAGGAAGCAGAAGAGAGATGTTTAGTCTGTTTTTTGTGTAGCGAGAGTTAGAGTTGTAAGTTGACAACTATATCGCACTGTGATATAGTATATATAACGAAGTGCGATATATTGAACGTTGATATAGAGTACAGCAATATCGATGAACGAAAGAGGAAAGACAATGGATGCCCACATTAGAAAAGTTTATGTTCCAATGACTGAAACAGGGTTTTACATTTTATATTGCCTGCAGGAAGAAATGCATGGTTACAATATCGGATTGAGAGTGAAGGTGATGACCTGCGGAGAAGTCACCATCAGTCCTGGAACGATGTACGGAACATTATCCAAGATGGAGAAGGATGGTTTGATTTCTTTTTTGAGGGAAGAAGATAAGCGGAAGATTTACCAAATCACGGATTTGGGGAGAGATGTGCTGAATCTGGAATTGGCGAGAATTGAACGATTGTACAAGAACAGTAAGGGGGAACGGTACAATGGCAGATAAGAAGGAGATGAAGATTTTTACCTTAAGTGAATATGAGGAAGAAGAACAGTATTTGAATCAGATGGCACGGAGTGGGTATTTGTTTGAGAAAGTCACTTTGCCGGGAGTTTACCATTTCAGGAAGACAGCTCCGGTGAATATGGTTTATAGAATAGATTTTAACCCCAAGAAGAAGGAAGACTGGGACAGCTATAAGCAGATGTATCAAGACTATGGATGGACCTATATCCAGGATTTAAATGAATACAGCTATTTTTGCAAAGTGGCAGAGGATGAGGAAGAAGCAAATGAGATTTTTAGTGATAATCAGTCTCGAATCGATATGATGGACCGCATTATCCGGCGAAAGATGCTGCCGATTGTAGCCATCTTTTTATGCTGTGTCATTCCCCAGGCAGTTCGTATGGCAGACGGTATGTATACAGATAGAGTGTCTATTGCATTTTATATTTTATGGGTGATTTTGATTGTGCTGTATGTTTATTTGATTGCCCGAAGTACAGCAGGGTTTGTAAGATTGAGAAAGAAGTATGAGATGGAGAAGTAAGGCTTCATTTAATCATCATCAGTTAATCTTTTTATTGAATAAAATATATATCGTGGTATATACTAATAATAGAAAGGGGCTGATTTTATGATGACGGCAAAAGTTTTTGAAAACGGAAGGAGCCAGGCTGTGAGACTGCCAAAAGAATGTAGATTTAACACAGATGAGGTAGCTGTTAATAAAATTGGGGAAATTGTATTGTTGGTTCCGAAATCAAGTAAATGGAATTCATTTATGCAGGCTATAGACATGTTTTCGGATGATTTTATGGAAGATGAGCGAGATAATGATATAAAGCAGGAGCGTGAATCATTATGAGATATATGCTGGATACCAATATATGTATCTATGCAATAAAGCATAAGCCAGAACAAGCATTTAAGCGGCTGCAAGAACACGACCCATCGGAAATATGTATTTCTTCTGTTACATATGCAGAATTGGTACATGGTGTAGAAAAGAGCAAATCAATTGAAAAGAACAGGCTTGCATTAGCATTATTGTTGGCAAATATTGAAATAATAAGTTTTGACTCTTTAGCTGCTGAAAGTTATGGAAAAATTAGAGCTGATTTAGAAAAAGCAGGAAATCCCATTGGACCATTGGATATGATGATTGCAGGACATGCAAAATCACTTAAGTATACTGTTGTAACAAATAACACAAAAGAGTTTGAACGGGTACAGGGATTGAAACTTGAAAACTGGGCAAAGTGATTTTAGTCTAAAATTACTTTGCCGGAAATTCAATACACTCAGAAAATAACAGAAGATGAAACAGACAGCAGAATGATTGGAACAATGGAATGGTCATATCTCAGTTCTTTGTCCGTTGAAACGTTTCGCACGGGTGTGCATTGTTTTAACGGACAAAGAACAGGAGATATGACCAGAGTGTGACTAGTTGCTGTTTGTTTCATTTTCTGTTATTCAAAGACTATTTGTTTTCGGCTCAATATTTTTAGTTTAATTCGGCGATTCGCGATACCCCCACATAGATTTGGCTGATCTTATACCATGTGGCATAATCCGTCACCCCGGTCTGAGGAAGATTGAAGATCTTCTGGAATGTTCGTACAGCCTCTGCGGTCTGATTGCCATAGATGCCGTCTGCCGCTATTTTCGGAATAGCCGGATAATTATCGGAGATACGGTTTAATTGTTCCTGCATCTGCTGGACCTTCTGGCCTGAACTGCCGATGGTGAGATCGTAACCCGGCCAGGAGCTTGGAATGCCGCTGATCTGTTCTGCAGAGTTAATATAGATATCATCCCCATAGTAATAGCGCAGAATCTCAATGGGTGAATAACCCTGTTCGCCCAGATCCTTAGAGCCCCACTGACTCATCCAGTTTGGGCAGGAGACTCGGCGACCGTCACAGTACTGGGTGAGAATCGGCTGCAGGACACCCGGACGGGAGAGATAGTTGGAGAAAATCATATCCACTGTTTCGGATATGTTTTCAAAAATATTTCTTCCATAGACAAAGAAATGGTCGTAGGCAGTGGAGTTGGTGATAGTAAAATCATAACCCTTATTGCGATACCATTCAGTGAACACTCTGTTGAGGGTGAAGGAGATAATGGCCAGACAGTTGGCGATAATGGAGGATTCCGGCCAGGTGGCGTAGATTTCACTGGAAGCGACGTTTTTGATATATTCTTTAAATGGAATATAATAATTGGCAGCTCTGGTATCTGTAGGCGGTCCGTCGTGGACGATGATGGTTTCGGGAATGACAACACGGCTTAGTACGACTTCACCGGATTCAGAGACATCTTTGATTTCCGCTTCTGCGATTTTAGGCGGGAAATTACCGTATAGGGTATGAGGCGGTACAACGATCGGAGAAGCTTCGATGTTGGCCAGCGGCATAAGTCGGGCGCTCTGAAGGGCAGTAACGTTGGCTAGTATCTGAGCACCGCTGATTGTCAGATTGGAATAACCTTCAGCCTGAACGGTGAAATTATACTCTGAATAGGGTTGGGCACTGCTGCTCTCCAGACTGTAAGAAACAGGAGGGGCAGGCAATTCAATGGTGGGTGTTTCACCGGAATTATCTGTTGTCAGTTCCTCAATAATATTGTCTGGATTTCCGGTATCTGTAACCTGAATCACGGCATTTTCGATGGGAGTATAATCATTGCGACCTGTGACGGCAAGCTGCAGGCGACCGTAGGAAGCGGCGGATACCTGGGCCGGCATAACAGGAACTGGGGATGAAGCCATGGGTGTAAACCTCAATAGGGAATTGATTTATTATATGCATATTTGACGAAAAGATGACGGAGAAAGCATGCATTATGTGAAAAATTATGCATACAAAAATTTTCAGATAATCATATAATTATTTAGGTTGAATTTGCTTTTAATCTATGGTATACTTCATGCAGTTTAAAATTCAGTGTCGAAAGATATTGAATATAAGTGATTTTTGGAAGTTATTTACAAAAAAGGACAGGAGTGGAAGTATCAATGATGTGTTTATATTCGCAAAGCTTGAAAATGCATATTTATACAAAATTCTCCATTTCTTGTTTATATTTATTAACTTAAAAAAAGAGGTTTCATGTTATTGTCTTTTCTATTTTTGACATGAAATTATCTTTTTTTTTTGCAAATTAGGAGAAAGGATCAGGTGAGAAAATGAAAGCGTTTCTGATTTTGGCAGACGGTACTGTTTATGAAGGAGAAAGCATCGGTTCTACCAGAGAAGTTATCAGTGAAATTGTGTTTAATACATCTATGACAGGTTATTTGGAAATTTTAACAGATCCGTCCTATTGCGGCCAGTCTGTCGTTATGACGTATCCGTTGATTGGCAATTATGGTGTATGTTATGAGGATATGGAGGATCCGGAATCTTATGTAGACGGTTATATCGTCAGAGAGATCTCCAATAGCCCAAGCAACTTCAGAAGTGAAGATAAACTTGAAAAATTCCTGGTGGATCATGATATCGCCGGCATCCAGGGCATTGATACACGTGCATTGACAAAACGTCTGAGAAACTACGGTACAATGAACGGCATGATCACAACCAATGAAAATTTTGTTCTGGAAGAGGTTCTTCCGAAGATTAAGGCATACAAAGTAACAGATGCGGTAAAACGTGTCAGCTGCAAGGAGAAGACAGTCCTTCCGGGTGACGGCATGAAAGTAGCTTTGATGGATTTCGGCGCAAAGAAAAACATTGCCAAATCCCTGAATGAGCGCGGATGTGAAGTAACGATTTATCCGGCGTATACATCTGCCGAAGAGATTATTGCTTCCAATCCGGACGGTATTATGCTGTCAAACGGCCCCGGCGACCCAAAGGATTGCGGACCGATCATTGAAGAACTGAAGAAGCTTTATGCAACAGATATTCCGATTTTTGCAATCTGTCTTGGACATCAGCTGATGGCGCTGGCCAATGGCGCTGATACAAGAAAGATGAAATGGGGGCATAGAGGTGCAAATCATCCGGTCAAAGATCTGACAACAGGCCGTGTGTATATGTCTTCACAGAACCATGGTTATGTGGTAGCCGATAAGACAGTACCGGAAAATGTAGCTGAGATCAGTTTCATTAATGCCAATGATGTCAGCACAGAAGGTCTGCATTACCTTGGCAAGAATATTTTTACGGTGCAGTTCCATCCTGAAGCCTGCCCGGGTCCACAGGATACAGCGTTCCTTTTCGATAAATTCATAGACATGATGGAGGTCAATAAAGATGCCGAAGAATAATAGTATTAAAAAAGTTCTGGTTATTGGTTCTGGTCCGATTGTCATAGGACAGGCAGCAGAGTTTGATTACGCAGGTACACAGGCCTGCCGTTCTCTGAAAGAAGAAGGTATTGAGGTTGTACTGGTCAATTCCAATCCGGCAACCATCATGACGGATAAACAGATTGCAGACAAAGTGTATATTGAACCGCTGACAACAGAGGTTTTGAAGAAGATTATCAAGAAAGAAGAACCGGACAGCATTCTTCCGACACTTGGCGGACAGGCTGCACTGAATCTGGCTATGGAGCTGGATGAGAGCGGATTCCTGGTTGAAAATCGTGTCAGAATGATCGGTACTTCTTCACAGACCATCAAGAAAGCCGAAGACCGTCTGGCATTCAAAGAGACAATGGAGAAGATCGGCGAGCCATGTGCAGCCAGTGAAGTCTGCACAACACTTCAGGGATGTTTTGATTTTGCAGAGAAGAACGGTTATCCGGTTGTTATCAGACCAGCTTATACACTGGGCGGCAGCGGCGGCGGTATTGCACATGATGCACAGCAGCTGCATGATATTGCCAGCAATGGTCTGAGACTGAGCCGTGTCGGTCAGGTCCTTGTTGAACGCTATATCGGCGGTTGGAAAGAAATTGAATATGAAGTGATCCGAGACAGCTACGGCAACTGCATTACCGTATGTAATATGGAGAATATCGATCCTGTGGGCGTTCATACAGGAGACAGTATCGTTGTGGCACCTTCACAGACTCTGGGGGATAAAGAGTATCAGATGCTTCGTACATCTGCCCTGAACATCATTCAGGAACTGGATATCCACGGCGGCTGCAACGTACAGTATGCACTGAATCCAAACAGTTTTGAATATTGTGTTATCGAGGTTAATCCGCGTGTATCCCGTTCTTCAGCGTTAGCTTCCAAGGCAACCGGTTACCCGATCGCCAAAGTTGCTGCCAAGATCGCTCTGGGTTATGCCTTGGATGAAATCAAGAATGCGGTTACCGGCAAAACATACGCCAGCTTTGAACCGGCCCTTGATTATGTGGTTGTCAAAATCCCGAAATGGCCTTTTGATAAATTTATTACAGCGAAACGTACACTGACGACTCAGATGAAAGCCACAGGCGAGGTTATGAGTATCTGCCAGAATTTCGAAGGTGCGCTGATGAAAGCCATCCGTTCTCTGGAACAGAATATTTACAGCCTGGATTACGGCAAATACCATGAGCTGACAGATGAAGAACTGAAAGAACATTTATATAGAATTGATGACAGACGTCTTTTCTGTATCGCAGAGGCTATTCGTCGTGGTTATACACTGGAAGAAATCCATGCCATCAATAAGATTGATCTCTGGTTCCTGGATAAGATCGCCAATCTTGTCAAGATGGAACAGCGTCTGAAAACAGAGCCTATGTCTGTTGAACTGATGAAAGAAGCAAAGCGTATGGAATTCCCTGATAAGGCCATTGCTGAGTTTACACATCAGTCCGAAGCAGAAGTGAAAGCTTATCGTTACAGAAACGATATCGTTGCAGCATTCAAGATGGTTGATACATGTGCAGCTGAGTTTGAATCCGAAACACCATATTATTATTCATGCTTCGGCAATGAAAATGAAGTTGAAGTTGGCGAGAAGATGCGTAAGAAAGTCCTTGTACTGGGTTCAGGCCCAATCCGTATCGGTCAGGGTATAGAGTTTGACTACTGCTCCGTTCACAGTGTATGGGCATTCGCAGACTGCGGTTATGAGACAATTATTGTCAACAACAACCCGGAAACAGTCAGCACGGACTTTGATATTGCAGATAAACTGTATTTCGAACCATTAACACCTGAAGATGTGGAGAATATCGTTCGTTTGGAGCATCCGGACGGTGCGGTTGTTCAGTTCGGCGGCCAGACAGCCATTAAACTGACACAGGCCATCATGAAGATGGGTGTGCCGATTTACGGTACACAGGCAGAGGATGTAGATGCAGCTGAAGACAGAGAGCTGTTTGATGAAATCCTTGAGAAGTGTAAGATCCCGAGACCTGCAGGCACAACAGTATTCACAACAGAAGAAGCATTGAAGGCAGCCAACCATCTGGGTTACCCGGTACTGATCCGTCCTTCTTATGTTCTTGGCGGACAGGGTATGCAGATTGCAGTTAATGATGGCGATATTGTCGAATTTATGAATATTATCAATCAGACAGTTCAGGAACATCCGATCCTGATCGATAAGTATCTGATGGGTAAGGAAGTCGAAGTGGATGGTGTCTGCGACGGCAAAGATGTCCTGATCCCTGGCATTATGGAACATATTGAGAGAGCCGGTATCCACAGCGGTGACAGTATTTCCATCTATCCTGCACAGCATTTGAGCGATGCCGTTATTGATAAGATTGAAGATTACACAGCGAAACTGGCGAAAGGCCTGCATGTCAAAGGTCTTCTGAACATTCAGTTTATTGTATATCAAGAAGAGGTTTATGTTATTGAAGTAAACCCTCGTTCAAGCCGTACGGTACCTTATATCAGCAAGGTAACAGGTATTCCGATTGTCGATATTGCATCAAAATGTATCGTGGGCAAGACGATCAGAGAGCTTGGTTATGAGCCGGGTCTTCAGAAGAAAGCAGATTATATTGCCATCAAACAGCCGGTATTCTCATTCGAGAAACTGCGTGGTGCCGAGACAAGCCTTGGACCTGAAATGAAGTCAACGGGCGAAGTCCTTGGTATTGCCAAGACATTTGAGGAAGCCCTGTACAAATCATTTATCGGTGCCGGCATCAATCTGCCGCGGACAAAGAAGATGATCTGTACAGTCAATGATGCGGACAAAGATGAATTAGTACCGATCGCAGCACGCTTCCAGAAATTGGGTTATACCATCTATGCAACCCGCAGCACTGCAGATAAGCTCATTGAGAACGGCATTCCTGCCATCAAGATCAAGAAGATTTCTGCAGGCTCACCAAATGCGCTGGATCTGATCCTTGCCGGTGAAGTCGACCTTGTTATCGATACACCGACACAGGGCCGTGACAAGAGCAGAGATGGTTTCCTGATCCGTCGAAATGCCATTGAGACAGGATGCACATGTCTGACATCCTTGGATACAGCGGCAGCATTGGTAACAAGCCTTGAAAATGCCAATATGGAGACACTTTCCGTGATCGATATCGCTGAAATCTAAAAGCTTCTGACATTTTGACGGTATGAAAAGATTCATGCTGGTCAATTGAGAAAAAGTATGCTAAACTAAATACAAAATATGGAAAAGACTGCAAGGGGGCAGTGTGTGGAGTGAGAATTCCATGCCCTTTTGCGGTCTTTTTGTATATGCCTGACGTAAATTTTTTACAATATTGACAAAGAAAGGGCATTATTGATATAGTTGAACTATCTTAATATAAGGAGAGAGCGTAATGGCAAAATATACAAAAAAGGACATTATTCAGATGGTGGAAGATGATGATGTTGAATTTATCCGACTCCAGTTTACGGATATTTTCGGAGCATTGAAGAATGTGGCGATCACAGCCAGTCAGATTGAAAAAGTACTGGACAATGGCTGTATGTTTGACGGCTCTTCGATCGAAGGCTTTGCCAGAATCGAAGAATCCGATATGTATCTGGTACCTGACCTGAATACATTTGAGATCTTTCCGTGGCGTCCGCAGCAGGGCAAGGTGGCACGTCTGATTTGCGATGTTTACAAACCGAACGGTGAACCTTTTGAGGGCGATCCCCGTTATATTTTAAAGAAAGTGATCAAAGAGGCAGATGCGATGGGCTATACATTCAATGTCGGTCCTGAACTGGAATTCTTCCTTTTCCATACAGATGATTATGGTATGCCGACGACAGAAACCCATGAAAAAGGCGGTTATTTTGATCTTGGTCCTATTGACCTTGGTGAAAATGCAAGACGTGATATGGTACTGACCCTTGAGGATATGGGATTTGAAATCGAGGCATCCCATCATGAAGTTGCACCGGCACAGCATGAGATTGACTTTAAGTATACAGATGCTCTTCATACAGCGGACAATATTGAAACCTTCAAGCTGGTTGTCAAATCCATTGCAAAACGCCATGGTCTTCATGCGTCCTTTATGCCGAAGCCTGTTTACGGTGTGCCTGGTTCCGGCATGCATATCAATATGTCACTGGATGACCAGGACGGGAACAATATTTTTGGTGATCCGAATGATGAGAATGGTCTCAGCAAAGAAGCCTATTATTTCCTGGCCGGTCTGTTAAAGCATGCAAAAGGTCTGATGGCATTGACGAATCCGTTGGTCAATTCCTATAAGCGACTTGTACCGGGGTATGAGGCACCGGTGCATATTGCCTGGTCTTCCATCAACAGAAGCCCGCTGATCCGTATTCCGGCAACCCGAGGAACCGGACGTCGTATTGAACTCAGAAGTCCTGATCCGGCCGGCAACCCATATCTTGTACTGGCAGCATGCCTGGCAGCGGGTTTAGAAGGCTTAAAAGAAAAGAAAATGCCGATGCCGAATGTGGATAAGAATATTTTTGAGATGACAGCAGCAGAAAAAGCAGCAGAGAGCATTGAAGAACTGCCGCTGAATCTTTTTGATGCAGTTAAAGAGCTGGAGGCTGATCAGTATATCTGTGATACTCTGGGCAAACATGCCAGCAGCAAATACATCGAGGCAAAATACGCGGAATGGGATGAATACCGCAGACAGATCACAAACTGGGAGATTGATCAGTATCTGTACAAAATTTAATTTTTTCCCCTTCTTGATGAATCATTAATGGAGGTGGAAAAGAGTGGTTAATATTATCGTTGTCTTTTCTAGCCAGAAGGATGGCATTAATATCCGCAACCTTCTGATGAGGCACGGGCATAATGTGGTCACTGTCTGTACCAACGGAGCCGCTGTCAGTCAGGCTGTTGATCAGATGGAAGGCTCCGACGGCATTGTTGTGTCGGGCTATAAGTACCAGGATATGACTTACAGTGACCTTCTGGCGGATCTTCCGGATACATGGCAGATGATCGTTATGGCTTCTCAGGGTAATCTGAGTCATATTTTTGAGTACAACGTTATCAAAATTCCCATGCCGGTCAAAGTCTATGATCTATTTACAACATTGCAGGCCATCGAGATAACCATCATACGCCGACGCAAGAAGCGCAGAGAGAAGCCGAAGGAGCGTTCATCCGCTGAGAGAGCCTTGCTTGAGCATGCCAAAAGCCTTTTGATGGAGACAAAGAATATGTCCGAGGTCGAAGCTCACAGGTACATACAGAAATGCAGCATGGATAACGGAACTAACATGGTAGAGACAGCGCAGATGGTCATTGAGATTTATTCTCAGGCGTAAAGCGGTGTGTGAAACTTCAAGGGTACTGAAAAGTGCATGTAGAAAATGTACACGAGCCTATTGTTAACTTAAATATGAAAATGGTTGACAATAGGCTTTCTATGGTTTACAATACCAACATCAGAAATTTTTATTTGAATGAAAGAAACAAGCATTAGAAAAAGCCTTGTTATCCTGGATAGCTGTAATGAACTGACAGATTCGGATACAGGTGCTTCCAGCGCGTCCAGTACTTAGGCAGTGTCTTTTACTGCCTTACGTACTGTTGACAGCGCTGGGCAGCGAGAGCGGCCTGCTCCGAACTGCCAGTTCATTACAGTTTTGATAATTTGATGGCTTTTTCTAATGCTTGTTTCTACATTAAGAAGAGATGTAGAGGAGTTGTTACCATGGAAAATGAATTTTCAAACAGAATTTCAGTGAAGAATATTGTGTTAGCCGGCATGTTTGCCGCATTTCTGGCGGTTATGTCCCAGGTTTCCCTGCCGATGCCGACAGGTGTCCCGATTACGGTGCAGGTTTTTGCGGTTGCACTGGTGGGTGTGATCCTGGGCTGGAAGAGAGGTGTTCTGGCGGTTCTTGTGTATATTTTAATCGGTGCCGTTGGCGTTCCGGTTTTTGCTAATTTTAAAGGCGGGCTTTCTGTTCTGACAGGCCTGACAGGCGGTTACATCATTGCGTGGCCGGTGATGACAATTTTATGCGGTATCCAGCCGAAGACGCAGAATGCAAAGCTGAATATGACAGTGAATATTATTTTATCTCTGGTGGGTCTGGCTGTCTGTGAAGGTGTGGGCGCCCTGCAGTGGGCATTGCTTTCAGGTAATGATCTGAGAGGCATTATTATTTATTCCCTGACAGCATTTGTACCAAAAGATATCGTTTTGACGGTGCTGGCCGTGATCATCGGCAGACAGGTGAGAAAAATGGCAGCAAAGGCCGGTGAATTGTAGAAATAAAAACACGCAAAATAAGAAATCGTGAACACTTTGGTGGGCACGATTTCTTTGTGGTAAAGAACGTTTTATTTTGTTTACTATATTATGCCTCGACAGCTATTGACAAAAATTATTAATAAGGATAGACTAACTCCGTAAGAATTGATTTTTTTTATCAATAGGAGACATAAAATGACATTAAGAGATTTACAGATGGGTGAATCTGCCGTTATCACGACAGTAGGCGGAAGAGGTGCCCTTAGGCAGCATTTTCTGGATATGGGCATGATTCCGGGGGTTCAGGTAACACTTGTGAAGTATGCGCCGATGGGAGATCCGATGGAGCTGAGGCTTCACGGATACGAACTGACGCTGAGACTGGCAGATGCAGAGCAGATAGAGATTGAAGAAGTTCAGAAGGCAGGAGCCGAACATGAGGCCTCTAAGGCGGGAAAAGGTGGAAGATTGAAGGAAAGCGGGCGCTTTACGGATCATCCCGGTCTTGGTGAGGGGGGCAAATACCATGAGAAGGAGACGGAGCATCCGCTTCCGGATGGGACAACACTGACTTTTGCATTGGCGGGCAATCAGAATTGCGGTAAGACAACATTATTTAATCAGCTCACCGGTTCCAACCAGCATGTAGGTAATTTCCCGGGAGTTACTGTGGACCGCAAGAGCGGTGTGATCAGAGGACATGAAAATACACTGGTGACAGATTTGCCGGGAATTTATTCCCTGTCACCCTATACAAGTGAGGAAATTGTCTCAAGGCAGTTTATTCTTGATGAAAAGCCGACAGGTATTATTAATATTGTAGATGCAACCAACATTGAGAGAAATCTTTATCTGACCATGCAGCTGATGGAATTGGATGTACCGATGGTGCTGGCATTGAATATGATGGACGAGATGCGCGGCAATGGCGGAACCGTTGATATCAATGAGATGGAGACATTTCTTGGAATTCCGGTTGTACCGATTTCGGCAGCGAAGAATGAAGGTATTGAGGAACTTGCAAGTCATGCGCTGCATGTGGCGAAGTATCAGGAATGCCGCGGAAGGAAAGATTTCTGCGATGAGAGTGATCATGGCGGTGCGGTTCACCGCTGTCTGCATGGCATTATGCATCTGATTGAAGATCATGCCATACAGGCCGGCATCCCTGTGCGCTTTGCGGCCACAAAGCTGGTGGAGGGCGATAACGGCATCCTGGAAGCTTTGAAACTGTCGCAGAATGAGCAGGAGATGATTGAGCATATTATCTGTCAGATGGAGGAGGAGCGCGGACTTGATCGTGCAGCGGCCATTGCGGATATGCGTTTTTCATTTATCCAGCACCTGACAGAAGCATGCGTGGTCAAACCGCATGAGAGCAAGGAACGCGAGAGAAGTCGTAAGATCGATCAGATCCTTACCGGCAAATATACAGCTATTCCATCTTTTATCGGTATTATGGCGCTGGTTTTCTGGCTGACATTCAACGTGATCGGGGCATGGCTGCAGGGACTGCTTGAACAGTTCATTGGATGGCTGACGGAACTGGCAGATGCGGGAATGACAGCATGGAATGTGAATGATGCCCTGCATTCGTTGATTATTAACGGCATTTTTAATGGCGTCGGCAGTGTGTTAAGCTTCCTGCCGATCATCGTGACGTTGTTCTTTTTCCTGTCACTTCTGGAGGATACAGGTTACATGGCCAGAGTGGCTTTTGTTATGGATAAGCTGTTGAGAAAGATCGGTCTTTCGGGACGAAGTATCGTACCGCTGCTGGTCGGCTTTGGGTGTTCAGTACCGGGGGTTATGGCCAGTAGAACCCTGCCATCGGAACGTGACCGTAAGATGACGATCATGCTGATTCCGTTTATGAGCTGTACCGCCAAACTGCCGATTTACGGATTTTTTACGGCGACATTTTTCCCGGAGTACAGCGGATTTATTATGGTTGCACTTTATTTTGGCGGTATTGCAGTCGGTATTCTGGTGGCAATGATTGCGAAGAACAGTATTTTCAAAGGGGATGCGGTACCTTTTGTTATGGAGCTGCCGAATTACAGAATGCCGGGAGCCAAGAATGTTTTGCAGCTTTTGTGGGATAAGGCAAAAGATTTCCTTCAGCGAGCATTTACGGTTATATTTCTGGCAACGATTATTGTCTGGTTCCTGACAACATTCAGTCTGCATCTGAATATGGTGACAGAATCCAAAGACAGTATCCTGGCCGGTATTGCCGGTGTGATCGCACCTGTTTTTGCGCCGCTTGGATTCGGTGACTGGAGAATATCAACGGCATTGATCACCGGTTTTATTGCCAAAGAGAGCGTTGTTTCCACATTATCTATTTTGTTTGGGACAACAACTGCACTGACGTCGCTGATATCGACAAAAGCAGCGGCAGCATTGCTTGTATTCTGTTTGCTTTATACGCCGTGCGTAGCTGCCATTGCATCCATACGAAGGGAGCTGGGACAGAAATGGGCCATTGGTGTGGTTATTCTGCAGTGCGCCATTGCATGGGTATGCGCATTTGCCATGTATCATTTGCTGATGTTTTTGTAACAGATGACATATTTTACTTTACAGGCTGCTTTTCGGAAAGTTCCCGAAAGGCAGCTTTTTACGTTGCTGACTCAGATGCGTACTTTGTTGAATTCCTTTCGTTCAGTGATTGACCGGGAGAATGAGTTGTAATAAAATAGTAAGAGTCAAAATGGCCGAAAGGAGATTTTTGGAATGCGAACAGCTGAAGAGCTTCGAAATGAACTGCGGGGGATGGACAGGCGGAGCTATCCGGCCTATAAGGCACTGGCAGGAACCTGGCAGTTTGAGAAATATAGATTAACCATTGATCATGTGCAGGGAGATCCGTTTGCCTCACCTTCCAGTCTGCATGTGGAGCTGTCTCACAGACAGGCCAGGATCCCGGAGCGATATTATGAGAATCCGTATGCAAAAACAGCACTCAGAGATTATATTGTCCGTGAAGCAGGGAGACAGTTTGAAAAATGCAATTTCAAGGCCAGGGGATCCGGCAAGAGCGGTCTGATGAGCATCAGCCGGTGCGGCCAGGAGGTACTGGAGCGAAGCGCCTGCGAAATTGACGGGGAAGGGATTATTCTCAGATTTCATGTGGGTTTTCCGGCTTTTGGAAGGACGATTCAGGCCAAGGAGCTGGAGAAGATATTATTTGATTTTCTGCCGGAGTGCATCGAGAATGCCATGTGCTGGCGAAGGCTTGATCATCGAGCAGTGGAACAGGCTGTCTGGCTGGCAGAGGATCAGGAAGCGCTGCGGAAGATACTTGTGGAGAGGCAATGGGTCGCTTTTGCGGCAAATGGTTCTGTTTTGCCGAGAAAGAGCGGTGTGTCAGAACTGCCGATGACAGGAAGCGTTCCGTTTACGGCACCGGATTCAATGACAGAGACGGTTGAACTGCCGCATCGCGGCAAGGTAACAGGAATGGCTGTACCTGAGGGCATTACGCTGATCGTCGGCGGCGGTTATCATGGCAAGTCTACATTTTTGGAGGCTCTGCAAAACGGTGTGTATAATCATATCGGCGGTGATGGCAGGGAATTGGTTATCACAGACAATACGGCAGTGAAGCTCAGAGCGGAAGATGGGCGTTCTGTGAGGAATGTAGATATTTCCATGTTCATCAATGATCTTCCGAATGGCAGGGATACGACCTGCTTTTCAACGATGGATGCCAGCGGTAGCACTTCTCAGGCTGCGGGAGTTGTTGAGAGCATGGAGGCGGGGACACGGCTGTTATTGATCGATGAAGATACATCGGCAACGAATTTTATGGTGCGGGATGCGCTGATGCAGCGGGTGATTTCCCGGGAGAAAGAGCCGATTACGCCATTTATCGAGCGGATGCGCGCACTGTATGAGCAGGCGGGTATATCGACAATTCTTGTTGCCGGAAGCTCAGGCGCATTCTTTTATGAAGCAGACAGAGTTATCCAGATGGATCGCTATCATGTGGTGGATATCACGGAAAAAGTCCGCACCATCTGTGGACAAAATGCCTGTGGACAGCATGTTATGGAGCAGGTGCAGACTTCAGCCTTTGAGATGCCGGTATTTGACAGAAAAAGTCCGGCAGCCGGTCATAAACGGGAAGTGACGGACACGGGCAGAGAACGCGGCGGCCGGAGAGGACGGCATGGATCAGGTGCCGCAGATCGTCCGCGTACAATGAAAGTGAAGATCATGGGCAAAGAAATGCTGATGCTTGATAAGGAAAACGTTGATCTCAGATATACAGAGCAGCTGGCAGACAGTGAGCAGACAACGGCATTGGCTTATTTTATGCGTTATCTTCTGGAGAAGGCAAAGTCAGCACAGACAGTCCGGGAATCTGTCAGTGAAATAGAAACACTTTTTGAGAAAAAAGGATGGCAGGCTTTTTGCAGTGGCTATGTACCCTGCGGGCTGGCACGGCCGAGGACGCAGGAAATATATGCGGTACTTAACAGATACCGCGGTTAATGGATGGTACATGCCTGACAGGAAGGACTTTGATAAGGAATGTTGTAAATGCGTGCATTGAATTTAGGAGGAAAATATGTTGAATCAGTTTTCTAGAACAGAATTACTGCTGGGACATGACAATATGGAAAAACTGAAAAATGCCAGAGTGGCAGTTTTTGGAATAGGCGGTGTTGGCGGATTTACAGTTGAAGCCCTGGCAAGAAGCGGCGTCGGCACACTGGATCTGATTGATGATGACAGGGTGTGCCTGACGAATATCAATCGTCAGATTATTGCAACAAGAAAAACAATCGGACAGTACAAAGTGGATGCAGCCAAAGAAAGAATTCTGGATATTAATCCGGATGCAGTGGTCAATACCTATAAGACATTTTTTATGCCGGATACGGCAGATGCTTTTGATTTTTCTGTCTATGATTATGTTGTGGATGCCATCGATACCGTCACGGGCAAGATTATGCTTGTGGAGGCTGCGCAGAAGGCCGGTACACCGATCATCAGTTCAATGGGAGCTGGCAATAAACTGGATCCGACAGCTTTTGAAGTGGCGGATATTTATAAGACATCGGTATGCCCTCTGGCAAAGGTTATGCGCCGGGAGCTGAAGAAAAGGGGCATCCGCAAGCTGAAAGTTGTTTATTCGAAAGAAAAGGCATTAACACCGATTGATGATACGGCCAACAGCTGCAGGTCACATTGTATCTGTCCGCCGGGAAGTGCAAGAACCTGTACACAGAGACGTCAGATTCCGGGAAGTACAGCCTTTGTCCCGTCTGTTGTGGGCCTGATCATTGCCGGAGAGGTTATTAAGGATTTGACGGTACATTAAGACGGCTGTATCGCATATTACTTTTTTTCTCTAAATTATGGCATATAAGGTATAAATGTGGTATACTCAATATACCTTTTGGGTTATCCCGGCGGGAAGAAACGCCCGGATTGAATAATAGAGGAAAGGATAAGTTTATGCTGAATGAAGAGAAAATCCGCTGGATGACCAGAGCTTCTATTTATGAGAAGCGTCAGGGACATACGGATCTTGAACGAAATGAATATTTTCTTGGTGATTATGTCAGACTCCATCTGATGAAGAACATGATTGGTGTGACGGTTGCCTATATTCTGATGGTAGGACTCTATGCGGTTTGCAAGATTGAGGATATATTCGCATTAGCAGCGAATATGCAGTTGATGGTGTTTCTGAAGGAAGTACTGCTTGTTTACCTGATTCTTGCGCTTATTTATACGGGTATTGGTATTATTTATTATGCATGGCAGTATCAGTCAAGCCATAAACAGTTAAAGAAGTATTATCGCATACTGCGCCATATTGACCAGTGCGGTGAGAAGAACAGCCGATCACAGGAGGATAAGAGATGACGGAGATTTTTGTGATGAGGGACAGAATCAATCGCTTTGTGAAAGAATACGAGACATGGTTCCTGATCATTGCCAAGTTTATAGGAATGATGTTTGTTTTCAGTTGTGTCAATTCACAGCTTGGATATTTTGAAGTTTTGAACAATCCGATGGTCAATATATTGCTGGCATTGATCTGCTCGATTATTCCGGGCAGTTTTTCGGTATTTATCGTGGCAGCAGTTATTGCAGCACATATGGTGAAGCTGTCCGTTTTGCTTGCTGTTCTGACAGTTGTGGTTATGCTCATCGTGTATCTGATGTTTTTGAAGTTTGCACCGGGACAGAGTGTTGTGTTGCTGGCGGTGCCGGTACTGATGCAGTACAATCTTCATTATATGATCCCGATCCTGGCAGGTATGTATTTTTCACCTTATGCGGTTGTTCCGGCAGTGATCGGTCTGTTTATGGTGAAGTTTCTGGGATATGCATGTGCGGCTGTATCCATGACAGGTACAGGCATGTCCATCAACCTTGAAGGTGCGACAGAAGCCATCAGCACGATTTTCGGTCAGTTAGCCGATGACAAGTCTATCTGGTCTTATGCCATTGCGGCAGCAGTGACGATGACGGTTGTTTATCTGATCAGTCAGTTATCCTTTGATTATGCCTGGTATGCAGCGATTGTGGCCGGTGCAGCAGCAGAGATCATTGTTACGTTTTTCTGTGCAGCGGCATTTGGAACAGAGCTGAATATAATCATGACGAACGTGGGTATCATCATTGGTACTTTACTGGCAGTATTTTTGCAGTTTATGAAATGTGCTGTAGATTATTCCAGAAAAGAATATATACAATTTGAAGATGACGATTATTATTATTATGTAAAGGCTGTTCCGAAGATTTTCATATCGGAACCGGAGAAGAATGTTGTGAAGATGAATTCCAGGAAGAAGGCGTTTGCATCCAAAGAGGTGCAGGCATCGAAGGATCATGAGGAATAGTTAACGGGAATCAGTGAAAGACAGGGGGGATATGAAATGAATAACTGGATGAAATCATTGACGAATATTGGATTGCCGCAGTCGTTTCATATTACCTATATTGTTGAAATTCTTATCCTCACAGTTATTATTTATGAACTGTTGATATGGGTCAAGAACACCAGAGCCTGGACACTTCTGAAGGGCATTGTTGTCGTGACGGTTTTTGCCCTGGGTTCCTATTTCTTTCATCTGACAACACTGACATGGATCATGTCGAAGACCGCAGGTGTGCTTGTGACGGTTGTTGTGATTGTTTTTCAGCCTGAGCTCAGACGTGCATTGGAACAGCTGGGAAGGAAGAATATTATCTTCTCTATTTTCGGTCCGGCAACGGTGCGTGCAGAGGAGGACAGGAGAAGTCTGGACAAGATCAATTCCGAAATTGTACGTGCCGTATATGAGATGGGCAAGGTCAAAACCGGTGCGCTGATCGTTATGGAGAAGCAGGTGATTCTCAATGAATACGAGCGTACGGGTATTCCCATTGATGCACAGATATCCAGTCAGCTGCTGATGAATATTTTTGAACATAATACACCGCTCCATGATGGTGCGGTATTTATAAGGAACCAGCGAATTGTAGCGGCGACCTGTTATCTGCCGCTGAGTGACAATATGGAACTTAGTAAGGAGTTGGGAACAAGACATCGTGCCGGCGTTGGCATCAGTGAAGTCTCCGATAGTCTGACGATTATTGTTTCGGAAGAAACCGGTGCTGTTTCAATTGCGGAAGGCGGATTGCTGAAGCGGGATGTTGGACAGGATGAATTGAAGAAGAAACTTTCAGAGATTACACAGGGAATAGAAGAAGGCAAACGTAAAAAGCTGATGGGAAGGATTAAGAATGAGAGAAAGACTGACGCATAATTTTGGTTTGAAACTTCTGTCATTGGCTCTTGCAATTCTGGTATGGATTGTCGTTTTAAGCATTGAAGATCCGGTGTATACCCGTGAATTTTCAGATATCAGCGTGACGGAAGTGAATGGAGATCAGATTACTGAAGCAGGTAAGGCCTACAGCTATGTAGGCGGCAATACAGTCAGTGTCAAGGTCAAGGGAAAGACCTCGGTGGTCAATCGATTGTCGAAGGATGATCTTCTGGCAGTGGCAGATCTTTCCACACTGTCGATTACAGGTGCGGTCATGGTGGATGTCTCATGCCCGAAATATCCGAGTCTTGAGATCACACCAATTGGAAGCAGCACAGCACTCAAGGTTGAAATAGAAGATCTGGTTGAGAAGTCGTTAAATGTCAAAGTGAATACGAATGGCAAGGTTTCTGAGGGCTATTATATCGGTCAGGGTGTGGCAACACCGAATATGGTTACAGTATCCGGTCCTGAGTCGGTGGTCAATAAGATTAACGAGGCCAGTGTCAATGTCAGCATAGGCAGCGGTAATACAACGGATGTGACGACGAATACGACGCTGAAGCTGCTGGATCAGAGCGAGGGTGAGGTATCGAGTTCTACATTGAATATTTCACAGACTGATATCAGCGTCACTGTGCCAATCTATGAGACAAAGACGGTGCCGGTGGACTTTGGTGTAACGGGACAGGTGGCGCATGGATACAAGATGGTTTCGGCAGCCTATGAACCGAAAGAGGTGACTGTTGCCGGAAGAAAGGAAAATCTGGACAAGATCAGTCAGGTAACACTGAAGGATTATGATATTTCAGGCAAGAACAGCAAGGTGGAAGATTCCATATCGATTGTACAGAATCTTGCCGAGCAGCTTTCGGATGGTGTTGTATTTACGGATAAGGAAGCAACAGTTGCATTGGTTGTGGATATTCAGCAGATTACAGAGACATCCTTTGAACTGCCGCTGAGCAAGATATCGCTGAAGGGCAGTAATACAGCCTATACTTATCAAAAGAGCGGGCCAGGTTCTTCTGATAAGGCAGTAACATTGAAAGTTAAAGGAATATCCAGTGAGATTAACAGTCTGACAACAGATAATCTGACAGCGCTGATCGATGTGAGCAATTATGGTGAGGGAGAATATGACCTGCCGCTGACGGTTATCTTTGATGATAATTTGGAACTGGCCGCAGATGCATATGTACATGTGGTGATTTCTAAGACCAGTGATGAATAGAAAATAGGATATTGAGGGAGGCACTGAAGATGGTAAGTGTAGAACTGCAGCTTCAAAACCCGTCGGGACTTCATCTAAGACCTGCAGGTATTCTGTGTAAAGCCGCAACAAAATTTCAATCGCATATTACAATAACGACAGCAGACGGAACAGAGGCCAATGCCAAAAGCGTACTGAGTGTTCTGTCAGCTTGCGTCAAATCAGGGGATATGATAACGCTGTCCTGTGACGGTAACGATGAAAACGCAGCCCTGAAAGAACTGGAACTGGTTATCAGAGAACGACTCGAAGAACTATAAATCCGTAAGCGAAAAGCCCATACGCATCGGTGCGGGAATAAAAATGATCGGGTCATCTATCATTTGAATAAAAATACATATTGTATTGAGCAAACAGTACTTGGATAGGAGAGGCCGAACAAAATGTTCAGTCACAGGTGCTTCAGCACTTATCGAAACGGAGTGGAGATTTAGTAGCGGAAGCGGCCAGTGATGAACATTTTGTTCGGCCTTTCCTTGTGAATATCCGGGCGGCATACCGCATTTTTATACACAGAATATTGACAGATGCACTTTTTTTTGCTAAAGTAATGTTTAGACGAAGTTCGTCTGGAAATAGATTGAAAAGGAATGAAAGACATGGGGTTAGTATTTTAAGTCCGACATTGTTTAAGTTAATTGTATATGGAGTGGTCCTTCGACTCCGTCACTCATAGATCGTAAGATAACTAACGGAGATGCAGCAGAAAGGTCCGCAGATAGTTAAAGCTGATGGAATTCCTTGGCTTTATTTTCATGCGCAAATACAGTGATTAACGGAGGAATATAAAATGTTAAATTATAAGAGATATAAGAGAGTACCTGTAGTTCATTATCCGGAGAGACAGTGGCCGGACAAAGAGATCCAGAAGGCACCGATCTGGTGCAGTGTCGATCTGCGAGACGGCAATCAGGCACTGATCGAGCCAATGGTTGTTGAAGAGAAGATTGAATTTTTCAATTTGCTTGTGAAACTGGGATTCAAGGAAATCGAAGTCGGTTTCCCGGCAGCTTCTCAGATTGAATATGATTTCCTGAGAACACTGGTTGAGAGAAATCTGATTCCTGATGATGTCAAGGTTCAGGTTCTGATCCAGTGCAGAGAGCATCTGATCAAGAGAACATTTGAGGCTATTCAGGGATGCAAGAATGTCATTATCCATATTTACAATTCCACATCCACCTTGCAGAGAGATGTGGTCTTTAATATGGGTCGTGAAGAAATCAAGCAGATTGCAGTTGATGGTACGAAGATGGTGAAGAAGTATATGGAAGGCTTTGACGGCAATATCCAGCTTCAGTATTCGCCGGAGAGCTTTACAGGTACAGAGCTTGATTTTGCGCTGGATATCTGTGAGGCAGTCAAGGAAGTATGGCAGCCGACTGTGGAGAATCCGATCATCTTCAATCTGCCTGCAACGGTTGAGATGACAACACCGAATGTCTATGCAGACCAGATTGAATGGATGTCCAGACATTTTACAGAGCGTGACAAGATTGTGCTGAGTATTCATCCGCATAACGACAGAGGCTGCGGTGTGGCTGCTTCTGAACTGGCATTGCTGGCTGGTGCAGACAGAATCGAAGGTACATTATTTGGAAACGGTGAACGTACAGGTAATGTCGATATTCTGAACATTGCTTACAATATGTTTTCACAGGGTATTAATCCGGAACTGGATATTGAGAATGTCAATGAGATTATAGATGTATATGAGAGATGTACCAAGATGGATATTGATCCGCGTCATCCGTATGCAGGCAAGCTGGTCTTCACAGCATTCTCAGGTTCTCATCAGGATGCCATCAACAAGGGACTTCATGCGATGGAACAGAGAAATTCCGAGTATTGGGAAGTTCCATATCTGCCGATCGACCCGGCAGATCTTGGAAGAGAGTACGAACCGATCGTTCGTATTAACAGTCAGTCCGGAAAGGGCGGCGTAGCCTTTGTTATGGATCATTACTATGGTTTCAAACTTCCGAAGGTGATGCACAAAGAGCTGGCTGATGAGATTCAGTTACTTTCTGAGCGTCAGGGTGAAGTATCACCGTCACAGATCATGGACAAGTTCAGAGAGATGTATATCAATGCAAAATATCCGTTGCATTTCAAGAAGATGCGCGCAGAAGATATTTCCGAGACAACAGAAGGCTACGATACAAAGGTTGTTCTGACTTATACATTCAAGGATGAGTTAAAGACCATCGAAGGCTTCGGAAACGGGCCAATTGATGCAGTTAAGCATGCACTGTGCAACCAGGGTGGTTTCAATACCAAACTGACAATGTACGAGGAGCATGCATTGACAACCGGTTCCGATTCTCAGGCTGCATCTTATATTGAACTGATGAATTCAGAAACAGGCGAGAAAGCTTTCGGTGTTGGTATCAGTTCCAACATCACACGTTCCTCTGTAAGAGCGATTTTCAGCGCGATGAACAGACTGTTCTTCAGAAAGAAATAAAGCATTGCAGTCATGAAGGCTGCCGTCATATAACAGGTGACGGCAGCCTTTTTATACGGTTATTTTGTAACAAAAAATTAAATTTTTGTTACAAAATAACTTTAAAAATGTTAAAGGGTGTGATAGAATAGTACCAGTTGGTGTGATACAAATTGAAATAAAACGATATGTATCGATGAAAATACATAACGGAGAAGGACGGAAAGGCAAGTGAGTATAAAACGTATGAAGAAGAAGCTATTAGCAATGTTGATGATTATGTTGATGTGTATCCCATTATCAGGAACTGTCACTGCGAATGCAGCCAGTTCTGATTATCGGTCCTGGGCACAGTGGGATTCGGAATGGGGAAGCATTCATTTAGGCAAGAGCCAGTATACCATGAAGTCATCAGGATGTCTGGTTACAGCTATTGCAATGTTGATTTGTCATACAGGCAGTGCAGATGCATCCTCCTTTAATCCGGGAACATTGGTTACCTACTTGAATAACAACGGCGGTTTTACATCAGATGGTTCTTTGTATTGGGGCAAGGTATGCGGCGCAGCAGACAACTTTACGCTGTATAACAGCCGAGTGAGTCTGGCGAATATGACAAAGGCACAGAAGATTGCCAAGATGGCGGAGTATGTCAATAACGGCTACGGTGTTATTGTTTCTGTCAGAAACGGCGGACACTGGGTAGCTGTTGACAGAATTGAAGGCAGCACAGTCTATATGCTGGATCCGGGTGACCGTAATACAGATCTTTTTGCAACATACAGTGAATCCGGTGTGGATCGTCTGGCTATCTATAAAGGCAAGAATGCAGGCGGTACAGTTTCAGGGGATCCGGGCAATACAGACAATACAACGACGCCTGACAAAGTGATCGGAACAGGCACTGTGAATTGTTCTAGCTTATATGTCCGAAGCGGAGCTGGCACGAATAACAGCATTATTACAGCCATCAGCAAGAATACCAGTGTAGATATCCTTGGCAAAGCTAATGACAGCAAGGGAAGGAAATGGTATCAAGTGAAGGTAGGCGGCAGAACAGGTTATGTCTGTGCCGATTACATTACAGTCAAGAATTCCGGTTCTAATAACAATAATAATACAGAAACTGCATCAGGCAGCGGCGTTGTGAACTGTTCAGCACTGAATGTTCGAAGCAGCGCGGGTACAGGAAGCCGTGTGGTGACAACCATATCCAGAAACCAGGCGGTTACAATTACCGGAACAGCTAAAGACAGCAGCGGCAGTAAGTGGTATGCGGTGTCATTCAAGAAGAGCGGTAAGAACTATAAGGGTTATGTTTTTGCACAGTATATTACATTAAAGAGTGATAACAGCAGCAATGGCAATAATAACAATAATAGTAATTCTGATAACAGCACACCGGCAACATCTATCCCGGCAGTTGTTAACTGCGGTGCATTGAATATGCGTTCAGGTGCCGGCACGAATTATTCAGTCGTGACAACACTGACAAAGAATACAGCCGTAACGATTACCGGAGAAGCAAAGGACAGCAGCGGTACATTGTGGTATAAGATTACTGTAGGCAGTAAGACTGGCTATGTGCATTCTTCTTATCTGACGAAGAAGAACGCAGGTGGCAACAGCAGCAATAACAACAACTCAGATACTTCAACAGATGTATCCGGACAGACAATGAAGGTTGCGTATGATGTGGTCAATGTTCGAAGTGGAGCCGGTACATCTAAGGGCGTTGTGACGGTTGTCTACCAGAATGAGAAGGTAACTGTCGTAGGTCAGGATAAGGATAGCAGTGGTAATATCTGGTATAAGATTAAGACAGCATCCGGCAAGAACGGTTATATCCGCTCTGACCTTCTAAAGGCTGATAACTCAAACAGCAGCGATACAAAGAGTGACAGCAATAATTCAAATTCAGGAACAGAATCAGATCTGAATGGACAGAAGATGCAGGTAAAATATGACGGTGTCAATATGCGAAGCGGAGCCGGTACATCCAAGGGTGTTATTGAAGTCATTTATCTTGAGGATACATTGACGGTTGTAGGTCAGGATAAGGACAGCAGCGGTAATATCTGGTATAAGGTCAAGGCAAAGTCCGGCAATACCGGTTATATCCGTTCTGATATGCTGAAGCAGGCCTCCTCATCAGGCAGCACAGCATCATCCGATCAGACATCGGACAGTACACCGACAAGCGGTCGTGTTGTTGATGGATGGCTGAATGTTCGAAGTGGAGCCGGTACATCCAACAAAGTACTGGTTGTTATTTCCGAAGGGACCAAAGTGACGATCAGTGAATCTGTCAAGGACGGCAGCGGAAGTCTCTGGTATCATATTACAGTGAACTATGGCGGTGTGAATTATGACGGCTATGTTTCATCTCAGTATATCAGCAAGTAATCGGCTGATCTAACAACGAAATACATAATTTGGCAAAACCTGTGGTAAATCGTGTTTTTACCACAGGTTTTGATTGTTATTTTTGAAAAATCAGATTATAATGAAATATATTGTAGTCTAAGGAGAAAAGATTGTGGAAAATAGAGAACAATATAAACGCTTAATTATGTTTTTTGCTTCTGCACTGATTCTGCTTGTTCAAGTGGTGATATTCTACTATATTTGGCATCGCTACTATAACTACAGATCAGTTATCGGAGCATTATACTGGCGCCGAGGCAACTGGGCATTGATGGGAGTGTATGCTTTTATCAATTTCTTCTTTTCAAAAATTTTTGGTGCCTATAAGGTTGGTTATCTGAAAGTCTCAGATGTTATTGCGTCCCAGATCCTTGCCGTTTTATGCTGCAATGGCGTGACTTATATGCAGCTGGCGCTGATTGGCCGTTGGCGTTTTTCGGCTTATCTGGAACCTATCATGCAGATGACCCTTTATGATGTTGTCGCTGTTATTGCATGGGTGATCTTCATGCGATGGATTTATGCGAAGATTTATCCGCCGAGACAGATGCTGCTTGTTTATGGTGATATCAATCCAAAGGCCCTGATCCAGAAGATGACATCCAGAACGGACAAGTACAGTATTGTTGATATGATCAATATTTCAGAGGGTTATGATGCAGTCATAGAACGAATCAGCCATTATGAAGCAATTGTGATCGGTGATATTCCGTCTGTTTATCGCAATAAATTTTTGAAATATTGTTATGCCAACTCTATTCGCTGCTACAGTATTCCGAAGATTTCGGATATTATGATCAAGAGTTCAACAACCATCAATCTCTTCGATACAGAATTGATGCTGTTCAGGAATCGCGGCCTGACAGCAGAGCAGAGACTGCTCAAGAGAGCATCAGATATTGTTTTTTCATGTATCATATTGGTTGTTTTTTCACCGATATTGCTTCTGGTGGCCGTATTGATCAAGCTTTATGATGGCGGGCCGGTTTTTTACAAACAGGAAAGGTTGACATATAATCATAAGGTTTTTATGATCTACAAATTCAGAAGCATGCGTGTGGATTCTGAGAAAACCGGTGCACAGCTGGCGAAGAAGAATGACGACCGTATTACCCCTGTTGGGCATGTGATCCGGTCTCTGCATATCGATGAGCTGCCACAGCTCTTCAATATTCTAAAAGGGGATATGGCATTTGTCGGTCCGCGTCCTGAGCGCCCTGAGATTGCAGAACTGTATAAGAAGAGTATTCCGGAGTTTGATTTCCGTCTGAAGATGAAAGCAGGACTGACAGGTTATGCACAGGTTTTCGGCAAATACAGTACAACACCTTATGATAAGCTGAAACTGGATCTGACTTACATCGAGAACTATACCTTCGCACTGGATTTGATGATCATTATTCAGACAGTGAAGATTCTTTTCCAGAAAGAGAACTCAGAGGGGCTTGATACCGGTCAGAAGACAGCATTGCGTACGGAGGACAAGAAGAATTGAAGCATGTAGAGGTATCTGTTATTATTCCTGTGCATAATGGTGCGGATTATATTGCACAGGCGATTGATTCAGCTTTAATACAGGATGTACCGTTGGAGATTATCATTGTCGATGATGGTTCAACAGATTGTCTGGCAGAGGCTTTGTCGCCATACATGGAGCGGTCGGAGATAACGGTGCTGCATAACAGGCACAATATAGGCGTTGCAGAGAGCCGCAACCGGGGTGTAAGGCAGGCCAGAGGTGAATATATCGCTTTTTTGGATTGCGATGATTGGTGGGAGCCTGGAAAGCTGAAAATGCAGCTGACATTACTCAGAAAGACTGGTTATGTTTTGTGTGCATCAGGAAGACGGCTGGTCACACCGGATGGAAGACCGACGGAGAGAATCATCGGTGTGAAAGAAAAGCTTACATATAGGGATCTGCTGTTCCAGAATCCTGTCAATTGTTCCTCTGTTGTGATCAAGCGTGATGCAGCCACTGCATTTCCGATGGTACATGATGAATGCCATGAAGATTATATTATGTGGCTTCAGATTTTGAGACATTATCATACGGCTTGTGCCGTGAATCAGCCTTTATTGAACTACCGGCTGAGCAAGACAGGCAAATCAGGCAATAAGCTTCATTCAGCGAAGATGACGTTTAAGGTATATCGGCACATGGGTTTCAGTATGCCAAAAGCATTGTTTTGCTTCGCGGGATATATGTTCAACGGTATCAAAAAATATTACTTTCACTAAAAAATTAATTTTTTTCGGTTTTTCTGTCACAATTCGTTGAAAAAGAAGGTTTATATATTATAAGAGTTTGAGGAGAGCTTGTGGGAGGCGGTAGTATGGCAATGAATTTGACGGATTCGGGATCGAATATGCATTCAGAGGAGCAGCAAAACCCTGAACAGGTGGCAAAATTCAACATAACCTTCAGGCTGTATGCATCAACGATGAAGCGGAAGGCCTATGCTATTTTGAGAGATGAAGGATGGGCAGAAGATGCTGTTCAGTGGACATTTATGAAGCTGCTGCAACATTTGAACCAGATTGGTGATCCGTACAGTATTAAAGCGAGATGTTATATTAATACAATTCTCGTCAATAACTGCTTCACTCTGCTCAAGAAGAACAACCGATATTATTTCATGGAAGATTATACCTATCAGAATGATTACAGACACAGCATGATCAGGGCGGATGAGTCATTAGACAATCTCATTTACCGGGAATTGCTGGCGGATGTACAGCAGATTCCGGAGATGTATTCGAATTTGATCATACTGAATGGGCTTTATGGGTATTCACCGCAGCAGATCAGTGAATTGCTGGACCTGAAGCCGGCAACGGTCAGAAAGCGAATGCAGCGAGGCAGGGAAATGCTCCAGAGAAAGATAGAAGAAAAGCAAAAGAAGAATAAGAAATGAATAAAAGGCGTTTCCGCGAAGGAAGCGCCTTTTGAGTATTAATAACCGGTTTCGTTATAAAGTTCATAGCTGATATCAGAAACAGTAGAAGAAGGGTTATAATCCTCATTGTCAAAGAGGTATTCGTGTAGCTCTTTGACGTTCTGTTCAAGACTGTCTGCAAAGACATAACTCAATCCGTCTGAAGGGAGAGAGCCTGTTTCTTTCTCAAATGGCCAACCGGTCTGATCGGCAATGTTGTAGTTGAAGATATCCTTGGCGAGGGAAATCAGGTCGGTGCTCGTCATGTTGGTATATACTTCAGGGAGAATCGTATCGATAATATTCAGCAATGTTCCGATATTCGCTGATTTGGCTTCTTCAAAAACCTTGGATAAAACGATTCGCTGGCGTTCAGCACGCTTGAAGTCGCTGTCAATCTTTCGGATTCGGGCATAGGCGGTGGCCTGTGTACCGTTGACGTGCTGGTAGCCCGGACCGGATATGTATTCGGAATCAGAACCGGTGACGCTGTTCTGTTCATCAATCAGAGGATTGATCAGACTGTATTCGGCATCTGAGATATCCAGATCGATACCGCCCACAGCATCGATGATCTTGGCCAGGACACCGAAATCAACAGTTGCAAATTCTGTGATATCCAGGTCAAGGTTGGTATTCAGCATACTCATGGACAGCTCAGCACCGCCGTAGGCATAGGCATGAGTGGCTTTTGAAAAACCATATCCGGGTACTTTCAGGCATGTATCACGATAAATGCTGGTAATCTTGACATCCTTCGTCTCCTGGTTGATGCTGATAACCATAATACTGTCAGAACGTGCGCCTGTCTGAAGAGAGCCGTCACGGGAGTCGACACCGAAAAGTGCAATATTGCGGTAGCCCTTCAATGCTTTTTGTGTTGTGGCATCCACATCATTGTTGATAACGATGTTCGCTTTGTCTACATCACTTGCAGAGGCTGTCTGGATAAGAGAAAGCTTGGCATAGACAAATACAACAGGGATCAGGATAAGAATAAGAACCAATTCAATGCCGAAGATAATTCCCCAGCGCTTTGTCTTGGATGATCTCTTCTTCTTTCTTCTTTTACTCATTGTAGAAATCCTCACTTTGTAGTACGAGATGCCTGCGTGGACAGAAATCTCTATTGGTTATATGAAAATGAAATGCATATTAAAAAGCATAAACAACTTTTATAATACCTTAAAAACGTTGAGATGACAAGCTTTTTCTCAAATATCGGCAAATGTTGTCATTGATCGGATAACATAAAGTTTTCATTTTTGGTTCACAATCTTAACACAATTAGGTGGTAGTATAATGGCATAAAAGAAATAAAGACGAAAGGGGTTGTCTATTATGGCATTTGATGAACAAGATAGATTCGATCATACAGAAACTGATAATCATGTTAATGAGCAGAACCAGACCGCAGGCACCGCTCAGAACGAAGGAACGGAAGGATCCGGATTGTACAGAATGACAAGAGAGGATTTGAAGAATTCTACATTATATACAGATACAGACAGAAGAAGTGAATATACATCCGGTACTGCATATGAGAACAGAACGAATACAGCGCACACAGGCAGTTCTTATGCGGCCGGCAATGATTACAGCTATTATCATCCGACACAGAATAGCGGCGGCAATGGCGGCAATGGCGGAAACGGCGGCAGCGACAATTTCCATTCAGGTCCTGAGAAACATCATTCCCGGAAGAAGGGCGGTTTTGGCAAGACGGTGGTTAAGGCAGCATGTCTCGGCGTTGTCTTCGGACTGGCAGCTTCAGCTGTGATGTTTGGTGTGAATAAAGCAACAGGTGTATCTGCATCAGCCAGCGGCAGCGGTTCACCTTCTTACAATGTTCAGATTGTGAAGACATCGGCAGAAGGTGTGACAACAACGGATTCCAATGATGTGTCTGATATTGTAGCCAATGTTATGCCGGGAATAGTAGCTGTGAATACAACCGTTGAATCAACTTCCACCGACTGGTTTGGCAGACAGTACACACAGGAATCCAAAGGCGCCGGTTCAGGTATGATCATCAGCGAAGAGAACAATACATTATATGTTATGACCAATTACCACGTTGTTGAAGGTGCCAAAGAGGTATCCGTTCAGTTTTCAGATGAAACCACAGCTACAGCAACGGTTAAGGGATACGATGAGGATAAGGATGTGGCAGTCCTGACGATTGATATGTCCCAGTTATCCGACGATACAAAGAAGGCTATCGCAGTTATGGTTATGGGCGATTCAGATCAGTTGAAAGCCGGTGAAAGTGCGATTGCCATTGGTAATGCTTTAGGATACGGCCAGTCAGTGACAACAGGCGTTATCAGTGCTGTCAACAGAGAAGTGGCATTGACAGATAAGACAATGACATTGCTCCAGACAAGTGCAGCCATCAATCCCGGCAACAGCGGCGGCGCTTTGCTGAATGGCAAGGGCGAAGTGATCGGTATGAATACCGTGAAGTATTCAGATACATCTGTAGAAGGTATGGGATATGCAATTCCTATTAATACAGCACTGGAAACAGCCAAAGGCATCATCGATGGTACAATTGTTGCAAAGACAGATGAGACAACGGCATTCCTTGGTATTACAGGCGGTACACTTGATGAAGATACGGCATCTGCCTATAATGCACCAGCTGGTATCTATGTCAGCAACGTGGCATCCGGTTCCGCTGCACAGCGTGCAGGTCTGCAGGCAGGATGCATTATTACCGGATTCAATGGTGAAGATGTTTCCACAATGGAAGACCTTCAGAAACTGATCCAGAATTGTGCACCGGGCGACAGTGTCACCATTACAGCACAGTTCCCGGACAGCAACGGTAATTATACAGAACAGACATTGACAACCATCATGGGATCAAAGGCTGATGCCGGAGACAGCAGCCAGAGTACACAGCAGAATGGTCAGAATAACGGTCAGGGCAGCCGAAACAGTCAGGGCGGTCTGGGCCAGTCAGATGGTCAGTAAGATTGGCTGAATTGCATAACCAAAGGGCGTATGGAAATTGTTAATTCATTTTTCATGCGTCCTTTTTTATATACAAAATTAAGAAAATTGTAAATTGAATACAGACAGGGATTGGTCTATAATAGAGAGTAATACAGGAGGATGAGCAGAGTTAATGAGCGATTATAATAACGATGATATAAAGGACACTGAAGATGAACAGAAATACGAAGATGTCTGCTATATGTGCAGACGACCGGAGAGTAAGACAGGACGTATGCTTCATATTCCGGGTATGAACAATATGTGCATTTGCATTGACTGTATGGAGCGCAGCTTCAGAGTCATGGATGGCAGCAACTATGCAGATCTGATGCAGGGTATGAATATTCAGGATATTTTTCCGGGAGGTCTGAATATGGATGATATGATGAATATGCAGAATCAGATCCCGAAGAAGCAGAAGCTGAAGAAGAAGGCGAAGGATGGTGAAGAAGCCCATCCGGAATTTGATATAAAGAATATTCCTGCACCGCACATTCTGAAGGCAAAGCTGGATGAATTTGTTATCGGACAGGATCAGGCGAAGAAAGCGATCGCAGTTGCCGTTTATAATCACTACAAACGTGTGGCAACAAATACAATGGATGATATTGAGATTGAGAAGTCCAATATTCTGATGATCGGTCCGACAGGATGCGGCAAGACCTATCTGGTCAAGACGCTGGCGAGACTTCTGGATCTGCCTCTGGCAATCACAGACGCCACATCCCTGACAGAGGCCGGCTATATCGGTGATGATATCGAAAGTGTCGTATCGAAGCTTCTGGCGGCTGCTGACAATGATACAGAACGTGCAGAGCGAGGCATTATATTTATTGATGAGATTGACAAGATCGCCAAGAAGAAGAATACAACAGCCCGGGATGTCAGCGGTGAGTCTGTACAGCAGGGCCTTTTGAAACTTCTGGAAGGCAGTGAAGTAGAAGTACCGGTTGGGGCCACCAGCAAGAATGCCATGGTACCACTGGTAACAATTGATACAAGAAATATTTTATTTATTTGCGGCGGTGCATTCCCGGATCTTGAGAATATTGTCAAAGAACGTCTGACCAGACACAGTTCGATCGGTTTCAGTGCTGAGCTGAAGGATAAGTATGATCAGGATAAGAATATTGTCAGCAAGGTGACCATCGATGATCTGCGGGCATTTGGCATGATTCCGGAGTTTATCGGGCGACTGCCGATTACGGTGACACTGGAAGGCCTGAACCGTGATATGATGATCCGTATTTTGAAGGAACCAAAGAACGCTATTCTCAGACAGTACCAGAAGCTGCTTGCGCTGGATGAGGTGGATCTTCGATTTGATGATGAAGCCCTGGGTGTTATTGCGGATAAAGCAATTGCCAGAAAGACAGGTGCCAGAGCACTCCGCTCCATCATTGAGGAATTTATGCTGGATATTATGTATGAGATCCCGAAGGATGACAATATCGGCAGTGTGACGATTACCAAAGCCTATATTGAAGGCAAAGGCAGTCCGATGATCGCTATGCGCGGAACACCTGCATTGCCGGAGAGTCCGTCAGCGAACAATTAACAGTTTCTATCACCGTCGATACATTTCCAAAGTGCAGAAGCTGGTTATAATTTCCGGGTAAGTGGCATATAGTCTGTTGAATCTGCTGACAGGCGGGAATGAAATGGCAGAGAATTATGACGACATATCCTGTGAAGATGTGATTTACAGTGAGGATTACCGGGATTATATCAAAGAGTATTTTCAGGACTTTTCAAGTATTGCGGGCACGTATCATCCGGTCTGCATTGAGGCTATCGGCAGCCGGTATGCGGTGATGCATCTGGCAGGTGATACATCTATGCAGAACATACTTTCTGACTACAATATCAGCATGCTGCCGGCTTTATATGGTCTTCTGGGGACAGCCGGACTGGAAGAGAGCGGTATTTCATATTTTCACAGATCACCTTATCTGAATCTGAGAGGTTCAGGTGTGATGATCGGTGTCATTGATACCGGAATCGACTACAGGCATCAGGCATTTACCTATGAGGACCGTACAACGAAGATTTATTCCATATGGGATCAGACTATTCGTGACGGGGAGAGTCCCGAAGGCTTTATATATGGCACTGAATATACTTCAGAGCAGATCAACCGGGCATTGGCTGCAGAGAATAGTCTGGCTGTTGTGCCATCTCAAGATGAAAACGGGCATGGGACATTTATAGCCGGTGTTGCAGCAGGAAGAGTGATAGAATCAGAAGATTTTTCGGGGGCAGCACCGGATGCATCTCTGTGTATTGTCAAGCTGAAGCCATGCAAGCAGTATTTGAGGCAGTTTTATGGAACGGCGGCAGATGTCCCTGCATATCAGGAGAATGATATTATGGCAGGCATCAGCTACTGCATTCAAAAGGCACAGGAAGCCAGGATGCCTGTGATCATTTTGCTGGGAGTCGGGACGAACAGCGGCGGACATACGGGCCAGTCGTATCTGAGTCAGCTGATTGATGATATTTCCGGTTTCAGCGGTGTTTGTGTTGTAACAGCAGTGGGCGGAGAGGCAGATAAGAGACATCATTTTCTGGGCGTCCTGCCTGAGGATTCGGCTTATACAGAGGCTGAGATCAGAGTGGGGGCCGGGGAGAGGGCTTTTTCGCTGGAGCTGTGGTCGATACACCCGGATCTCTATACTATTGGGATTCAGTCACCCGCCGGTGAGAGAATTGAGAAGATCACACCAATTGCGGGAAGAAGCCAGACTATTCGTTTTATTCTGGACCAGACGGAAATTTTTGTTTATTATCAGACGGTTGAATCTCTTTCCGGACAGCAGGTGATTTTTCTGCGATTTGATGAGCCGACACAGGGAATCTGGTCACTGCGCATATATGGCAATCTGGCAGTGAACAGACGATTTCACATCTGGCTGCCTATGACACCATTTATTTCAGATCAGACATATTTTCTGAGACCAGATCCGGATGTGACACTTTCTGATGCAGCCTGTGCATCGGAGGGCATATCCGTGGCGGCTTATAATGATACGAATAACAGTTTGTACGCCGCATCGGGAAGAGGGTTTACAGCAGATTACGAAATAAAGCCGGATCTGGCAGCACCGGGAGTGCAGATATACGGACCGGTTCCGGGAAACAGATTCGGGACCAGGACAGGAACAAGCATGGCTGCGGCACAAACGGCCGGTGCGGCAGCTTTGCTGATGGAATGGGGACTTTTAAAGGGCAATGATCTTCAGCTGAACAGTCATAAGATCATTAAATATCTGACATTGGGTGCTGTCCGCAGAGAAGGTGTTGTCTATCCTGATCGGGCATGGGGCTATGGAAGATTGAATCTTCTGAAAACTTTCAATGAACTGGTGACAGGACGTACATAAAGGTATATAATAGTAATCGAGACAAAGAAATTTTTGACTATACACGACAATAGCCAGAAATAGTACATACAATTCATACAGGAGGGTAATATTATGGCATTTTTTGATGAGCTTAAGAAAAATTTATCAGGCGTAACAGACACAGTTGCAAAAACTTCTGAAAACGTGATGAAGAAATCCAGTACAGCGATTGAGATTCAGAAGGCAAAGCTGAAAAGAGTATCGTTGGAAGGCGATATGAAAGAATTATATGCATCTCTTGGCAAGTTGTATTTTGAGGAATACGCTGATGGCGATATGCCAAAGGAAATGGCAGAGTTATGCGAGAAGATTACATCTTGTCAGCATGCGATCAATGAAGCTGAGCAGAGAGCCGCTTTATTGAAAGGAGTTGTCATCTGTTCAAATTGTCAGGCAGAGGTGGATAAGGATGCGTCCTATTGTCCGAAATGCGGTGCAGAGATCATCCATGTTGTAGAAGAAGATGAGAATGTGGATGCAGCATCTTCTGAGGAAGTGGATGATGAAGTGCCAGATGGTGCAGATACAGAGGATTCAGAAGGCGGGGCTGAAGAAGCAGACGCTGAACCGGAAGAAAGTGCAGAGGCAAACGAGCAGGAAGATGAAGCTGCTAAAGAAACGGAAGAGGGAGAAGCTTCAGACGAATGCACAGACAACGAATAAACGAGATGAGAAACAGAAAAAGCTGCTGTCGAGCAGGCAGCAGCAAGAGGGAGAATAAAATGAAAAGCCTGAAGAAACTGGCGGGCATGATTGGGCTTGTTATTTTGTTATGTGGCATTATGACCGGATGTTCCGGAAAGAGACTGTATTCAGAAGAGGAATTAACACAGATCCATGATGTAGTTGGTGCTGTAGAACAGATAACAAAGGAATTCCAGTATGTGATCGGCGGCAGCATGCAGTCGCTTTTGGAGGATTCTTCAAGCAGGGCAGATTTGATGGATTATGTGTCCACAAGGAAATATGACCCGGACAAGAAGATCATTGCATTGACCTTTGATGATGGGCCGAGCACAGCGGATACGAATGGCACCAGTGATCTTCTGGATGTACTGGAACAGTATGACAGCCGTGCAACATTTTTTTGTGTCGGCAACAATATTAATGACAAATCAGGTCCGTTGCTGAAACGTATGGTGGAACTGGGATGTGAAGTAGGCAACCACAGCTATGACCATGCACAGCTGACGAAACTGGATGCCAAAGGTGTCCATGATGAGATTGATACGACCAACGAATTGATTAAGAAATATTCAGGCAGAGACTGCCGTATCATCCGACCGCCATATGGCGCGGCTGATAATGACATTGTACCGGCGAATGTATCACAGCCTTTTATTATGTGGGATGTAGATACGGAGGACTGGAAAAGTCTGAATGCGTCTAAGGTTATTGCCAGTGTCGAAAGGTACAGAAACCAGGATTGGGATGGTGCTGTTATACTGATGCATGATATCCATCCGACAACGGTTGAGGCCTGCAAGACACTGATCCCTGAACTGGTCAATGCAGGATACCAGTTAGTCACGGTATCGGAGTTGGCTTATCTCAAAGGTGTTAAACTGGAACCGGGCAAGAGTTATTGGGGCATTAGTGAGAAATCAACTGAAACAGACTATTAGCAGAGCGCGTTCAATCTGCATAATTAAGAAAGAGACTGCTATATGAAAAGGGAAAGCTCCCTGAAAACGTTTCGTGCGGGTGCACGTTGTTTTCAGGGAGCTTTCCCTTTTTATTACCAGCGGCCGAACTCGGACAACTCAAGGCCTTTATTCTTATCCAAAACGGACTGAACAGCCCATTCATGAACAAAGAGCAGCAGCGGGTTGCCTTTGAGGTCTTTGATACGCTTCATATCGGATGTGCCGATAATCTTGTTTGTCTCAATTTCATCCTTATTGGCAATCCAGCGGATGTATTCGTGAGGCATTGGTTCAAGACGGATCTCAACGCCGTATTCATTGAGCAGACGGTGCTTCAGAACGTCGAACTGAAGGACACCGACAACGCCGACGATGATCTCTTCCATACCGGTGTTGTATTCCTGGAAGATCTGGATGGCACCTTCCTGGGCAATCTGGGAGATACCTTTGATGAACTGCTTACGCTTCATGGTATCTACCTGACGGACTTTGGCAAAATGCTCAGGTGCGAAAGTCGGAATACCTTCAAAGGCGAATTTCTTGCCGGGTGCGCAGACGGTATCTCCGATGGAGAAAATACCCGGGTCAAAGACACCGATGATATCCCCGGCATAGGCTTCGCTGATAACCTTACGTTCCTGAGCCATCAGCTGCTGCGGCTGGGAAAGACGGAGCTTCTTCTTACCCTGTACGTGATAAACTTCTTTGTCAGCATCAAACTTGCCGGAACAGATACGCATGAAAGCGATTCGGTCGCGGTGTGCCTTGTTCATATTGGCCTGGATCTTGAATACAAAAGCTGAAAAGTCCGGGCTGAAGGTATCGATGAGACCGGAGTCAGACATTCTCGGCAACGGAGAGCTTGTCATTTCCAGGAAGTAATTCAGGAAAAGCTCAATACCGAAGTTATTCAGGGCAGAACCAAAGAAAACAGGTGAGAGCTGACCTTTGGAGACAAGATCCATATCCAGTTCATCACTGGCACCATCTAAAAGTTCAATATCATCTACAAGTCTTTCATAAAGTTCGGATCCAAGTTCCTGCTCAAGTTCAGGAGAGTCCATGGTCAGATCCTTGTCGGATGCGGCCTTCATACCGTTATTATTCTCTGTGAAGGCGTGGATATGGCGTGTCTGACGGTCATAGACACCCTTAAACTCCTTACCGCTGCCGATAGGCCAGTTGATCGGGCATGTATGGATGCCGAGGACGGATTCGATATCTTCCATCAGGTCAAATGGGTCCTGGGCTTCACGGTCCAGCTTGTTGATAAATGTAAAAATCGGAATATGGCGCAGCACACAGACCTTGAAAAGCTTGATAGTCTGAGCCTCAACACCCTTGGATGCGTCGATAACCATGACTGCAGAATCTGCCGCCATCAGTGTACGGTAGGTATCTTCAGAGAAATCCTGATGTCCCGGTGTATCCAGAATATTGATACAATAATCTTTATAGTTAAACTGCATAACGGAAGAAGTAACCGAAATACCTCTTTCCTTCTCAATCTCCATCCAGTCGGAGACAGCATGCTTTGCTGTTTTCTTTCCCTTTACGGAGCCGGCCAGATTGATGGCACCGCCATAGAGCAAAAACTTCTCTGTCAATGTCGTCTTACCGGCATCGGGATGGGAAATAATTGCAAATGTACGGCGTCGTTCTATTTCCTTTTTAAAATCAGCCATTTTAAATCCTCCATTCAATCTCTGATATTTTAGCGTGAACAGGGCCTCCTTGTCAAGAAAAAGGCGGATATCCTTGCAAAATAGCGATTTTTACGGTATATTAGACAGGTATAGAATTTTTTTGAATATAAGGAGGATTGGCCGATGGCAAGAATCGCTATTGTGACAGACAGTAACAGCGGCATCACCCAGGCAGAAGGAAAGAAGCTTGGCGTTTATGTATTACCGATGCCTTTTGATATAGATGGACAGCCGTATTTTGAGGATATTAACCTGACGCAGGAACAATTTTATGAGAAGCTGATGGGAGATGCAGATGTATCCACATCACAGCCTTCACCGGATGCAGTCATGTCTCTGTGGGATGACCTTTTGAAGAATAAAGGGTATGATGAGATCGTCCACATTCCGATGTCAAGCGGGCTCAGCAGTTCCTGTGCTACAGCCATGATGCTGGCACAGGATTATGACGGCAAGGTTCAGGTTGTGGATAACCAGAGAATTTCCGTGACCATGAAGCTTTCTGTACTGGATGCCATGAAGATGACAGAAGACGGTTTTTCAGCAGCAGAGATCAAGCGGATACTGGAGGAGCAGAAGTTTAATTCCAGCATTTATATTATGGTAGATACATTGAAGTATCTGAAGAAAGGCGGACGTATTACACCGGCAGCAGCAGCCCTTGGTACATTGCTCAGACTGAAGCCGGTTCTGCAGATCCAGGGCGAGAAGCTGGATGCTTTTGCAAAGGCCAGAACCGTGAAGCAGGCAAAGAGAATTATGCTTGATGCGATTCACAAGGATATCGAGACACGTATGGGCGGCGAGGCGAATATGGATAATCTCCACATTGCAGCTGCTTATACACCGGGGGAAGGTGTTGAACAGTGGCTTGAAGAAATCCGCAGGGAATTCCCGGACAAGGAGATTATAGTAGATCCGCTTTCATTAAGTATATCCTGTCATATCGGACCGGGCGCGCTGGCTGTAACAGTGACAAAGAAGACGGAATATTAGAAATGCGTACATATACTCATGTGGTACATGATCTGACACCCGTTTATGATGAGCATTCGCGGATATTGATACTTGGATCGCTGCCTTCGGTGAAATCCCGGGGGCAGTTTTTTTATAATCATCCGCAGAATCGTTTCTGGAAGGTGCTGGCAGCGGTGACAGACCATGCACCTTTAGAAAATGTGGAAGAAAAGAAACAATTTCTGCTGGAGCATCAGATTGCCCTGTGGGATGTAATCGCCAGTTGTGATATTATCGGCTCCAGCGACAGCAGTATTAAGAATGTTGTGGCGAATGATATTGGCAGGGTTCTCTCGGAAGCACCTATCCGGCAGATATTTGTCAATGGCCAGACAGCGTTTAAACTCTATAAGAAATATGTTTTTCCGGAAACCGGAGTGATGCCGGTGTGTCTGCCTTCCACCAGTCCGGCCAATGCAGCCTGGAATATGGAGAAACTGACAGAGGCATGGCAGGTGATTGTCAGAGAATCGTAAGGCTTCTTTCATTGTTTTCATGCAGCAGGTATGTTATAATCTGAATATAAGATGCATGAAAATGGGGACAAGGACTGGGCTTTGAGGCACAGGGAGAAAGGAAAAGGGAAAGTATGAAGAAGCGATTTTTGGGCATGGTGACGGCAGGGATTTTGGCAACAGTTATGCTGGCGGGCTGCGGAGCATCCGCATCAAAGGTAACCGCAGAATCTTTATTGCAGGAAGTCCAGAGTAAATGTGATGCAATGAAGTCTTTGGAGACGCACACAACAGCGGAGATCACACTTGAGTCAGATGCTCTTGGCGGAACCATGGATATGACTATGGATATGACCATGCAGACAACCATAGAACCGGTTGCTAACTACCTGAAGGGCAATATCAGTATTCCGGGGCTGGGTACAGCAATGGATATGGAGAATTACACAGTGGTCCAGGATGACCAGATTCTTTCTTATACCGGTATAGCGGGCCAATGGATGGTGTCTAAGATGGCCTATGACAAGGATTCTGTAGAGAGAATCAATGCTGCAGCAGAAGATCTGCTTAAGAGCAAGGATTCTCTGAAGTTAGCAGACGAGACACAGGATGTGGATGGCACGGAAGCCTATATGATTTCCGGCAGTATTTCCGGTGCAGATGTGAAGAATCTGCTGAGTTCCATGGAGAGTACACTTGGCGGTCTGACTGGTGATACAGAGATGAATCTGGATGATATCACCGTGGACTTTACTTATGCTGTCAGCAAGGCGGATAAGATGCCATTATATATGGATATGGTATTTAGTGGTCTGGGTGCCGGTGAGGGTGATGAACAGGTGACATTCAGCAAGTTCAACATGAAGATGGAATATACGAATTATGATACTGTAGAAGCCATCACGGTTCCTCAGGATGTTGTTGATTCTGCAATCGATGTGACAGATTATCTGAATGATCTTCAGAATGAGACATCTTCAGATACAGAATCTGAAACAGCAGCATAATAGAAATAAAAGAAAGACAGCGCATACGAAGTGTGTCGGAAACAGCAATAACCGGACAGGGTGGATCATCAATCTGTCCGGTTATTTTTGCGTTCGCGTTTCAGATCACCTGTCTTATGAATAAATTTATTGACACTGCCACATACTACCTGTATAAGATGTGTGGGAATTCAGATGAAAATTGATGTCTGTGCAGCAGACCGGAATTCCGTATCGGGACCCATGGGCGGGTCGCGGATGAAAATAGACAGTAAACAGGAGGAATGGCATTATGAAGGCGACAGGAATTGTAAGACGTATCGATGATCTGGGGCGGGTGGTTGTGCCGAAAGAAATCAGAAGAACGCTGAGAATCCGGGAGGGTGATCCGTTGGAAATATATACAGACAGAGAAGGCGGTATTATTCTTAGAAAATATTCACCGATTGGTGAATTAAGCCAGTTTTCAAAACAATATGCGGAGGCCCTGGCACAGAATACCGGCTATATTGTCAGTATTACAGACCGAGACCGGCATATTGCTACGGCCGGTTCGGGGAAAAAAGAGTTGATGCAGAAAGAGATCAGCCGTCAGTTGGACAATCTGATGAACCAAAGAGAGAATCTTCTGGCTGTGAAAGGGGAACGAAAATTTATTTCGATTACGGAGGATGGCGGAGAAAATTATACAGCACAGGTCATCTATCCGATTATCGCAGAGGGAGATGCCATCGGCACCGTTATTCTGACGACAAAGGATGAAAAAGTACGGATGGGTGAGATGGAAATGAAACTGGCTGCTTCAGCTGCCAGTTTTCTCGGGCGACAGTTGGAACAATAAGACGGGTGGCGGGGTACAAGCGGCACAGGCAAAGTTGCAGAGAACATAATTTCCTTGATTTTAGCCTGTGCCATTGCTATAATCAGAAAAGAAATTTCGTGAACAGAGGAAAAAGGCAATGAGTGAGAACCAATTATATTTTGCACCCATGGAGGGGATTACAGGCAGCATTTACCGAAGAGCCCATCATCGGATATTCGGCGGTGTGGACAGATATTATGCACCGTTTATATTTACCAATCCAAAAGGAAAAATCAGCAAAAAGGATTTATTGGAAATCGCGCCGGAGTACAATGAGGGATGTTTGGTTGTTCCGCAGCTTTTGTCAAATTGTGCAGAGGATTTTATAGCCACAGCCCATACATTAAAAGGGCTGGGGTATGATGAGGTGAACCTAAATCTGGGGTGCCCATCGAGCACAGTGGCATCAAAGGGACGTGGCTCTGGATTCCTTGGAGAAAAGGAGGCGCTGAAAGCTTTCCTGGCAGATATTTTTGACAAAACAGATATGAAGATTTCTTTGAAGACAAGGATCGGGTTGAACCGTGCGGATGAGTTCGATGACATCCTTGACATTTATCAAGCCTTTCCGGTGGAAATGCTGATCGTGCATCCGAGAATCAGAATGGACTATTACAGCGGTAAGCCGGATATGGAAGCCTTTGAGAAAGCGAGTGCCAGGATGCCTTTTCCTGTTTGCTATAATGGGGATATATTTACAACAGCAGCTTATGGACGTGTCAGTGAAAAATATTCAGATATCCGTCATTGGATGATAGGCCGGGGGCTTTTGTCTAATCCGGCATTGTGTCGTGAAATTCGAGGCGGGGATTGTGCGTCCCGGGAAGAACTGGCGGATTATTATCATACAATGCGGGATGAATATGAAGTACGCCTGCAGGGAAATAAGAAAGTCGTTTTTCTGATGAAGGAATTCTGGCATTATATCAGCTGGATCCTTTCAGAGGAGGACCGACAGGAAATCGATGTACTGATGCATCTGAGAGATGGAGCGGAATTCTTCCGGAAAGCGGAAGAAATTGCGGCAAACTGTACAGTGGTGAAAGGACAGGGGTTTCATTCTGAGATGGAAGTACATAAGTTTTAGGGTAAATGACGGTGTAATAAAAGGACGGTGGAAGCCGTCCTTTTATTTGTTGACATCAATATAGCTGTAAAGGGTATATTTGGAGATGCCGAAAAAGTTTGAAATTTTGTCTCCGGATTTTGTAATGAGAAATGCACCGGCATCATTCAGAAATTGAATGGCGCGCACTTTATCATCCTTGGTCATCATGGCCACCGGTTTGCCGACCAGGGTAACAGACTGGCGAATCAGATCTTCCAGCAGATCATTCACATTCTGAGGGATACTTTCAGGTTCCTTCTTATCATCCTCATTGGCAACCAGGGATTTCAGCGCCTGTTCAGCCAGCAGCATGCTTGTAATATCGTAATTGATAGACAGAATACCGGTAATCTTCTGCTCTGTGTCATCATGAATATAGATTGTACTGGACTTCAAAATACGTCCATCGCCTGTTTTGGTCAGGTATGCCAGGTGATCTGTTGGAGCAGAACCCCGAGCTCCCATTGCCTTCATGGCTTCAAGAACAACGTGTGAAGGACCGTCTCCGACTGCACGATGCGTTACATGTCCGTTTTCAACAAGAACAACGGAATGTTCAATATCCGTAGATGTCAGGTCGTGGAGAACGACTTCGCAGTTATCACCAAACTGTTTGGCAAGCGCTTTCGCTAATTGCCTGAAAAATGGCAGATTGAGTGTCATAAAATTGTGTCTCCTTCCTGCAAATATGATTAAAATGCACAGTAATATTATAATAATATATCAATTTTTGTAAAAAATTGCAAGGAAAAAGACAAAAAAATTTTGGACAACAACAATTTTTTTGCAACAGTTCAGAAATACTTTTTAATATGATGCGGGTATTTTAAGCGGTATGAATGCATCGCCACAAGCTCTCAATTAAATAAAAATTACTTGAGAGTTTGCTGAAAAAGCTTGATATTGCCTATAAAATATGCTATCTTTTTTTCATAGCAAAGGACAAAGGCGTCTACTACAGGCGTGGTTTGTCCTTTTTTTGTTACCATATTTTGGAAATGATAATTTTATACATAGAAGAAAGGTAGTGAGTGATAATGGAACAGCAGAAGAAACCGGCTTTATATGATCCGTCTTTTGAACATGATGCATGTGGTATCGGTGCAGTTGTGAATATTAAGGGTATCAAGACACATAAGACTGTTGAGGATGCACTGACCATTGTAGAAACACTGGAACATCGTGCAGGTAAGGATGCCGAGGGCAAGACCGGTGATGGTGTTGGTATTATGCTTCAGATTTCTCACAGATTTTTTAAGAAAGTGACTGAGGAACTGGGTTTTTATATTGGTGAAGAACGGGAATACGGTGTTGGTATGTTTTTCTTTCCACATGATGAGCTGAGAAAGAATCAGGCCAAGAAGATGTTTGAGATCATTGTGGCCAAGGAGGGTCTTGAATTTCTCGGATGGCGTACAGTACCGACGAATCCATCCGTACTGGGACAGAAAGCATTGGACAAGATGCCATACATTATGCAGGGCTTTGTGAAGAAACCTGCAGATGTGGCCAAGGGCATTGATTTTGACCGTAAGCTGTACATTGCAAGACGTGTTTTTGAACAGAGTAATGATAATACCTATGTTTGTTCTTTATCCAGCCGTACTATTGTCTATAAAGGTATGTTCCTGGTAGGCGAGCTGAGAAAGTTCTTTGATGATCTTCAGGATGAGGATTATGAATCAGCCATTGCAACGGTACATTCACGTTTCAGTACGAATACGAATCCAAGCTGGATGCGTGCGCATCCAAACCGTTTGATCGTTCATAACGGCGAGATCAATACAATCCGCGGCAATGCAGATACCATGTTGGCCCGTGAGGAAACGATGTCTTCCGGTGCACTGAAGGGTGAGATGCATAAGGTACTGCCGGTGATCAATTCTTCAGGTTCTGATTCCGCGATGCTGGACAATACATTGGAATTTCTGATGATGAGCGGCATGCCGCTGCCGAAGGCTGTCATGATTACAATCCCTGAACCATGGGAGAATGACAAGAGTATGAGCCAGACAAAGAGAGATTTCTATCAGTACTATGCAACGATGCTGGAGCCATGGGATGGCCCGGCTTCCATTGTCTTTTCAGATGGTGATCTTCTTGGTGCGGTGCTTGACCGCAACGGTCTGCGTCCGTCCAGATATTATGTGACAGATGATGATTATATGATTCTGTCTTCAGAAGTTGGTGCACTGCCTGTACCGGAAGAACATATTGTTTTAAAGGATCGTCTGCGTCCGGGAAAGATGCTGCTGGTAGATACTGTTCAGGGCCGTTTGATCTCTGATGATGAGCTGAAGGAGACATATGCCCAGAGCCAGCCTTATGGTGAATGGGTGGATGCCAACCTTGTTAAGCTTGAAGATCTGAAGATCCCAAATGAACGTGTGCCGGAATATACAAGGGATGAGCGTATCAGACTGCAGAAGGCATTCGGCTATACATATGAAGAGTTAAAGGATACCATCCTTCCGATGGCCAAGAATGGTGCAGAGCCAATTGCTGCCATGGGTGTGGATACACCGCTTTCTGTTCTGAGCAATCAGCCGAAGCCACTGTTTTCTTATTTTAAACAGATGTTTGCACAGGTAACCAATCCGCCGATCGATGCTATCCGTGAGGAAATTGTGACATCTACAACGGTTTATATCGGACCGGACGGCAATCTTCTGGAAGAAGAAGCAGAAAACTGCAAGATGGTACAGATCCACAATCCGATTCTGACGAACACAGATCTGCTGAAGATCAAATCCATGAATATAGAAGGATTCAAAGTAGCGACAATTCCGATCACTTACTATGTCAATACACCCCTTGAACGTGCATTGGATCATCTGTTTGTGGAAGTAGACAGAGCTTACAGAGACGGTGTGAATATTCTGATCCTTTCCGACAGAGGCATCGATGAGAACCATGTAGCGATTCCTTCCCTGCTGGCTGTATCTGCCCTTGAGCATTATCTTGTCAGAACAAAGAAGAGAACAGCGGTTGCTGTGATCCTTGAGAGTGCAGAGCCAAGAGAAGTGCATCATTTTGCAACGCTGCTGGGTTATGGTGCCTGCGCCATCAACCCATATCTGGCTCAGGAATCCATCAAAGAACTGATCGATCTGCATATGCTTGACAAGGATTATTATGCAGCTGTCAGTGATTACAATTCAGCGGTTCTTCACGGTATTGTCAAGATTGCTTCCAAAATGGGTATTTCAACGATCCAGTCTTATCAGGGCTCTCAGATCTTTGAAGCCATTGGTATCAGCAAAGAAGTCATTGATACATATTTTACGAATACAGTCAGCCGTATCGGCGGCATAACATTAAAAGACATTGAGCGCGATATGAATACATGGCATATGCGTGCATTTGATCCGCTGGGGTTGGATGTGGATCTGTCTCTGGACAGCATCGGTGGTCATAAGATGCGAAGCGGCAAAGAGGAACATCTTTATAATGCAAGAACCATTCATCTGCTTCAGGAATCCACAAAACGCGGAGATTATGAGATGTTTAAAGAGTATTCTCACAATATTAATGAAGAAACACGCCTGATGAACCTGAGAGGTCTTCTGGAGTTCAAGTTTGATGAAGAAGGCGGTATTCCGATTGAAGAAGTAGAGAGTGTGGATGAGATTGTGAAGCGCTTCAAGACAGGTGCCATGTCCTATGGCTCCATTTCTCAGGAAGCTCATGAGACACTGGCTATTGCCATGAATATGATCCACGGCAAATCCAATTCCGGTGAAGGTGGTGAGAGTCTTGAACGTCTTACCATCGGACCGGATGGACTTAACCGGTGTTCTGCTATCAAACAGGTAGCTTCGGGTCGTTTTGGTGTAACTTCCAGATACCTTGTCAGTGCCAACGAGATCCAGATTAAAATGGCTCAGGGTGCAAAACCGGGTGAAGGCGGTCATCTTCCGGGCGGAAAAGTTTATCCGTGGATTGCAAAGACAAGACTTTCCACACCGGGTGTGGCATTGATCTCACCACCGCCGCATCATGATATTTATTCCATCGAGGATCTGGCACAGCTGATCTACGATTTAAAGAATGCGAATCGTTCGGCAAGAATTTCTGTCAAACTGGTATCTGAGGCTGGTGTTGGTACTGTTGCAGCCGGTGTTGCCAAAGCAGGTGCACAGGTTATCCTGATCTCCGGTTATGACGGCGGCACAGGTGCAGCACCTCGAACATCTATCCACAATGCAGGTCTTCCTTGGGAGATTGGCCTGGCAGAAACACATCAGACACTGATCATGAACGGTCTTCGTTCAAGAGTCCGTCTTGAAACGGATGGTAAGCTGATGACAGGCCGTGATGTAGCAATGGCAGCGATCCTTGGTGCAGAGGAATTTGGTTTTGCTACAGCGCCCCTTGTGACAATGGGATGCGTCATGATGCGTGTATGTAATCTGGATACATGTCCGGTGGGTATTGCTACACAGAACCCTGAACTGCGCAAACGTTTCAGGGGTAAACCGGAATATGTGGTCAACTTTATGAAATTTGTTGCCCAGGAACTGCGGGAGATCATGGCAAAACTGGGTGTGCATAACCTGGATGAATTAGTGGGACGTTCTGATCTGATCAAAGTCAGAGAAGATGTGGATCCTCAGATTTATGGTAAACTGGATCTTTCAGCCATTGTTGAGAATCCGTATCTGCATGAAGAAAAACATCTGTTTATGCCGGAGGATGTCTATGATTTTGGCCTTCAGAAAACCATTGATGAGAAAGTCTTCCTGAAAGAATTCAAGTCTGCACTGGCAGGCAAGAAGAAAAAGAAGATTGAGATTAATGTACGCAATACAGATCGTACACTGGGAACAATTTTCGGGTCCGAGATCACCAAGAAGTATGGCGATACATTGCCGGAAGATCAGTACACGGTGAAGTGCAACGGCAGCGGCGGACAGAGCTTTGGTGCCTTCATTCCTAAGGGACTGACACTGGAACTGTGCGGCGACAGCAATGATTATTTCGGCAAAGGTCTTTCAGGGGGTAAACTGGTGCTTTATCCACCAAAGAATATTAAGTTTGAGTCCAATGAAAATATCATCGTCGGTAATGTTGCCCTTTACGGTGCCACAAGCGGCAAGGCTTATATCAGCGGTGTGGCAGGTGAACGTTTCTGCGTTCGTAATTCAGGTGCAACAGCAGTTGTTGAAGGCGTCGGCGATCATGGCTGTGAATATATGACAGGCGGTCGTGTGGTTGTTCTCGGACGCACAGGCAAGAATTTTGCAGCCGGTATGAGCGGCGGTATTGCCTATGTTCTGGATGAAAACAGAGATTTATATAAACGTGTCAATAAAGAATTAGTTTCCATTGATACGGTGACATCCAAATATGATGTTATGGAGTTGAGAGATATGATCCAGGCGCATGTGGATAATACAGGCTCTGCCATTGGCAAAGAGATTCTTGACAACTTCTCTGAATATCTGCCGAAGTTCAAGAAGATCATACCGCATGATTACAGTCATATGCAGACAGCCATTGTCCATATGGAAGAAAAAGGTCTGACATTTGACCAGGCACAGATTGAAGCATTTTACGCAAGTAAGAGAGGATAGGAGGGGATAACAATGGGAAAACCAACCGGATTTTTAGAATATGAGAGAGAAACAGGGTGTGTCATTTCACCTGAGGAACGTATTCAGAATTTTAACGAATTCCATATCCCTCTGAGCAGTGAAATGCAGCAGAAGCAGGGCGCAAGATGTATGGACTGCGGTGTACCGTTTTGTCAGTCTGGTATGATGATCGGCGGTATGGTATCGGGCTGCCCACTGAATAACCTTGTACCGGAATGGAATGATCTGATTTATAACGGCAACTGGGAACAGGCATGGCGTCGTCTGATGAAGACAAACAGCTTTCCTGAATTCACATCACGTGTCTGCCCGGCTTTGTGCGAGGCAGCGTGTACTTGCAATTTAAACGGAGCCCCGGTTTCTGTTAAGGAAAATGAACATGGTATTATTGAATACGGTTATGAACATGGCTTGATGAAGGCAGATCCACCGAAGGTAAGAACCGGCAAGCGAATCGCAGTTGTGGGTTCCGGCCCTTCCGGACTGGCAGCCGCAGATCAGCTGAACAAACGTGGCCATCAGGTGACAGTTTTCGAGAGAAGTGACCGTGTGGGCGGACTTTTGATGTACGGTATTCCGAATATGAAACTGGACAAAGCGGTCATCGAACGCCGTATTAATATTATGAAAGAAGAAGGCATTGAATTCGTAACAGGTGCGGATATCGGCAATAATTATAAGGCTTCCAGACTGCTCAAAGAATATGACAGCGTGATCCTGGCCTGTGGTGCATCGAATCCGAGAGATATCAATGTGCCGGGTCGTGAAGCAAAAGGTATCTATTTTGCCGTTGACTTCCTGAAGAAGACAACAAAGAGTCTTTTGGATTCAAATTTTGAGGACGGCAATTTCATTTCTGCCAAAGGTAAAAATGTGCTTGTTATCGGCGGCGGTGATACAGGCAATGACTGTGTGGGCACATCTATCCGTCTGGGGGCTCAGAATGTCATTCAGCTGGAAATGATGCCGAAAGCGCCGGATCAGCGTGCAGAGAGCAATCCATGGCCGGAATGGCCGAAAATCTGCAAGACAGATTACGGCCAGGAGGAAGCCATTGCATTATATGGTCATGATCCTCGAATTTATGAGACAACGGTGAAATCCTTTATCGCCAATGATAATGGTGAAGTCTGTGCTGCAGAATTAGTGAAACTGTCATGGCAGAAAGACCCTGAGTCAGGACGTATGGTGATGCATGAAATCGAAGGCAGCAATGAGATTATTCCAGTCGATCTGGTGCTTATTGCAGCAGGTTTCCTTGGCAGTCAGAGTTATGTCACAGATGCTTTTGGTGTAGAGGTGGACGGCAGAACCAATGTCAAAACAGAACCGGGCCATTATCATACAAGCGAAGAGAAAGTCTATGTGGCCGGAGATATGCACAGAGGACAGTCACTGGTTGTATGGGCGATCAGAGAAGGTAGAGAGGCTGCAAGATGTGTGGACATTAATCTGATGGGGTATACAAACCTTGATTAATCGATACGCAGATTGACGAAAGATTGACGGCGTGCAATCAGATGCATAATAGAGGAACCCTAAACGGGCACATTCATGTACAGGCATACTCGCGTTGCCTGGTCTACGTGCTACTTCGGTCGGTGCTAACGAAAGTCCACTGGACTTTCAGCACCGTTGGCAGCGGTACATAAGATGCTAAAGGACAGCATCTAAGTACCGGCCACGTCAGAAGCACCTGTACATGAATGTGCCCGTTTAGGTTCCATTTTGTTGTTTTTTGATGCACGCCTGTTTTATTGGCCGACAAAAAAAGTTTTGACTAAAATCAAATGGTTCGTATGATTTATTTTGAGGTGTAGGGCTGTTTTTATTTAATGATGGCATATTTTTATATATGTGGACAGGGATGGCTTTTGGATAAGAGGTATGGTAGAATAATTAATAGCACAGGTATTTTGAATTATATTAGAAAATGGGGTGAATATACTATGAGTGCTCAAACAGATTGTGAAATGTTAGCAATACGTGCTCTTGAAAATTATGCAACACAACATCATATTGCAGGTGAAATGGCGGCTGATATTTTTCATAAGAATCAGGTTTTTGAAAAAATGTTAATTCAACATGAGTATTTACACCAAATTAGTATAAATGAAGTGGATGAGTTTGTAGAAAAGATAATTTCAGATGCATCAACAGAACTGGTGGTTTATCATGGAAGTTGTTATGAATTTGATGAAATTGATTTAAGAAAATCACATAATAGGCGTGATTTTGGAAAAGGTTTTTATACAACAATTTTACAATCACAGTCTGAGGAGTGGGGATATCGACTTTCTCTTCGAGAAAAAAGAAATAAATATTATGTATATGAATATATATTTGAAGAAAATCCGGAATTAAATGTAAAGCGGTTTGATACATTAAGTGAAGACTGGTTAGAATTTATAAAAGAAAATCGGAGTAAAGGTGGCCTTCAACATGGCTATGATGTGGTAATCGGACCGGTTGCAGATGATAATACAATGGAGACTGTTCAGTTATACATCGCAGGTATTTTTACAGCTTCTGAAGCAGTAAATAGATTACGATATAATAAAGTCAATAATCAAGTATCTTTTCATACATCAAAAGCGTTGAAATATGTGAGATTGATAAGGAGGACAGCATATGACGGCAAGTTACACATTTAATGGCAAAGATATAACGTTGAATGTTTGCATTCAGATTAGGGATGTTATTCAGGTATTGAAAGAACATTATCATATTGGTTTTGAGGAAGCTCTGATGAGATTTTATAAATCGGAAACATACAAAACGCTGCAGCAGACGGAGAATTGCCTTTGGGCTGAGTCAGCAGAGTATATTGCCGACAGATATTTTGAGGAAGTTGGAGAGAAGATAGGAGTATAGGCATGACTTTTGAAAAAACAGTTACATTAAAGGATGGCAGAAACTGCCTTTTGAGGAATGGCGTTACCAGTGATGGGAAGGCAGTTCTGGATGTTTTTAATCGGACTCATGAGGAGACGGATTATCTGCTGACTTATTCGGATGAGAATTGTTTTACGGCTTCTCAGGAAGCAGATTTTCTGCAGAGGAAAACGGATAGTACGAATACTGTTGAGATTATTGCGATTGTGGATGGTGTTGTTGCTGGGACTGCAGGGATTGATGCTTTGGGAATGCGGGATAAAATCAAGCATCGTGCGGTTTTTGGCATTGCCATTACAAAGGAATTCTGGGGACTGGGCATCGGAAAGTATCTGATGGAGGCCTGCATTGAGTGTGCCAGAGAAGCCGGGTATCTTCAGCTGGAACTGGAAGTTGTTGCTGAGAATGAGAGGGCAGTTGAAATGTATAAGAGGGCAGGTTTCATTGAATATGGAAGAAATCCGGAGGCTTTTCGTCTGAGAACAGGGGAATATCAGGAATTGATTGACATGCGTCTGGAATTAAAATAAAACGAATCTTGATATTTCCATGTTAAAAAAACAACGATATTTGCAAATTTTTAATACTTTTTTATAATAATTTAATGGTAACGGTTGACTTTCCAAAAAAAATCGGATAATATTTAAGGCATGACCAGTATGCAGATTGTATGATTACATCTGCATAATTTATGCTCAAAATTAAACGTTTAAGAAAGAGAAAGGAGTTTAATTATGAATCTCATGTATGTCGCAGTTATCTGCGCACTCATCGGTCTGGTATTCGCCTTTGTTTTGACAAAGAGAGTTAATGCCGTTGATGCTGGTACAGACCGTATGAAAGAAATCGCTTCTGCTATCGCAGAAGGTGCAAGAGCATTCCTTTTTGCTGAATACAGAATTCTTGCAATCTTTATCGTAGTGCTCTTCGTTGTTCTTTGTTTCTTAAGAAATCCACTTACAGCAGTTTGCTTCCTTTGCGGTGCTGTTCTTTCTATCATCGCTGGTTATTGTGGTATGACAGTAGCTACTAAGGCGAATGTCAGAACAGCCAATGCAGCAAGAACAAATGGTATGAACAAAGCACTTAATGTTGCATTCTCCGGTGGTGCCGTTATGGGTATGTGTGTTGCAGGCCTTGGTCTTCTTGGTGTAGCTGGTCTGTATGTAATCACAGGTGATGCAGATGTTCTTTTCGGTTTCTCCCTTGGTGCATCTTCTATCGCTCTTTTTGCCCGTGTTGGTGGTGGTATTTATACAAAAGCTGCTGACGTTGGTGCTGACCTTGTAGGTAAGGTAGAAGCTGGTATCCCTGAGGATGACCCTCGTAATCCTGCTACAATCGCCGATAACGTAGGTGATAACGTAGGTGACGTTGCAGGTATGGGAGCTGACCTTTTCGAGTCTTATGCAGGTTCTCTTATTTCTGCTATCACTCTTGGTCTTGCAGGTTCTTTCGGTGCGATCACACTGGATACAGCGAAAGCTGCAATCTTCCCTGCAATCTTATCTGCTCTGGGTATCGTTGCTTCTGTTATCGGTACATTCATGGTACAGGGCAAAGAAGGCGGTAACCCACAGAAAGCCCTCAACAGAGGTGAATATACAGCTGATGCCATTGTTGTTATCGGTGCCATTGCATTGTCTGTATATTATCTTGGTTCTATCATGCCTGCTGTTGCTATCATCGCTGGTCTGATCGTTGGTCTGATCATCGGTATTATCACAGAGGTTTATACATCCGGTGATTACGGCTCAGTTAAGAAGATTGCTGAACAGTCTGAAACTGGTGCTGCTACAACAATTATTTCCGGTCTTGCTGTAGGTATGCAGTCCACAGCTATTCCGCTTGTACTGATCTGTGTAGGTATCTTTGTTGCTTACAAGTGCTGCGGCCTTTACGGTATCGCACTTGCAGCTGTAGGTATGCTTTCTACAACAGGTATCACAGTTGCTGTTGATGCTTATGGTCCTATCGCTGATAATGCCGGTGGTATCGCAGAAATGTCTTACCTTGATGAGTCCGTTCGTGAAATCACAGACTCCCTTGATGCTGTAGGTAACACAACAGCTGCTATGGGTAAAGGTTTCGCTATCGGTTCTGCTGCACTGACAGCTATGGCACTTTTCATGTCCTACGCTCAGCAGGTTAACCTTTCAGCAATCAACATTCTTTCTTATACAACAATTATCGGTCTTCTGATCGGTGGTATGCTGCCATTCCTTTTCTCAGCTTTCACAATGGAATCTGTATCTAAGGCTGCATATTCTATGATCGAGGAAGTTCGTAGACAGTTCAGAGAGATTCCTGGTATCATGGAAGGTAAGAGCAAACCTGATTATACAAAGTGTGTAGATATTTCTACAAAGGCTGCTCTTCGTGAAATGATTATTCCAGGCGTTATGGCAGTTGTTGCTCCACTCATCATTGGTTTCCTTCTTGGTACAGAAGCTGTAGGCGGTATGCTTGCAGGTTCCCTTGTAACAGGTGTTATGATGGCGATCTTCATGTCCAACGCAGGTGGTGCTTGGGATAATGCTAAGAAATACATTGAGAACGGCAATCACGGCGGCAAGGGTTCTGAAGCTCATAAAGCTGCAGTTGTTGGTGATACAGTCGGTGACCCATTCAAAGATACATCAGGCCCTGCTATCAACATCCTGATCAAACTGATGACAATCGTTGCATTAGTATTCTCTTCAGTATTTATCGGTATTCTTAACTAATTATGAATCATCACTACATAGAATCTATGTAGACAACATAAAAGCGGTATCGTTCATTTGAACGGTATCGCTTTTTTTTGTTTTTTGGTGTATACTTAATAACAGCGGCCCGGAGATTTGGATGAACACTATGTCTGCGGAGCAGACCCGGGTTTCATATGAAAATGCGCGGGTAAATCTTGAATTATCATGGAGGTTCTATCAAATGAGCGAAGTTATCAATAATATGAAGACAAGAAGAAGTATCAGAAAATATAAACCGGATATGATTCCGGAGGATGTGCTCAATCGGATTATCGAAGCGGGCACCTATGCAGCAACGGGTATGGGCAAGCAGTCACCCATCATTATTGCGGTGACGAATAAAGAAATCCGTGACAAGTTTTCGAAGATGAATGCAGAGATCATGGGTGTGGATTCTGATCCATTTTATGGTGCACCGGTTGTGCTGATTGTTCTGGCAGATAAAGCAAGACCAACCTATGTTTATGACGGCAGTCTGGTGATGGGCAATCTCATGCTTGCTGCTCATGCAGAAGGCATTGGCAGCTGCTGGATTCACAGAGCCAAAGAGGAATTTGAATCCGCAGAAGGCAAGGCCTTCTTAAAGTCACTTGGTATTGAAGGCGATTATGAAGGTATTGGCCACTGTGTGCTGGGATATACAGATGGAGAAGAGCCAAAAGCCATGCCTAGAAAAGAGAATTACGTTTACTGCGTGAAATAAAAAGGAAGCGGGGAAATAGAGAATGAGAGCTTATGAACGTTTATTAAATTATGTCGTTGTCCACACAGCCAGTGATGAATTCAGTGAGACAACACCAACCACCCAGCGTCAGTTTGATCTGGCGAACATGCTGGTTCCTGAAATGAAGGCACTTGGCATTGAAGATGCACGTGTCAGTGATTTATGCTGTGTGTACGGCACACTGCCGGCAACACTGGGATATGAGGATGCGCCGGCCATCGGTCTGATTGCCCATCTGGATACAGTGCCGGATTTCTGTGGTGAGCATGTGAAGCCGAGAATTATTGAGAATTATGACGGTGGGGACGTCGTACTAGGAGACAGTGGAAGAACACTGAGCCCGGCACAATTTCCACATCTGCCGTCTTTAAAGGGCAGAACACTGATTGTAACAGATGGTACAACAGTGCTTGGTGCGGATGACAAAGCCGGTATTGCGGAGATCATGACAGTTGTTGAACATCTGATCAAAGAAAACATTCCGCACGGCAAGATCTGTATTGCTTTTACACCGGATGAAGAAGTGGGAAGCGGTGCCTCAGCCCTTGATCTGGATGCTTTTGGTGCGGATTATGCCTATACCATCGACGGCGGCGAAGAAGGCGAAATCATCTATGAGAATTTCAATGCCTGTGCAGCCAAATTTGTGATCAACGGTTTCAATGTCCATCCGGGAAGTGCCAAAGATACGATGATCAATGCACTGAACGTGGCATGGGAGCTGCATCAGATGCTGCCGGCAGCGGACAGACCGGAACATACGGAAGACTATGAAGGCTTCTATCATCTGACAGATATGAGCGGTAATGTAGAAAAGGCCGAGATGCAGTATATTGTCAGAGATCATGATCTGGCGGCCTTTGAACTGCGCAAAAAAGAACTGCAGCATATCCAGACTGTCTTAAATGGCCGTTATGGTGAAGGCACTGTGGAACTGACCATTACAGAGCAGTACCGCAATATGTCCGAGAAGATTCTGCCGCATTTCCATCTGATCGAGAATGCGAAAGCAGCTGCTGAGGAAATTGGCCTGAAACCGCTGATCGTGCCTGTCAGAGGCGGTACAGACGGTGCACAGCTCAGTTTCAGGGGACTGCCTTGTCCGGATATCGGTACAGGTGGTTATGCTTATCATGGTCCTTATGAGCATATCACAGCAGAGGGCATGGATTTGTCTGTTGATCTGATCCTCGGCGTTTTGAAGCGCTACGCATCTTTTAAGGTTGGTGAATAAGTTGAAACAGGAAGTTTCATTTCGAATGGAAAGACCGGATCTTCTGAAGGCCGGTGATGAAGTGGAGATGAGCGAATCCAAGCTGAACACTCTGGCAGGCACCATGTATTATTATACAATTGAACCGGCACTGGCCATGAGCGACAATATTCCGGCACTTCGGAGACTGACAAGCCTGCATGCCACAGTCAAGGAAGTCAAGTATGAAAACAGTGTCTATACGGTGGTTGCATATTGTGAGTAGACCGACCGGAATGCTGTTTTGAGAATGTGTCGGACCATTGAAGAAAATGGCGAAAAAAGGGCATTTCTGCGATATTTTTAAGCCTTTTGGTATTCAAGAATATAGGAATTCCTTTGACTTTTGAGGTTAAGTATGGTATGCTGAACATGCTGCAAGAATAACCTGCAGTAAGACCCATTTTTAATTTTTGGAGGACTTTGGAATGAACAAAGGTACAGTAAAGTGGTTCAACAATCAGAAGGGATTCGGTTTTATTTCCGATGAGCAGGGCAATGATGTATTCGTACATTATTCAGGCATCCAGTCCAATGGCTTTAAGTCACTGGAAGAAGGTCAGGAAGTAGAATTCGAAGTCATCGAAGGCCAGAAGGGACCACAGGCAGTGAATGTCGTTAAGTTATAATCCTTCATGCAGTGTGCCTTTTCTAAGATATATTATATTGATTACGAAGTTTGTATTTTTTATTTTAAATGTTAGAATAAGCAGTTGTTTAGAGCGATTATCAGAGAGGGCTATCCGGTTGGATAGCCCTTTTTGTAATGATGCACAGGCAGATTCGCTGAGATGGGCGAAAACGTTTGTGCAGCGCAGGGGTGCATCCATTCTGTATTGACTTTTTTTGAAACTCCATATATGATGATAAGAGGAATTTAAGCGATATTTTAAGATGAAAAAGAGAGGATTAAATGTTTAGAAATTATCTTGATAAAATAGAACGTGATGAGGATGTGCGTAAGAATCTGATCGAGCTGCGCAAACTTTTAAAAACAGAACCCGGCAGTGCAGCCTGGCAGCGTGATCGCCAGAGATGCCTGTCTCTGATGCTGAAGCTTTTGAAGCATGAAGATGCCAAAGTCAGGAAGAATGCGGCATTGATTCTTGGCGAGATGGGATGTCAGGATGCATTGGATGCCCTGTTTTATGCTTATGAATGCGAGGAGAAGCTTTTTGTAAAGAGTGCTTATCTGACAGCCATGAGTCAGTTGGATTACAGGACGTATTTAAACGCTTTCAGGGAGCGGATGGAAGAACTGATGCAGATGGAGATGACGCCGGAGAATCAGAAGCATCTGAATGAGGAATTGAAGCTTTTAAGGGATATGCTGTTGATTGTGGAGAAGCCGGTGAAGCATACATTTACAGGCTATTCGGTGCCTTCAGAGATGATTTTGCTGACCAGTCCCGGGATGGAGCAGCTGACCATTGATGTGATGCCGAGAAATGTGAGAGATGCGGCCAAGGCAATGAGAGGCGGTGTGCGTATTCTGGCAGAACGTCCGGGAGAACTTTTCGGTATCCGTACAGTGAAGGGCTTTATGTTCCGCTTCTGTGCCAATCCGTTGAAGGCAACAGACTATCAGGTTGTTGCGGCGGCAATTCATGATGCCGGACTGACGGACTATCTGAAGAAGCGCCATGAAGGTGATGGACCCTTTTATTTCAGAATTGATCTGCGGACGAAGCTGGTTTTGAATGAAAAGAGTCAGTATGTGAAGCGTCTGGGGGCAGAACTGGAACGCTTGTCCGGACATCATCTGCAGAATTCCGCGTCCAATTATGAATGTGAGCTGCGGATCACAGAGAATAAGCAGGGACAGTACAGTGTTTATTTGATTTTACATACGATAGCAGACAGTCGGTTCAGCTATCGCCGCAATGCTATTGCCACATCGATGCACCCGGTGAAAGCAGCGGAAGTTGTTTCAATTGCCTCTGAATATCTGGCGGATGATGCGGATGTGTTGGATCCATTCTGTGGTACGGCGACGCTTTTGATCGAGCGGTATCGTAAGAGGAAGGCTGCACATCTCTATGGTGTGGATATTTTTGGAGAGGCGATTGACGGAGCCAGAGAAAATGCAAGCCTGGCGAATGTACCGTCTTACTTTATTAACAAGGATTTTGTGGAGTTTTCCCATAGTTATACTTTTGATGAGGTATTGACAGAACTGCCGGCGGGAAGTGACAAGATGACGCCGGATGTTCTCTTTACATTATATAAGAACTTTGTCAGAAAGCTGAACACATGGATGACACCGGGGGGATATGTTATCGTTGTCACAACGGAGAAAGAATGGCTTTTATCTCTGGCAGCAAAGTCGGGATATCTCAAGGAAGAGAAAGAGTGGGCACTTTCCGGCAAAAAAACGCAGTACGTGGTTGTTTTAAGATACAGAGGTTGATGTGATGACCCGGCTTTATTCAATTGGTGACGTTCATGAGATGACGGGGCTTTCAGTATCGGCACTGCGTTATTATGCCGATATGAAGGTTGTCTGTCCTGTCAGGATCGATAGACAGACGGGGTACCGCTATTATGATTTTGATGATATCCAGAGACTCAAAACCGTCGGATATCTCAAGAAGGCGGGATTTTCCCTGGCGGAGATCACGGTTGTGATGGAGGCTGCTTCGGAGGAAGAACGACGGTTGCTGATGTCGGAGCGAATGGAACAGACGCAAAAGCAAATGAAGCGTCTGAAAGAACGAATGTCTATGATGGAGTGGTTGACGAGCCAGAACCCGGCACCGGAGGCGGGGCACGAGAGCTACAGGATCCATCAGAAGCAGATGGATTCTCGAAGAGTTTGGATGACAGAAACGGCGAAGCCATGTGAGGTAGAGGATTTCTATCGGCAGACAGGTGTGCTGATGGCTGAGGAAATGGCAGATTTTCAGAAAATGCGCGGTTACTTATTGGAAGAAACTGCATTTATGGAGGGAAAAAAGCTGGCCATTGAAGGCAGCTTTATCTCAGGCGGAGATTGTGTTTCTACTGAGAAGAACCAGTCTATCCTGCCGAAGGGCAATTATATCTGTATGACTACGGCCATTTTCAGGGAGGATAAGTGGATTCGCGCCCTTTCACGGTATTTTGCGGAAAAGGACATGCGTCCAAGGATCATCCTGGCTGTTTTAAAGCACAAAGATTTTTATAACTGGAGGCATTCTCTGTACGAAGTGCAGATACTGGTATAACAGGCAGCGAATTATTTTTATTTGCGGCATGCCGGGCAGCTTTGTTACAGAGAGATAAATTAATGAATATACAATTAATAGGCATTAGCCACAAAACAGCGCCTGTACAGATACGGGCTCTGTTTGCGTTTACAGATGAAAATAAAAAAGAACTGATGATGCGTATCTGTACGCAGAAGGAAATTCGGGAATGTGTACTGCTCTCAACCTGCAATCGGACAGAGTTGTATACCGTCAGCGAAGAGAATATTTCTGTGCGCAGCGTGATGACTGCAATGCAGCGGATCATGCTTGATATGGCCGGAATCGATGATGCAGGCGAGGTGTCGGAGCATTTGCGGTTTTATCAGGGAACACAGGCGGTGCGTCATTTGTTTTATGTGGCGGCGGGGCTGGATTCAATGGTTTTGGGTGAGGATCAGATCCTCGGTCAGGTGAAAGAAGCCCACAGGACAGCTATGGAGGATGGTTTCAGCGGAACATGGTGCAACAGCCTTTTTCGGATGGCAGTGACAGCGGCCAAGAAAGTCAAGACAGAGACGAAGCTTTCAGGCATTTCTGTTTCAACGGCTACATTGGCGGTGAAAGCGGCGGAAATGTATTTTGGAAGCCTGGAGAATAGAAAGATACTGGTTATTGGTGCCACTGGTAAAATCGGACAGATTATGATGAAAAATATTGCTGCGGATCATCATGTACAGCTATATGCTGCTTCCAGACAGCTGAAATCGGGAGAAAAAGCGGTTCTGGGAACGGATACTCTGTCGGATGGCCATGGAACGAGACATCAGCAGACAGAAGAATATGTGCAGATTGCCTATGCAGACCGTTATCGACTGGCCAACGAGATGGATGTGATTATCAGTGCCACAGCCAGTCCGCATTACACATTGACAAAAGAGGGATGGCAGTCTGGCGTTATCCAAAAGCGCAGAAGAATCCTCATTGACATGGCAGTTCCTATGGATATTGAGGCGGGCATTGAAGACGAGGAGAACAGCCTTTGTCATCTGGATGAGCTGACAAGTCTGTCTGAGAAGAATCAGCATCTGCGTTTCGAAGCGGCTGACAGGGCCCGGGAGATGTTGGAGGAGGATATTGATGATTTCAGGCGTTGGGCTTTGTTTCAACAGAACAGACCGCTGATGGATACCTTCAGGGAGCATCTTCTGGCAGATATGGCAGCGAATCCGGAGAAAGGGCTGAACAAGTTCTTTTATCGAGCCAGGGAGGCGGCAGATACAGAGCAGCTTGAGATGTTTTTTGAAGTGTTGAGACAATCTGAGGAGGCGCGGGAAAATGGCTGATTTTCCGTTGTTTATTAACATGGATGGCCGAAAAGTCATGGTCATCGGCGGCGGTTCGATAGCCCTTCGGAAAATCCGTATTTTGATAGAATATGGTGCAGATATACGGATGATTTCATCAAAGATCACGGATGAGTTAAAACTTCTGGCAGATAAGAAATATATAGTCTGGACAAATGAAAATCTGACAGAACACAATCTGGACTATCTGGCCGAAGCATTTCTGGTAATCTGTGCCTCTGATGATAAGGCATTGAATAAGATGGCAGCGGATTATTGCCAGATGCGGCATATACTGGTGGATTGTGCCAATCCGGGGGAGGTCTCGGACTGTGTGTTTCCATCGGTGGTCAGACGGGGCAATGTGGTCATTGGTATCAGTACATCCGGCGGTGTGCCTGCACTGACCAGATATTTGCGGGAGAAAATCGAAGTATTGATACCGGAATGGTACGGTGAACTGGAAATAGAGCTTCGCCAGAAGCGCAGAGAGTTGAAAATGTCCGGGCTCGGTCAGTCAGACAGAAAAAAATATCTGAGACAGTGGATTGCAAAAGAAGAGAAAATCAGAGAGGAGGGCAAGGGCCAATATGAAAATCGGAACGAGGAAGAGCCGTCTGGCCATGGTGCAGACGGAAATGGCGGCGGAGGCCATTAAGAAGGTTTTTCCATCCATAGAGATAGAGATTGCCGGATTTGAGACAAAGGGTGATCTGCATCTGGATAAATCCCTGTCAGCTTTCGGCAGCAAAGGAGCTTTTACAAAGGAGCTTGAAGGGGCTATGATGGATGGCCGGATCGATCTGGCCGTTCATAGTGCCAAGGATCTTCCTGTTGAATTGCCGGAAGGACTGACAGTGGGAGCTGTGCTTAAAAGAGGTGACAGCCGGGATGTATGGGTGAGTCTTCGGCGGGAATTTTCTATCATAGAAGAATGCAAAGAAAAGACAGTTGTAGGAACAGGCAGTTTAAGACGTGCTCTTCAGATTCAGCAGATATGTCCCAGTGTTGATATCAGAGATATCAGAGGCAATGTGCCAACACGGCTGAAAAAACTGTCAGAGGAGCTGTTTGATGGGATTATTCTGGCTGCAGCCGGTTTAAAACGGCTGGGATACCTGTCGGATGCCTGTGATGAGACAGGTTGTTTTGAGGCGGAAGGACAGACATTCTTTTATGAAATTCTTCCTAAGGAACAATTCTTTCCGGCAGCGGGGCAAGGTATTATTGCTGTTGAAACAAGGCAGCATGACTGTGAGGACTGCATGCAGGCCATTCATGATGAACAGACATGGCAGATGTTTCTGGCAGAGCGAGCCTTCCTGAAAGCCATTGGCGGCGGCTGCAATGAGGCAGCAGCTGTAGATACGGCTGTGGATGAAGAGAAGATGACGGTGAGGGCACGGTATGCAGCAGACGGAGCACATATGAAGGAAATATCTGTATCAGGGACACGATACGGCGACAGGATGAAAGACCGGCAAATGGCGGTTGATCTGGGATGTCGGGCAGCTCAAAAGCTTCAGAGCGGCAAGGTCTATCTGATCGGAGCCGGACCGGGGGATACAGGGCTGATCACTATGAAAGGTATAGAAGCACTGAAAGAAGCCGATGTGGTTGTCTATGACCATCTGGCGTCGTCATCTCTTTTAAATGAGACGAAGGATGTAGCTGAGTGGATCGATGCAGGCAAGTTCGCAGGAAACCACAGGATGAAACAGTCAGAAATTGAACAGCTGCTGATCGAAAAAGCGATGGCAGGTCATGTTGTTGCCAGATTGAAGGGCGGAGATCCGTTTATATTTGGCCGGGGCGGTGAAGAAGCACTGGCACTGACGGCAGCAGGCATTGACTATGAAGTGATTCCCGGGGTGTCATCGGCCTACAGTGCACCGGCCTATGCAGGTATTCCGATCACCCATCGGGGAAAAGCTTCGTCTTTTCATGTGATTACCGGTCATGAGGATCCTGCCAAGGGGGAAAGTTCGCTGGACTATGACATTCTGGCCAGAGAAGAAGGAACCCTTGTCTTTCTGATGGGACTTTCAAGGTTGAGACAGATCAGTGATCAGTTGATTGAAAAGGGCAAAGATGCCCGGACACCGGCAGCGGTTATCGCTTCTGGAACAACTGCCAGACAGCGCTGTGTAACAGCAGATCTTAGCAGGATTGCCGAGACTGCAGAAGAAGCGTCCATTCAGCCGCCGGCGATTCTTGTTGTGGGGGATGTGGTCAATCTGAAGGAAGCGGTTGACTGGCAGCAGCCAGGGCCTCTTTCAGGCAGGAAAATCCTTGTAACAGCCACAGAAATCATTGCACGACCGCTGGCAGAGTATATCAGACGGCTTGGCGGAGAACCGGTGGTGATGAGCCTGATCGGTGTCAAGGGGCAGGAGATGAGCAGTATAAAGGCGGTTCTGACCTCTCCGGGAAAACGCTGGCTTGTATTTACCAGCAGAAACGGTGTACGATTCTTTTTTGAGCAGATGAAAAAGGAGCAGGTGGATATCAGACGTCTTGGAGACAGCAGGATTGCGGTCATGGGTGCCGGAACCCGCAGAGAACTGGAGAATTGGGGCTGTTATGCGGATCTGGTGCCGGAACAGTCCTGCAGTGAATCCTTGGCAAAAGCCTTGTGTGAGAATGTTCAGTATGATGAAGAAATTTGTCTGTTCAGAGCCGAAGAGGCTTCAGATGTTCTGACAAAGAGGCTGCGGGAAAAACAGTACCGTGTGGTGGACATTCCGACGTACCGCACAGAGATCATGTGGAAAAAGCGGGAACTTTTAAGGGAAATGTTGGAAGATGTGGATGCGGTAACTTTCTGTAGTGCATCAGCGGTCAGTGCCTTTGTACAAATGACAGAGGGGCATGACTTGGTGGCAAAGACAATCTGTATCGGACCGGTGACAGCGCAAGCTGCCAAAAAAGCGGGGCTTCATATAGATAAAGTAGCAGAACAATACGATTTGGAAGGAGTGACAGAAGCACTTTGTGATATACTGTCTCAGTAAGCAATAAGCAGACTTTAGCAAGCCGCGGGAATGCAGTTGCGTGTTCGGTGCCTGATAGGTATCGGATAGTGAAATAAAATGAGGTGATTAAAAGATGAATTTAACCAGAAGACCAAGACGTTTAAGAAGAACCGCACAGATTCGTAATCTGGTGCATGAGGTAGATGTCAGATGTGATGATCTGATCTATCCTGTTTTTGTGACAGAGGGCGAGAATGTACAGTCACCGATTGAATCTATGCCGGGAATTTACCATTATTCCCTGGACAGACTGGCTATTCATTTGAAAGAAGTGTGGGAGAAAGGTGTGCGTGCCGTTATCTTTTTCGGGGTGCCGGATCATAAGGATGCCTGCGGAAGCGGTGCTTACGACCCGGATGGGATTGTACAGCGTGCCTTGAGAATGACAAAGAAACTTTATCCGGAGATGATCTGTATTGCGGATATCTGCCTTTGCGAATACACCGACCATGGTCACTGCGGCGTCATTAAAGACGGGGAAGTATTGAATGACGAGACCCTGGAACTTTTGTCAAAGGCGGCTGTCAGCTGTGCCGCAGCAGGTGCAGATATTGTGGCACCTTCGGATATGATGGATGGCAGAATCGGTCATATGCGTCATACACTGGATGCGGCCGGTTATGCACATACATTGATCATGGCCTACAGTGTCAAGTATGCGTCTGCTTTTTACGGCCCATTCAGAGAGGCGGCAGATTCTGCACCGGCCTTTGGTGACAGAAAAAGTTACCAGATGGATTTCAGAAACCGCAGGGAGGCCCTTCTGGAGACTGAACTGGACATGGAGGAAGGTGCTGATATTATTATGGTGAAACCGGCACTGGCTTATCTGGATATTGTCCGAACCGTCAGTGAAGCTTTTGATCTGCCGTTATGTACTTACAGTGTCAGCGGTGAATATGCCATGATGAAAGCAGCAGCCATGAATGGCTGGATTGATGAAAAGCGCGTGGTGATGGAGAGCATGATCGCTATGAAACGTGCCGGGGCAAAGATGATTATTACGTATTATGCGCCGCAGATTGCAGAGTGGCTGCGGGAAGAAGAGGGACAGAGATAATGAGGAGTCAGAAAATATTTGAAAAAGCCTGTGAACTGATGCCGGGAGGTGTCAACAGTCCTGTGAGAGCCTATAGAGCAGTTGGGATGACGCCGCCCTTTATATTCAGGGCAAAAGGGGCTTATATCTATGATGTGGAAGGTCATCAGTATGTGGATTATGTCGGCTCATGGGGACCGATGATTCTTGGTCATGCCAAGGATGAGGTGGTGAAGGCGGTGACAGCTGCAGCCATCAAAGGCACCAGTTTTGGGGCACCGACTAATGGGGAAGTAGAGCTGGCAGAGCTGATCCGAACCGCAGTCCCTTCCATGGAAATGATGCGTATGGTCAATTCGGGTACAGAGGCGGTGATGAGTGCCATCCGTGCTGCAAGAGGTTATACAGGCAGGGATTATATTGTGAAATTTGAAGGCTGTTATCATGGCCATTCGGATGGCCTGCTGGTGAAAGCCGGTTCAGGGCTTCTGACAGAGAATGTACCGGACAGCGCCGGTGTGCCTAAGGCTTTCACAGATACAACGCTGATCGCCAGATATAATGATCTGGACAGTGTCAGAAAACTGTTTGAACAGTACGGGGACAAGATCGCAGCATTGATCGTGGAGCCAGTGGCAGCCAATATGGGTGTTGTACCGCCGGAAGATGGCTTTCTTCAGGGGCTACGGGATATCACAAAGCAATACGGCGCCGTGCTGATTTTTGATGAAGTTATTACCGGTTTTCGACTGGCTCTTGGCGGTGCCCAGTCCTATTACGGTGTCACACCGGATATGACTACCTTCGGTAAGATTGTCGGCGGCGGTATGCCGATGGCTGTTTACGGCGGCCGCAGAGAGATTATGGATTGTGTATCACCGATAGGGCCGGTTTATCAGGCCGGCACCCTTTCTGGCAATCCGGTGGCAGTGGCAGCGGGAACAGCGATGTTGAAATTATTGATGGAAGATAGGGCTGTGTATGAGCGCCTGGAAGAAAAATCCGCAGGAATTGAGCATGCTTTTAAGTCCGCTGTGGAAAAATATCATGTAAAGGCTCAGGTCAACAGAGTCGGCTCACTGATGAGCATTTTCTTTACAGATAAACCGGTGAAGAGCTTTGATGATGTCCGGACATCAAATCTGGCACAGTTTACACAGTATTTTAGAGTGATGAAAGCGCATGGCATGTATATTGCACCGTCTCAGTATGAAGCTTTTTTTGTCAATGATGCTTTGTCAGAAGCGGATTTGCAAAAGACAGAAAGTGCCATTGATGCAGCTTTGTCTCAGCCATTTGATCAATGCTGATTATCAGATAATAAGTGAAATACACGTTAAGTGTGCTTCACTTGTTTGGAGTTCAAAAGAAAGAACAGGTATAATTTATGAAAAGAATATTGTTGATGGTGTTGAAGCTTCTTGGACATGTGCCGGCCTGGTTCTGGCGTATTTGTTCTTTTGCGAAGGATACAGAGGAACAGCGGTACAGCATAGAGGAAAAATATAACTATATCCGGGAAATTGCCATCAAAGCCAACAAAGCAGGAAGAGTGGCCATTGTCAGCAGCGGAGAGGAGAATCTGCCGGAAGAAGACGGTTATATTCTCTATCCGAATCATCAGGGAATGTTTGATGTGCTGGCTTTTCTTGAAACGATGAAGCGGCCTTTTTCTCTGGTGTTTAAACAGGAAGTGAAGGATATTATTCTGTTAAAGCAGATCAGAGAGGCACTTCACTATATTCCTATGGATAGAAGTGATATGAAACAGTCCATGAAGGTGATTCTGGAAGCTTCCAATCGGGTGAAATCAGGAGAGAACTTTTTGATTTTTGCGGAGGGAACGAGGAGCCGGAATGGCAATGAAACCCTTCCTTTTAAGGCGGGCGCCTTTAAGGCGGCCACAAGGGCGAAAGCACCGATTGTTCCGGTGGCACTGCTTGACAGTTATGCACCCTTTGACAGAAGTACCACAGAGCCTGTAACTGTGCAGATCCATTATATGAAACCGATGTATTATGAGGAATATGCCGGTATGAAGACAACGGAGATTGCATTGGAAGTGGAGAAGCGGATCAGAGAAGAAATTCATAAGCGTATGAAGGCAGAGTAGTTGTTCAGAGTCGGACATAAGTGATGTAAAATGATATCTGGCTCTGAAAAAAAACAGTGCAGCTAAAAGCTGCACTGTTAAAAAATCAATTTTTAATTGTTGATGAAATTCTGTTCAGATTACATCAAACCGACAACAATGAATGTTACACAAACGATGATACCTGATAAGATAAGGTCAACAACACAGAATCCCATGATATCTCTTGCGCCAAGACCTGCGATACCAAGAGCTGGCAGAGCCCAGAATGGCTGAAGAAGGTTTGTCCAAGCATCGCCCCAGGCAATAGCCATACAGGAAATTGCAGGGTCAAGACCCATTTTAACAGTTGCAGGTAATACGATAGGAGCCTGTACTGCCCACTGGCCGCCGCCTGATGGTACGAAGAAGTTAACGATACCGGCGCTCAGGAATGTGAACAGAGGGAATGTGACGTCATTGGAAATAGCAACGAAGAAGTTACTGATAACACCGGCAAGTGAAGGACCGCCTTCTGTAACTGTACCTGTCATGATACCCATGATACCAGCGTAGAATGGGAACTGAAGAACGATACCGCCGGCGCCCTTAACAGCGTCATTAACAGCCTTAACGTAGTTCAGAGGTGTACCATTCAGTAAAACACCGAGTACAAGGAAGATCAGGTTAACGATGTTCAGGTTCAGTGCGTTCAGAGGATTGCCTGCTGCTGCGAAATACTGAACAAGGTAAACAACACCGATGATAACAACGAGCCATGATAATGGTTTGCAATCTTCAAGTTTTTCAGCTGGAGTAGAAGCTTTTCTAACTGTGACTTCTTCTTCAACAAGTAACTTAGGATCAACTGTAACAACTTCATTTGCTGCCGGATGCATCTTAGCATTCAGTAAAGGCATAAGAATCAGGATAATCAGGCAGGCAATTAAGTTCCATGGAGAAAGAACTGTTCTGTCCATACCGATGGATTCTGTCAGAGCACCACCTGTAGCAGCTGTAACAGCTTCTGTAACTTCTGTGATTGTCAGAGGAATAGAACCTGACAGACCAGCATGCCATACAACGAAGCCTGAGTATGCAGAAGCGATCAACAGACGGTAGTCAACGCCTTTAACCTTCTTGGCAATAGATTTTGCAAGAAGAGCACCAACAACCAGACCGAAGCCCCAGTTTAACCATGATGCAACAGTACCAACTACAGTTACAAGAACGATAGCTGAGAAAGGTGTCTTAGCAACGCCTGCAATCTTGTCAAGGAGTCTCTTGACAGGAGGTGCAGTAGCCATAGCTGTACCAAGTACGAGTACGAGAGCCATCTGCATTGAGAATGCTAACAGACTCCAGATGCTCGTGCCCCAGAAGCCTACAACCTGAAGTGGTGTAGCGCCTGCAGCAGGAATTGCTGCGATGAATACGACGATTGTTAATAAGATACAGAAGATAAATGGATCAGGCAAGTATCTCTGTACGATATGTACACAACCATTAGAAATTTTCTTGAGCATAAAAAACTCCTCCCTTTAATTTGAATTGTGCTCTTTGTTATTTTACAAACAATCTGATATTATTATAAAACTTTTCTAAACAAATTGAAACTCTAAAAATATATTATATTATAGAAATTTTGAACTAGTATAGGTGCAAAAAGAGATGAAAAATGCGAAATTGACAGACAAGACTGACAATTATAGGATATTAAGTGTATATATTGATAACATTATGCGTAAAACTGAGAACCATGAGCAGCAGACAAGGCTTGTTTTTGATTGTTATACTATTGTCATAGTGCGCAGTGGTAAAATCCACATCGAAGAAAGCGGTCAGCAGATGATTCTCAGGAAGGGCGATGCCATTTTTATTGAAAAAGGCAAGATGGCCATCGGCAAGGCATTGAAAGGGGATGAATGCTGGATCATGATCATACAGTTTGATGGCGAGGGCGTTCCGGGAATGCTCCAATATCTCCATATTCAGGATGGGGAACGCTTTAATGTCAGCGGAAATGTCCTGGCGGCGGAACTGGACAGCATGATTCAGACTTGGGAAGCCGGGGAGTATTTCAGAGCATCCGTTATGCTGCAGTCTTTGTTTTTGACGATACATGATACAAGAGGGACGGATTACCGGAGTCTGGATCTGAACACAATTTATGAATATATTCAGGAACATTACGCAGAGCCATTGGATCTGAACAGTTTGTCACAGCTTTATGGGACAAGCATCAGCTATTTTTCCAGAGCATTTAAACAACATTTTGGTACGGCCCCTATGACGTTTGTCA
>OLOQ01000118.1_pt1 | contig 86762 bp, 78 predicted proteins | sample 1673101 | NCBI WGS metagenome assembly OLOQ01 (sample SAMEA3136754, study PRJEB25190) | human gut metagenome | biome: human gut; feature: human-associated habitat; material: faeces | place: Austria | collected 2013 | reverse complement strand
ACATATCCATATCTTCCAAAGAGAACTCAACCCGAATCTTTTTCGAGTCGACCTCGCCCTTGGAAAGCAAGACAACCGTCTCCACATGGGCGCACCTCGGGAATAAGTCCGCCGCGGCGGCGGTTTTCAGGGTGTAGCCCCGCTCTTTCAGCAGCGCCACGTCCCGCGCCAGCGTTGCGGGGTCGCAGGAGACGTAGACGATGCGCCGGGGGGACATACGGTGAAGGGCTTCGATGGTGTCCGCGTTCAGGCCCTTTCTTGGCGGGTCAACAACCACTACGTCCGGTTTTATGCCGCTTTTTTCCAGCTCCAGCGCCGCCTGTCCGGCGTCGCCGCAGAAAAATTCCGCGTTCAGAATACCGTTTCGTGCCGCGTTGTCCTTCGCGTCCTCTACCGCCTGGGGGACGATCTCTACGCCGATGACCTTCCCCGCCGCGCCAGCCATGGCCAGCGTGATGGTGCCGACGCCGCAGTACAGGTCCAGCACCGTGTCGGCCTTGGTGATTCCCGCCTGAGAAATCGCCATCTGGTACAGCCGCTGCGCCTGATGGTGGTTCACCTGATAAAATGACCGGGGGGACAGGCGGAAATTCAGGCCGCAGAGGGTGTCCTCGATATAGCCGGGGCCATGGAGAGTGAGAAAGCGGTCGCCCAGCACGGCGTTGCCCCGCTTCGTGTTCACGGACAGCACCAGCGTGGTAAAGCCGGGAATCCCGCCCAGCCGCTGGACGAGCGCCTCCGGCCGGGGAATTTTTTCCCCGTTCACCGCGAGACATACCAGAACCTGCCCGGACACCGCGCCCCGGCGGACGTAAATATGCCGCAGAAGCCCCTTGCCGGTGGTCTCGTCGTAGACGCTGACCCGGTATTGGTTTACATAATCAATTACCGCATCCTTCGCGGCGCCGATCTCCTCCGGGAGAATGCGGCAGCGGGCGTTTTCCACCACGTCGTGGGTGCCCGCCCGGTAGAACCCGGCGTAGGCGCGTCCTTTTTTCACCGCCACCGGATACTGCGCCTTGTTGCGGTAGCCGTGGCAGTCGGGGGCGGCGAGAATGGGGACTTCCGCCAGATTTTCGCCGCCGATACGGTTTAAGCAGTTTTTCACTCGCTCGGCTTTCAGGCGGGTCTCCTCGGCGTAGTCCATGTGCCAGAAATCGCAGCCGCCGCAGAGCTTGGCGACCTCGCACTCCCGGTTGACCCGGTGGGGGGACTTTTCCAGAATTTCCACAATTTTCCCCGCCGCCCAAGTTTTCTGTGCCTTCTCCACCCGGACGCGCACCTTTTCCCCGGCGACGGCGTTGGGGATAAACACGGCGCAGCCCTCGATGTGGGCGACGCCCTGCCCCTCGGCGGTGTAGTCCGTGATTTCGGCTTCGTAAATCTGGTTCTTGACTAGCATGGCATTCCTCACAAAATGGTTTCCATGTGGATGTTCCGGGGTTTCAGCCCCTGCTTTTCGTAGAAGTGCATGGCGCTGTCATTGCCGCACCATACGTTCAGCGTCACCCTGCGGCAGCCAATCTCCCGGGCATAGGCCAGGGCGTGGTCGTACAGCGCCTGCCCTACGTGCTTGCCCCGGCAGGCTTCGTCCACGCACAGGTCGTCAATGTACAGTGTGCGGTCGTCTAAGAGCACCGGGTCGTTTTCCCGAACCTGCAAAATGCAGAAGCAGTAGCCCAGCACCTTCCCGTCCTCGACGGCCACGAAAATGGGGCGGGTGTCATCGGTGAGCATCCGGGCGAGGGTCTGCTCGTCGTATTTCTGTGCGCCTGCCCGGAACAGGTCGGGACGGATGCGGTGGTGGACTTCCCCCACCTGAAGCAGCAAGTTGATCATACCGGGAATGTCCCGGTTTTCGGCAAATCGGATTTCCATATAATTATATTACCCTTTTCTGAAAGCTGTTTGCGAGGGGCGCAGACAGTAGATTCTTTTTTGTAGTTTACCACATTTTCCCCCGCCGGTAAAGTACGGGGTTGAGAAAAGGCGAAAAAACTGATATGATACCCCCAAAGGATGGGATGGATATGGATTACGGAAACTGCAATCTCTGCCCGCAGCAATGCGGCGTGGACAGGACGACGGGGCAGCGGGGCTTCTGCGGCTGCCCGGACACCGCCCTCGTGGCCAAGGCCATGCTCCACAAATGGGAGGAACCGGCGCTGGCGGGGGCTGGGGGAAGCGGCGCGGTTTTCTTCGGCGGCTGCACGCTCCGGTGCCGCTACTGCCAGAACGCCGCCATCAGCGGCGGCGCGGTAGGGAAGGCCACGGACTCCGCCGGACTCAGGCAGCTGTTTGAAGACCTCATTGCCCAAGGGGCGGAAAACATCGATCTTGTGACCCCCACCCACTTTCTGCCCACGATTCTCCCGGCGCTGCGGCCGAAGCTGCCCGTGCCGGTGGTGTACAACTGCGGCGGGTACGAACAGGTGGAGACGCTGCGGGCGCTGGATGGGTGCGTCGATATTTACCTCCCCGACCTCAAATACGCGGATGCCCGTCTGGCGGGGCAGCTGTCCGGGGCGGCGGACTATTTTCCCGTGGCCGCCGACGCCATCCGGGAGATGGTGCGGCAGGTGGGTGCGGTGCGCTGGGAGGGGGAGAAGGTCACCCGGGGCGTTATTATCCGTCACCTGATCCTGCCCGGAAATGTGGAGAACTCTCTGCGGGTGCTGGACTGGATCGGGGAGAATTTCGCCCCCGGGGAGGTGCTGGTAAGCCTGATGCGCCAGTACACGCCCATGGGCGGCCTTCCCGCCCCCTTCGACCGCCGGGTCACCGATGAGGAATACGACGCGGTGCTCAGCTGGATGTATCTGAATGAATTGGAAGGCTTCACGCAGGAAGCCGAGGCGGCGGATACCGGGTTCATTCCGGATTTTCTGGCCGATTAGCATGGAAACAGGCCGTTGGTGTCCATGAAAATGGATACCAACGGCCTGAATTTGCTGCTTTCACTTCTTCAGCTCATAAAATTCTTTTACCGGTTTCGTGATACACTCGACTACTTTCGCTTTGCATATACCCAAACATACCGTCTGTATAATATTCTCCTTTTTCGTCGCGGCATGTCTTTAAATCATCTTGAAGCGCAAGCGTTTTCCCCCTTAATAATCGACATATTTCATCAAGTTTGGATTTTTCTACCTCAAATGATGCGATACCGTTCTTTTCCAATCTTAATTGGGCAGCAAGGCAGTTAAAAAGATAATAAACATCATAAACATTACATTCATCACTTTTTAATCTTGAAGTTATTTCTTCCGAAAACCGTCTGTCCAATTCAAGTTGAGGGCATTTAGCGGCAAGTTTATTATAACATTCTATGCTGAAATTAAAGGCGTGAAGGGAAGTAACATCTCTGGGATCACTATGAATTTTATACACCCCAGCACCTTCCAGATAATCAATCACTTTGTTATAATAAATTGCTATTTTTAATCTCTGTTGAGTTGCATGAACTAAATTCATGAATCTTCACTTCCCCTTCCATCGCAATACAGCAAACGCTTTACCACTCTCCGCAGCGAATCAGTTCCTCGAACACCGGCAGACTCTTCTGAATCATTTCCAGACTCACGCAGTAGCAGATGCGGAAATATCCCGGGCAGCCGAAGCCGTCGCCGGGGACGACCAGCAGGTCTTTCTTCTTCGCCGCGTCGGAAAATGCGTTGGCGTCGCCGCCGGGAGCTTTGATGAACAGATAGAACGCGCCGTCGGGCTTCGCCATTTCGTAGCCCATCCGGGTCAGCCCTTCGTACAGCGCCTTGCGGTTGCGGTCGTAGCTCTCCAGGTCAGGACGCAGATGGGCGCACCGGGCAATGACCTTCTGCCACAGGCTGGGAGCGCAGACGTGACCGCCCGCCCGGGCAGCCCCCGCAACGGCGGAATACAGCGCCTTGCCGTCCGTGGCCTTCTGGGGCACATACACATAGCCGATTCGTTCGCCAGGGAGGGACAGGGACTTGGAATAGGAATAGCAGATGACGGTATCCCGGTAAATTTCCGGCAGGAACGGCACCTCGACCCCATAGGCCAGCTCCCGGTAAGGCTCGTCGGAGACGATGTAAATGGGGTGGCCGTACTCCGCGGCCTTTTTGTTAAGGATTGCTGCCAGCTTTTGGTATGTCTCCCGGGTGTAGACCACGCCGGAGGGGTTATTGGGGGAGTTGAGGATGACCGCCTGCGTGCTGGGCGTGATCATCTGCTCCATGGCGGTCAGGTCGATCTGGAAGGAGGGGATGTCCGCCGGGACGACCTTAAATTCCAACCCCGCCTCCTGGGCGAAGGGTTTGTATTCCGGAAAATAGGGTGCGACCGCCAGAATTTCCGCCCCCGGGACTGCCAGCGCCCGGAACACGCTCACCAGCTCCGGCGCCGCGCCGCAGCCGATGAAGAATTCCTCCGGAACGGTGGACACGCCGTAGCGGGCGTTCAGGTCGTCGGAAATGGCCTTGCGGGTGGCGTAATCGCCTACGGCGGAGGTGTAGCCGTGAATCAGCAGGGAATCGGTGTCGTCGAGAATCCGGCGCACCGTCTCGTCCACCTCCTTCGGCGAGGGGATGGAGGGGTTGCCCAGGGAATAGTCGTAGACATTCTCCCGTCCCACAACGGCGGCGCGCTGGCAGCCGTATTCAAACAGGTCCCGGATGCAGGAGCGGTTGGCACCCAGAGCATAGGCGGATGGATTCAGCATATTGTTACCTCCTGTGGTGAAATCATTTTGCGTTTTGATACGAAATCAGAATATGGCTCGGCGCAAACAATACCGCGGCAATGGTCAGGAGAATCGACCGGCTCATAATCCCGCTGAACAGGAACAGAACGGAGGGGATGATGGACAGCGCCAACGCTCTGAAAACGCTGTTTTTCCGGAAACAAACCGCCCAGATCACACAGTAAAGCGTGACCAGCACGGCATCTACGACCAGATATACGGCAAACGCTTCGTCAGACCACCACCCGAACCAGGTTCCCGGAATGTTGATGATCATAAATCCAAAGCAGCCGAACCTGCCGATTTGTTCCACGGTTTCCACAGATTTGTTGTTCCATTTGTTCACGAATCCGTCCTTGCACTTCATCGCAAACAGAATATTGGGTATCATGATGACTGCCACCATGACCAGCCCGAAAACATTCAGCCATTCCATAGGGGTACTACGCCTCGTACAGCGGCTTCACCGGGTTATAGGGCTGGGGCTTGTAAGTAATGGAGCTGATGGGCTTGCCCTCGATGCCGTATTTGGGGTTGTAGCCGAAAAGGTTTACATAACGTTCCAAATCGTTCTTTTCCTTCTCCATTTCCTCCATCACTGCCACGGTGGCAAGCACGTCGTCCACCGCCCGGTGGGAATTGACCACCTTGCCGGAAAGGCCGTAGGCCTCGATGGCGCTGCACAGCCGGTGGGGATAGCTGTGGCGGTCGCGGTAGACCGTGAGCAGGTCCAGCTTGTCCTTGCCCTTGAGCACGGCCGGATCGCCGTCCCGCAGAAGCATATAGAATAGAAAACTCAGGTCAAAATGGGCGTTGTAGGCCAGCAGCAGGGTGTTGCCCTGAATCATCTCCGCGATGTCCCGGCAGACTCTGGTCTTGGGCAGTCCCCGTTCCCGCAGGTCTTGGGTAGAGATGCCGGTCAGCTCCTGAATTTTCGGCGGCACAAACCCGCCAGGGGACAGGGCGACCAGCTGGTCGTACTCCTGCACCACCTTGGGCGTTCCGTCCACCCGCTCCAGCACCACGGCGGCAAACTCAATGATCTCGTCCCGGTTGTAAAGCAGTCCGGTGGTCTCGGTGTCGAACAGCACCAGACGGTCGTATTTGGAAAACAGCGTCTCAAATTTGGGCATATTTCTCTCTCCTGTATGTCCTTATACAAGTTTTTAATAAAACGCTTATAAGCGTTTTATTAGGCCGCAGACTTGCGGCCAGCGGCACTGCCGCTAAAAAACGAAGTCAATACATTTCTTACCGCCGCTCAGGCGGTCTGCTGTGAAACAGCAGAATAAAATGATGAAATCATTTTATCAAGAAATAGTATTAATGCAGCAGCTCCATGGCTCGCTGCGCTTTGCTTTTCGGTTCCGGGGTCAGGTTGAATTCCTGCGCCAGAGCTTCGGCAAAGGCAGTCGCGGCGGCTTCTTCGCCGGATTTCAGTTCCACTTCCACTTCGGCGAAGGGAAGCGTCCTCCCGCCGCCCATCAGCGCCCCCTCGTCCAGCGCCAGCTCCACGGTGCAGCGTTCCAGAACGATCTGCTTTGCCAGACGGGTGAACCGGGCAGAGCAGGCTTCCGTCAGGCCGCCTGCCGTCAGGGGCAGCAGGTCTTCCGGCGCGCCGAGTTTACATAACTCTTTCGCTGCCAACCCGATATCGTCACATGGGGTTTCCCACTCTCCCCGGCTGCCGTCAGGGAGGGGCGTTTTCAGGGTGCAGACGGAGGTCCCGTTTTCGTACCGGCGTCTGAGCATCCAGCGCCGGCGGCTCAGGGCGGCATCCAAAGTGTCATAATAGACCGTTTCCATCCGGATCTCGGAAAAATCCCCGAATGCTGCCCGAATGGCGGCAATCATCCCGGAATCCGCCCGGTATTTCAGTTCAAATTCTCTTCCCATGGCCGTCATTGATTCCCTTCCAGCTTCCTTAATTACAGGTCATTATACACCCATCCCGCCCCCGATGCAAGGGAAACTCTGATTAAATTGCCTGCGGCTGGACAGCGGATCTTTTGCCCCCGGTCTTCAGCACGAAAAATGGGAAATACATACAGTATTCCTCCATTTTCCGTGCTTTGCCCGGAGCCAAAATCTCTCGCTGCCAGCTCTTGTCAATTTAACCAGAGCTTCCTAAGAAACTTTCTCACCATTGCGAATCCGACAGCATAATTTTTCTCGGCGTGATAGGATTTTCCCATCACTAAGGAAAGGCTGTGGTGGAAATGATTGCATCCATGGAAACGTACCTGCGGCGGGGGCGGCGAACGTGCCAAAGGCTGCTGCTGAACCCCAAAATCCGCACAGGAGGGGTCGTCCTCCTGTGCGGCGGCAGCGGATTCCTGCTCAGCGCGGCCAGTCTGGGCAATTACCCTCAGCCGCTGGCGATGGGGCTGATTTTAGCCATGAGCGGCTGGCACGCGGCGGTCATGAGTCTGGGGGCCATGCTGGGCTACTGGGTCTTCTGGGGCATCGCGGGATTGCAGGGGCTGGTGTGGTCGGCCTCCGGCGGACTGCTGGCGCTGCTCCTTGCCCGGCACATTCCGGAGGAACAGCCGCTGATCTTCCCTGCCATTTCCGCGTTTCTGACGGCGCTGACCGGGCTGCTGTTCCAGCTGGTTCTGCGGAATACCGTGCCGGTGCCGGTCTATTTCCTGCGGATTGTTCTCGCTGCCGGGGCGGGACTGCTGTTCCCCGTGGCGCTGCGCAGACGCACCGCCGTCACCGACTGGCTGGTAGGCGGCGTGGCGGTGCTGGCGCTGGCGCAGGCTTCACCGACGCCTTATCTTGGATTGGGGTATCTCGCGGCAGGCGCGCTGGCTGTGGGCGGCGCTTTCCCCGCCGCGGTGCTTGGAGGGTTGGGGCTGGATCTGGCGCAGGTGACGAACATTCCCATGACGGCGGTACTGTGTCTCGCGGGCGTGATCCGCATGATCCCCTTTGAGCGCAAGTGGATGCGCTGTCTCGCGCCGGGGGCAGCGTGCATGGTGGTAATGGCGATCTGCGGCATTCGGGATTATACGCCGCTCCCGGGGCTGATTCTCGGCGGCGGGCTGGGAATTCTGATGCCGCCCTCTCAGGAGACCGCCCGCCGCCGAGGGGAGACGGGGCTGGCGCAGGTGCGGCTGGAGCTGGGGGCGGAAGTTCTCGGCGTCACCCAGCAGCTTTTTCTGGAGACCGCGCCGCCCCCCGTTGACGCTTCCGCCGTGCTGCAAAAAGTGCGGCAGCGCGCCTGCGGCAGCTGCTCCGCCCGGAACAGCTGCCCCCAGCAGTCGTCGCTGGACGTATCGCTGCTGCAAAACCCGCTGGACGTCCAATGCCGCAAGTCGGGGCGGCTGATCCCGGAGCTTCGCCGGGGGCAGGAGCAATTAAAGCTTCTGAAAGCCGACAGCGCCCGGCAGTCAGAGTACCGGGCGGCGATGGTGCAGCAGTATCAGTTTCTGGGAGATTTCCTGCGGGGGCTTGCCGACGATCTGCCCCGCCGGGGGCAGCGGCCGAGGGCCTGGTTTCGCGCCGAGGCCGCCGCCCGCAGCCGCAGCAAGGAGCTTGCCAACGGCGACCGCTGTCTTGCCTTTCCGGGGCCCGAGTGCCGGTATTACGTCCTTCTCTGCGACGGGATGGGCACCGGGCTGGGCGCTGCCCAGGAGGGGCAGTCGACGGGATCGCTTCTGCGGCAGATGCTCACCGCCGGGTTTCCCGCCGCCCACGCCCTGCGCACCCTCAACAGCATTCTCGCCCTCCGGGGCAGTGCCGGGGCGGTCACGGTGGACTTGGCGGAACTCTATCTCGACACCGGCCATGCCACGTTATACAAGTGGGGCGCCGCCCCCAGCTGGCTGCTTCGCCGGGGCAGCGCGGAAAAAATAGGGACAGCCACCCCACCGCCGGGCATTTCCGTAACGGAAAGCCGGGAAACGGTGGAGAAGCTGTCCCTGCGTCGGGGGGAAGCGCTGGTATTGCTCAGCGACGGCGTGGATGGAGAGGGGATTTCCCGCCGGTCTGACCTGACTCCGGACATGCCGCCTGGGGAGCTGGCAGCAAAAATTCTGGAGCATGGCCGTGGGAAGCAGATGGACGACGCCACGGCGGCAGTCATCCGGCTCCGTCCCACGAGCCTGGAATCATAGTAGCACAACCGCGGCGCAGATTTTGTCGAAACACAACATGTGGGACTGAAAAAAGTGGAAAAATCACAAGATGTAGGTGATGTTAGGGAAGGGAGGAAGGAAACCGCGCATTTTGCGTGAGAAACCGGGTATCAGCGGAGGAAACCCCATTCCCTCGTTCCCAAGGGACGCCCCCAAGTGGGGCAAATAAAGGGCATTGTCTCCGCTTTCCAGCAGCTCACAGTATTTCAGCGCACCCCCTTGCCTCTCCCTCTGGGAGAAGTGGTCGCGCGCAGCGAGGACGGAGAAGGTAAATGGGGGTGCGTATATTGACACAAGAAATGGAGCGTATCTGTACTGATACGCTCCATTTCCTGTTTTCCGCCCCCCATCAAAAGAGAGGGCGTCGTGCGTGTCGGGCAATGCCCCCGATTTCCGCTTTCCCCGATTGACACCGCCCCGGATTCGGGGTATACTGAGTTTCAGAGAGGTGACTCTATTATGAAAGATACTATTTTATCCGTCATTCGTCTGATCGCTACCCCGGTGCTGCTGATGGTGCTGGGTCTGATTCTGCTGATTCATCCGGACTCCGCCTCCGTCCTTGTGGCGCAGGTTCTGGGCTGGGTACTGCTGATCGCAGGCGTCGTGTTCGCCGTCAGCGCCATCGCCGGACACTTTGACACCGTGGGAAAGGTGCTTTCCGCCGTCTGCTGCTTTGCCGTGGGCGCGTGGCTTCTGCGCAACCCCCTGATGCTGGCCGCGGGATTGGGTCGTCTGGCCGGTATCCTGCTGGTCGTCCGGGGTGTTCAGGACATTCTGAACGCAAGCCGGTATCATTACGGCATTCTTCCCGCCGTCATTACCACGGTTCTGGGCGCGGTGCTGATCGCACTGCCCATGGCCACCTCCCGGTTCGTCATGAGCCTGTGCGGCCTGCTGGTGCTGATCGTAGGTGTCGCCATCCTGGTTGACCGGCTGAAAAACCGTCGCCCCAAGGAGCCGTCGGAATCCGACATCATCGACGCGCTGTGAAAATCGTGTCCTGTGCCCTCGACGGACGAACCGGCCACGAAGCGGGACGGGCGCTGCTGGCGGCGCTTTACCGGGAGGAAACCGGGCTGGAATTGCCGCCCATTGCCATAGCGGCGGGCGGCAAGCCCTATTTCCCCGGCAGTGACTGGCATTTTTCCATCTCCCACACCCCACGACATGCGTTCTGCGCCCTGTCCCGCCGGGAGATCGGCATTGACGCCGAGGAGCTTGACCGGAACGTAAATCTCGCCCTGGCGGAGAAAATCCTGTCCCCCGGGGAAAGGGTACAGTTCGATGCCGCGCCGGACAAGCGCCGGGCGCTGCTGACCTTCTGGGTACTGAAGGAAGCCCGGGTCAAGCGCACCGGGGAGGGTCTGCGGGGATACCCAAACAAGACGGACTTTTCCCTGGACGATCCCCGGGTCACGGAGATGGACGGCTGCCTGGTGGCCGTCATTGAGTAGCTTGTTGTAAGGAGAGCCTATGCTGTTTGACACCCACGCCCATATGGATGACCGCGCCTTTGACGCCGACCGGGAAGCGCTTCTGTCCGCTCTTCCGGAGCAGGGCATCGGGCTGCTGATGAACCCCGGATGCAGTCTCGCGTCCTCCCGGGCGGCTTCCGCTCTGGCGTCCCGGTATGACTATATCTACGCCGCTGTCGGCTCCCACCCGGATGCTGCCGACGAGGTAAACGATGTCACTCTGGAAGAATACCGCACATTATGTAAACTCAATCCCAAAATCAAGGCCATCGGCGAGATTGGCCTTGACTACCATTACGAGGACATCCCGCGGGAGCGTCAGCAGGCGGCGTTCCGCGCCCAGATGGCGCTGGCGCTGGAACTGAATCTGCCCGTCATCGTCCATGAGCGGGAAGCCCACGAGGACGGCATCCGCATTGTGGAGGAATTCCCGGAGGTCACCGGGGTGTTCCACTGCTATTCCGGCTCGGCGGAAATGGCCAAATGGCTGATCGCCCGGGGCTGGTACATCGGCTTTACCGGTGTCCTGACCTTCAAAAACGCCCGGAAAGCGGTGGAGACCGCCGCCGCCATTCCCTTGGACCGCATCGTTCTGGAAACCGACTGTCCCTACATGTCCCCGGAACCCTTCCGGGGAAAACGCAACGACCCCGGAAAGCTGTACCGCATGGCCGAGCGTCTGGCAGAGATCCGGGGGATTTCCGTGGAGGAAGTCCGCGCCGCCACCATGGAAAACGGGAAGCGGCTGTATAGAATATAGAAAAGTTCAGGAAGGCGGTGCCGGATTGAAAACGAAAAAACTGACGCTTCTGGCGCTGCTGGCCGCCATTGCCCTGACCATTTTCATGATCGAAGCCCAGATTCCCTCCCCGGTTCCCATCCCCGGCGTGAAGCTGGGGCTTGCCAATATCGTGACGGTGTTCACCGTGTTTGTGCTGGGGCCGAAGGAGGGCGCGGCGGTGCTGGCAGTGCGCGTTTTTCTGGGAGCGGTGTTCGCCGGGAATTTCAGCACCATTCTGTACTCCGCCGCCGGGGGCGTCTGTGCCATCGGCGTGACCATCGCCCTGCGGAAAATTCTTACGAAAAAGCAGCTCTGGGTCGCCGGATGTCTGGGCGCCGTCGCCCACTCTGTCGGACAGATGGCCATGGCGATTGCCCTGACGGGGACGGTGTCGCTGGCGGTTTACCTGCCGGTGATGATCGTCATCAGCATCCTCACCGGGCTGTTCACCGGGCTTTGCGCCCAATTTCTGGTCAATCGGGAGAAGCTATGGAAAATTATTTCAAAATGAACCTTCCCCAATCGGAGATCGACGCCATTTCCAATCTGGGGCTTGCCCATATGGGGGACTGCGTGTTTGAGATTCTCTGCCGGGGCTACCTCTGCGCTCAGGGGGAAAAGACCGTGGGGCAGCTGCACCATGACACCATTCAGATGGTGAAGGCCACGTCTCAGGCAAAATTCGTAGACAAGCTGCTGCCCCTGCTGACCGAGGAGGAGCTTGCCTACTATCGCCGGGGGAAAAACGCTCACGTCCATGCGGTGCCAAAATCCGCCACCCCCGCCGAATATGCAAAGGCCACCGGTCTGGAAGCCCTGTTCGGCGCGCTGTACCTCGCCGGGAAAACCCAGCGGCTGAACGAGCTGTTCAAGGCCGTTATGGGAGAGTAAACTATCAAAGCAGGAGGACTGCATCATGGCATTTGATGCCTTTTTCTTATCCGCTGTGCTGGAGGAAGTCCGCACGCGGTGCATCGGCGCACGGGTGGAGAAAATCCACCAGCCCGCCAGAGACACAGTGATCGTTCATCTGCGCTGCCAGGAGGGACGGGAGAAGCTGCTTTTTGCTGCCAACCCCGCCGCCCCCCGGCTGCATCTGACGGCGGCTTCTCCGGAGAATCCGGCGCAGCCGCCCATGTTCTGTATGCTTCTGCGCAAGCACCTTCTGGGGGCAAAGCTGACAGAAGTTTCCCAGCCCCCCATGGAGCGGGCGGCATCGTTCCGCTTCGACTGCACCGACGAGATGGGCTTTCCGGTGCAAAAGACGCTGGTAGCCGAGCTGATGGGGCGCACCTGCAATCTGTATCTACTGTCCCCTGAGGGGCGGATTCTGGACTGCCTGCGGCGCATCGGCCTTGACGAAAGCGCCAAGCGGGCAGCGCTGCCGGGTCTCATGTATCAGCCGCCGGAGCCGGTCATGAAGCTGAACCTGCTGGACAGTGCCCCGGAGGGAGATGCCCAGCGTTATGTAAACATACTCACTGTCCCCGGCGCAGATGTTCTGGCCGACCGGCTGATGGACACCGTTGGCGGCCTGTCCCCTCTGGTGTGCCGGGAGGCGGCGCTGTACGCCGCCGGAAGCACGGACGCCCGCATCGATTCGCTGGACGTGGACACCACCGCCGACAAGCTGTCGCTGTTCTTCCACGAGCACGTAAGCCACCCCGCACCCTATTATTACGCCCTCCCGGACGGCACGCCGAAGCAGTTCGCCTTCTGCCCCATCCGGGAATACGGCGAGTGCCGCCGCGCCGAGTCCTTCGGCAAGCTGCTGGATATGTACTACACCATCCGGGATCAGAAGGACGCCATGCGGCAGAAGGGTCAGGCCGTGCGCAAGACCGTTCAGAATCTGTGCAGCCGCCTGACGAAAAAGCTGGCCATTCAGGAAAAGGAGCTGGAAGCCACCTACGACCGGGAGCGTCTGCGCCAGCTGGGGGACATCCTCACGGCCAACCTCCACCGCATCGTGAAGGGGCAGACTACCGTTCAGTGCGAGGACTTCTACGACGAAGAAATGCGGCCGGTGGACATTCCCATTTCCCCCATTCTCTCCCCCAACCAGAACGCCGCCAAGTATTATAAGGACTACGCCCGGATGAAAAACGCGGAGAAGGAGCTGACGAAGCAGCTGGAGCTGGGGCGGCTGGAGCTGGACTACCTGAAAAGCGTGCTGGAGGAGCTGAACCGCGCCGGTACTGAGGGGGAGCTGGAGGAAATCCGCCGGGAGTTACAGGAGGGCGGGTATCTCCGTCCCGACACCGACCGAAAGCGCATGAAGCAGGCCAAGCTGCCGCCCATGCGGTTTGAAAGCACCGACGGCTACCCGATCTACGTCGGCCGGAACAACCGCCAGAACGACGAGCTGACCTTCCGCCTTGCCCGGAAGGACGACATCTGGTGCCATGCCTCCAAGGTGCACGGCTCCCACGTCATCATTTCCTGCGGCGGCACCACGCCCCCGGACGACACCGTCACGCAGGCGGCGCAGCTGGCCGCTTACTACGCCGAAACCGGGGGCGGGCAGAACATCCCCGTGGACGTGACGGCGGTGAAGCAGGTGAAGAAAATCCCCAACGGCAAGCCCGGCATGGTGATCTACCACACCTACCGCACCGTGATCGCCAACCCCTACCCGGACATCGCTGTGGACGCGCTGAACGCAGAGACAAAGGAGTAAAGCCATGATTCGATTCAACAACGATTATAACCGTGGGGCGCTGGATTCCATCCTGAGCGCCCTGACCGCCACCAACACCGAGAGCTTCCCGGGCTACGGCGAGGATATCTGGTGCCAACGTGCCGAGACGGTCATCAAAAAGCTGGTTTCCTCCGGGGACACCCTGATCAAATTCGTCCCCGGCGCGACCCAGGCGAATCTCGTGGTCATCGCGGCGGCGCTGTCCCCCATCCAGAGCGTCATCGCCGCCGACACCGGACATATCAACTGCCACGAAGCCGCTTCCATCGAAAACACGGGGCACAAAATCCTCGCCCTTCCCAACACCGACGGGAAAATCACCGCCCAGCAAGTCGCCGCCTGCGCGGCGGCGTATTATGACGGCGGCGCGCCGGAATACCTGACGGAGCCGAAGCTGGTGTATCTGTCCTTCCCCACCGAGAAGGGGACGCTGTACTCCAAGCAGGAGCTGCAAAGCATCCGGGAGGTCTGCCGGAAATACGGCATGTATCTGTTCGTGGACGGGGCGCGAATGGGCTACGGTCTGAGGGCGGTGGACAACGACCTGACATTGAAGGATTTCGCGGAGCTGACGGACGTATTCTACATCGGCGGGACGAAGTGCGGCGCACTGTTCGGCGAGGCGCTGGTCATTACCGAACCCAAGCTTCAGTACCGCTTTAAAGCCTACATGAAGCAGCACGGCGCGGTGCTGGCCAAGGGCTGGCTGATGGGTCTGCAATTTGCGGCCATGCTGGAAAGCGGCGAATATTTCGAGAAAACAAAACGCGCCGACGAGCTTGCCATGCAGATCAAAGCCGCCTTCGGGGCGAAGGGCATTCCCTTCTGGGTGGAAAGCTCCACCAATCAGCAGTTTGTCATTCTGACCCAGCAGCAGAAGGAAGTGCTGGCACAGGGCTACTACTTTGAGGAAGAAGGGGCCGCGGAGCAGGGAACAGTCGTGCGTTTCTGCACCAGCTGGGCAACCACCCAGGCCGAGGTGGATGCTCTGGTCGCCGATATCGCCAAATTGTGATGAATCGTCCGCTGACTGCGCACAGTCAGCGGACGATTTGCTGCGTATAGCAGCCGCATTTTTCTGGAAAATAAATGCAAATAATTCTCATTTTGCTCTTGACAAATGAAGTACTGTGTGCTATACTCCAGATGTAAATAAGAATTGTTCTTAAATAAAGCAAACCAAAGGAGGTGTCTATGGAAGCGGCCACAAAGCAATTCAAAAAACGCAACGCGATTCTGTCCTGCCTCCGCGGCACCGTGCTTCATCCCTCAGCGGAGATGGTTCACGAAATGCTGCGGGAGGAACACCCGGACATCTCCCTTGCCACGATCTATCGCAATCTCGCCCTGTTCAAGAGTCAGGGCCTGATCCAGAGCGTGGGTACGGTGAACGGAAGCGAACGCTTCGACGCCGACACCCGCCCTCATGTCCACTTCATCTGCACAGCCTGCGGCGCGGTGATTGACCTTCCCGATACGGCAGCCCCTCTGTCTCTGGGACGCGCCGCCGAGGAATGCACCGGCTGTCAGGTACACAGCTGCCAGCTGACCTTCACCGGTCTGTGCCGCGGCTGCAAATCAGAAACTAAGGAGGAAGCTGTATGAAAAAATATGTCTGCACCGTCTGCGGCTACGTCTACGAAGGCGACGAGCTGCCCGAAGACTACGAATGCCCCCTCTGCGGCGTCGGCCCCGAATTATTCGAGGAAGAGGCGTAATTTATTGTAATCCCGGGCGTATTTACCCAAATAACTTATAAAACTAATTTTGGAGGAATCGATTATGAAGAAATTTGTGTGCCCCGTTTGCGGTTATGTCTACGAAGGCGAGTTCATCCCCGAAGGCTTCAAGTGCCCCGTGTGCGGCGTTGACGGCTCCAAGTTCAAGGTCATGGAGGAAGGCAAGCTGGCCGCCGAGCATGAGTACGGCATCTACGCCAAGACCGTGAAGAACAACCCCGACATTTCCGAGGAAGACAAGAAGTACATCTTCGAGCAGCTGATGGCCAACTTCCAGGGCGAGTGCAGCGAGGTCGGCATGTATCTGTGCATGGCCCGCATTGCCCACCGGGAGGGCTACCCCGAGATCGGCCTGTACTGGGAGAAGGCCGCCCACGAGGAAGCCGAGCACGCCGCCAAGTTCGCCGAGATCCTGGGCGAGGATCTGGAGCCCCACATGAAGGCCACCACCAAGGACAATCTGGCCTGGCGTGTTGACTGCGAGTTCGGCGCCACCCAGGGCAAGTTTGACCTGGCCGCCTGTGCCAAGAAGAACGGTCTGGACGCCATCCACGACACCGTCCATGAAATGGCGAAGGACGAAGCCCGCCACGGCAAGGCTCTGCAGGGTATGCTGAACCGCTACTTTGCCAAGGAGATCGCTCTGGAGAAGGCCGCCGCCAAGGCAAACAAGGCTGCCGCCGTCGTCAGCGACGCGGTTACCACCGCCGCCGAGAAGCTCAGCGAGATCATCAAAAAGTAAATACATGGAGGGAGCGGATTTTCCGCTCCCTCCTGGCTTGTCAAAAGGCGCGGGGCAGATGCCCCGCGCCTTGTCGTATGGAATTTACAGCCCCAGCAGCTGCTTTTTCTTTGCGTCAAATTCTTCCTGGGTGAGAATGCCTGCGTCCAGCAGCTCCTTGAGCTTCAGCAGGTCGTCCGCAGCCTCGCTTACGCTGGTCGGTGCGGCGGGCGCAGGAGCGGGAGCGACGGGGGCAGCGGGAGCGACGGGGGCAGTCGGCGCGACGATGGCGTTCAGCTTATCCTGCATCAGAATCGGCGGGATAATGGGGACAAAGATGGCAAGAATCAGGCAGAGGGTGGAAAGATCGGAAGGGATATTCTTCGCCGCCGCCATCTTGTCAAGGCGCTGGGCAGTCTTATACATCCAATAAATCACGTAGAAGGGGACAAACAGGCACAGCAGCAGCTTGTTGGTGGGGTTGCGGTTTTCTTCGCCCTCTACATTGTTGGTGTAGCCGGTGACGCGGTAAATCCAGATATACAGCCAGATGCCGCAGGTGAACAGCAGCAGCAGAATGTGCTTGACCAGACCGCAGTAAACTTCAGGAGCAGGGGTGGCCGTAGTGCTTCCGGTTTCGGCGGATGCGCTCACCGTCTGCTGAGGGAGTCCTTCGGGGTAGGCAACCCACATGGCTGCCAGGAACATACCGGCGCATGTAGCAAGCAATCTCAGAAAGGCTACAAACCAAACGCCGCCAATCGACAGCACCGTAGCAAGCGCAACGACCGCAGGGGGAATGAACCAGAACTTCTTCACCTGCTCCCGGAGCTGGGGCAGATAGTCGGTCACAAAGACCACGGCCAAGAACGCCATGCCCCAGTTACCCAGCAGCAGGAGAACATTTCTGAAATTCAGGAAGAACAGGCAGGCGATACCGGCAAGAGCGAAGCCCACGGGCAGGAAGATGTCTCTGCGCTTCGTCAGGAGGGCAAAGGCTAGAACTGCACAGCTTGCTACCCAGATCAGCATCTGAACATAGTCACTGAACGACATAAAGCGGAGGATACGCAGCCACTGGAATAGCTCCATAACGCCCCCAAAGGCAAAGAGCGCCCCCGCCACGGTGCTGTAGCAGGAACTGTTTTTTGTTTCTTGCATAGTGATACCTCTCTTCTTTTTTTTAAGGACACTGCGTTTAGTATACACCATCCGATTGTGAAAAGCAACCCATAAAAGGCTGTTGTGCGGCTTCCTACTTGTCAGAATTCACATTCTCGTGTATAATGAGAAAAACGATTTCCGCAGCACTGGAGGAAACAATATGACGTTGGAGCAATTTTTTGCCGAGAATCGGGAGGTGGCCGTTGCCTTTTCCGGCGGCGTGGATTCTGCGTACCTGCTGTACGCGGCGACGCGGTACGCCGCGCGGGTGAAAGCCTATTACGTGAGCACCGCCTTCCAGCCGGAATTTGAGCTGGCGGACGCACGGCGGCTGGCAGATGAGCTGGGCGCGGATATGCTGGTGCTGCATGTGGATGTTCTTTCCAACAGTGTGGTCACGGCGAACCCGCCCGACCGCTGCTATCACTGTAAAAATACGCTGTTCCGACAGATTCTCCGGGCGGCGGAAAACGACGGCTTTCCGGTGCTGCTGGACGGCACCAACGCCTCCGACGACGCGGGCGACCGGCCGGGAATGCGGGCGCTGCGGGAGCTGTCGGTTCGCTCTCCCCTCCGGGAGTGCGGCCTGACCAAGGCGGAGATCCGCCGCCTTTCCAAGGAAGCTGGGCTGTTTACCTGGGACAAGCCTGCCTACGCCTGCCTCGCCACCCGGATCCGCACCGGGGAGGAAATCACGCTGCAAAAGCTGAAGCAGACGGAAAAAGCGGAAGGATTTCTCTTCGGACTTGGGTTCCGGGATTTCCGTGTCCGCATGGTGGACAATACCGCGAAACTGGAGCTGCGGGAGACCGATCTGCCCCTGCTTCTGGAAAACCGGGAGAAAATCGTAACCGAACTCCGCAAAGATTATGACAGCGTTCTGCTGAATCTGGAGGTGCGCAAATGAACTCTGAAATCCGAAAGCTTCTGGAATCCGTCCAGGCCGGGGAAACCAGCGTGGACGACGCCATGCTGGAACTGAAAAAGGCCCCCTTCGAGGACATCGGCTACGCGAAGGTCGATCTGCATCGGAAGGTGCGGCAGGGCGCGGCAGAGGTAATCTACGGCGCGGGGAAGACCCCGGAGCAGATCGGCGGCATCATCGACGCCATGCGCGCCAACGGCCAGACCCGCGTCCTCATCACCAGAATGTCCCCCGAAGCGGCGGCCTATGTCGGCAGCACACGGGAACTGGACTACCATAAGGACGCACGGGTGGGCATTGTGGGGGGACTGCCCCAGCCCGACGGCATCGGAAAGGTGGTCATCGCCACCGGCGGCACCAGCGACATCCCCGTGGCCGAGGAAGCGGCGCTGACGGCACAGGTGCTGGGCAGCGAGGTGGTGCGGCTGTACGACGTGGGCGTGTCCGGCGTCCACCGGCTGCTTGCCCATATGGATTCTATTATGGAAGCCAGCGTGGTCATTGCCATCGCGGGCATGGAGGGGGCGCTTGCCAGCGTGGTGGGCGGTCTCGCGGAATGCCCGGTGATCGCCGTTCCCACCAGTGTGGGCTACGGCGCGTCCTTCGGCGGCGTGGCGGCGCTGCTGAGTATGCTCAATTCCTGCGCCAGCGGCGTGTCGGTGGTGAACATCGACAACGGCTTCGGCGCGGGGTATCTGGCGAACATGATCAACCACATGGAGGTCAAGGGATGAAAACGCTGTACATCGAATGCGCCATGGGCGCTGCCGGGGATATGCTCGCCGCGGCGCTGCTGGAGCTGCTCCCCAACCGGGCAGCGTTTCTTGAGAAAATGAACGGTCTCGGCATCCCCGGCGTCACCGTCAGCGCGGAAAAAGGCGTGAAATGCGGTGTGTCTGGAACCCATTTTTCCGTCCGGGTGGCGGGAGTCGAGGAAGACGAGAACCTCCATAGTCATCATCACGACCATGTTCACGGCAGCATGGAGGGCATTGAGGAAATCGTGAACAGACTGCCCATCCCCTCCATGGTCAAGCTGGACGTTCTGGCCGTGTACAATCTCATCGCCGAGGCGGAAAGCCGCGTCCACGGCGTTCCGGTTCAGCAGATCCACTTCCACGAGGTCGGCACCATGGACGCCGTTGCGGACATCACCGCCGTATGCCTGCTGATGCGGGAAATTCGCCCCGATCAGGTGATCGTGTCCCCCGTCTCCGTGGGAAGCGGCACCGTCCGGTGCGCCCACGGAATTCTCCCCGTTCCCGCACCGGCTACCGCCCTGCTTCTTGAGGGAATGCCCATTCAGGCCGGGAATGTTCAGGGTGAGCTGTGTACCCCCACCGGCGCGGCGCTGCTGAAGTACTTTGCCGATGATTTTGGCAGTCTGCCTGTCATGCGGGTGCAGAAAACCGGCTACGGCATGGGCAAAAAGGACTTCCCGCAAGCGAACTGCCTGCGGGTCATGCTGGGGGAGACCTCTGAGCAGACCGACGCCATTGCGGAGCTTAAGTGCAACATCGACGACATGACCGGTGAGGAGATCGGGTTCGCCATGGAGCAGCTGCTGAGCGGCGGCGCGCTGGACGTGTTCACCACCCCCATCGGCATGAAAAAGAACCGCCCCGGGGTGCTTCTGAGCGTTCTGTGCCGGGCGGGCGACCGGGAGAAAATGGCGCGGCTGATCTTCCGCCACACCACCACTCTGGGCATCCGGGAAAGCCTTCAAAACCGCTACACGCTGGAGCGGCGCACACAGGCCGTTTCCACCCCCTACGGCGCGGTTCGGCAGAAGCTGTCCTCCGGCTACGGCGTCCAGCGGCAGAAGGCCGAGTATGAGGACATCGCGGCCATCGCCCGGGAACAGGGGCTGAGCATCGCTCAGGTTCGGGAGATGCTGAAATAACACAGAACCCACGGGATGAGCTGCACCCCTTGCCTCTCTCTTTGGGAAAGGTGGCTGGTCGAAGTGAAGCCGGAGAGGGAAAACCGGGGTGCAGCGCCCTCTCAGTCACCTTCGGTGACAGCGCTCCCAGAGGGAGAGCCAAGGGAGTTGTTCCCTGTTACATAGCGCATGTTGACATGAGAAATGGAGCGTATCGATACCGATACGCTCCACTCACTGTATTGCGAACACCCAATCAATGACCCGTGGGTTTTCACTTCCTTCTCCGCCGCAGGCGGACCGGTATCCACCGGTCGATCTGCATCTGACGGAGCTTTTCGTCCATCCGGTCGGCCGTGTCCAGCAGGATGCCTGCCCATTCCTCCGCCGTCTGGACGTTCCGGGCGCGGGTGACCAGATACGGGCACCGCTCCAGCTTCCGATGGCCGAAGGCTCTGGCAAAGGGATTGATGACCCCCAGCGCCAGCGTAAAGGGCGCAAGATTGAAGAAATAATCCGGGTCGTTGGCCATCAGGCGGCTGACGTCCTCCGTGGGAAGTTTCTTTGCGTAGCGCCGGAATCCCAGCACCTGCGCCGCCGCGTAGCTGCCCAGATCGCTGCGTTTTCCGCCGTAAGCGGCGAAATAACCCAGCAGGAATTCGCCGATCGCGCTGAGCAGCGGTATCCAGACCTGCCCGCACAGCAGCCCCAGCACTACCCATAGGGCAATACACACTGCCCCGATCAGCATGGGCAGCTTGCCCCGCAGATGGGTGCGGTAGGCCATATCCTGAATCAGCCACCCGGATACCGCGCCAAAGGCCCCCAGAATGATGGAAAGCAGGATCTGAATCGCCCGGACGGAGGTCATATTCATGGCAACGCACACGCCGCAGAAAATCTGGGCGCCGCAGCAAAGTCCCCGGAAAATCTTCATATTCCCGCTGACGCCCCGGTACATATTCCGCTCATTGGGAACGATGGCCGACACCTTGCGGCTGAGCTTGGCGTAGGGATAGCCGGTGGCGTCCACCGTCTGGCGGCTGCCGAAGAGAAGTGCAAAAATCTTGTTTTCAAAGAGACTGCGCTCGTTGCCCATGTCCATGCGCTTGTGCAGCAGCACCTTTCCGCCGCTGTCCGTCTGGATGAGCAGGTAGCCCAGCTGCGCCCACGTAAACACCATCATGGTCAGATCGCCGCCGGATAATGTCAGGCGGCACCCCAGCTCGCCCGCGGTAATGCCCTCAGGCGGGGTCGTGCTGCGGATGTGGGCGATGGGCTTCGTGCGCAGGAAAATCAGCCAGTATACCAGCGCGAGACCCACGCAGATCAGCATGTATTTGATCTCCGGGTTGCCCTCCCGGATGTAGGTGCTGACAGTGGGGAACATTTTCTGATCCACCAGCATGGTCATGGTGATGCCTTCGTGGTCGTTCAGAATGGTCTTGCTGGCGCCGATGATCTGGTTGCTGCTCACCGTGACGGTCAGGTCGGAGGCAATGCTCTCCTGACGGTAGATGCTGGTGAACTTCGGCGCGTTGGGCATATTTCCCGGGGGCATGGTGATGACAAAGCTAAGCTGCTCCACCGGGAACTCAAAGCCGCTGAGCAGCTCGACGCTCAGCTGTAACTTCCGCTCCTTGTCAACGGTCACAACGCCCACGGACTTGGGGAGTGTAAAGCTGAAATTCAGGGGAATCTCCCCGGTAATGCCGCTGACCACCCGGCTGATATCGACCATGGTCGCGGAGGATGTCTTGCTGGTGGAGACGGAAGCGCCGTTCAGAGTAATGCCCGTGGCGTTGGCGGGCAGGGGGAAACTCATGGCAGTAGTGACATACTCCATGCGCAAAGTGACGGTCATATTCACCTGACAGTCGCCCTCAGCGCTGACGGTGCAGTAGGTATCCACCCGGGAAGCCGCGCTCTCAGCGGACGCGGGCAGCACAAAAAAGCCCATCAGCAATATGCACAGAAAAAGCCCGATCCCGATACGCTTCAAGCAAACTCCCCCTTTTATCAGTTTCGTCAGAACATTTTACCATGCGGCGAGGGAAAAAGCAAGGGAATTTGCCCATATCTTAAGAAATCCGCTCCCTTGCCTCTCCCCTTGGAAGAGGTGGCTGAGCGCAGCGAGGACGGAGAGGGTATACTAGGGAACCTCTGAATAAATCGTCTGCGGCCGTGAGCGAATCTTTTCCGTCCACTCTTCGGTATCGAAAGCGGGAAATACACAAAGTATTCCGCCGTTTTCGATACCTCGATTGGCCGAAAAATCTCTCGCTCACAGCTCTTGCCGATTTAATCAGAGCTTCCCTAGGTTGCAAATGCCCTCTCAGTCACCTTCGGTGACAGCTCCCCCAAAGGGGGAGCCAAGGGGGTGCCCCGGTTGGTACGAGAAATGGAGCGTATCTGTACTGATGCGCTCCATTCGCTGTTTTACGGTCACCCAGCAAAAGCCGGGGGGTGAAAGTTTTTATGCGCTTACAGATCCAGCAGCTTCAGATCCTCTTCCCGGACGCTGCGCAGTTCCTTCTTGTTCAGCGTGTCGTAAATGCAGGGAACCACGAACAGCGTCATCAGCGTCGCGTACACAAGGCCGCCGATGCACACGATGGCGACGGGCTTCATCAGCGACGTGCCTGCGGTCTTGTGTACCGCCATGTCCACCAGACCCAGCACCGTGGTGATGGTGGTCATCAGGATGGGGCGCATTCTGGTAACGCCTGCTTCCTCAATGGCCGCACGGCGCTCCATGCCGTCCTGCCGGAGCTGGTTGATGTAGTCCACCAGCACGATGCCGTTGTTGACAATGATGCCGGTGAGCATCACGAAGCCGATGAGGGAAATGACGCTGATCTCCATGCCGCACAGCAGCAGCGCCATGAATCCGCCGGTGAAAGCCAGCGGGATGGTAAACATGACGATAAAGGGGGATTTCAGGCTCTGGAACTGGGCGACCATCACGAGATATACCAGCAGGATGCCCAGAACCAGCATCAACAGCAGCTGCTGCACAGCTTCCATGATCGTCTCATTTTCGCCGGTAAACGTATAGCTGACGCCGTCACCCAAGTCCAAAGCACCCACAACGTCCTGCGCCTTGGCGGTGATCAGGGTGACGTTGTAGCCTTCTTCCAGCGTCGCGGTGACGGAGAGGTAGCGCCTCTGGTTGAGGCGGTGGATGGAGCCAAGGCTGGACGTCTCCCGCACTTCGGCAAAGTCGCTCAGAGGAACCTCCTCCACCGTACCGTCCTGTTTGGTGACTTCAAAGACGTAACCCCGCAGGGAATCCACGTCCAGCACCGCCCCTTCGGGCTTTTCGATAACTACGTCCGTGGAAACGCCGTCCAGCTCCAGCGTGGCGGCGGTGGCGTTGTCCGTCAGGGCGGAAGCCAGCTCCATATAGATCTGCGCCACGGTCAGGCCGTGCTTCATGGCGGCGTTGCGGTCGATGGCAACGTGGAGGGCAGGGGAAGCGTCCTCCAATCCGTCGGAAACCTCCGCCACACCGGGGATGTCTGCCAGCGCCTTGCCAACCTGTGCGGCGGCGGACTGGAGGGTGTCCATGTCGTCGCAGTAGACGTTTACAGAAACGCCGCTGCCGGTGAGCATACTCATATCCATCATGGCGGAAGAGGTCGTCACCTCGCAGGGCAGATCCGCGCAGGCTTCCTCGATCTGTTTGCCGACAGCCGCGCCGCTGGCCGTGTCGTCGGCGAGCGTGATATAAACCGTTACGTCGTGGGATTCTCCGCTTCCCATGCTCAGCATGGAGGTGCTGCTGCCCATCATCGCGCCCACGGTCTCGATGCCGTCAATTTCCGATATTCTGTCCAGCACCTGATCGGCGAGGGCGACGGCCTCCGCCATATCCGCGTCCTCAGGCATGGTGAGGGTAACGTTCACGCTGGGCATATCCATGTCCGGCATGAAGATGAAGCCCTTGGCAAGACTCCCCAGCGCCGTGACCACCAGCAGCGCTGCCGAAACAATCAGAACCACGGCCTTATGCCCCAGCGACCACTTAACCGCCTTGCGGTAGGCGGGAAGCAGATGCTTTTCCAGAAGCCCCGGCTTGATCTCGTGCTCCCTGCGCAGCATCCCCGACGCCATGGCGGGCACCAGTGTCAGGGAAACGATCAGGCTTGCCAGCAGGGAATAGGTCATGGTGAGCGCCAGATCGGTAAACAGCTGCTTGGTGATACCCGTGACGAACACGATGGGCAGGAACACGCAGACGGTGGTCAGCGTGGAGGCCGTCACCGCCCCCGCCACCTGTCTTGCGCCGGAGACGGCGGCCTGAATGACGTTGGCCCCCTTGGCCCGCAGGCGGTAAATATTCTCGATGACCACCACGGAGTTATCCACCAGCATACCCACCGCCACGGCAAGGCCGGACAGGGAAATCATGTTGATGGTCACGCCGGTGAAGTACATCAGCACAATAGCAAAAATCACGCTGATGGGAATGGAGCACAGGGTGATAAACGTGGGGCGCAGATCCCGCAGGAACAGGAACAGGATCAGGATCGCGAACACCGCACCCAGCAATAGGCTATTCAGGATGGTATCAACGATCAGATAGATATAGTCGCCCTGACTCATCAGGGACACGAAGCTTAAGCCCGGGTATTCCTTTTCCAACGCCCGGAAACGCTCTTCAATGTTGTCGGTGGTCTCGGCGGTTGCATAGGTGCTCTGCTTTTCAAAGCTCAGCACGATGCCGTCCTTGCCGTTGAGCTTGGCGTAGGTCGTGTCCCGGTTGTCGGTGAGCATGACCACCGCCACATCCTTCAGCCGCACGGGGTCGATGCCGTCAATGCCCGGGTCGAACAGGATAAGATTTTCCAGCGTCTTCTGATCCGTGATCTCGTCGCCCACGGAGACCATGTATTTGACCCCGTCCTGCTCCGCGTATCCCGCCGGCATGGCAAAATTCTGGGCGGCGAGAATCTGCGATACCATTTCCATGGTGACGATGTTGTTCAGGTCGGCCTTGTCCAGCGCGTCCTCCCGGCTGCTTTCCACGGTGTCCAGACCGCTTTCGATCTGGCTTAAGCCCTGGGAAATGGCAGCGCTGCTCACCGCCAGCTTGGCCGCGCCGGTGCTGAGCTGGAGCATACCGGCGGTTTTCTTCTCATTCAGCAGCTGCTGGGCTTCCTCGATGGAGAGCATACCGTTATCCAGTTCTTCCAACGCGCTTTCCAGCTGGGCAATGCCCTCGTCCAGCGCGTCCAGCTGCGCCTTCGTCTCCGCCACGGAAGCGGCAAGACCCGCCCGGTCGGTCCCCTGAGACGCCAGCAGCGCGTCGATGCCGTCCACCGCGGCATCCGCCGCGGCGGCGGCTTCTGCGGCGGCGGTGAGACGTTCGGGCAGGGTCTCCGCCGTCACACCGGCAGCTGCCATGTCCGCCTCCAGAGTGCTTTTTTCTACAGCGATCTCCGCCTCTGTCTGAGCGATGGTCAGCAGATTGTCATTGTAAGCGGCTTCTTTTTCCGCAAGCGCCGCACTCAAAGCGGGCAGATTTTCGTCGGCGGGGTCCATGCCCGCGATCTGCTCCCGGAGCGCCTGAATCTCGGCGTCCAGAGTTTCATTGTCCTGTTTCAGCTGGGCGAGACTGCTTTCCTTATTCGCAAGGGCACTCTGCCGGTCGGACAGAGATTGGAGGGTATTCAAATAACCATGGGCTTCCTGCTGGGCAGAAAGGACGTTGTTCACCTGATCGTCCAGCTCTTTCAGGGCGTTGTAGGCGAGCACCAGCTGCTGCCGCCCAGTCTGCGCCTGTTCCAGCTGCTCTTGGAGCTGCTCCCGCATGGCCGTCAGCTCCGTCTTTTTCTCATTCAGCTGCTTTTCACCCTCAATCAGGGCGTTGACCCCGGCGCTGAGCTGGGACTGTGCGCCGTCTACTTTTTTCTGGGCGTCTTCCAGTTCTTCCTTTTTCTCGTTCAGCTCGGCGGCGGCATCGTCCAGTTCACCGTTGATTGCAGCGGCGATCCGGTCGTTCAGCTTGTCGATCAGCTTCTGATCCAGCACCACGTGCAGCTCCTGCTCAATTTCGCCGCTGGTGGTGATCCGGGCGACGCCGGGAACGCCCTCCAGTTTGTTCATCAGCGTTTCATCCAGGAATTCCGTCAGCTCCACGGTGTCCATGCCCTCCATGGATACCGCCGCCACCTCCACGGGAAGCATGGAGGGGTTGATCTTCAGCACGTAGGGCGTGCCCACCGTGTCCGACCAGTCGGCGGACAGCTGGGAGATCTCCTGCTGGATATCCACGCCCACGGTGTCCATGTTGACGCCCTCGGTAAATTCCAGAATGACCATGCCCACGTTTTCGCTGGAAACGGAGGTCACCTCCTGAATGTGATCCAGCGTGGACATGGCCTGCTCCATGGGCTTTGTGATCTCCTGCTCCACCTTTTCCGGGCTTGCACCGGGGTAGGTGGTCATGATCAGCACGTAAGGGAAATCCATATTGGGAAGCAGGTCGGGGGTCATGCGGAAATAGGCCACCACGCCCAGCACCAATATGGCGATCACCGCGACGAAAACCGTCAGCGGCTTTTTGACGGAGAATTTGGACATACTGCGCTCCTCACTGCTCTCAAAAGAGGCATTAACATTTGTAACAGCATAGCACCGTTTGACCCTGAATATCAACTGAAAATGTGTAAATCTTTTATGAACGCCGTTTTTTGCGGCGGGATATGTTCCCTCTTTACAGTCTTTCGGGGGTGTGGTACTATAAGAAAAATCCCTATGGAGGGGACCGGTATGAAAAAATTTCTTGCGGTGCTTACCCTTGCGTGTCTGCTCACCGGCTGCTCCGCCGGAGCGGCGGGGGGAAACGTTTACGAGACCACGTTTCTGACCCTGTTCGACACGGTCACCACGATTCGCGGCCGGGCGGAAAGTCAGGCGGCGTTTACGGAGGCCGCCCAAGGCGTCCATGATACGCTGCTGCACTATCACCAGCTGTTTGATATCTACAATGACTATGCTGGCTGTAACAACCTGAAAACCGTCAACGATCAGGCGGGCGTTGCCCCTGTGGAGGTGGACGGGGACATCATCCGTCTGCTGCTGGAATGCCGGGAATTTTACGACGCCACCGGCGGCAAGGTCAACGTCGCCATGGGCGGCGTTCTGGCGCTGTGGCACGACGCCCGGACGGCGGGGCTTGACGACCCGGCAAATGCCCGTCTTCCCGACCGTGCCGCACTGGAAAACGCGGCGGCGCATATGGATTTTGACGCCGTTATCATCGACGAGGACGCTTCCACCGTCTTTATCTCCGACCCGGAGACCCGGCTGGACGTAGGCGCGGTGGCCAAGGGCTGGTCTGCCCAGCGGGCGGCGGAAAACGCGCCCGAGGGGCTGCTCATCAGCGTGGGCGGCAACGTCTGCGCCACCGGCCCCAAAACCGAGGCGGGCGACCCGTGGGTGATAGGCATTCAGGACCCGGACGGCGGTGATTACCTGCACACCGTCTGCGTCACCGGGGGCAGCGTGGTCACCAGCGGCGATTACCAGCGTACCTATCTGGTGGACGGAGAATCCTACCACCACATCATCGACCCCGAAACCCTGATGCCGTCACGGTACTGGCGTTCCGTCACAGTGGTGTGCGCCGATTCCGGCATTGCCGACGCTCTGTCCACGGCGCTTTTCCTGATGCCGCAGGACGAGGGGCAGACGCTTCTGACACGCTACAATGCCGAAGCCATGTGGGTAGACGCCGACGGCGGGGAGTTTTTCAGCCCCGGCTTTCGGGCGCTGCTGCGGACGTAAGGGCAATATTCCTCTGCATATGCAAAAACTTAACAGGCACCCCTTGCCTCTCCCCCTTGGGAGAGGTGTCTGAGCGAAGCGAAGACAGAGAGGGGAAATTAGGGTGCAATACCCTCTCAGTCACCTTCGGTGACAGCTCTCCCAGAGGGAGAGCCAAGGGGATGTACCCCACTACATGTGAAAAATGGAGCGTATCGGTATCGATACGCTCCATTCACTGTTTTACGACCACCCCTCAGACCGTTGGGTGATTTTTCCATCTGTCAAAAGGTTCCCACTTTCATCGGGCGAAAGCAGGCGTCCTTCGACAGACAGAAGCGGCGCAGCTTTCGCTGCGCCGCTTATCGGTTACTGGTAAATCGTGCCGCTGATTACAGCTTGGGGCCAGCCTCGACCAGAGCCTTGCCTGCGTCGTTGCCCTCGTACTTGACGAAGTTCTTGACAAACCGGCCAGCCAGATCCTTGGCCTTGGTCTCCCACTCTTCCACGTTGGTGTAGGTGTCGCGGGGGTCCAGAATGGCGGGATTCACGCCGGGCAGAGCGGTGGGAACCTCCAGATCGAACATAGGGATCTTCTTGGTCTCGGCCTTCAGGATGTCGCCGCTCAGGATGGCGTCGATGATGCCGCGGGTATCCTTGATGGTGATACGCTTGCCGGTGCCGTTCCAGCCGGTGTTGACCAGATAAGCCTTCGCGCCGGAAACCTGCATCTTCTTAACCAGCTCAGCAGCATACTTGGTGGGATGCAGCTCCAGGAATGCCTGACCGAAGCAGGCGGAGAAGGTGGGGGTGGGCTCGGTGATGCCCCGCTCGGTGCCGGCCAGCTTCGCGGTGAAGCCGGACAGGAAGTAGTACTGGGTCTGCTCGGGGGTCAGGATGGACACGGGGGGCAGAACGCCGAAAGCGTCGGCGGACAGGAAGATCACGTTCTTGGCAGCGGGAGCCGCGGAAACGGGACGGACGATCTTCTCGATGTGGTCGATGGGGTAGGACACACGGGTGTTCTCGGTGACGGACTTGTCGGCGAAGTCGATCTTGCCGTTACCGTCCACGGTGACGTTCTCCAGCAGGGCGTCCCGGCGGATGGCGTTGTAGATGTCAGGCTCGGAGTCCTTGTCCAGATTGATGACCTTGGCGTAGCAGCCGCCCTCGAAGTTGAAGACGCCGTTGTCGTCCCAGCCGTGCTCGTCGTCGCCGATCAGCAGACGCTTGGGGTCGGTGGACAGGGTGGTCTTGCCGGTGCCGGACAGGCCGAAGAAGATGGCGGTGTTCTCGCCGTTCATATCGGTGTTGGCGGAGCAGTGCATGGAGGCGATGCCCTTCAGAGGCAGGTAGTAGTTCATCATGGAGAACATACCCTTCTTCATCTCGCCGCCGTACCAGGTGTTGATGATGACCTGCTCACGGGAGGTGATGTTGAAGGCGACGCAGGTCTCGGAATTCAGACCCAGCTCCTTGAAGTTCTCGACCTTGGCCTTGGAAGCGTTGTAGACAATGAAGTCAGGCTTGAAGTTCTTCAGCTCTTCCTCGGTGGGACGGATGAACATGTTGGTGACGAAGTGTGCCTGCCATGCCACTTCCATGATGAAGCGGACGGCCATACGGGTGTCGGGGTTCGCGCCGCAGAAAGCGTCAACCACGTACAGCTTCTTGTTGCACAGCTCCTTGACGGCCAGATCCTTGACGGTAGCCCAGGTGGACTCGGTCATGGGATGGTTGTCGTTCTTGTAGCCCTCGCTGGTCCACCACACGGTGTCCTTGGAGTTGGCGTCCATAACGATGTACTTGTCTTTGGGGGAACGTCCGGTGTAAACGCCGGTCATGACGTTCACAGCGCCCAGCTCGGTCAGCTGACCCTTTTCATAGCCGGTGAGAGTGGGATCCATCTCGGCGTCGAACAGCGCCTTATAAGAGGGGTTGTGGACGATCTCAGTCGTACCGGAGATACCATAATGCTTCAAGTCGATTGCCATAATACAGTAACCTCTTTCATTATAATTATAGATATGGGAGTCAGGCCAAACCGTTTTCTGCTCTCTGGCTCGGCACCCCATACTTTTCGAGTGTATCATACACTATCGATATAAAAAAATCAATATAAAAAGTGTGAATTTTTTGCCATCATTGTCGAAGACAGCCGGGGCAGAGGAGGATCGGGGGCGCAAAGTGCCGCCCCGCTTCCCTAAACTTCAGCAAAGAAACGATATAAATGTACCGAAAAAGCAAAAAAATGTATTTACAACCTTTCCCCCTTGTGTTAATATATATGTCGGTGGAGGTTGGGACTTCCCCGTTTCCCCTCGTGTTTTTAACCATGATCCGTGTTTCGGCTCCTGGTCTAAAAATATACGGACAAGTCGGCCCCCCGATGCGTCCACTCAAATTCCATCTACGGAGGTTACATACAAATGGCTCAAAAAGTTCAGTTTGTGGAGACCGTGCTGCGTGACGCAAATCAGTCTCTCATCGCAACCCGCCTGCCTTACGACAAGTTTGCTCCCATGTTGGAGACCATCGATAAGACCGGCTACTACGCAGTCGAGTGCTGGGGCGGCGCTACCTTTGACGTCTGCCTGCGCTACCTGAACGAAGATCCCTGGGAGCGTCTGCGCAAGATCCGCGCCGCCGTGCCCAACACCAAGCTGCAGATGCTGCTGCGCGGTCAGAATGTTCTGGGTTACTCCCACTACCCCGATGACTTTGTCAAGCTTTTCGTGCAGAAGTCCGTGGAGAACGGCATCGACATCATCCGTATCTTCGACGCCCTCAACGATACGAACAACCTGAAGGTCGCCATGGAAGCCACCGTGAAGGCCGGCGCCATCGCCTCCGGCACCCTGTCCTACACCACCTCTCCCGTCCACACCCAGAAGAAGTACGTGGAAATGGTGAAGGAACTGAAGGAAATGGGCGCCTCCACCATCTGCATCAAGGATATGGCCGGTATCATGGGTCCCAAGGAAGCTTACGATCTGGTTTCCGCCATCAAGGACGCCGCTCCCGAGCTGCCCATCGACCTGCACACCCACTCCACCACCGGTCTTGCCTTCATGACCTACCTGAAGGCCGTGGAAGCCGGCGTGGACATCATCGACACCGCCATTTCTCCCTTCTCCGGCGGCACCTCCCAGCCCGCCACCGAGACCCTGGCTTACGCGCTGCGTCAGCTGGGCTACGAGGTCGATCTGGACGACAAGTGCACCAAGAAGATGGCCGACTACTTCAAGGTCGTGCGTGACGACTACATCAAGGACGGCACCCTGATGCCCAAGTCCATGGCCACCGATACCCAGTGCCTGACCTATCAGATCCCCGGCGGTATGCTCAGCAATCTGCTCAGCCAGCTGAAGCAGGTCAACGCGCTCGACCGCTTCGACGAGGTTCTGGTGGAGACGCCCAAGGTTCGTAAGGACATGGGTTATCCCCCGCTGGTCACCCCCACCTCTCAGATGGTCGGCGTGCAGGCCGTGCGCAACGTGCTGGACGGCCAGCGCTACAAGTCCGTCTCCAAGGAAATCAAGGCTTACTGCCGCGGTGAGTACGGCCACACCCCCGCGCCCATCGACCCCGAAATCCAGAAGATGATCCTGGGCGACGAGCAGCCTCTGACCGTCCGCTACGCCGACACCCTGGAGCCTGTCGTGGACAAGACCCGGGAGAAGCTGGGCGATCTGGCCCGGTCCGACGAGGACGTGCTGAGCTACATTGCCTTCCCCAACCTGGCCGAGAAGTTCTTCGAGAAGCGCAAGGCCAAGGAAGAGAACGTTGCTACCTACTCCATCGTGGAGTGCTAAGGAGGTACCGTTATGGTGTTATCTTCCACTTTGACGGATATCGGCTTTGTTGACGCCGCCGTCGTCGCGCTGCTGGGCTACGCCGTGGTATTCTTTGGTCTGGTTCTGCTGATGTGCGTCGTCATCATCATGGGCAAGATCTTCATCGCCAAGGAGAAGAAGGTTGCCGCCCACTCTGACGCCGCCAAGGCCGCCATTGCCGCCGTCCCCGAGGCTCCCGCCGCCGACGCCCCCGCCGCTCCCGGCACCGCCGGCAAGCTGAAGCTCTACGATGTCGAGCCGAAAACCGCCGCTATGCTTATGGCCATCGTGGCCGACAAGATGGGCAAGCCCCTGAACGAGCTGCGCTTCATTTCCATTAAGGAGGTCAAATAATCATGAAATACAAAGTGACTCTGAACGGCCGCACCTACGAGGTGGAGGTCGAAGCCGGCAAGGCCATGCTGCTGGATGAGTACGAGGCCATTGTCCCCACCGCCGCCCCTGTCGCTGCTCCCGCTACCGCCCCTGCCCCCGCTGCCGCTCCCGCGGCTGCTCCCGCCCCCGCCGCTGCCGCTCCCGTGGCCGGTGACGCCGTCACCGCTCCCATGCCCGGCAACATCCTGAAGGTAAACGTCACCGCAGGTCAGGCCGTGAAGGAAGGCGACGTTCTGGTGGTTCTGGAAGCCATGAAGATGGAGAACGAGATTCTGGCGCCCAAGGCCTGCACCGTGAAGCAGGTTCTGGTTTCCAAGGGCTCCACCGTTGACACCGGTGCTACTCTGGTCGTCCTCGGCTAAGGAGGATACACCATGAGCATCAATATTGGTGAAGTCCTGTTAAATCTATGGCAGAAGTCCGGCTTCAACGCCATTTTCGTCGGCTTTGCCGACGGCGGCTGGCAGAATCTGGTGATGCTGATCATCGCCTGTGTGCTGCTGTACCTGGGCATCGTCAAGAAATTCGAGCCGCTGCTGCTGGTGGGCATTGCCTTCGGCTGCTTGCTGTCCAACCTGCCCCTGGGCGGTCTTTACCACCAGGAGCTGTGGGACAACTTCATGAATCCCGCAAGTGACCTGTATCACAGCTACGGTGCCATCATGCGGGAAGGCGGTCTGCTGGATATCTTCTATATCGGCGTCAAGACCTCCCTGTACCCCTGCCTGATCTTCATGGGCGTGGGCGCCATGACCGACTTTGGCCCCCTGCTTAGCAATCCCAAGAGCCTGCTGCTGGGCGCTGCCGCACAGCTGGGCGTGTTCGTTGCCTTCCTGGGCGGCGTGCTGCTGGGCTTTACCGGCCCCCAGTCCGCTTCCATCGGCATCATCGGCGGCGCGGACGGCCCCACCGCCATTTTCCTGACCACCCGCCTGGCTCCCGAGCTGCTGGGCGCTATCGCCGTGGCCGCTTACTCCTACATGGCGTTGATCCCGCTGATTCAGCCCCCCATCATGAACCTGCTGACCTCCGCCGAGGATCGCAAGATCAAGATGGTGCAGACCCGTACCGTCTCCAAGGCCGAGAAGATCATCTTCCCCATCGTGGTCGTTATCTTCGTGGCGCTGCTGCTGCCTGACACCGCGCCTCTGATCGGCTGCCTGATGCTGGGCAACCTGTTCAAGGAGACCGGCGCTACTGACCGTCTCAGCGACACCGCACAGAACGCCCTGATGAACATCGTCACCATTCTGCTGTCCACCGCCGTGGGCGCCACCATGGTCGGCTCCACCTTCCTGACTGCCAGCACCCTGAAGATCGTGGTTCTGGGCGTCGTGGCCTTCGGCATTTCCACTGCCGGCGGCCTGTGGGGCGGCAACGTGATGTGCAAGCTCACCGGCCGGAAGGTCAATCCCCTGATCGGCTCCGCCGGTGTGTCCGCCGTTCCCATGGCTGCCCGTGTGTCCAACACCGTCGGCCAGAAGAACAACCCCTCCAACTTCCTGCTGATGCACGCCATGGGTCCCAACGTGGCCGGCGTTATCGGCTCCGCCATCGCGGCCGGCTTCCTGCTGTCCGTGTTCGGCTAATCCCATATGGTTCGCAACCGTGCCGGAGTAAATCTCCGGCACGGTTTTTTGCTGCCGCCGATTGCATTCCGGAATAGGCTGTGATATACTTCTTAATAGAATCGTAATAAAAAGCCATCTTTGGCCGAATATGGGCAGAACATATCCCTTTATGGCACAGGGAGGAGTCATTTTATGCAGCAGTCAGGTCCCACCGAAATTGCCGTTTCCCGTCTGAAAGGCGGAGCATCCGTCACGCAGCTCCTTCACGAAGCCAACGGCCCCGCCCTTGGCGACTACCTTTTCCAGTTTCTGCGTAAAACGCCCCGTTCCGTCGAGACCATCGCGGGGCTTGCGGGACTGAACAAGTCCTCCCTTTACCGGATCCTGAACGCCGAGGTCAGCCCTCAGCGGAATGTGCTCCTGCGGCTTTCCCGCGTTCTGGGCATGAACCTGTCCGAGACCCAGAAGCTGCTGAAAATCGGAGACCTCGCTTCCCTGAGCGGTTCCAGCCCGCGGGACATTGTTATCATCGACGGCATTCTGCGGGAGCTGGACATTATAGACATCAACAACCATCTGGAAAAAAACGGCTTTTCTGACTTATTCAGCAAGAAATAACGAACGTCAGACAAGAAAGAGGATCGGGATATGGAAAATCGCAGATGTATGAAATGTATGCACGCGCTGGCGGCAGGGGAGACCGTCTGCCCGGAATGCGGCCGCCCTTACGGCAGCGTGAAGGCGGAGTCTTTCGCTCTGAAACCCGGAACGATCCTGGACGGGAAGTATCTCGTGGGCGAAATGCTGGGGCAGGGCGGCTTCGGCATTACCTACATCGGCTTTGATCTGCTGCTGGAGCAGAAGATCGCCATTAAAGAGTACTTCCCCATGAGCACCGGCATGGTCAGCCGGGAAGGCCGCTCTACCGTTGTGTGGAGCGATGCCGTCATGCAGAAATCCGGCGTGGAAAAGGGCTTCGACAGCTTCTTAAAAGAAGCACGGAAAATGGCGAAACTGCGGAGCATTCCCAGTGTGGTGGGCGTGAATTCGGTCTTCATTCAGAATGAGACAGCCTATATCGTCATGGACTTTATCGAGGGCGAAACTTTGCTGAAAAAATTGCAGCGGGAAGGCCCCATGGATTATGGCACCTGCGTCAGCCTGATGACCCCCATCATGCAGGCACTGTCCGAAGTCCATAAGCACGGCATCATTCACCGGGACATCAGCCCGGACAACATCATGGTGCAGAACGACGGCAGGCTTATCCTTTTGGACTTGGGCGCGGCGAAAGACTTGGACATTCAGGGAAAGGACGGCAATATGCAGTCCTCCCAGATGGTGGCCAAGCAGGGCTTCAGCCCCGTGGAGCAGTACGGCCGGGACGGGAAGATCGGCTCCTGGACGGACGTTTACGCCATGGCCGCCACGATCTACTATTGCTGCACCGGCGTCCTGCCCCCCTCTGCCACCGACCGTACGATAGGCGATACCCTGACCTGCCGTCCGCGGCTGACGAAGGAGGAATTCGACGTTCTTGCCTTCTGCATGAACGTCCTGCCCCAGAACCGCCCGCAGAATATGGACGCTCTGCTTCAGATCGTCACCCACCCGGCAGGAAAAACGCCGCCCGTCAGGGACGTCCCGAAAACCGAGCCGGTCCGGCCGGAAACCCGGAACCTCCAGCCGCTGAAGCCCGCCCCCGGCCGTCCGCTTCCCAAATGGCTGATCCCCGGCATCGCGGCGGCGGTGGCGGTGATAGCCCTCATCATTTCCATCGGCAGCGGCGGAAAAAGTCCGAGCACCTCGCCTTCCATTCAGGAGCCCGTAAAACCGGCGGCCGTTCAGACCGAACCAACCGCCGCATTTACATTCATTCCTCCCACTCCGGAAACGACCGTCCCGGTGGAAAGCTTTCCCTATCTTGATGGTAATTATGTCGGTACAGCCTCATCAGGCGTGCCCGACGGAGAGGGTACGCTGAGCTGGGCGGGGGGGACGTTCACCGGCACCTTCCGAAACGGCTACCCGGAAACGGGCGTATTTACCTTTGCCGACGACGCGGGGCTTGCCCCGGTGGAGGGGGCGTGGACCTATGGAGAGACGGCGGTCACCTATGACGCGGGAAGCTGGCGCGGCAGTTCTGCCGGTCAATATACCGGAATGCTGCTTCAAGGGGTTCCCTGTGGGTATGGCAATCTGAGCTATGAGTACGGCGGCAGCTATCGGGGAACTTTCCAAAGCGGTTTCCCCGCGGGGAAAGGCACCTATACATACCACAGCGGCGTAAAGCAGAGCGGCTCGTGGCTGTGGGAAGCGGATCATGTCGATTCGCTGTATCCGTCCCGGGAGGGAAGCACCACGTATTATACCGGCATGATCTGCGGCGGACAGCCCTGCGGCTTCGGCTCATTGCAGCTGGAAAACTGCGGAACCTTTTACGGCGAATTTGCAGGCGGAATCGTCGACGGCTACGGGATTTACGTTTACCGCACACCTGTACCGGCAAGTCAGCCCACTGTGGAGGGCGACAGCTGGCGCATGGTGTCGGCGCAGAAGAAGCACGACCATACCTATTACGGTCTCACATTAAACGACTCCTGGCAGGGATTTGGTCTGGGAATCACCGCAAAGTCCTACCATTATGTGGGCGAGATCCGCAACGAATTCCGAAACGGGTATGGCAGGCTGTTCACGCCCAATAACTCGCTGTATCAGGAAGGCACCTATGTAAACGGTGCGCTGTCCTGAATCCGTCTGTAGAAAAGAGTGGTACATGATATGGAAATTCGCAGATGTATGAAATGTATGCACGCGCTGGCGGCGGGGGAGACCTTCTGCTCGGAGTGCGGCCGCCCCTACGGCAGCGTGGAAACGGAGCCCTTTGCCCTGAAACCCGGAACGATTCTGGACGGGAAGTATCTGGTGGGCGAAATGCTGGGGCAGGGCGGCTTCGGCATCACTTATATCGGCTTTGACCTACTGCTGGAACAGAAGGTCGCCATCAAGGAATACTACCCCATGAGCACCGGCATGGTCAGCCGGGAAAACAGCACCACCGTTGTGTGGAGCAGCGCTGTCATGCAGAAATCCGGCATGGAAAAGGGCTTCGACAGCTTCCTGAAGGAAGCCCGGAAAATGGCAAAGCTGGGCGGTATTCCCGGTGTCGTCGGGGTCAAGTCCGTTTTCATCCAGAATGAGACCGCCTACATCGTCATGGACTTCATCGAGGGCGAAACACTGCTGAAAAAATTGCAGCGGGAAGGCCCCATGGATTACGGCACCTGCATCAGCCTGATGACGCCCATCATGCAGGCGCTGGCGGAAGTCCATAAGCACGGCATCATTCACCGGGACATCAGCCCGGATAACATCATGGTGCAGAGTGACGGCAAGCTTATCCTGCTGGACTTGGGCGCGGCAAAGGATCTGGACATTCAGGGAAAGGACGGCAATGTGCAGTCCTCCCAGATGGTGGCCAAGCACGGGTTCAGCCCCGTGGAGCAGTACGGCCAAGCTGGGAAGATCGGCCCATGGACGGACGTTTACGCCATGGCCGCCACGATCTACTACTGCTGCACCGGCGTCCTGCCTCCATCCGCCACCGACCGCATGATAGAGGACACCCTGACCTGCCGTCCGCGGCTGACGAAGGAGCAGTTTGACGTTCTGGCCTTCTGCATGAGCGTCCTGCCCCAGAAGCGCCCCCAGAATATGGACGCTCTGCTTCAGATCGTCACCCACCCGGCAGGAAAAACGCCGCCCGTCAGGGACGTCCCGAAAACCGAGCCGGTCCGGCCGGAAACCCGGAACCTCCAGCCGCCGAAGCCCGACCCCGGCCGTCCGCTTCCCAAATGGCTGATCCCCGGCATCGCGGCGGCTGTAGCGGTGATAGCCCTCATTATTTCCGTCGGCAGCGGCGGAAATAAGTCCACCCCCGCTTCCTCCGTGAAAGCACCGGCCGCGCAAACCGTCGCCACGGAACCGGTTCCCACTGTCCCTATGGAAGTCCATACTATGGCGGCTACAGATTATGTCTATGCAGACGACTCTTCTGCTACCCCCTTTTGGGGACAGGAGCAGTATTTGCGTGGAGATGTAAAAACTCTGACCTTCCAAAGCTCTCTGCAAAACGTCCCCAGCAGTGCCTGGGATGTGTCGGAAGCCGGAGACAGAAGCGTGCTGGCCTGGATGGATAACGGCGATCTGTATGTGGCTGCTGATGGGATGATCGCACCAAATACCTATGCGTACTTTCTGTTTCAGGATTTTGTTAATCTTAAGGCAATCGACTTTGGAAACTGCTTTGATACCTCCAACGTAGCGTACATGGACAGCATGTTTACCGGCTGCAGCAGTCTCACCGATCTTGATTTATCGTGCTTCGATACTTCCAGCGTAGAATCCATGAGTTGGATGTTTGGCTCATGTGACAGCCTGACCCATCTGGATTTGACCAGCTTTGATACTTCCAACGTAACAAGCATGAGCAATATGTTCTACGATTGTAAAAGTCTAACCAGTTTAGACTTAACCAGCTTTGACACTTCCAGAGTAACAGACATGAGTTCTATGTTCGACGATTGTATGAGTTTGCCCCATCTGAATTTAACCAGCTTTGATACCTCCAAAGTAACGGACATGGCTTTCATGTTCTCCGGCTGCAACAGCCTGACCAGACTGGATCTCAGTAACTTTGATACATCCAACGTGACGAACATGCTTTGGATGTTCGGCCTGTGTTATGACCTGACCAGCCTGAATCTGTCCAATTTTGACACCTCCGCCGTAACAGAAATGGATGACATACTCACCGGTTGTTACGTCCTTACGGACCTCAACTGCTCCGATGCGCGTATTCTTAAGGAATACAACCGTCGCTGACCCCCCATCACCCCCGCCCGGCTCTGCCTTTCAGAGCCGGGCGAATTTTTTCAAAATTGTCGCATGGCGTGCGACCGCAAATTCTGGAAATCTGATATACTAAATTTGCCAAATAATCAGTAGACAATAGTATCAAGCGGTGATATTATTTTACTGTAATGGTTCCAAAAAACGGCGGGAACCCCACGAGTTCCCCCGAAAGAAAGAGGAATGGACTATGGAAGTACGCAGATGTATGAAATGTATGCACGACCTGTCGGGAGGGATCGCCTACTGTCCGGAATGCGGGCGCGCTTACGGCAGCGTGCACGCGGAGCCTTTCGCGCTGAAGCCCGGTACGATCCTGAACGGAAAGTATCTGATGGGCGAAATGCTGGGGCAGGGCGGCTTCGGCATCACCTATATCGGACTTGATCTGCTGCTGCAGCAGAAGGTCGCCATCAAGGAATATTTCCCCACATGCACCGGCATGGTCAGCCGGGAAAACCGCTCCACCGTGGTGTGGAGCAGCGCCATGGTGGGGAAGACCGGCACCCAGCGGGGCTTCGACAGCTTTTTGAAGGAAGCCCGGAAAATGGCAAAGCTGGGCGGCATTTCCAACGTCGTCGGGGTGAAATCGGTCTTCACACAGAATGAGACCGCCTACATCGTCATGGACTTTATCGAGGGCGAGACGCTGCAGCAGAAAATGCAGAAGAACGGCCCCATGGACTTTGACAGCTGCATCCGGCTCATGACGCCCATCATGCAGTCACTGGCGGAAGTCCACAAGCACGGTATCATTCACCGGGACATCAGCCCGGACAATATCATGGTGCAGCCGGACGGCAAGCCCGTCCTTCTGGACCTGGGCGCGGCAAAGGATTTGGATATTCAAGGAAAGGACGGCTCGATTCAGACCACCCAGATGGTCGCCAAACAGGGCTTCAGCCCCATCGAGCAGTACCGGAAGAACGCCAGCGTCGGCCCGTGGACGGACGTTTACTCTATGGCCGCCACGATCTACTACTGCTGCACCGGCACACTGCCGCCCACCTCTGTTGACCGGATCGTGGAAGACACCCTGACCTGCAAACCGCGGCTGACGAAGGAGCAGTTTGATGTTCTGGCCGCCGGTATGAGCATTCTGCCGCAGAAGCGCCCGCAGGACATGGCCGCCTTGCTGCAAATGGTCACCCGCCTGCAAAAAGGCGGGAAGGCCGAGCCAGTCAAGCCAGCCCCGCAGGCAGAACCGGCCAAAGCGCAGCGGACGCCGCCAGTCCCTCCCAGACCGGCAGATGTGAAGCCGCCGGTCAAAAACGCGCCGCCGAAGACGCCGCAGAAAAAGCCGCTCCCCGCATGGCTGATACCCGCCGTGGCCGGTATCGTCGCGGTGCTGGGAATCGTCGTCTGCATCGTGACCGCTACGGGAAAAGCGCCCAGGCAGAACGTCTCCATGAAAGCGGCCGCCGCAGAACCGGTCTTGCAGCCCGCGCCTGCGGCAACCACGCCCAAGGCAACCACGCCCAAAGCAACCGTGCCCAAGGCCACGGAACCAAAACCCGAACCCACTACGAAGCCTACACAGCCCAAGAACTATATCGAAAATGTGGATGGTTACTGGGAAAGCACAAATCTGAAAGACGGGAACTTCAGTCTGAATGTCCACGCGCTGGTTTTTTACACCCCGCTGGTACGATGCAGGGAAATGACCGTCAATATGGAAGTATCCATGAACGCGGGAACAAAGTGCAAAGAATGGCAGGTGTGGGGAAGAGTGAACGGGCAGTTCCAGAAAATCGCCAAGATTTCCCTGCCCGCCGGTGACGGCGCTGCCTCCGAGACGATTACATTCGATACGCCGCTGACATTTGACGCGATCATCGTAACGCCGACGGTGATCGGCGGGTATTCATGGTCGATGGGTCTGTCCGTGACGGATGCCTGGCTTGCGGATTGATATGCAGAACAGCACGCGAAATCGGCGGGAACCCGAACGTTCCCCAAAAGAGAGGATTGAATTATGGAAGTACGCAGATGCATGAGATGTATGCATGAGCTGGCGGCAGAGCAGAAGTTCTGCCCGGAGTGCGGCCGCCCTTACGGCAGCGTGAACACGGAGTCCTTCGCATTGAAGCCCGGCACGATTCTGGACGGAAAATATCTGGTGGGCGAGATGCTGGGGCAGGGCGGCTTCGGCATCACCTACATAGGCTTTGACCTTTTGCTGGAACAGAAGGTCGCGATCAAAGAATATTTCCCCATGAGCACCGGCATGGTCAGCCGGGAAAACCGCTCCATGGTGGTGTGGAGCAACGCCATGATGGGAAAGACCGGCACCCAGAAGGGCTTCGACAGCTTCCTGAAAGAAGCCCGGAAAATGGCGAAGCTGGGCGGCATTCCCGGCGTTGTGGGGGTAAAATCCGTTTTCATCCAGAATGAAACGGCTTACATTGTCATGGACTTCATCGAGGGCGAGACGCTGCTGAAAAAGCTGCAGCGGGAGGGGCCGATGCCCTTCGACACCTGCCTGTCCCTGCTGACGCCCATCATTCAGGCGCTGGCAGAAGTTCACGAGCATGGCATTATCCATCGGGACATCAGCCCGGACAATATCATGGTGCGGCCGGACGGCAGGCTGATTTTGCTTGACCTTGGCGCGGCCAAGGACTTGGACATTCAGGGACGGGACGGCAACGTCCAGTCCTCCCAGATGGTGGCCAAACAGGGCTTCAGCCCCATCGAGCAGTATCAGCGCAACGCCAGCATCGGCCCGTGGACAGACGTTTACGCCATGGCCGCCACGATCTATTACTGCTGCACCGGCATTCTGCCGCCCACGGCTGTAGACAGGATCGTGGATGACACCCTGACCTGCCAGCCGCTGCTGACGCAGGCGCAGTTTGACGTTCTGGCGTACTGCATGAGCATCCGGGCGGAAAACCGCCCCAGGAGCATGACCGCGCTGCTGCAAATGGCCGTCCGCCCGCAGGGCGGGCAGGCGGAGCCGCCCCGGGCAGTGCCGACGCCGCCCCAGCCGGTCGAAACGGTGAAGGCCCCTCCCAGACCGGCAGCGGTACAGGCCGCCCCGGCAGCGCCGAAACCGACGTATCCGACACCCACGCCACTGACACCTCCCCAACCGGCAGCGCCGAGACCTGCACCGACGGCAGTGAAACCGGCATACCAGCCCCCCGCATCTCCCCAGCCGTCCCAGCAAAAGCGGTCGTTTCCCAAATGGCTGATACCCGTCGCAGCGGTGGTCGTTTTGCTGCTGTGCATTTTCATCGGCAGCGCGAAAAAAGCATCCGCAACTGACACTGTCTACGTAATGGCACCGACACCATATAACGGTACTTCGTACTTCTGGGGACAGGAACGATATCTCCGTGAAGATGTGTACTACGTTTCTTTCCTGAGCAGTCTCAAGAGCGCACCCAGTGACGCATGGGACATGTCAGACGCGGGAGACGGAAGCATTCTTGCTTGGATGAGTGGCAACAATCTGTATGTAGCCTCCAATGGGAAGATTGCTCCGAATCCGAATGCCTCCAATATGTTTGGGCGGTTTGTCAACCTGAAAGAAATCAATTTTGGGCGTAACTTTGATACCTCCAATGTGACGAACATGTCCTATATGTTTTACAACTGCCGCAGTCTGACCAAGTTGGATTTGTCCTACTTCCACGCTTCCAGCGCAACAAATACAACGAGCATGTTCAAAAATTGTGACATGCTGAAAACGCTTATTGGCTCTGACAGCAAGATTCTTGAGGTATTCCGCGACCGCTGATGGACTGCGATCATCGTCCAGCACTGCCTGTTTGAATTTCTTCAAATTGTTGCACGCCATGCAACCACAAATCCGGAAAACCTGCTATACTGAAATCATCCAAGGGAGCGAAGCAAAATTCCCGCAAGTCCGGAAATAGGGAATGGACAATATTTCCAAAGGATGATATACTTTTTTCGCAGAGCAGGTCGTATTTAATCTCCCGGGGTTCCCGCGGGATGGTATAAAAAGGAGAGAGCAGTTATGAAATATGTATGCAAACGATTGGCCGCCATGGTAATGGTGCTGATCTATCTGGCCGCCATGCTGGCGATCCCCGCCAGCGCCAAGACCGATCTTCCCACCGTCATCAGTCAGGCGAAAGAGGGCGTTGTCAAGCTCCTCGCCGTCGGCTTCGACTCCTATGGCAACGTGGCAAATGCCGTCGTCGGCTCCGGCTTTGCCGTAGGAACGAAGGGAAGCGCCCCTGAATACTTCGTCACCAACTGGCACGTGGCAAGCGTCTATATGCCGGAACACAATTACGCCTTTGATTCCGACCATGTCCGGATCTGGATCATGCTGGATAACTTCACCCTCAGCGATGTCACCGGCCTCCCCAGTGAAGCGACCTCCGTGAAATGCAGCATCGTGCGCATCTCCGAAAGCGGTTATCCCGACTACGCCATTCTGAGAGCCGCACGTCCGGTCACGGAATGCAAGCCCCTTGCCATCCGCTCCAGCGAAAGCGTCAAGCAGGGCGAGACCGTAGTCGCCCTCGGCTGCCCCGCCGTTCTCGACGAACAGAGCCTCAGCATCGGCGATATCACCTCGACCACCGGCACGGTCGCCAGACACATGACCATGACCAACGCGGGCAACACAAACGCGATCGTTCACAACGCAAACATCTCCGGCGGCAACTCCGGCGGCCCCCTGATCGATGAGAACGGCAGCGTGATCGGCCTGAATACCTACAGCATCGTGGATTCCTACTCCTGCGCCATCTACAGTGATTACGTCATGCAGGCACTGAATGAGCTGGGCATCCCCTACATGACCGCCGGAAGCTCGATCTCCGTCGTCACCATAGCGGCGGCAGCGGTCGCCGTGGCGGCGGTGGCCGTGGCTATCTACTTCCTCCTGCGCAACCGCAAGAGCGCTGAGAAGTACCCCGCGGGCGGCGTCACCCCCGGCACTGTCCCCGGCGGCACCGTTCCCGCTGGCGTATATACGCCCTCCTTCCGGGTGCAGCTGCCGGATGGCAGAATTATTCCCGTACCGGCAGGCAAGGTCGCCGTCGGCCGCGACCCCAGCTGCCAGATCCGTCTCCCGGAGAGCGCCGCCGCCGTCAGCCGCAGGCACTGCACGCTGGAGAATAGCGGCGAGTTCCTGATCCTCGTAGACGAAGGCTCCCGCAACGGCACCTTCATCCACGGCAAGCGCGTCCCCGCCGGGACAAAGGTCGCCCTGAAGCACGGCAGCAGCTTCTGCGTCGGTACTTCCGAAAACCGCATCACCGTCTGTTAACAAACAATATCAACACCATTTACATACAGGAGGTTCATTATTATGGAAATCGTTCGCTGCAGCAAAGGTCACTTTTATGACTCGGAAGAAAACGCTACCTGCCCGATGTGCGCCGCCGAGGCCGCGAGAAACAAAAATCCCATTGGAAATAACGTCCTTCCGGATGGGATCATAGGCACCAGCTACTTTGACGACGGCAACACCCCCTCCCCGACCCTGCCTGTTGACCCGAACGGCGGCAAGGTGCAGGGCTACCAGCCCACCGTGAGCGCTGACTATCAGCATGCCCAGTCCAGCAGCAACGGCAATATGGGTGCCTACCCGAAGACGGAGCCTATTTCCCCCGTAGCTGCAAGCAATGAGGAAAGCACCACCTTTGACCCTGTAGTTGGCTGGCTGGTGTGCATCGAGGGCGCCACGAAGGGCACTGACTACCGCATTCACAGCCAGAACAACTACATTGGCCGCAGCGCCAGGATGGACATTTCCATTCCCGAGGATTCCCACATCAGCGCGGAGAATTCCGCCATCATCGCCTATGACAACGAGGATCGCGTCTTTTACTTTGGCCCCTGTTCCGGCCGCAATATCGTTCGGGTAAATGGGAAGCCCGCTCTCAGCGTAGAGAAAATCGAAGCCTACGACGTTCTGACGATTGGTACGACGAAGCTGTTATTTGTGCCGCTTTGCGGAGATCGGTTTGATTGGAATGAAAAGAAATAAAGCAGCAATGATAAAGCGCAGGCAGTCTCTGCTGGCCGTAATGGCGGTGGTGCTGATCCTCGCGTCCATCGGCACGGGCTATCTGGGCTTCGTATACGACCCGGGAGAAGATGTGCCCGGTGGCTCCCTGCTGCCGACCGGGGTTAATCCCGTCTCGGCTACGGCGACGGGCGCAACCGAAGAAACGACCGCGACTGTCTCTGGTGATGATACAGATGCAACGCGTCCCCCCGTGGAGCCGACCGTTTATAGTGACGGCGGAGAAGCGGAAGGCCCTTCCGCTGGTAAGGCCCCGGAAAATTCAGAAAAACCGGAAACACCCGAGACGCCGGAAACACCTGAGACACCGGAAAAGCCTGAGACACCAGAAAAACCTGAGACACCAGAAAAGCCTGAGACACCAGAAAAAACTGAGACACCGGAAAAGCCTGAGACACCAGAAAAATCTGAGACACCAGAAAAATCTGAGACATCGGAAAAGTCAGTAGGCCCAGCAGACGTGGCATCCCCAGTGGAACTCGTAAAAAGCACCGACAAAAACGTGAAACCGCTCAGTTCCACCAGCAGAAACCCGGATGATTTTGACACTCCATCCAGCACCGCCACAGAAGAAGCCCCTCACTCCGGCATCTACATTAATCCCCATACATTCACCCAACCGGCTTCTGAAGAGCCCGCCCCATCGGCTTCTGAAGGTACCACACCGACGGCTACGAGCGAACCCGTCGCCCTCCCTCGCAAATCCACCCCCGGTTTCCGTCTTGTCATGCAGATCGCCTGCTTCGTTTTCGCGGCGGGCGCATGCGTGGATATCCTGCTGCTGGCAATGCTGCGCAAGAACGTCCGCGACCATGAGTGCTCGGGCGAACAGCCCATGGAGCCTCCCACACCCGCGGAGGTACATCCCGTTCCCATCACCAAGGAAACCGTGGAGGAAACGGTCTGCCCCATCCCCGGTATCTCCCTCGGAAAGATCCACGACATCGGCAGGCGGGATTACCAGCAGGACAGCTTCGGTCAGACGGCCGTGCTCCGCAATACGGGCATTCTGGCGGTTCTGGCCGACGGCATGGGCGGCCTGTCCGGCGGAGAACGGGTCAGCCAGAAGATCGTCATGGAAGCGCTGACCTTCGGCTCCACCCTTCAGGCGAATCAGGTTCCCACCGCGCTGCCGGGTATGGTGTCCGGTATCAACCGCGCCGTCAATCAGATGCTCGGCCCCAAGGGGCTTTACACCAGCGGCTCCACGGTGGTGTCCGCCCTGATCACGGGCAATGCGCTGCGGTGGATCTCCGTGGGCGACAGCCGGATCTATCTGTACCGGGACGGCCAGATCAGCCAGCTTTCCCGTGACCACGATCTGCTGCAGGACTGGATGCCCGACATTCTGGAGGGCAAGCGCTCCATGGCGGAATCCCTGCGCGACCCCAACGGACGGAAGCTCACCAGCTTCATCGGCATGGGCGAGCTGCGCCATGTGGACTACAACCGCACGCCCATCCCCCTGCTCCCCGGTGACCGGGTGCTGCTGATGAGCGACGGCGTCTACGGCACTGTAAGCGACGCCGAAATGGCAGCCATCCTGCGCGATTGCGGCAGCGTCCAGCTGGCCGCGTCCCACATCGGCCAGCGGATCATGGGCGCTGCCCTGCCGTATCAGGACAACTACACGCTGATCGTTCTGGGCTACGACCCGCCCGATCAGCCCAGAAACAACAGGTAAACAGCTATGGTAATTGAAGGGTATTGGTATACAAATATCGGCAGCCGGTCTGAAAACGAAGATTCCTGCGCCTATTTCAGTCCGGGACCGGATCAGTACTGCGCCGTCATCTGCGACGGTCTGGGAGGCCACGGCGGAGGAAAGGCCGCGTCCTCCATTGGCGTCAAGGCGCTTTCCCAGTGGCAGGCGGATGAGGCGCTGCCCTCCGGCGAGACGATTCTCGCATGGATGAACGAGGCGAACCGGAACATCCTCGCCACCCGCGCCAACGCCAACCAGATGAAGACCACGGCGGTCGCGCTGTATCTTTACAAAAATCAGGCGGTATGGGCACACATCGGCGACAGCCGGCTGTACCACTTCCACAACGGCGTCCTCGCGGACTACACGGAGGATCACAGCCTGGCTCAGCTTTCCATCAAAATGGGCGAGCTGCATTCCCGGTCGGAAATTCCGTCCTTCGAGGGCAGAAGCAAGCTGTTCCGGGTCATCGGCGACGACGAGATCAAGCCCCAGCTTCATGCGCCCATCACGCTTTCCCCCGGAGACCATGCGTTTCTGCTGTGCTCCGACGGTCTCTGGGAGCGGCTGCTGGAGGACGAGATCATGCTCGACCTTCACAAGGCCGCCACGGCGGAGGAATGGGTATATCTGCTCCGCTGCCGCGCCATGATGCGGAAAAGCACGGATGTGGACAACAACACCGCCATCGCAATTTGGACAAAGGAGTAGTCAAAATGAAAAGAATAACCGCATTCTTAGGATGCGTCTGCCTGTTTTTGTTTCTGCTCTGCCCCGCGGTCAGCGCACAGGCCGCTGAACTGAATTCGTTTCTGACCTTTCACGAGATCGTGACGGAGGAGCATCAGAATGACCTTCTCGTCTACGGCACCGTCCTTCCCGAAAACGGAAGCCTGACGGTTTCCATCGATTCCCAGCAGATCTCCGACCCCGTCCTGACCACCGTGCGTCAGGAAAAGCTGCCCACCACGGTATACTGTCTGGTGGACATCTCCACCCATATGTCCAAGGAGCAGATCGAGCAGCAGACGGACATTCTGGACATCATCAGCAGCCGCATGGGCGAGGGTGACTCCATGGTCATCACCACCGTGGGCAGCAAAGTCGTTGAGGGCGCCGTCCTCGACACCATGGACGCCCGCACCGCCGCCATCGACACTCTTAAGCGCGACGGCGTCAGAGCGGATATGTACAGCGCCATCGTGGAAGCCATGGGCAGTCTGGAAAAGAAGACCAGCTACTGCACGAACCGGTGCCTGCTGATCCTCTCCGACGGCATTCTCGCCGACGGCGGCACCACCCAGCAGCGGGCCATCGACGTGGTCAGCGCCACCTCCATCCCGGTCTACGCCATCGGTATCACCGGCAGCTCCACCTCTGCCTATTCTCTGACAAACGCCGACAACATGCTGAAAATGGCGGAGGTTTCCAGAGGCGGCATCGGTCTGGTTCCCGCCGAGGAAAAGATCTCCGCTGCCGCCGCGGCTCAGCAGGTCTGGGAAACCATTCAGGACGGCTCCGTCATCAAAATCGACCTTGCCTTCGTGACCTCCAACAGCAACAACGCCACGGTTCGCGCCGCCTACGAGCTGGGCGATACCCGGTGGGAAGATTCCGTCGCCGTTGACCTGACCACGGTTCCCGCCGCCATCCCGGCCGCTCCCACCGGCGTTACCGACCCCACCGAAGTAATCGAGGAGCCGGAAGCGCAGACCTCCGTCATGGACTGGGTTCGGGAAAATCTCATTCTGGTCATCTGCTGCGCGGTCGCACTGGCGGCCGTGATCGTGGTGATCGTCGTGGTCGCGGTGAACAACAGCCGGAAGAAGCAGGAGCGGTGGCTTCGGGATAGGGATATTCCGACCATCAATAACAACCCCGTCGTCGATAACAACCCCGTCATGGCGTCCATCCCGTCCACCGGTGATTTTGATATTCCTACGACGACCCCCGTTCCGGACGAGTCGTGGGTCGCCACCAAGCCCGTGACCCCCAGCGGCGGCGTGACTGTCCAGATGACCGTCGCGTCCCATCAGGATGTTTCCACCAGCTTCACCCTTGCACCCCATACGCCTCAGGTTCTGGGTCGTGACGACCGCGCCGACATTATTCTCAACGCGGAAGACTACCAGCTTTCCGGCAAGCACTGCACCGTGGAATGGGACGGCAGCTACCTGTACATTCAGGACATGGGCTCGACCAACGGCACCGTCCTCAACGGCACCAATCTGAAACCGGACACCTGGAGCCGCGTAAAGAACGGCGCAGTTCTCCACATGGGCAGCTTCGACTATCAGGTCGCCCTGAATCCGGAAAAGTAAATTCACCCACCACTTTCCCGACAGCCGTGAGGCTGTCGGGAAATGCCGGTTATGGGCAAATTTGCAAAAAGGAGAAACCATATGCAATACATCCGAATCACAAGCGAAAACATTGACTCCGAGCACATCTGCTGCGCCATGTCGGGCAAGCAGAGCGTCGCGAAAAAGGCGTGGCTCAAGGAGCGGTTCGCGGAGGGGCTGGTTTTTTACCGCAGCGAAGAACGGGGCAAGTGCTTCATCGAGTACATCCCGGCTGAGAACGCCTGGGTCCCCATCGACGCGCCGGGGTATCTTTACATTGACTGCCTGTGGATCGCCGGGTCCATGAAGGGACATGGGTATTCCTCTGACCTGCTGAATGAGTGCATCCGGGACGCCAAAGCGCAGGGGCGGCAGGGGATATGCATCCTTTCTGCGGAGGGCAGGAAGCGGGAGTTTCTTTCCGACCCCAAGTATCTGGCCTACAAGGGCTTCACCGTCGCGGACACCTCGGACTGCGGGATCACCCTCATGTATCTGCCGCTGACGCCGTCGGCGGAAAAGCCAACGTTCAAGGAATGCGCCAAGCATCCGCAAATCGGGGAGGACGGCTTCGTTCTCTACTATACGGATCAGTGTCCGTTCACCTATTACTGGGTGCCCCGGGTGGCGGAGGCCGCCGCAGAGCACGGCATTCCCCTGAAAACCATCCAGATCACGGACAGGGAAACCGCGCAGAATCTCCCCGCCCCGGTGACTACCTACGCGCTGTTCCGGGACGGAAAGTTCGTGACCCACGCCATTCAGTCCGATAAGAAGTTCCTCGCCCTCGCGGGGGTGAAGGGCTGACGCTTTAACAGAACAAGATATATTTTTTAGGAAGGAATGATAGTACAGTGACAACACACTCGAAATTGATATATGCATTAAAAGATGGCAATATCGTAAGTATTGATGATGTACCAAGCGGAAAGGAATGCGGGTGTGTTTGTCCTGCGTGCGGTGACGAGCTTATAGCGCGCAAAGGGGAGAAGCGTATGCATCACTTTGCGCACCGTTCAAATGAGGACTGCGAATATGGATACGAGTCTTCCTTACATTTGGCAGCAAAGGACATTCTTTCGCGCGCAAAGAAAATGGCCATTCCTCCCGTCTACGTCGAATTTCCGCAGTCCAGCAAGTCGAAACAACTGCTATATCTGGAAAAGAAAATTTCCTTTGATCATGTCGAACTGGAAAAACGTTTTGATGACATCATACCGGATATCGTAGTATATTCTGGTGATAAATATTTCTTTATAGAAATCTATGTTACCCATCCCATTGACGATGAAAAGCTGAAAAAGTTGAAGGAGAAGAATATATCCACCATTGAAATCGATTTAAGCAAAATAAAAAGAGATATTTCTGTTGAAGAATTGTCGGATATTCTGCTCAAGTCCAGCGATCGGAAATCGTGGAAATATAATGCTGTGTCTGACAAATGGTATCGACATTTTGAAAAAGATGCCTCGGATAAAATGCCCTTAACGCAGCGCGGATTAGCGCTACATGTCGATGGGTGCCCTATTGGAATCCGAAACTGGAAGGGAAAAAATTACGCAAACTTTGTTGACGACTGCACGGGTTGCGAATACTGTATTTCTTATGCCCATGAAGGATACATTTTGTGCTCCGGGCGAGAACGGATTGCAACAAAAAAAGATTTCCTTATTTCCAAAGAGGAGCGAATTTCCAACAGCAATAACCCACTGCCGAAGATTGAAAAATGCCCTAATTGTAAAGTGCAGTTAGTTCGGGCGAAGAAAGACAAGGGGGATGTTTGGCAATGCCCTCGTTGCACATTTTACATTCCTGTTGGTTTTAACTCAGACGAAAATTAGGTAAGTAACAATACACGATGAAATACATTATCCTGTTTAGCTTTTTCTTCTTATAAACCGCCATGATAAGCAGCCCCCCAACGCCGCCAGCGTTGGGGGGCTTTGTCATTTCAGGCTTTTCCCGGAATAATACTAAAGCCTAATTAAACGCTTTAATAATCCAATCGCGTCCGGTAATGCTGAAAATGGTATTAATAAGGTACAATAAGTTGCGCAAATAACCACAAGCGTGAAACCAGCCACTCCAACTCACTACTCTCAAACATATTCCGGACAACCTCGGCATCCACCAAAGTGCAATCGATGGAGATCATACTTCCATCGGCGTATTTAATCTCAACGCAGGCGGTATCGATATTGAACGCACACGAAATCACTTTCTTATCCATAGCAGTGTCCTCCTAAATCTGTTTCTTTTTTTGGGCCTCTCGGCTTGGATTATGGTCGTTTGATGACACCGTTTCGGAAATGGGTTTCCTCGAATCTTCCAAAGAAAACAAATAATCCGAACCCGTCTCCCACAGGGAAGATTTGGTTCGGATTATATTGGTTTGGTGCGGGCAACAGGACTCGAACCTGCACGCTTTTGGCAGTGGAACCTAAATCCACCGAGTCTACCAATTCCACCATGCCCGCTTATTTCCGCCGGATGCGCCGCTGTCTGCTTCCCATCCGGCCTTCCGGGTTATCTTAACACGAACATAAGTCATTGTCAATCCGATTCATTTTTCTTTTTTCGCAGCCTGTTTTGCCAATTCTACCCTGAGAAAACGGCATGTATGGGATTTTATACCTTTTATTTGCCTTTTTATCCTTGACATTCCCTCCCAATGCTAGTAGAATAGATTCGGTATGGTGTACGCTGCGCCGCTTTCCGGGTGCCGCGTTTCATTGATAACCGGCGGTGGAGCCGGGGTATGCGTTTGCGCCTCATGGCGTCTGATTTTGCACAAAAAGTTGCCGGCCGGTGTCTCCGGCTGGCTGTTATGCTTAATTTCACATGGGGATCAATGCGCCACCCCTTCTGCCCTTATTTTTTAAGAAGGAGGTGTGCTGCAAATTTATGGAATGGTATCATTTTCTCATCATCGCCGTTGGCATTCTGGTGGGACTGGGCGTCGGCTTCGGCCTTGGCATCGGTTACCGCAAGAAGGTCGCTGAGCGGGAGATCGGCTCTGCCGAGGCAGAGGCTACCCGTTTGATCAACGAGGCTATCCGTTCCGGTGAAAACCGCAAGAAGGAAATGCTTCTGGAAGCCAAGGACGAAATCCATAAATCTCGCACAGAACACGACAAGGAAGTCAAAGAACGCCGCGCCGAGCTAAGCAAGCAGGAGCGCCGTCTGGAACAAAAGGAAGCCACTCTGGACAAGAAGACCGAAGCCTTTGAACGCAAGGAAGAGGAGCTTGCCAAGCGGCTCCAGAAGGTCTCCGAGACTCAGGCACAGGCCGACCAGCTCAAGCAGCAGCAGCTGACGGAGCTGGAAAAGATTTCCGGTCTGACACAGGATCAGGCAAAGGAATTTCTGCTTCACAGCATTGAGGACGAGGTTCGTCACGAAGCCGCCATGAAGATCAAGGAGATCGAGGCGCAGCTGAAGGACGAGGCCGAGGAAAAGGGCCGCGAGATCATCGCCACCGCGATTCAGCGCTGCGCCGCTGATCACGCCGCCGAGACCACTGTCTCCGTGGTCACGCTGCCCAACGACGAGATGAAGGGCCGCATCATCGGCCGGGAAGGCCGGAACATCCGCACACTGGAGACCATTACCGGCGTCGATCTGATCATCGACGATACTCCCGAAACCATCACCGTTTCCAGCTTTGACCCTGTCCGTCGGGAGATTGCCCGGCTGGCACTGGAGAAGCTCATTGTGGACGGGCGCATTCATCCCACCCGCATTGAGGACATGGTGGAAAAGGCGCGCAAGGAAGTTGACCGCACTATCCGCGAAGAGGGCGAGCGCGCCTGCTATGAGACCGGTGTTCACAATCTGAACCCCGAGCTGGTCAAAATTCTGGGACGCCAGAAGTACCGTACCTCTTACGGTCAGAACGTTCTGAATCACTCTATTGAGGTTGCCCATATCGCCGGTCTGATGGCCGCGGAGCTTGGCGTGGACGTCGCCATGGCAAAGCGTGCCGGCTTGCTCCATGACTTGGGCAAGTCCATTGACCACGAGGTGGAAGGCAGTCATGTACAGCTGGGTGCCGATCTTGCCCGGAAGTACAAGGAAAATCCCGTCATCGTCAACGCCATCGAAGCCCACCACGGCGACGTGGAACCCAAGACTGTTATCGCGGTTCTTGTACAGGCTGCCGATGCCATTTCTGCCGCCCGTCCCGGCGCACGGCGTGAGAATGTGGAGAACTATATCCGCCGCCTGCAAAAGCTGGAAGAGCTGACCGGCTCCTATCCCGGTGTTGAAAAGGCCTACGCCATTCAGGCCGGCAGGGAAGTGCGGATCATGGTCAAGCCCGAGGTCGTGACCGAAGACAACATGATTCTTCTGGCGCGGGACGTTGCCAAGAAGATCGAGTCCGAGCTGGAATATCCCGGACAGATCAAGGTAAACGTCATCCGGGAAACCAAAGCCGTGGAATACGCAAAATAATCAAATCGATCATCCGCCTCCGGAGTTCTTCTCCGGAGGCTTTTTTACGTCCGTTTGGGGCTGGCGGCTCTTTTTCCAAAAACAATTTCTAATTTCTTTGGTTTCTTGTCTTACTTTCCTCTTTACGAACGGGGAAAAGTGGTGTACAATATTCCTATCGTTTATTTGGGGGGTGGTACGTTTGAATTGTTTGAAGTGCGGCCGTGAAATTGCGGAGGGGCAGGTTTTCTGCAACGACTGCCTTGTGCAGATGGCAAAGTACCCGGTCAAGCCCGGGACTGCCGTTCAGCTTCCGTCCCGCGGAAGCGCTGCCGTTTCAAAGAAGGTTCATTCCCGCCGCCGCACCAAGGCCGCACCGGAGGAGCAGCTGAAGGCGCTGAAGAAACGCATCCGTATCCTGTCCGCGCTGCTGTCTGTCTGTGTGGTGCTGCTGATCGTTCTTTCCGTCGTCACGCTCCGGTACATGAGCGCAAACCGCCTCCTGCCGGGGCAGAATTACTCCGCCGTTACCACTACTGCGGCCACCGAGGGAAGCTGATGTTTCACGTGAAACATTTTGCTTTTTGCGGGACATAACAGAAAGATAGAGGATGAAAACATGGGGAAAATAATTGCCGTGGTGAATCAAAAGGGCGGCGTGGGAAAAACCACCACCGCCGTTAATCTGACCGCCGCTCTGCACGATCTGGGACTGCGCGTTCTTCTGTGCGACTTTGACCCTCAGGCAAATGCCACATCCGGTCTGGGGCTGGACAAGCGCAAATGCAAATATTCCATCTATGACGTGCTCATCAACGACGTTCCGGCGGAGGACGCCATTGTCTCCACGTCCTACGGGGACGCGCTTCCGTCCGCGTCCGATCTGGCGGGCGCTACCGTGGAACTGATCTCCGCCCAGCACCGGGAGCGGCAGCTGGACATGGCACTGAACGGAATCAAGGAACGCTACGACTTGATCTTCGTGGACTGCCCGCCGTCATTGGAGCTGCTGACGCTGAACGCGCTGTGCGCAGCGGACGGAATTCTGGTGCCGGTGCAGTGTGAATATTTTGCGCTGGAGGGGCTAAGCGATCTTATGGCAACGCTCCGCACGGTAAAGCGCCGTATGAATCCCCGGCTGGAGGTTTTCGGCGTGGCGCTGACCATGTTCGATGGGCGCACGAACTTCTCGGCGCAGGTGTCTCAGGAGGTTCGGCGGCATTTTCCCGGGAAGGTGTTCTCCACGGTCATTCCCCGTAACATCCGGCTGGCGGAGGCGCCCAGCCACGGCGTTCCCATCACCGCCTATGACCGGATCAGCAGGGGAGCCGCCGCCTACCGGGCAATGGCAGAAGAAATTCAGCAAAAGCTGTGAAAGCGGAGGAAGGAGTAAGAATGGCATCACAGAAAGGACTAGGCAAGGGTCTGGGTGCGCTTCTGGGGGATTTCACCGAAGAGCCTCTGGAAAAAAGCGCGTATCAGCTGCTGCCGATTTACAAGGTAGAACCCAACCCCGATCAGCCCCGGCACGACTTTGACGAGGAAGAATTGCAGGCGCTGGCGGATTCCATCACCGTCCACGGCATCATTCAGCCCCTGACGGTGCGGGAAATGCCCAACGGCTACTATCAGATCATCGCCGGTGAGCGGCGCTGGCGTGCCGCGCGGATGGCAAACCTGAGCGACGTGCCCGCAGTCATCATCGAAGCCGACGACAAGAAGGCCATGGAGCTGGCGCTGATTGAGAACTTGCAGCGTCAGGATCTGAACCCTCTGGAAGAAGCGCTGGGGTATCAGACACTGATGAACGAGTACGGCCTGACGCAGGAGGAAGCCGCCGGTCGGGTAGGGAAGTCCCGTCCCGCCGTGGCAAACGCTCTGCGGCTGCTGGGGCTGTGTCCCGAGGTGCAGGAGCGCGTCCGCAAGGGCGAGCTGTCCGCCGGTCACGCCCGGGCGATCCTGCAGCTGAAATCTGAGAAGAAGCAGCAGGAAGCCGCGCAGAAGATCGTTGCGTTAGGACTGTCCGTCCGTCAGGCGGAGCTGCTGTGCAAGAACATGAGCAAGGAGCCCGTGCCCCAGAAAAAAGAAGTTTTTGCGGTGGACTATGTGGCCGAATGCGAAAAGTCTCTGAGCAAGCACCTTGGCCGGGGCGTCAAGATCGTCAATGGCAAGCGCAAGGGACGCTTTGAACTGGAATTCTATGGGCAGGAAGATTTGCAGAATCTGCTGGACGCCCTGATGAAAATACAAAAATAAATTTCCGATTTAAGGAGAGGTAAACATCATGCTGGACATCAAGAAAATCAAGGAAAATCCCGACGCCGTCAAGGCCGGTCTGCGGGCAAAGGAAGTGGACTGCGACGCCACCGTTGACCGCATTCTGGAGCTGGACGCAAAGATCCGTACCCTGAAGACCAACACCGAGACCCAGACCGCCCAGAAGAACAAGCTGGCGAAGGAAAACGGCAAGCTCTTCGGCATGAAGAAGAAGGCCGAGAAAGAAGGCAAGGACGTATCCGAGCTGGACGCCGCCATTGCCGCCAACAACGCCCAGTCCGTGCAGATTGCCGAGGCGATCGAGCAGGAGCTGGCCGAGCTGAAGACCCTCAGCGACGAGTACCGCGTCGCCATGCTGAGCCTGCCCAACCTGCCCGACCCCGATCTGAAGCCCGGCGGAAAGGAAAACAACGAGCCGCTGCGCTACTTTGGCGAGCCTCACAAGTTTGACTTCACCCCCAAGCACCATGTTGACCTGTGCGAAGGTCTGGGTCTGATCGACTACGACCGGGGCGTCAAGCTGGCGGGTTCCGGCTTCTGGATGTATAAGGGCATGGGCGCACGTCTGGAATGGGCGCTGCTGAACTACTTCATCGACTGCCACATCGCCGACGGCTACGAGTTCATCCTGCCGCCCCACATGCTGGAGTACCAGTGCGGCGAGACGGCCGGTCAGTTCCCCAAGTTTGCCGATGAGGTCTACAAAATTGCGAACCCCACCGACGACCGCGTCCACTATATGCTGCCCACCGCGGAAGCCGCTCTGTGCTCCATCTACCGAGACGAAATTCTCACCGAAGCCGAGCTGCCCCGGAAGTTCTTCGCCTACACTCCCTGCTTCCGTCGGGAAGCCGGTTCCGGCCACGCCGACGAGCGGGGCATGGTGCGCGGCCACCAGTTCAACAAGGTGGAAATGTTCCAGTTCACCCGACCCGAGGATTCCGACGCGGCCTTTGAGGAACTGGTACGCAAGGCCGAGAATCTGGTGAAAGGTCTGGGCTTCCACTTCCGTACCGTGAAGCTGGCCGCCGGCGACTGCTCCGCTTCCATGGCCCGCACATACGACATTGAAATTCAGATTCCCTCCATGAACGGCTATAAGGAAGTTTCCTCCGTGTCCAACGCCCGGGATTATCAGGCGCGGCGCGGCAACATTCGTTTCCGCCGGGAAGCCACCGGCAAGCCCGAGTTCGTCCACACCCTGAACGGTTCCGGCCTCGCTACCTCCCGTATCTTCCCCGCCATGGTGGAGCAGAACCAGAGAGCTGACGGCTCCGTCGTGGTTCCCGAGGTTCTGCGGAAATACCTGGGCGGCATTGAGGTCATCGAGAAGAAATAAGGGAGACGCACCATGAAAAATCCCGTGAAAAAGCCCTCCTGGTGGGATGAATTCGCCGCCTTCGCCATTAAGGGCAACGCCATGGCGCTGGCCGTCGGCACCATCATCGGCGCGGCGTTCTCCACCATCACCAAAAGCCTGACCGATGATATCATCATGCCCATCGTGTCCATCTTCATGGGCGGCATCGATTTTTCCGAAATGAAGATCGTTCTGCCCCGGCTGTTTGGTGAGCCTGTGTTGGACGACGCCGGAAACGTGGTTCTGAACACTCTGAACTACGGCAACTTCATCTCCGCCGTTATCAACTTTCTGATTCTGGCGCTGGTGGTGTTCTTCCTTGTGAAGAGTCTGAACAAGCTGACCGAGCTTGGCAAAAAGAAGGAAGAAGCCGCTCCCGCCGAGCCGCCCAAGCCCAGCAACGAGGAGCTGCTTCTGACCGAGATCCGCGACCTGCTGAAGGAGCAGAAATAAGCCATGGAATACGCGATTGAAAATGAGTACCTGATCGTCACCGTCACCACATGGGGCGCGCAGGTGAAAAGCGTCGTGCGGAAATTTGACGACGTGGAGCACATGTGGCAAGCGGACAAGAGCGTCTGGGGCTACCACGCGCCCATTCTGTTTCCCCACACCGGAAAGGTCGTGGACGATCTTATTGAAACCAAGGGCGAGGTGTATCAGGCGAAGCAGCACGGCTTTGCCCGGCTGATGGAGCATACGCTGGTGCGCCAGACAGAAGACACCATTGTGATGGAACTGCGCAGCAGTGAGGAAACTCTACGGATTTTCCCTTATGCGTTCCGGCTGGTCTCCACCTTCACGCTGGACGGCGACACCCTGCACCACAAGCTGACGGTAGAAAACTGGGACGCCGACAAGCTGTACTTTGGCATTGGGTACCATCCCGCCTTCACCGTTCCCTTTGACGATGAGCATACGCTGTCGGACTACGAGCTTCGGTTCAGCGAGCCAGAGTCTCCGCTCTGCATTAACTGCCTGCCGCTGGGTCTGGTTCACGGGGATTTCTACACGCTGGGCAGCAACATCCGCACCATCCCCATCACCCGGGAGCTGTTCGCAAACGACAGCCACTGTATGGTGAATCTCAAATCCCATAAGCTGGGGATTTACGAAAAAGGCACCGGGCGTGGTGTGGTATGCGACATTTCGGAGTTTCCCTACACACTGATCTGGTCGATGCCGGGAGGGGAACCGAGGTTTGTATGCATCGAACCGTGGCACAGCCTTCCCAGTCCGGAGGGTGGCTCCATCCGCTGGGAGGAAAAGCCCGCCGCCGCCATTCTGGACCCGGGCGAAAGCTGGAGCTGCAATTTGAGTACATCCTTCGTAAGATAAGCAATGCCCCCGCTGCTGAAAAGCAGCGGGGGTCATTTTCTGGACTTGTAAATCCGTCTGAGGTCATCGTCGATCAGGGATTCGATAGGAATACCAAACAGTTTTCCGATATTCAGCATACAAACAGAATCCACGTCGAAGCTCCTGCCGGTTTCCCAATCCCGGATGACCTTGGGGTAAGAGCAGATCAGATTTGCCAGCTCCCAACGGCTGTAATGGTGCCGTCTGCGGAGGAATCGAAGGTTTTTACCAAATTGACGGTCGTTTAATACAACGATCATTGTATCACCTCATTGGTAGCAGTATATCCTACTTTTCCATACTTGTCAATATGAAGCCTTACCAAATGGTATAATATCCGCGAGGTGATGGGACATGCGACCGTTAAAAGAGAAAATCAGCATCTCAATAGACAGTGACCTGCTGGAAAAGCTGCGTGAAAAAGCAGACGAGGATTGCCGTCCATTGTCTCAGTATATTAACCTGATTCTGAGAAAGTACATGGAGCAGAAAGACAAAAAGCAGAAGTAAGGCAGTATACACGCACGAGGTGATATGAGACATGCGACCGTTAAAAGAAAGAATCAGCATCACGATTGACAGTGACCTGCTGGAAAAGCTGCGGGAAAAGTCGGACGAGGATTGCCGCCCGCTGTCACAGTACATTAACCTTGTTCTGAGAAAGCATGTGGAACAGGAAGAAAAAAAGCAAAAGTAAATCCCGCTGCAATTTAGCAGCGGGATTTTCAGGCTCTATGTCAATGAAAAGGAACGCTGTCCACATAGCAGCTGTCCGGACACAAGTCTACCTTGTTGTTCCACACCTCATTACTGTCAACATTAGGGTCAATGTCCCAGCAAACACTGTGGTCTTCGTCCAGATATACTCTGCGGAAATTGTTCCATTCCCGGAATGGTGCAAACACGGTTCCGGCCTGAAGCAAGGGGCGGGCATCGTATAGCCGGATTTCCCCGTTGTCAAAGCTCAGTACCAATGTGAAATCATTTCTGGGGACGACCTTGGTAATTCGCTTACGCCCGGAAGCAAAATACTCTGCCATTTTCTGGTCATACCCTTTGGCCAGATAATATTCTACACTTTTCCCCATAATTTCACATCCTTTTTTGTTACTATAGCAGCGATAAATCAAATAATCAATCAGATTGTGTAAACTGTCACGTTATAAGTCAAAACCTCCGGCGAAGCCGGAGGTTTTGATCATTGTTTACTTCACCGGAGAAGAACTTCTCAGCGTTACGTCGTGATATCCGCCCTCGACGATAGACACGGAGGACACCAGCGTCAGCTTGGCGTTCTGCTGGAGGTCGGGGATGTTCGTCACGCCTACGTTGCACATGGTGGACTTGACCTTGTACAGAGACGCTTCCACGTTGTCCCGCAGGGGACCGGCGTAGGTGACGTAGGAGTCAACGCCTTCCTCAAAGCTGAGCTTGGCGGAGCCGCCCAGATCGTAGCGCTGCCAGTTCCGGGCGCGGTTGGAGCCTTCGCCCCAGTATTCCTTCATGTACGCACCGTTGACCATAACCTTGTTCGTGGGACTTTCGTCGAAGCGGGCGAAGTAACGGCCCAGCATCAGGAAATCCGCGCCCATGGCCAGCGCCAGCGTCATGTGGTAATCGTGGACAATGCCGCCGTCGGAGCAGATGGGCACGTAGATGCCCGTCTCCTTGAAATACTCGTCACGGGCTGCGGCGACCTCGATCAGTGCCGTTGCCTGACCACGGCCAATGCCCTTGGTTTCACGGGTAATGCAGATGGAACCGCCGCCGATGCCGACCTTCACAAAGTCAGCCCCGGCTTCCGCCAGAAATCGGAATCCGTCCTTGTCCACCACGTTGCCGGCGCCGATCTTCACGGTGTCGCCGTAGGTGTCCCGCACCCATTTGATGGTCTTTTCCTGCCAGCAGGTGTAGCCCTCGGAGGAGTCGATCACCAACACGTCCGCACCGGCCTCCAGCAGGGCGGGAATGCGGGTGGCGTAGTCACGAGTGTTGATGCCCGCGCCTACCAGATAGCGCTTCTTGCTGTCCAGCAGCTCCAGGGGATTGTCCTTGTGGGAGGAGTAGTCCTTCCGGAACACGAAATACAGCAGGTGGTCATTTTCGTCCACGATGGGCAGGCTGTTAAGCTTGTGCTCCCAGATGATGTCGTTGGCTTCCTTCAGCGTGGTGTCCGAGGGAGCGGTGACCAGCTTCTGACGGGGGGTCATGAAGTTCTTGACCTTGTCGGTGGGGTCCATACGGCTGACGCGGTAGTCACGGCTGGTGACGATGCCCAGGAGCTTACCGTTGGCGGTGCCGTCCTCGGTGATGGCCACGGTGGAGAAGCCGTTGCGCTGCTTCAGCGCCAGCACATCGGCGAGAGTAGCTTCCGGGGTCAGATTGGAGGCGGAGGTGACGAAACCGGCCTTATAGCCCTTCACCCGCGCCACCATGGCTGCCTGATTCTCGATGGACTGAGAACCGAAAATGAAGCTGATGCCGCCTTCCTTTGCCAGTGCGATGGCAAGGGTGTCGTTGGAGACGGACTGCATGACGGCGGACGTCAGCGGCACGTTCAGGGAAATCGCCGGTTCCTCCGTGCCCTTGCGGTACTTAACGAGGGGCGTTTTCAGACTGACATTATTGGGAATGCAGTCTTCCGAGGTGTAGCCGGGAATCAGAAGATACTCGCTGAAGGTGTGGCTGGGTTCCGGGTAGTAATACGCCATTGGTATGACCTCCTGTAGTAAAATAGATTGCTTGAATGTATAACTGCACCGCGCAATCCCAAAAAGCAACTGCGCGGTGTTGTCTTACAAAGTTTTTCTGTCCCCCGCGTCCAGAACCTCCACCACTTCCTTGCCGGAGGAGCTGAGGTTCTTGAAATTGCCGAGGATCTCGCTCACGGGGTGGACGATGGCAAAGGTATGGGGGTACTTGTGAACGATCTGGCTGACCAGCGCCACCTGGGTCTTGTTCACCACGCACAGAAGCACGCTGGTTTCCCGACCGGAGTACATGCCCTTTGCGGGGAGGAAGGTCGCGGTGTGGTGGAGGCGGTCAATCAGCTCTCTGGAAACCTCCTGGGGGGAATTGGTGATGATCTCAAAGCAGATGGCCTCCCGGCCGGACTTCATCAGCCGGTCGCCCACCGTGGTGGACATGAAGCTATAGAGAATGCACAAAATCACCGGCTCCATCTGGCAGCCGTAGACAAAATAGCTGACGATGGCAATGGCGGAGTTAATGGCGAAGCTCATGCCGAAAAACGGCCGGTTGGGGTGATGCTTATGGACAATGGCGGAAACGAAATCCGTGCCGCCGGTATAGGCGCTGGCCTTGATGAGAATGGAGTACACAAAGCCCTGAATCACGCCCGCGACCATGGGGCCGAGAATTTTGCTGGTGCCGTTTTCCGTGACGTAGGCGAAGGCAGACAGGTCCACCTTGTCCAGAATCAGCAGTCCCAGAGAGAACGTGACCACGTAGACCATGCTGCGGATGGCCATGGGCTTGCTGACCTCGAAATAGCACCAGATTGCCAGAGGGATATTGATAAACAGGCTCAGATAGCCCACGCTGACGCCAGTGACGTACTGGATCATGGTACAGATACCGTTGATACCGGAGGGGGCGAACTGGTTGGGGAAAACAAACAGCTCGTAATTGACAGACGCCAGCAGCGCAATGAAGGCAATGACTAGATATGTCCAGACCTTTTTCATACAGAACTCCTCTGAATCCTACGGCCATTGCCGGGTTCTTAATTTTCGATTCTAGCATAGATTTGTCCACGGGTCAAGGTATAATTCGACGAAATTCGCCTTTCTTGGGAAAACAGATATGGGTGGTTTTTCCGCTTTGGGCGGCGGGTCGGACACACTTTGTCCGATTCTGTTATCTTTCGGTATCCCTTTCGGAAATTGATTGTATTTCAACAAAAAAGCCTTGTTTTTTCTGTGGAAATGTGATAAAATTTAGGTTGAGAAATTATACGCAAAAATCGAGCGTTTTCTACTGTTTTTACCTCAAAAGAGTTATGAAAGGAGCTGCCCTATGTATTCATCTGCCTATGTGTGGGCAAAGGTTCTGAGCCATATGGAAGAGCGGCTGGGGGCTGTCACCGTTTCGGCATGGTTCGACGATGCCGAGGTGGTGGAGCTGAACGAGAACAATCTGATTCTGTACTCCCCCTCGGATTTCCGCCGGGAGATTATCCGCCGCCGCTGCACCGATTACATTCAGGACGCGCTGAAGGAAGTGTTCAATTCCGACGCGAAGCTGATGGTCTTCGGTGACGAAGAGCTGGACGCCTTCAAACAGAAGGGGAAAAGCGTTTCTTCCATGGACTTCAATCCCCAGTTTACCTTTGACAACTTTGTTGTCGGCCCCTCCAACCGTTTCGCTCACAGCGCAGCCATCGCCGTTTCCAAAACGCCGGGGCAGGTGTACAATCCCCTGTTCCTTTATGGCCCTCCCGGCGTGGGCAAAACCCACTTGCTGTATGCCATCGCCAACGGCATCCGCAAGGAAAATCCCAACGCCAACATCGTCTACATCAAGGGCGATCAATTTACCAACGAGCTGATTGCCGCCATTCAGAACGGCAAAAATATTGAATTCCGCAGCAAATACCGGGAAGCCGACCTGTTTCTGATTGATGACGTGCAGTTCATCGCCGGTAAGGAATCCACCCAGGAAGAATTCTTCCATACCTTCAATAAGCTCTACGAGGAACATAAGCAGATCGTCATGACCTCCGACCGCAAGCCCAGCGATATGCTGACGCTGGAGGACCGGCTGAAGACCCGGTTTGAGTGGGGTCTGTTGGCGGATATCCAGCCGCCGGATTATGAGACCCGTATGGCCATTCTGAAAAACAAGGCAAAAAATCTGGGACTGAACCTTTCCGACGATGTGTGCAACTATATTGCCATCAACGTCACCAACAACGTCCGGCAGATTGAAGGTACTGTCAAGAAAATTCTGGCTTACCGGGATCTGAACAATATGCCGCTGGATCTTCCCAACATTTCCCGGGCCATCGACGATATGTTCAAGAGCGAGGGCAACGCCCTGCCCACGCCCAGCCTGATCATCAGTCAGGTGTGCAAGTTCTATTCCATTGACGAGGTGCTTCTCCGGGGCACCCAGAAAAACAAGGGTACCGCCGAAGCCCGGCAGATCGCCATGTATCTGATCCGCAAGCTCACCAACCTGAGCCTGCCGGACATCGGCAAGGAATTCGCCCGGGATCACTCGACGGTATTGTACGCCATCCGGAAAGTCGAAGTCGCGCTGAAAAACGGAGACACCACCATGCAGAACAATATCCGGGACATCACCGCGAATATCAATTCCTGCCTGTAAATTTTCTCCACAAGCCCTGTGGAATGTGGAAAACAAGATTGTGGATAAGTTGCACCCGGTTTGGGTCTTCACAGGCCCTGTGGAAAAGGGATGGATCATCCACATTGGGCTGTGGATAAAAAAGACTTGCGGCACTAAATAAAAAGGGACTTTTCCACATAAGTTTGTACTACCACTGTTATTACTACCTGAACTTATTGATAGAGAGATATATTGATTAAAATCAGAAAGAAAGGATTTTACCTATGCGTTTTACCTGTGAAAAAAATATGCTGGTCACGGGACTGAACATTGCGGGTCGTACCGTCGCCCAGAAGAGCAGTCTGTCCGTCATCGAAGGAATCCTCTGCAAGGCCGGACAGGGACTGAGCCTGACCGGTTATAATATGGAAACCGCCATTACCTATGAAATCGACGCGGACGTGTCCGACATGGGTCAGTGCATCCTCCCGGCGAAGCTGTTCGGCGATATCATCCGCCGCCTGCCGGAGGGGCCGGTGACCGTGGTGGTGGACGAGAACTACAAAGTCTCCATCCGGGCAGGGTACGCTTCCTTTACCATTTCCGCCGAGTCCGCCGAGGATTATCCGGAGCTGCCGGACGTGGGCGACGGCCGGGAAATCTATATCCCGCAGAACAAGCTGAAGGAGCTGATTTCCGGCACCATTTTCGCTGTCAGCGAAAATCAGGGGCGTCCCATTCACACCGGTGTGAAATTTGAGGTAACGAATGACGCCATCACCGCCGTGGCCGTGGACGGGTTCAGGCTTGCCCGGCGCACCTTCCACCCGGAGGAGGGCACCGGACGGGAGCTGAATTTCGTGGTTCCCGCAGCAGGACTCAAGGAAGTGGAGAAAATCCTTACGGACGTGGAGGATAACGCGGCTTTTACGCTGGGTACGAAGCACATTCTGTTTCAGGTGGGAAACGCCACGCTGGTATGCCGCCTGCTGGAAGGCGAATTTCTGGACTGGCGGCGGGTGGTGCCTTCCAACTGCCCCATCAAAATGGTGGCAAATGTTGGTGATCTGGCGTCTTCCGTGGAACGTGTCGGCCTGATCGTGTCCGAAAAGTACAAAAGCCCCGTGCGCTGTGTGTTCGGCAATCAGGAGCTGCTGATGCGCACCAGCACCACCATCGGCGCGGCGGAGGACCGCTGCTCTCTGGCCGGGGACGGGCAGGAACTGGAGATCGGCTTCAACGTCCGGTATCTGGCGGAAGCCCTGCGGGTGATCCCCTCGGAGGAGGTCACGCTGGAGCTGACCAACGGGTTAAGTCCCATCGTCCTGACCCCCGTGGACGAGAAGGAGGACTTTGCCTACATGGTGCTGCCCGTCCGGATCAAGAACGGCTGAGCGAAGGAGTCGGCTTATGAAGGTAGTCGTCAAAAAGAAGGATAACGCCATTCCCGTAGCGATCACCACGGAATATATCAAGTTACAGGACGCCATGAAGCTGGCGAACGCCGCAGAAACCGGCGGTGAAGCCAAGCTGATGATCCAGGAGGGGAAGATTCTGGTCAACGGCGAGATCTGCCAGATGCGGGGCAAGAAGCTGCGCCCCGGCGACCGGTTCGTCTGCAACTCTCAGGCGTACCAGATCATCACCCATGAATCTGAATGAGCTGAAGCTCCGGTCTTTTCGAAATTATCAGGAAATCGCGGCACAGTTTGACCCCGGCGTCAACCTGATCGTGGGAGACAACGCCCAGGGAAAAACCAACCTGCTGGAGGCTATATCCTATCTTGGCAGCGGGAAAAGCTTCCGGGCGCAGAAAACCTCGGAAATGGTGCGGTTTTGTGAAGATTTCGGGGAAATCGACGGTTCTGTATTCTCCCAGGAGCGGCAGCAGAGCATCCGATGGATTCTGTTTCCCGGCTCCCGTCCCCGGCAGCTGTGGCTGAACGGGGCGAAGAAGAAAACCGCCGGGGAGATCGCCGGGGTGCTGCCTACGGTGCTGTTCTGCCCGGAAGATCTGATGATCCTGAAAATGGGCGCGAGCCAGCGGCGGCGGTTCGGCGATCTGGCGCTGTGCGCCCTCCGGCCGAATTACGACGCGGCATTGACGGAGTACAACCGGATTCTGGAGCAGAAAAGCCGCATTCTGAAAGATCATTTTGAAAATCCCGGTATTCTGGAAATTCTGCCGGAATACAATACCCGGCTGTGTCAGGTGGGTGCGCTGCTGATCTCCTACCGGGCACGGTTTTACGACAGTCTGGGCAAGGCCGCGGCCAATTACCACAACCAGTTTTCCGGTGGAGCGGAGAATTTTACCCTCAGCTACAAGACCGTCTCCACGGTCATTGACCCCTTCGCGCCCATCCCGGAACTGACCCAAAACCTTTCAGACCATCTGCAAAGCCACAGCCGGGCGGAGCTGGAAACCGCGCAGTGCCTGACAGGCCCCCACAAGGACGATTTTACCGTAAGCCTGTCCGGCATCGACCTGAAAGCCTACGGCTCTCAGGGGCAGACCCGGACGGCGGCTATCAGCTTAAAGCTTGCCCAGCGGGAGCTGATGGCGCGGGAATGGGGCGAAGAGCCGGTTCTGCTGCTGGACGATGTTCTGTCCGAGCTTGACCCCGGGCGGCAGGACTTTGTATTAAATAAAATCGTCTCCGGGCAGGTGTTTATCACCTGCTGCGAACCGGGACGGTTCACCAAACTGGGAAGAACGATTCAGGTAGAAAACGGAAGCATAGTAGATTAAGAGCATATCACGCAGGAGGGCATATATGTCTGACGAAACGAAAGTAACACAGGAATACGGCGCGGAGCAGATTCAGGTTCTGGAGGGTCTGGAAGCGGTGCGGAAAAGACCCGGTATGTATATTGGCTCTACCTCCTCATCCGGTCTGCACCACCTCGTCTATGAGATCGTGGATAACGCCATTGATGAAGCACTGGCCGGATACTGTAAGCATATTACCGTGACCATCAATCCCGGCAACTCCATCACCGTCACCGACGACGGCCGTGGTATCCCCGTGGACATCCAGCCCCAGACCGGACGCCCGGCTCTGGAGGTCGTGTATACCGTGCTCCACGCCGGCGGTAAGTTCGGCGGCGGCGGTTATAAGGTCTCCGGCGGCCTGCACGGCGTGGGCGCGTCCGTCGTCAACGCTCTGAGCGAGTGGCTGCGGGTGCGGGTTCACAAAAACGGAAGCATCTACGAAATGAAATTTGCCCGTGGCAATATCACGCAGGAAATGCGCATCGTCGGCAAGACCGACAAGACCGGCACGGAGGTCACCTTCCAGCCCGACCCGGAGATGTTCGACAGCCTTGTCTATGACTACGAAGTCCTCCACGAGCGGATGCGGGAGGAAGCCTTCCTGAATGCGGGTCTGACCATCACCATCACCGACGACCGGGACGATGAAAAGCAGATCAGCGAGACCATGTGCTACGAGGGCGGCATCCGGGAGTTTGCAATTTGGTGCAACCGGAACAAGACGCCCCTGTGCGAGGACGTTATCTATATGAGCGGCAGCAAGGGCGACGCTTCCGCCGAGATCGCCGTGCAGTATAACGATGGCTACAATGAATTTCTGCTGTCCTTCGCCAACGACGTGCGCACGCCGGAGGGCGGTATGCACGAGACAGGCTTCAAAACCGCGCTGACCCGTGTTCTCAACGCCTACGGCGTGAAAAACGGCATCATCAAGGGCGACGACAAGGTTTCCGGCGAGGATTGCCGGGAGGGCATCACCGCCATTATTTCCGTCAAGCTCACCGACGCCCAGTTCGAGGGTCAGACCAAAGCCAAGCTGGGCAACGCCTATATCCGTACTCTGGTCGATCAGGTAGTGAACGACCAGCTGACCACCTATTTTGAGGAACACCCCGCCGTTGCCAAGGCCGTGCTGGACAAGGCCATGATGGCCAACCGCGCCCGGGAGGCCGCCCGGAAAGCCCGGGAATCCATCCGCCGCAAGACGGGGCTGGAATCCGGCCAGATGCCGGACAAGCTTCAGGACTGCAACGAGCGGGACGCCAGTCTCTGCGAGATCTACATCGTGGAGGGCGACAGCGCAGCCGGTTCCGCCATTCAGGGTCGGGACTCCCGGTTCCAGGCCATTCTCGCCATGTGGGGTAAGATGCTCAACGTGGAAAAAGCCCGGGCGGATAAGATTTACGGCAACGACAAGCTGTATCCCCTGATCGTGGCGCTGGGCGCGGGCATCGGGGACGAATTCGACATTGAAAAGCTCCGGTATCACAAGGTCATCATCATGGCCGATGCCGATGTGGACGGCGCTCATATCCGCACGCTGCTGCTGACCTTCTTCTTCCGGTATATGCGGCCGCTGATTGAGCACGGCTACGTCTACTCCGCCGTGCCGCCCCTGTACAAGCTGACGAGGGGCAAGAGCGTGAAGGTCGCCTATTCCGACGATGAGCGGGACGCAATCTCCTCCCAGATGCGCAGCGACAACCCCAACGCCAAGATCGACATTTCCCGGTTCAAGGGCCTTGGCGAAATGGACCCCCACGAGCTGTGGGAGACCACCATGGATCCGGAAAAGCGTTCCCTGCGCCGTATTACGCTGGAGGACGCCCGCCGCGCCGACGAGATTTTCACCGTTCTCATGGGCGAACAGGTGGAGCCGAGAAAAGACTGGATCGAGCGGAATGCGAGATACGCAGTCAACATTGACATTTAGTTTTGCAGCAACCCTGAACTGGAGGTGCGTTTATGGGACATAACCGCAGTTATAAACCTGAGGATATCCGCTTCCCCGACCAGATCATTACAGAGTCCAATCTGGTGGACGAAATGGAGAAATCCTATATTGAATATGCCATGTCCGTCATTGTCGGGCGGGCATTGCCGGACGTCCGGGACGGACTCAAGCCCGTTCACCGCCGGATTCTGTACACCATGTACGAAAGCGGCCTGACTTCCGACAAGCCCTTCAAAAAGTCGGCCACCTGCGTGGGCGATGTGCTGGGCAAGTACCATCCCCACGGCGACGCGTCGGTTTACGACGCCATGGTGCGTCTTGCCCAGGACTTCTCCATGCGGTATCTGCTGGTGGACGGCCACGGCAACTTCGGCTCCGTGGACGGCGATCCCCCCGCGGCTTACCGTTACACCGAAGCCCGTCTGAGCAAAATTTCCAACGAAATGCTCCGGGATATCGACAAGGACACCGTGGACTGGGACCCCAACTTCGACGAGACCCGGAAGGAGCCCCGCGTACTCCCCTCCCGCTTCCCCAACCTGCTGGTCAACGGTTCCTCCGGCATCGCTGTCGGCATGGCGACCAACATTCCGCCCCACAACTTAGCGGAGGTCATTGACGCCTGCGTGTGCGTCCTGGACGACCCGGAAGCGACTTTGGCCGACCTGATGGAGCATATCTCCGGCCCGGACTTCCCTACCGGCGGCATCATTATGGGACGCAGCGGCATCCGTGCGGCCTACGCCACCGGCCGTGGCAAGGTGGTCGTCCGCGCCCGGACGGAGTTTGAGGAGCATGGCAAGGACCGGATGCGGATTATCGTCACCGAGCTTCCTTATCAGGTCAATAAGCGTCAGCTCATCAAGAACATTGCCGAACAGGTGAAGGACAAGCGCCTGGACGGCATTTCCGACCTCCGGGACGAGACCGACCGCAACGGTATGCGTGTGGTCATCGAGCTGAAAAAGGACGCCAATCCTCAGGTCGTGCTGAACAATCTGTTCAAGCAGACGGCTTTGCAGTCCAGCTTCGGCATTATCATGCTGGCGCTGGTGGACAACCAGAAGCAGCCGAAAATTCTCTCCCTGCGGCAGATCATCGACGAGTACCTGAAGCACCAGGAAGAAGTCCTCACCCGGCGCACCCGGTATGACCTGAAAAAGGCGCAGGAGCGGGCACATCTGCTGGAAGGTCTGCTCATTGCGCAGGACAACATCGACGAGGTCATCCACATCATCCGCTCGGCTTACGACGACGCCAAGCAGCGCCTGATGGATCGCTTCAAACTGGACGACGTTCAGGCGCAGGCCATTCTGGACATGCGTCTGAAAGCCCTGCAGGGTCTTGACCGGGAAAAGCTCCAGAGCGAGTATGACGAGCTGGAAGAAAAGATCAAGTATTATCTGGAACTGCTGGCGGACGAGAACAAACTCAAGGCTGTCCTTCGCGGCGAGATGATCGAAATTCGGGACAAGTTCGGCGACAAGCGGAAGACCGAGATTCAGGAGATCGAGGACGAGATCGACATCGAAGATCTGATCGAGGAGGAGACCTGCGCCTTCACGCTGTCCAATCAGGGCTACATCAAGAGAATGCCCGTGGACACCTACCGCACCCAGAGCCGTGGCGGCCGGGGCGTCAACGCCCAGAATCTGAAGGAAGAGGACTACGTCAAGAGTCTGACCATTGCGTCCACCCACGACCACATGCTCTTCTTCACCGATCAGGGACGGGTGCATCACCGCAAGGGCTACCAGATTCCCGAGGCAGGCCGCACTGCCCGGGGCACTGCCATTGTCAATGTGCTGCCCCTGAATCCCGGCGAATCCGTCACCGCTATGGTAATTACACGGGAGTTTGACGAAAATGAGTTCCTGATGATGGTCACCCGGAAGGGCACCGTCAAGCGTATCCCCTTCGTCTCCCTGAAAACCAACCGCAAGGCGGGCATCCGCGCCATCACCCTGGACGAGGACGACCACCTGATCAACGTCATCCGCACAAACGGCGACGACGACATCGTGCTTGCCACGGCCTTTGGCTACGCCATCTGCTTTAACGAGAACGACGTGCGGTGCATGGGTCGTGACGCGGCGGGCGTTCGCGGTATTATGTTAACCGACGGAGACTATGTGGTCGGCGCGGAGAAGGCCGAGGAGGGTAAGACCCTGCTCACCGTCACCCAGAACGGCTACGGCAAGCGCACCGCTCTGACGGAGTACCTGCGCACCGGCCCCAACGGGGAAAAGCAGGCGCAAAGCCGGGGCGGCAAGGGTCTAAAGAACTACAACATCACCCCCAAGACCGGCAATGTGGCCGGCTGCCGTGTGGTGAGCGAGAGTGACGATGTTATGCTCATCGAAAACGGCGGCGTCATCATCCGCATTCCCGCGTCCTCTATCAACGTCTACAAGCGGGACGTTCAGGGCGTTATCGTCATGCGCATTGACGACGGCAATCAGGTGGTCTCTTTGGAGCGTGTCGAGAAGATGGACGAGGAAGAGACCGGAGAACAGGCATGAAAACCGTGACCCTGTACACTGACGGCGCCTGTTCCGGCAATCCCGGTCCCGGCGGCTGGGGTGCCATTCTGGAATACAACGGCGTGGAAAAGGAGCTTTCCGGCGGGGAAGACAGCACCACCAACAACCGCATGGAGCTGACGGCGGTCATCCGGGGCTTGCAGGCGCTGAAAGAACCCTGCACCGTGGAGCTGTACAGCGACAGCAAGTACGTCATCGACGCGCTGGAGAAAGGCTGGGCGTGGGGCTGGAAAAAGCGCGGCTGGGTCAAATCCGACAAAAAGCCCGCCCTGAATTCCGACCTCTGGGAAATCCTGCTGACCCTGACGCAGAAGCACGACGTGCATTACCACTGGGTCAAGGGACACGCGGAGAACCCGAAGAACAACCGCTGCGACGAGCTGGCAGTCAGCGAGTGGAAAAAGCGTAAATGAAAGATCATCGGGCGGCAAAATTGCCGCCCGATGTTACCATAGGAGGAAAATATGTTTTTATCCATCGGCAACGACATGGCTGTCCGGGACAGGAGCATCATCGGCATTTTTGATCTGGACAACACTTCCACCTCCAAGCGCACCCGGGAGTTTCTGAACCGGGCGGAGCGGGAGGGTGAGGTCATCCCCTGCGATGATCTGCCCAAGTCCTTCATCCTGACGGCGGAATACGGCTTTTCCCGCGTACATCTGACGGCGCTCAACGCCGCAACGCTGGAAAAACGGTTAAAGTAAAGATTCTAAGGAACCTCTGAATAAATCGTCTGCGGCTGTGACCAGATCTTTTCCGCCCACTCTTCGGTACCGAAAACGGGGAATACACAAAGTATTCCGCCGTTTCCGGTACCTCGATTGGCCGAAAAATCTCTCGCTCACAGCTTTTGCCGATTTAATCAGAGGTTCCTTAACGCAAAAAATGTGCATCTCCCACGGAGATGCACATTTTTTCCAACTTTTTTACTTGGTGCCGAAAATCCGGTCTCCGGCGTCGCCCAGACCGGGGACAATGTAGGCGTGCTCGTTGAGCTTCTCGTCAACGGCGGCCAGGAAGATTTCCACGTCGGGGTGGGCTTCCTGAACGGCCTTGATGCCCTCGGGGCAGCCGATGATGTTCATCATGATGATGTTACGGCAGCCGTGCTTTTTCAGAAAATCAATGGCCGCGACGGCGCTTCCGCCGGTGGCCAGCATGGGATCGACCACATAAACCACCCGGTTGGAGATGTCCTCTGGCAGCTTGCAGTAGTATTCCACGGGCTTGTGGGTCTCAGGGTCGCGGTACAGGCCGATGTGACCGATTTTTGCGGAGGGGATCAGTTCCACCATGTTGTCCACCATGCCGAGGCCGGCGCGAAGGACGGGGACGATGGCCAGCTTCTTGCCAGACAGCATCCGGCACTTGGCAGTGGCGACGGGGGTCTGCACCTCTACCTCCCGGGTGGGCAGGTTGCGGGTGGCCTCATAGCACATCAGACCGGCAATTTCGCCGACCAGCTCGCGGAATTCCTTAACGGAGGTCTTCTTGTTGCGCAGAATGGCCAGCTTATGCTGGATCAGGGGATGATCGAGGACGTGTACGTTTGCCATGATATTTCTCCTTCTATTTACAGGGTTGAATGAATCGGCCCCGGATTTATGAATTTTGCTGTTCCCGCTCGAGACGTTCCCGTTCCGCCTGACTCAGGCGCAGGTAGTTGGGGGTCAGAGCGGCGCCGTCGCCGGTTTCCCCGGCGGCTTGTTTTTGCGCGGCCAGAAGGGCGACGCCTGCGGCGCGCTGGTGCATCCGGTGTTCCGGAGGCATAATGAGGTTGGGGATATCCCCGGAAAGGGTTTTGTAAGTAAGTACGCTGCCGTCCCCCACCAGAAACACCGGTTCCGTCAGGTGTGCAAGTTCCTGCTTCAGCTGCACCAAGGCAATGGCGCGGTCTTCGGTGATCCTTTTGAGACTGCCGTGGTTGACATAAAACAGCGCATTATACACCTGACTCCGCCGGGCATCCATTACGGGACACACGTAACCCTGATATTCGCCCAGGGAAAGCGCCATGGCTTCCAGCGTGCTGACGCCGTAGCAGGGCACTTCCCTGCCCCATGCGAAACCCTTTGCGGCGGCGACGCCGATGCGCACACCGGTAAAGGAGCCGGGGCCTGCGGCCACGGCCACCGCGTTTACGTCGTTAACAGTTTTGCCGCATTGATGCAGCAGATTTTCCGCCATGACCATCAGGGTCTGGCTGTGGGTCAGGCCGGTGTTCTGGTAGCTTTCCGCCAGAAGTTTTCCGTCCTCCAGCAGCGCCGCGGAGGCGGCTTTCGCGCTGGTTTCAAAGGCTAAGATCAGCAAGAAAATCCCCTCCCGAAATGGTGATCCGCCGGGTGTACTCTCCCAGAACGTCGATGGTGACGCTGACCGCGCCCTCCATGGCTTCGGTCACATTCTCGCTCCACTCCACGGCGCACACGCCGCCCCGGTCGAGATAGTCCTCCCAGCCGATGTCGAACAGGTCGTCGGCGGAGGAAAGACGGTACATATCAAAATGAAACAGGGGGAGCCGCCCGCCAAGATATTCGTTGACGATGGTGTAGGTCGGGCTGGTGACGGCTTCCGTGAAGCCCAGCCCCCGGGCAAGCCCCCGGGTGAAGGCGGTCTTCCCCGCCCCAAGATCGCCCCGGTAGGCAAGAACCGTCCCGGCGGGGATGATCTTCCCTATCGCCGCGCCGATTTTTTCCGTTTCCTCCGGGGAGTTTGTGATAAATTCCATGTGAATCTTCCTTATTGATGGGCGTTTTTCAGCTTCTCCGCCTGATCGGCGGTGGCGAGGGCGTTGATGATCTCGTCCAGGTCGCCGTCCATGATCGCGTCAATGCGGTACAGGGTCAGCCCAACCCGATGGTCGGTGACCCGACCTTGGGGGAAATTGTAGGTGCGGATGCGCTCGTTGCGCATTCCCGTTCCCACCTGACTGCGGCGCAGACCGGTGACTTCGCTGTCCAGGCGCTCCTGCTCCATTTCGTAGAGCTTGCTGGCCAGCATCCGCATGCATTTCTCCCGGTTCTGGATCTGGCTCCGCTCCTCCTGACAGGCGACCACGATGCCCGTGGGCTTGTGGATCAGCCGCACGGCGGAGGAGGTTTTATTGATGTGCTGACCGCCCGCGCCGCTGGAACGGTAGACCTGCATTTCAATGTCGGCGGGGTTGATCTGCACGTCCACTTCCTCCATCTCCGGCAGAACCGCAACGGTTGCGGTGGAGGTGTGGACGCGGCCGCCGGATTCCGTCTCGGGGACCCGCTGCACACGGTGGACGCCGGACTCATATTTGAGCCTTGAGTATGCGCCCCGGCCGCTGACGATGAAGTCCGCTTCCTTGACGCCCCCAAGCTCCGTTTCGTTCAGGTTCATCAGCTCAATGCTCCAGCCCATTTTCGCGGCGTACATGGAGTACATCCGCAGCAAACTGTGGGCAAACAGGGCGCTTTCCTCACCGCCGACGCTGCCGCGGATCTCCATAATGACGTTTTTTTCGTCATTGGGGTCTTTGGGAAGGAGCAGAATCTGGATTTTTTCGGCGAGAGCTTCCTTCTGCGCCTTGGCGGCGGCGTAGGTTTCCTGACAAAGCTCCTTCATTTCCGGGTCCGCCATCAGCTCCTGAGCGTCCGCCATATCCTGCTGCGCCTGATTGTAGGCGTGAAAGGCTTCCACAATGGGCTCCAGATCGTTTTTTTCCCGGAGCAGCTTCGCCGCCTTCTGGGGGTCGGCGTAAAAATCCGGCTGCTCGGACTTGGCGGAAAGCTCTTCGTATTTATTGCAGATGGCCTGTAGTTTATCCAGCATATAGCTACTCCATTAAATTTATAATATCGGCAATTCTGGCAGCCGGATACGCATTTTCGACTTTTTTCCAGACATACATCCACCTTGTGGGGGAATGTTATTGGGGACGGAACACATTGAGGACGCAGCTGGCGGTGTCCGTCAGGGACCTGGTTTCCCGCAGGCGCTGAGCGCCGTCTTTGCCAATGCGGAAAACGTGGGGCGTCATGGAAAGAAGATTTTCCACTTGCTCCCCTTCCACGGTGAAGGTGAACCGGATGGGGACGGATTTCACAAGGGTGAAGCCCGGCACGTCCGGGACGGTGTCCTTGGGCTTTTCGATAAGATGGTCGTAAATGATGGATTTCAGTCCAAGCAGATGGTCTTCCGCCGCCAGAACCTGAAAAAAGTATCCCTCCGGCCGCAGAACACGCTTGAATTCCTCCGGCATGGTCAGGGCAAACAGACTGGTGAGCAAACGGCATGAGTGGTCGGCCACGGGAATGTGGGACGCGGTGGCGCAGAGCCACAGGCCGTTCTTGTATTTTCCGGCGGCACAGCGGACAGCCTCCCGGGAGATGTCCATTCCCGTGAGGTGCATTCCAAGCGCCCCGGCCAGCCGTGCGGAGTAATATCCTTCCCCGCAGCCTACGTCCAGAAGCTCGCCGGACGGTCTTATCTCATTTGAGTTAACCGTTAACTCTTTCGCAACAGCGACCAGGGCTTCGGCGATGGGGGCGTAGTACCCCGCTTCCAGAAAGGCGCGGCGGGAAAGCACCTGCCCGCGGGTGTCCCCCGGGTGCAGGGAGTGCTTCTGCTGAACGGTCAGCAGGTTCACATAGCCCTGCCGGGCAATGTCGAAACAGTGATGCCCGGAGCAGACGAGGGATTTGTCAAACGTATTCAGTTTGCTTCCGCAAATTGGGCAAATCAAATCCATTCCACAACCCTCCACCTTATAGTATACCGCATTTTTGCCGCTACGTCAAATCAAAATTGCGGATATGGGGGCGTTGGGACGGAACATAAAAAATGACGGAGGTGGTATGATGCGGCGGTTTCTGGCGGTTCTTGCGGTGCTGAGCCTGCTTGTGATCCCCGTAAACGCGGCGGAAACGACAAAATATGTGGCGCTGACCTTTGACGATGGGCCGTCCGGGCGGTATACCCGCCGGCTTCTGGACGGGCTGTGGGAGCGGGAGGTGAAGGCCACGTTTCTGCTGTGCGGCTACCGGATCAAGGATTACCCGGACATCACCCAGCGGATTTTCGACGAAGGTCACGAGATCGGCTACCACGGCTACACCCACAAAAACATGAAGGAAATGAGCCGCCGCACGGTGGCGTCCGAAATCATGGACACGCAGGCGCTGCTGCCCGAGGGGTGCGAGCCGGTGTTTCTCCGGCCGCCGGGAGGCTGCTGCAGCGATGCCGTTCGGCAGGTGGCCGAGGCGCGGCAGCTGGCAATCCTCAGCTGGTCGGTAGACCCCCGGGACTGGGCGACCTCCGACACGGCGGCGGTGGAGCGGGCTGTGCTGAAAAACGTGAAGGACGGGGATATTGTCCTGCTCCACGATATGACGGTCAGCTCGGTGCAGGCGGCGCTGGACATTGTGGACGTGCTGAAAGATCAGGGCTACGAAATTGTCACGGTTTCGGAGCTGGTGAAGCTCCGGGGCGTGAACCTGAAGCCGGGAAAGACCTATACCAGTTTTCCTGTGGCGCTGAAATAAAAAATTAGCAGCCATTCCAGAACGGAATGGCTGCATTCGTGTGAATTACGCCGCCTGATTTTCAAAGGCGTTGACTTCGCTGGCGGCTTCCATGGCGAAGTAGGCGCGGAGGATATCCTCAGCCACGGCAGCAAGGGTCGCGCCGTGGGCGGCCTTTTCGCCGTAGACGGCTACGGCGACCTCCGGGTCTTCCATGGGGGCGAAGCAGATGAACGCGCCATGGTCAGAGCCGCCGGAGGAGTGCTGAGCAGTACCGGTCTTGCCGCATACCTTGACGGGGAAGGTGTCCAGGTCCTTGGGGCCGCCGAAGTGGGAACGAGCGGTGCCTTCGCCTCCTTCGATAACCTTGCGCATACCTTCAATGTAGGTATTGTAGGTGGTGGAAGCAATTTCCATCTGGCTCATGATTTCGGGGGAATTCTCCTTGATGAGGCTGCTGTAGTCGGAGGCGACCACGCGGCTTAGGAAGGTGGCCTTCATACGGGTGCCCTTGTTGGCCAGAGTGGAAGCGTAAACGCACAGCTGCAAGGGGCTGAACCGGTTTTCGGCCTGTCCGATGGCGGCCAGAACACGGTCGCCTGCGGTGATCTGGGAGTTGACGCCGGTCTCGCCGTAAGCGGCCTTCTTACTGGCCTCATCGGTGACCCAGCCGACCTTTTCCGTCAGCTCAATGCCGGTAGGAACGCCCAGACCCAGACCATTGGCGGTTTCGTTCAGCATCTCGATGGTCATACGGCTGCCCAACTCATAGAAGAAGTAGTTACACGACACTTCCAGCGCCCGCTGAGCGGTCAGCTCGCCGTGGGTAACGCCGGGGTTGGATGTCCAGATCAGGCATGTGGGAGAGAAGCCCGGGTACTTGGTGAAGACACCCTGATCCCGGATGATCTCGCCGGGGAGGTACAGGTATCTGCCGAAATATTCACTCTTCGGGTTTGTACTACGGTGCTCCATAGCGGCGATCAGGGTACACATCTTGAAGGTGGAGCCGGGGGCGTAGTTGGCGCCGAAGGCGCGGTTGAAGAAAGGCTTCAAGGGGTCGGCTTCGATCTCGGCCCAGTCCTGGTTCATGGTGGCGAGATTGTAGGTGGGATAGCTGGCACAGGCCAGAATCTCGCCGGTCTTGACCTTCATGACCACCACCGCTGCGCCCTCCGCGTCCAGACCGGTGCTTTCACCTGTGGAGGTGTTTTTCTCCGGGTCGGTCAGCTCCTTCATGATGTTGGCAAGAGAGTCCTCGGCAATGCCCTGAAGCTCCAGATCAATGGTGGTCTCCACGTTGTTTCCGGCGATGGGGGTGTAGACCTCGCCGGTTTTCCGATCGACCCGCCAGAACTGCTCGACGATGGTGCCGTCCTTGGAAACCACGTCCACGCGCTGACCGTCGATGCCGTGGAGGTAATCCTCAAAGGCTTCCTCAAAGCCGGACTGGCCGATGTAGGCGTCCATGGAGTAGCCTGCCTTCTTGTACTTTGCCCAGTCGTCGTCGTCCATGCCGCCCATGTAGCCTAAGATGTGGGCGGCGTATTTGGTATGGTATTCCCGGACGGTGGAGGATTCCACCATCAGGCCGGGGATGTTCAGCTCCAGAATGGCGGACAGATTCTCGTCGGAGATGTCCTCAATGAAGGTGTACGTAGGCAGGCTGGAAATACCGCGCAGGTCGAATTCGTAGCGCATACCGATGACGGCGCGGGCGTCCTCGTCCGACCAGCCTTCGGGAATATTATAGCGTTCCCGCAGCTTTTCAATGAGCAGCGGCGCGGTGATGTCCGAGTCCAGCGACCGGTCAACCATGAAGCTCTGGAAGTGGTTCTGCCAGGAGGTGGCAAAATCGTTCAGAGTGTACTCAAAGGGGCGGGTCTTGCTCACGGGGAAATGGTCGTTGTAGCTCAGGTTCAGATCCCGGCACTTGTGTACGAGCGCGTACAGCGCTTCGTTGGTCTGGCCGTAGGACTCGATAACGTAGTGGTTGAACACCAGATCATAACTGGCGCGGTTGCCCACCAGAACGTTGCCGTTCCGGTCGAGGATATCGCCGCGGGCGGCACGGACGGTGGTAACGGTGGTGTATTTCGCGATGTTGTCGGTGTTGCCGTTGGTCTTGATGATCTGAAGATCAAAGAGCTTCAAGGCGAACAGCGCCAGAATCGTAATAAACAGAATTAAAAGCAGGATCGCGCGAAATCGGCTTATTCTTTCCATGTGGTTCCTCCGATAAGGCCAATTTTATTGATAAGCGGGTACAGCAGGACCATAACGCCGAAGCTGTAGCCGGCGGTGATCAGGAAGGAGAACACCCGGTCCCACCGTGTCAGCCCAAGGCCGATGCCCACGACGAACAGACCCATCTCGTAAATTGTCAGCGCGATACCGGCGCAGATGACGATGGAAGCTTTCGTGCGCCGCAGGTAGGCCTGCCGCAGCAGCGTAGCGATGATCCCGACGGCGCACAGCAGGCCAATGCAGTAAGGCCCCGGCGCGGAGCCGGAAAAGTAGTAAATGGTGGACGCAAAAAGGACGAACAGACTTCCCACATCCACGCCCTCAATGACCGTGATCAGCAGAATGTACACCACCGGCAGATCGGTGGTCGCACCGAAGATGCTGACGCGGCTCATGATAACGTCCTGAATGGTCAGGAGCAGGATACCCGTCAGCACATACAGCGTCCATTTCAGCATCCGCTGCTTTTGCAGCTGGGTCACGTGGAACAGCCCGGAAAGGCTGTTTTGCCGGGGGTCGGGCTTGAATTCCGACTGTTTGGACAGTTTTCTTCTTGCCATGGCGCGTCCTCAGCCCACGGGGGTGGTCGGTTGGGTGGCGGCGGCGGTTTCGGACGGGGCGGTGGCAGTCTCGGAGCCTGTGGACGTGCCGGGGGTGGTCACGACCTCGGTGGTGTAGGCGGTGATGATGAAGACCTGCTCCAGGGAGTTAATGTCCGCGGCGGGGTCCAGGAGGGCGAACTTGGCAACGCCCGTTTCCTCATAGCCCGCGTCCACCACGGAGCCGATGATCAGGCCACGGGGGTACACCGTGGAACCGGAGGTCACCACCTGATCCTTATTGCGGATGATGGAGTCGGAGGGCAGGTAGTTCATTTGGAGTAATGTGTCGTTGCCGCTGGTATAGCCGCCCTTGACCATGCCGTTGTAGCCGGAGGTGGAGATGGTGCCGGAAATTTCCAGGGTGGAGTCCAGAACGGTCTTGACGACGGCGTAGTTGACGCCCACCTCCGTTACCAGACCCACCACTTCGCCGTTGGCGGTGATGGCACACAGATTCTCCCGGATGCCCGCGTTGGTGCCCCGGTTGATGGTGAAGGTGCTCTCCCAGTCCGAGGAACTCCAGCCGATGATATAGGCATCCACCAGCTTGTAGTCCTCGTTGGTGGCTTTCAGCTCCAGCAGCTTGCGCAGACGCTCGTTTTCACGGGCGACGGAGTCGGCCTGACGGGCGACGTCCTCCATCTGGGCGATGCGTTCCTCCAGAACCTTGTTTGCCGCGTCCAAAGCCTCGTAGCGGAACATATAGCTGTAGTATTTTTCCGCCGTGTTGGTCAGGGTGGTGCCCGCGGCGCGGAAGGGGGCGAGAACGCCCTGCACGATCACGCTGGGAAGGCTCTGGTTGGAAATGCCGCTGTAGATGGCCAGCGCTGCCGTCAGCAGCGCGGCCACCACCAGAATGATCTTCACTTTGGTACTGAACAGATTTCTCATATGGTATCCTCCATCACTTCCGGCACCGTGCGGCAAAGGGTCTCATACAGCCGGCACACGGGAAGTCCCATTACATTATAATAGTCGCCCTCCAGCTTTTCGCAGAACAGCGCCGCGCCGCCCTGAATGCCGTAAGCACCGGCCTTGTCCATGGGCTCGCCGCTCTGGACGTATTTCTGAATCTCCTTCTCGCTGAGGGGACGGAAATGCAGGCTCGTCACCTCAGTAAAGGTCTCAACCCTGTCCCCATACAGGATGGTGCAGCCGGTCATCACCTGATGATCCCGCCCGGAGAGAAGCCGGAGCATAGATGCCGCTTCCGCCTCACTGTGGGGCTTGCCCAGCACCTTCCCCTGACAGACCACGATGGTGTCCGCCGCAATGACGATGTCTTCTTCTCCCCGGCTGACGGCCAGCGCCTTTGACCGGCTGACCCGGGCAACTTCGTCAAAGGGCGGCTTTTCGGGGTCCATGGTCTCGTCAATGTCCGCCGCCCGGACGGTGAAGGGAATCCCAAAGAGGGACAGAAGCGCCTTTCGCCGGGGCGAGGCGGAAGCGAGAATGAGCTGCATAAGGTTCTCCTTTCGATGCGGAGGAATTTTATTCCACACCCCGTAAGTACAGTCCCCGGGTACACGCGCCGGGGTCGAGGGGTTCGGGGTTCATGTAATCGTTCAGCACGCGGTCAACTTCCTTGGAATTTTCCGTGGTGAAGTACAGCCGCGTCGCCCATAAGCCCAGCTTGGCAAGATCGTCCTGACGGTCGAGCCAACTCAGCTTCTTGCCGTTGAGCAGTACGCTGCGGCAGCTGTCGCCGTCCCGGATGACCGGGAACTCCGCGCCGGTCTTGTCGATCAGGCGGGTGGCTTTCAGATGGCAGGTGCATTCGTTGGTCTTGTTGTGGATGAGGCAGTGCTCCGTCACCATCAGGGGCAGCCGCCCGTAGGCGATCAGCTCGGCGTTCACCGCCTTGCTCATGTCCCGGATCTGGGGCAGGGTCATTTCAAAGCTCACCGTGGCGGAAGCCATTTCCAGAGAACGCATGACGTTCATGGAGGCGGAGTTGAAGATGTTCAGGCCGAAATCCCCGTGAACCCGCATTCCGGCCTCCCGCACGGGGGCGATCAGGCCGAGATTGCCCACCAGCGCGTCCCGTACACCGGCGGCGCGGAGGACGTCCAGGCTCTTTTTGATCCGGGGCAGCTCCCCGTCGTGGACGATTCTGGGCAGCACCGCCGCCACTCGTCCCCGCTGCACCAGCCGGGCGCAAAGCTCCCCGTCGGCGAGCAGAATGTGGATGGGAACGTACAGCAGTGTGGTTTCCAGATCTAAAAGCATGGGGGTCAGCTGCTCCCGGGAGGTGACCTGAATGGTCAGGCCGGGCAGGCCCGAGGGGCCTTTGTATTCCGGCACGGGCTTGGGCTTACGCAGGGTCTGCTCCTCTCGCCGGGCGCGGATGGCGGTGAGCTGGTTCAGCACGTCCCTGCGCATGGCGTTGATGGCGGAAGCGGAGATAATGAGACCGGGATCGACCCGGGTGCGCACCTCTACGCACCGGTAGGGCGTGCCGCCGGTCTTGGAGACCCGCTGGGCGAGCATCGCCCCGGTGAGGGAGATGTTCTGGGCGCGTTCCGGCACGGGGCCGTCGGAGCGGCATGTCCGCCCCTCCGGGTCGGTGGCGATGACGCAGCTGCCGTCCACGGTGACCATGGCCTGAAAGCGGATATCCACAAGGGGGGTCTCCCCTGCTTCGTAGGATTGCCGTGCGGCCTGAAGCCATTTGCCGTCGTCGTCATTCTCCTGCCGCACGCCGAACATTTTGGTATCCACCCTGCTTGTATAGTAGCCGTCGGTGAAGCCCTGACGGTTGAAGGCGGCGTACAGGGCGTCCATCATGGGCTTGGTGACGGTCATCTCGTCCAGCGCCTTGCGGTAGACGGCGGTGACGGTGGCCACGTATTCCGCCCGCTTCATCCGGCCTTCCAGCTTCAAAGAGACCACGCCCATTTCCTGCAATTCCCGCAGATAGGGAATCAGGCAGTTGTCTTTCAGACTCAGGGGGTATTTTTCCTGCCAGTGGGTGTAGCCGTAGCTCTGGCGGCAGGGTTGGGCGCAGCGGCCCCGGTTGCCGGAGCGGCCGCCGATCATGGCGGACATGTAGCACTGGCCGGAATAGCACATGCACAGCGCGCCATGGACGAAAACCTCAATTTCAATGGGAGAGTTGGCGCAGATGTAGCGGATTTCCTCCCGGCTCAGCTCCCGGCTGAGAACGACCCGCTTGATACCCATGGCGGCGCACAGCAGCACGCCGGGCAGAGAATGGACGGTCATCTGGGTGCTGCCGTGGATGGGAACGCCGGGGGCGATCTGACGGCACAGCTGCACCACGCCTAAGTCCTGCACAATAAAGGCATCAATATTATTCTGCGCGGCATAGCGGATCAGCTCCGCCGCCTCGGTCATCTCCCGGTCGGAGACGAGGGTGTTGAGGGTCAGGTGCACCTGCACGCCCCGGACATGGCAGTATTTAATGGCATCCACCAGCGTCTGGGGAGTAAAGTTTTTCGCGCTTTGCCGCGCGTTGAACGCGCCGCAGCCGAGGTAGACGGCGTCAGCGCCGTTCTGAACGGCCGCGCGCAGAGCCTCCATTGACCCGGCGGGCGCCAATAATTCCAGCATAAGCTCTCTCTCCAAAATTCGGTTTCGGGGCAGACCCCCGCACAATAATATATTGTACAGTATAGCACAAAGAAACGAAAAGTTCCACCCCCGAAGGGAGAATTCAAGAAAAATTCAAGGGAACTTCATATTCAGAAGGCGATTCCCGGGGCAAACGCAAGGAAGATTTTCCAGATTCGCCCCAATTCCCCAAAATGTTCAAGAATAATTCAAAAACAACCTATTGACATTTCTGGCACTCTGCGGTATAGTGTGCTTAGCACTCAGAGAGATGGAGTGCTAAAGATAAAGTGAGAAGGAGGGATACGATGGAACTGACAGAGCGGAAAAAGAAGGTTCTGCGGTCGGTGGTGGATTTGTATATCCGCACGGCGGAACCGGTGGGCTCCAAGGCCATTACCGAGCTGCCGGACATGAAGTATTCCTCCGCGACCATCCGCAACGAAATGGCGGAACTGACCGCCATGGGTTATCTGGAGCAGCCCCACACCAGCGCGGGCCGCATCCCCTCCGCCGCCGGTTACCGGCTGTACGTTGACGAGCTGATGATGGATTACCGCTTGTCCATTGACGAAACGAAGTCCATCAGCAGCGCCATCGAGGAAAAGATGCAGCGGGTGGATAAAATGGTGGAAAAGGTGGCAAAGCTGGTATCTCAGGCCACCGATCTTCCCGCCATCTCCGCAGCGTCCCGACAGGGCAGCGCCTGCGTCAAGCGGTTCGACCTGATCCTCGCGGGGCAGGGAAGCTTCATTCTGGTGCTGATGCTGGGCGGCGAGCAGGTGGTAAACAAGCTCATCAAGCTGCCGGTAAACGTCAGCGAAACGGATCTGAAGCTCCTGAGCGCGGTGCTGAACGCCAGCATGACGGACATTCCCCTTGAGGACTTCACCGCCGAGCTGATGGAAAAGGTCATGCGTTCGGCGGGCGCGGCGGCAAGTCTGGTGCCGGTGATCCTGGACTTCACCCAGGAGACGCTGAAAAACAGCGATTCCACCAGAGTGGCCGTCACCGGTCAGGCAAGACTGTTGAGTTTGCCGGAGTACCGGGACGTGGACAAAGCCCAGCGGGTGATGGATTCCATCGACGAAGAGGCGCTGGCAAACCTTCCCGCCGTCATGGAGGGCGCCAACGGCACCAAGGTGCTGGTAGGCCCCGAAAACGTGGCGGATGAGCTGAAGGACACCTCCGTTGTGATGACCAAGTTTGACATCGGCGACGGAATGCAGGGCATGATCGGCGTGGTCGGCCCCACCCGGATGGATTACGCAAAGGTAACGGCGCGCCTGAGCTACTTCGCCGAGAGCCTGAGCAAGATGTTCGGCAAGCCCGAGCAGCCCCAGCAGCCAAAGCTGCCGGAGCCGCCGAAGGAAGGATAGAATCAAACAGGCAGGGCTGGGGAAAATCCCCGGAACCACAAAAAGCGGAGATTTTCCCCCACCCTGCAAATTGACAGGAGGTCACAGACGTGGCAAAGAAGGAAAAAGAAGAAGTAAAGAAGCAGCCCCCGGAGGAAACACCTCAGGAACCTGTGGAGGAAACCCCGAAGGAGAAGACTCCCGAGGAACCGAAGCAGAAGGAGATTAGCCCCTGGGAGGAAAAATACAATTCCGAGCATGACGCCCGGCTGCGTCTGGCAGCGGAATATGATAATTTCCGCAAGCGCACCACGAAGGAGAAGGAGCAGTCCTACGGCAACGGCAAGGCCGACGCCGTAACGAAGATGCTTCCCATCTACGACAATCTGGAGCGCGCGCTGAACCAGCCCACGGAAGACGCCGCCTACAAAAAGGGCGTGGAGCTGACCATGACGGAGCTGCTGAAGATCTTGAATGGTCTCGGCGTGGAGGTTTTCGGCGAGGTGGGCGACACCTTCGACCCGAATCTGCACAACGCCGTGATGCATCTGGACAGCGAGGAGCATGACGAAAACGTCATCACGCAGGTGTTCCAGAAGGGCTTCAAAATGGGCGATAAGATCGTCCGGTTCGCCATGGTGCAGGTGGCAAATTAAATTCATAAACAATTTAGCTTTAATATATTAGGAGGAAAACATTATGTCTAAGATTATCGGTATCGACCTTGGTACTACCAATTCCTGTGTTGCTGTTCTGGAAGGCGGCGAGCCTGTTGTCATCGCCAACGCCGAAGGCAACCGTACTACCCCCTCTGTTGTTGCATTTTCCAAGACCGGCGAGCGTATGGTCGGTCAGGTGGCAAAGCGTCAGGCCGTGACCAACGCTGACCGCACCGTGTCTTCCATCAAGCGTCACATGGGTGAAAATTATCACGTCACCATCGACGGCAAGGGCTACACCCCTCAGGAGATCAGCGCCATGATCCTGCAGAAGCTGAAGGCGGACGCCGAGGCTTATCTGGGTCAGCCGGTCACCGAAGCCGTCATCACCGTCCCCGCTTACTTCTCCGACGCTCAGCGTCAGGCGACGAAGGACGCCGGTAAGATCGCGGGTCTTGACGTGAAGCGTATCATCAACGAGCCTACCGCAGCCGCTCTGGCTTACGGCCTCGACAAGGAATCCGAGCAGAAGATCATGGTTTACGACCTGGGCGGCGGCACCTTCGATGTGTCCATTCTGGACATCGGCGACGGCGTCATCGAGGTTCTGGCCACTGCCGGCGACACCCATCTGGGCGGCGACGACTTCGACCAGAGAATCATGGACTATCTGGTTGCCGAATTCAAGAAGGCTGAGGGCATCGATCTGTCCAAGGACAAGGTCGCTATGCAGCGCCTGAAGGAAGCTGCCGAGAAGGCCAAGATCGAGCTGTCCGGCGTGACTTCCACCAACATTAACCTGCCTTATATCACCGCCGACGCCACCGGCCCCAAGCATCTGGACGTGACCCTCACCCGGGCAAAGTTCAACGAGCTGACCGCCGATCTGGTGGAGCGCACCATGAAGCCCGTCCGTCAGGCCATGTCCGACGCGGGTCTGAGCGCTTCCGACATTCAGAAGGTGCTGCTGGTTGGCGGCTCCACCCGTATCCCCGCCGTGCAGGATGCCGTTAAGACCATCACCGGCAAGGAAGGCTTCAAGGGCATCAACCCCGACGAGTGCGTGGCCGTTGGCGCTGCCATTCAGGGCGGCGTGCTCACCGGCGACGTGCAGGATATCCTGCTGCTGGATGTCACTCCTCTGTCCCTGGGCATTGAGACCATGGGCGGCGTGTTCACCCGTCTGATCGACCGGAACACCACCATCCCCACCCACAAGAGCCAGATCTTCTCCACCGCCGCGGACGGCCAGACCTCCGTTGAGGTCCACGTCCTGCAGGGCGAGCGTGAGATGGCTGCCTACAATAAGACGCTGGGTCGCTTCCAGCTCACCGGCATTGCTCCCGCACCCCGGGGCGTGCCTCAGATCGAGGTTTCCTTCGACATCGACGCCAACGGCATCGTGAAGGTTTCCGCCAAGGATCTGGGCACCGGCAAGGAGCAGAACATCTCCATCACCGCTTCCACCAACCTGAGCAAGGAAGACATCGACAAGGCCGTTCACGAGGCTGAGCAGTACGCCGCCGAGGATAAGGCCCGCAAGGACGAAGTGGATACCCACAACGCCGCCGACCAGACCGTCTACCAGACCGAGAAGACCCTGAACGAGCTGGGCGACAAGATCGACGCTTCCGAGAAGGCTTCCATCCAGTCCGCCGTTGACCACCTGAAGGAAGTCAACAAGGGCACCGACATCGAGGCCATCAAGAAGGCCACCGAGGAAGTCCAGCAGGCGTTCTACAAGGTTTCCGAGAAGCTGTATCAGCAGACGAACCCTCAGGGCGGCGCACAGCCCGGCGGGAACACCCAGAAGCCCGGCGACGACGGTGTCGTTGACGCTGACTACGAGAGCGTTGACTAAATCCGAATGCCTAAGGGGCGGCAAACGCCGCCCCTTCTCGGCATATTTTCCTGAGTTGGCAGTTGAAAGTTGACAGCAGCAAAGGTTGCTGCATTTTATACGAGTTTTTAATAAAACGCTTAAAAGCGTTTTATTAGGCCGCAGGATT
>OLOQ01000110.1_pt1 | contig 89823 bp, 81 predicted proteins | sample 1673101 | NCBI WGS metagenome assembly OLOQ01 (sample SAMEA3136754, study PRJEB25190) | human gut metagenome | biome: human gut; feature: human-associated habitat; material: faeces | place: Austria | collected 2013 | reverse complement strand
TGTGAAACAAACGAAAGTTTTTCACACGCCCTTATTTTTTATACAGCATGTTCAAGTAAAATACCCTCCAATGCTGAACCGCTGCTTGTGTGGCAACGAACGATTTTAAATTTCTTTTTCTCAGCTTCATCTACGGCACATCGTACCATTTTGTGAGAAACGGTATTTGTAAACAAAATGCATAAATCAGGATCACCAATCTGCTTGTCCAAATCGGCAGACATCTGAGTGAATACCTTTGCTTTACATTTATGAGATTTACAAATTTTCTTATACTGACAGACCATTCTGTCATGACCACCGATGATAACAACACTCATGGCTATCCTCCTTCTCAAAACATTTTTTCAGCTGTTCAGAACCGATTTCCGGACTGCCCGGTCTTTATCAGTCGATGAGATTGTCTTCGGCCCTGAACAGTTATTATTTTAAATACCTTCAAGTAAAAATGAGTATAAGTGATAAAACTTCGAAATCGTATTGCTGTTAATTATAAAGCTGCTAACTCTTTGCCAAGTGCTTCGAGTTTTTCTTCAGCTTCTGAATCAGGCTCATTCATGCAAATAGCATCTTCACCGCCGTATACCTGGGCACCGGCCTCTTCCATACGAGCTACCCAGTTGCGCATCCATTCACCGTCTCCCCATCCGTAAGAACCAAATAAACCGATTTTCTTACCTGATGCAAAACTCTCAACTTCTGTTACGAAATCTTCCATGTATGTTTCTTCAAGAGTTTCATTTCCCATGGATGGGCAGCCAAGAGCAAATACAGGATAATCTTTTAAATCGTCAGCTTTGATGTCTTCTACAGACACAACCTTTGCTGTTGCTCCGCCATCCTGAATACCTTTGCCTAAAATTGCTGCCATTGCTGCTGTGTTGCCTGTACCGCTCCAGTATGCGATCATAATTTCTTTCATTGTTAAAACTCCTCCTATAAAAAGTGTTTAATTATATCAAAAACGGTGAATGACCGCTCTGATTATACAAATTGATATTGTTCTGCCATTCCAAAACCCATGCCCTGTCTGACCATATCCATGGCAATCTGCTTGACTCTGGCATATAGGCGGAATGTCTCACAGGCCTTTTCTTCATTCTCATATACTTTCCAATATCCGCTGCATAAGCAGTTACGACCATGATGTTCAATAAAGCCTTTGACATCCCCCAGCGGATATCCAAGAAAAATACCCATTTCATGAGGAAAATCCGCTTTGCCAGCCTTGTACTCTCTGAAACGTTTTGCTGCATAAACAAGCATCTCATCCATCGTCATATCTTCAGTATACCCAAACTGCTTCATAAAAGCCCTGTTATCAGGATCCATCAGTTGCCTGTAAAGGGGCTCCTCGCGAAACATGAACCATACCTGGCGTTCTTCACGATGTTCAAAGCACCGCACCTTCAGGCCTGTTGTTTCAACCAGAGATTTCAACGCCTTAGCGTAACTCTGCTCAATAATCAGCAGGTTTGAGGGCTTGATACCAAAAATAACCGGTGCACACTGCTCTGCTGCTTTTTCCTGTATTCCTCTTATTATTTCATACGTCTGCCTGTATGCAACCATCCTTTTACTCTCCTTTACTTAGTTAGATATACCTAACCACCTGATGTCATTATCATACCAGCTCTGTCAAAAAATTGCAATACCATTTATTGAGAATGAATCTCATTACCATGTTTATTGTCATTTTTCATCCAATAAAGTGTTAAAAGGTACTCGTTTATGCTATACTAAAAGCAGTTTTTTATTAAATATAAGGATTACTGGAGGGAAAAATATTGAATACACCACCTGATTTCAGTAAATATACCAAACAGCTTAACATAGAGCAGCTAAAAAAACAAGGTACACAGGCTCTGGCTGATGAACTTTCCTATACACGACAGCTTTATGAATCTCTGGACACAATTTTTCAGGATTCCCTGGACGGTTTCTTTATCACAGATGGCGAAGGTAATGTTTTAAAAGTCAACAAGTCCTATGAAGAAATGTCCGGCATCACCAGTGAAGAGATTATCGGTAAGAATATGCATGACCTTGAATCTACGCTAATCAATTATTCTGCTTCACTGATTGTTATGAAAACAGGGAAAACCGCAACCATTGAACAGAGTTTTCTCAGAACAGGGCGTAAAGCTTACATCACCAGTACTCCTGTATTTTCACCCGAAGGCAAAATTATCATGGTCATCAGCAATACCCGTGATTTCAAAATGATCGAAGAACTCCGTCAGCAGCTCAGTGAACAGATGGTTCAGGTGTCCGAATACAAAGAGAAAATCCGTGCGCTGACACAGCAAAACATTGACCGTTCCCAGTTTCTGGTCAATGATCCTAAAATGTACGAAATTCTTTACAGTGCCACCAAAGTAGCTGACAAAGATACCACTGTACTCATTCAGGGTGAAACAGGAACCGGCAAGGAACTTCTGGCTCACTTTATCCATCAGAACAGCTCCCGCAGGGATAATCCGATGCTGAGCGTCAACTGTGGTGCTATTGCCAAGGATCTCATCGAAAGTGAATTATTCGGTTATGAAGGCGGCGCTTTTACAGGTGCCCTCTCCAAAGGCCGCCCCGGCTATTTTGAAGTTGCCAACGGCGGTACATTATTTCTTGATGAAATCGGTGAAATGCCTATGAATGTCCAAATGAAGCTTTTGCGCGCTCTTCAGGAAAATGAAATCATGCGTCTCGGTTCCAGTCAGCCCCGCAAAATCGACGTTCGCGTCATTGCCGCCACTAATCGTGATCTGAAAGAAATGATTGATGCCAATGAATTCCGTTCCGACCTTTATTATCGCCTGAATGTTGTCAATCTGGAAATTCCTCCTCTTCGCGAGCGCAAAAAAGACATCATCCCTCTGGCTCAACATTTTCTTAATCAATTTAATGCCAAGTTTAAAACACATAAAACACTGAGTCCTTACTCCTGCAAAACGCTGGAAGAATATAACTGGCCCGGAAATGTCAGGGAACTCAAGAACACCATTGAGAAGATGGTTATTCTCAGTGATGAAGATATTATTTCATCTGCCGAATTATGGAGCAGCGAATCCAGTCTGATCAAAGATAATGTCCAGCTTGGCAATATCCAGCTGAAAACCATTCTTGAGCAGATCGAACTGAAGTATATCCGGGAGTACTGCAGTTTATACGGCACCCTTGAAAAAACAGCTGAAAAACTGGATATGAATTTGAAAACTCTGTCCCGAAGGAAAAAGCACCTTGAAGAAAAATATCCCCGTTCTGAAAATCTGTAGTTCTTATTTTTGAGAAGTTTCTCATTTTTGAGATTCCAATTTGTCGTTTTTTCTCATTTTTGAGATATACATAAAACAGTCCTGCCACGAATACCGCAAAACAGGGCTGTTTTTTCTTTGTCAATGTTGGCACGCATCTTGCTTATAACTAAGAATATCAAGTACTATTGATACATTTAATCAATGGATACATGATTCTAAACTATTTACACATTTTAAATTTTTGGGAGGAATTTATTATGCCATTAATGACAGGAGACGAATACGTAAGAAGTCTGCAGAAAATCAAAATGAAAATCTTTCTTTTCGGTGAAGAGATTGACAACCCGGTAGGTAATCCGATTCTTCAACCGGCTGTTAATTCAGTCAAAGCAACTTATGACCTTGCACAAAATCCTGAATATGCTGATCTGATGACAGCGACTTCAAACCTTACAGGTGAGAAAATCAACCGTTTTACACATATTCACCAGAGTTCTGATGATCTTGTTAAGAAAGTTAAAATGCAGCGTTTGCTTGGTCAGAAGACCGCAGCCTGTTTCCAGCGTTGTGTCGGCATGGATTCTTTCAATTCCGTGTACAGCACAACATATGAAGTAGATAAAAAATACGGCACACACTATCATGATAATTTTGTTAAATTCGCTACTTATGTTCAGCAAAACGACCTGACAGTTGATGGCGCCATGACAGATACTAAAGGTGACAGAAGCCTTTCTCCATCCAAGCAGGCAGACCCTGATCTTTTCCTGCATGTTGTTGAACGCCGTCCGGACGGTATCGTTGTCCGCGGTGCAAAAGCACATCAGACAGGTATTCTGAATTCTCACGAAGTGATTGTCATGCCTACCATCGCTATGGGACCTGATGACAAGGATTATGCCGTTTCTTTTGCTGTTCCTCTGGACACAGAAGGTTTAATGATGATTGTCGGCCGTCAGAGCTGTGATACAAGAAAGACTGAAGGATGCCAGCTTGATCTCGGCAATTCTACATACGGTGGTATGGAAGCACTGACAGTCTTCGATAATGTTTTTGTCCCTAATGACCGTATTTTCCTGAATGGGGAAACAGAATTTGCAGGTATGCTCGTTGAACGTTTTGCAGGTTATCACAGACAGAGCTATGGCGGATGTAAAGTCGGTGTCGGCGATGTCCTCATTGGTGCTACAGCCCTTGCTTCAGAGTATAACGGCGTTGAAAAAGCTTCTCATATCAAAGATAAACTGATTGAAATGATTCATCTGAATGAAACTCTTTACTGCTGCGGTATTGCCTGTTCAGCCGAAGGTCAGCCAACAGAATCCGGCAACTACCTGATTGATCTGATGCTGGCCAATGTCTGCAAACAGAATGTTACCCGTTTCCCATATGAAATCGCACGTCTTGCACAGGATATCGCAGGCGGCCTGATGGTTACACTGCCTTCCGAAAAGGATATGGATCATCCTGTAGTCGGTCCTGTTATCCGCAAATACCTTGCAGGCCCTGCAAAGGTAGATGTTATGGATCGTTTCAAGATTATGCGTCTTATCGAAAATCTGACCCTTGGTACCGCTGCTGTCGGTTATCTGACAGAATCTATGCATGGTGCAGGCAGCCCACAGGCTCAGAGAATTATGATTTCCAGACAGAGCAATATGCCTGCTAAGAAAGCAATGGCAAAGCACATTGCTCACATTAAAGATTGATGATCGGAGGTCCTCCCTTTGAATACACTGAACAAGATTCAGCAAGTTGTATCCGATCGTATCCGCCCTGCCCTTCAGGGGCATGGCGGTGATATGACCATTACATCTTTCTCAAATGGAATTCTCAAATTTAAATTTACTGGCATGTGTTCTAATTGTCCTTCAGCATGGATTACAACAGAGGAACTAGTGAAAAACGAAATTCTTTCTAATGTTCCTGAGGTAAAGGACGTCCAAATGGAATTTGCTGTCAGTGATGAACTGATTGACATGGCCAAAAAGCTCCTCAATCATGAAACATGATAAACATGATAAAGTAAAAAGGAACTTCCGATTTAAACCATAAACCGGAAGTTCCTTTTTGTGTACGAATTAATATTTATTTTTATCAGGACTACTGTATAGTCACTTCAACAATTTCATCAGCCGCATTGTAATTATAACCTTTACGGCGCAGTACATTTTGAAGTACTTCTGTCCATTCCGTCTGATTAAGGACGATTTTATTTTGATTTTTCAAGAGAATCTGGCATCCGCTTCCTGAACCTAAAGCGGTCTGAGGTTTCAGTGTTGCCACCTTTAACACCCCGATATCCGTCAGTGTATTGACCATACGGTATACCGTTGCCATACCGATACCCGGATCACGCTGAATGGCTTGATAATAAATCTCTTTACAGCTGGCACATTCATGCTCGAACACGATATCCAGTATCAGCTCTCTTTGCTTTGTCACGCGAAAACCACGTTTTCTCAGTAAATAGAGAATTTCTTCCTTCTCTCTGCTGACACGATGATATTGTTCCGTGTCTCTATTTGCAACAGCTGCTGCCGCCACCGCATCCACCTCCACAATGACTGCAATCACCACAGCCCTTGCCATTTTTCTTATCTTTGATCATCGAGCGAACAATCGCTGCGACAATGACTACCAGTATAACGCCTACTATAAGAGTTCCCATTAAGCACTCGCCCGACCTTTCAAATCAATTTAAGCTACTGCTTTGCCTTTTACTTCTAATGTGTTGCTTTCCTTGTATGGACGGAACAGCAGATAGAAGAATCCAATGATTACCAGGATAGCGACAACTGTGAAGATACCAAATGTGTGATTTGCAACAAGGTTACCAATCTGGTTGATAACGAGGGCTACAAGATAAGCGAAACCGCACTGATAACCAACTGCAATCCAGAACCATTTTGCATTGTTCATCTCACGCTTGATAGCACCCATCGCTGCGAAACATGGTGCACACAGCAGGTTGAATGCCATGAATGCATAACCGGAAACAAGTGTGAAGGAAGCTGCCATTGCCTGATATACTGTACCATCGCCGCCACCATAAAGGATACCCAGTGTACCAACGATGTTTTCCTTTGCTACAAGACCTGTAACAGATGCTACAGTTGCCTGCCAGTTACCAAATCCAAGTGGTACAAAGATCCATGCAATTGCATGACCTACTCTTGCAAGAATACTGCTGTCTAACTGGTCTTCCGCAAGCATTGTGAATGCACCGTCTACCCAACCGAAATAGGACAGGAACCAAACAGCGATTGTTGATAATGTAATAATTGTACCAGCTTTCTTAATGAAAGACCAGCCACGTTCCCATGTTGCTCTGAGTACAGCACCCGGAGTCGGAATATGGTATGCCGGAAGCTCCATAACGAAAGGAGCAGGATCTCCGGCGAAGATCTTTGTCTTCTTCAGGATAATACCTGAACAGATAATTGCTGCCATACCAAGGAAGTATGCGCTTGTTGCAACCCATGCAGCACCGCCGAATACAGCACCTGCGATCATCGCAATGAAAGGTGTCTTCGCACCGCAAGGGATAAATGTTGTTGTCATGATGGTCATACGACGGTCACGCTCATTCTCAATTGTTCTGGAAGCCATGATACCTGGGATACCACAACCTGTACCAACAAGGATTGGAATGAAGGATTTACCTGAAAGACCGAATTTACGGAAAATTCTATCCATGATGAAGGCGATACGTGCCATGTAACCGCAGGACTCAAGAATAGCCAGCAGGAAGAACAGGACAAGCATCTGAGGTACGAAACCAAGGACAGCACCAACACCGGCGATAATACCATCTACGATCAGACCCTGAAGCCATTCAGCACAGTTTGCATTTTCAAGCAGGCCGCTGACTGCATCAGGAATACTGCTGATAAATGTGCCATATGCTGCCGGATCCGGAGCTTCATAACCAGCTTCTGATAAAGCAGCGACAGCATCTGTCAGATCTGCATAAGAAGCAGTTGTTTCTTCTGTTGCAAGTGTTTCTTCATCTTCTACAAGATATGTTGCCTCTGTAGATGGATCTACCTGGGCAACAAATGCATTCACTGCTGCTGCAGCTGCCGCAGGATCATAATCATCTGCTTCAGAATCAATGGCTGCTTCAACAGCGCTTGTATCCATACCCTGATCTGCTTCGTAACTGATGAATCCATTTACAACTTCCAGAGCACCTGCATAAGCTTCATCAGCATCACCATAACCGCCGTCGCTGCCGATAAAGAAGCCATCACCGAACAGATTATCATTTGTCCAGTCTGTTGCTGCAGCACCGATTGTTGTCATGGAAATATAGTAAACAAGGAACATGATCACTGCGAAGATTGGCAGAGCCAGAATACGGTTTGTAACGATTCGGTCAATCTTATCAGAAATTGTATCTGCGCCCGCATGTTTTTTCTTCAGGCAGCTGCCGATAATACTTGCGATATATTCATATCTTTCATTTGTGATGATACTTTCTGAGTCATCATCCATTTCCTTTTCGGCTTTGGAAATGATTGCTTCTACATTTGGTGCGCTCTTCATCTGAGCTGCAATCTTGTCATCACGTTCAAACAATTTAATTGCATAGAATCTCTTCTGAGCATCCGCAACATCAGAACCAAGAAGTGTTTCAATATCATTCAGATATCCTTCGACTTTATTGTTAAACTTATGTACAGTGCCCTGAACAGCTTTGGACTGAGCAGCCTTAACAACTGCATCGGATGCTTCCTTGATACCTGTATTCTTCAGAGCAGAAATCTCATATACAGGACAGCCGCATACTTCACTCAGTTTCTGAATGTTGATGTTATCACCATTTTTCTGGACAAGGTCCATCATGTTGATGGCCATAATAACCGGAATACCAAGTTCCATAAGCTGTGTTGTCAGATAAAGATTACGCTCAAGGTTCGTACCATCAACGATGTTAAGGATCGCATCCGGTTTCTCGTTCAAAATATAATTTCTTGCTACAACTTCCTCAAGTGTATATGGAGAAAGTGAATAAATACCCGGAAGGTCAGTAATAATAACGTCTTTATGACCTTTTAATTTACCTTCCTTTTTCTCAACTGTTACGCCAGGCCAGTTACCAACGAACTGATTAGAACCCGTTAATGCGTTGAACAATGTTGTTTTACCGCAGTTTGGGTTGCCGGCAAGTGCAATTCTGATTGCCATTTTTTTACCTCCAGATTTTCAACAATTAGAACAGTTAAAACAAACGATAAGGTTTGATTAAGCTAACCTTATGTCCTAAAAAAAGGTTCAATATTTACTGAACCTCAATCAGCTCTGCGTCAGCTTTACGCAAAGATAATTCATATCCTCTGACTGTTACTTCTATCGGATCACCAAGCGGTGCCACTTTACGAACATAGACGGATGTGCCTTTTGTCAGACCCATATCCATGATACGTCTCTTAATAGCGCCTACACCTGTAATCTTTGAAACTGTGACAGTCTGGCCGACTCCTACATTTCTAAGTGTCATGGCTTTGTCTCCTCTCTTATCTTCTGAATGCGCATGCATTCTATCTATACAGACATCCGATTAACGATTCACCGTAATCTTGGATGCCATGCCACGATTCAAGGCTACTCTTGAACCTTTGACAGCAATAATCATGCCGGCATCTGTATTACCGACAACTTCAACATCTGTTCCGGCAGCAAATCCCAGATTATGCAGATGATGGATAACATCTTCCTTGCCGCGGATATCTGTGATCGTACCTGACTCTCCTACACCTAATAAAGCTAAAGGCATCATGTTTCCTCCTTTAATTCAGGTCCATGTATGCAGAACCTAGTGTATTTATTGATAACGGCTATCATTTACATAGTTATTATACGCATTCGCAAGGTTAGTGTCAACTATCTTTTTTAGTTTTATTGAAAAATATTCTCATTTTCATCCATTTCAATGCAATTTTGTAAGTTCTTACTGAAAAATCCTTTCAATATTAGCCACTCATTGAAAAAATTTACCTATATCACACTTAAACCTTACTGAGATTACAGATAAGCCTTTGATAGACTGGCCCAATATATGCTATACTCTATTTATATCTATTGTGAACCGCTAAAATCCCAATCCAAACACGCCAGGGTTCTCAATCTCTATAAAAGGAGTACTGCCATGCCAAGCATTATCTTTCATTTAACTGAAGCCAAGCTCATCACTCAACACCTGCGCGAGGCATCTGCTGATTACCCGTTTACCCATATACACGGATGGCAGAACGATTTCACCATCGGAAGTATCCTGCCCGATGCCATTCCACGTCCATTAAAATATAAGACCCATTTCTGGCATCCGTCTGATTTCACCCATGTGGTGATCGCACCAGATCTTAATTTATGGCAGAAAACATATCCGAATACCCTGAAAGAACCGATGCTGATCGGCTATCTTGCCCATCTTCATCTGGATTATCTGTATTTCACCGAGTATCTGCCATCTATTGTCCGCTTTTTAAATGAACAGGGACTGGATGAAACAGAGGCTTTAAAGGCAGTCACTGTCCAAATCCGTCAAACAGGGGAGCAGATGCCTGTGATGACCTTTTTCTCCAAAGATTATTTTTACGGCGACTATATCCGGATGAGTCCGCATCTTATTGAGAAATATCATCTTTCCATGCCTGCTTCACCAATCCATCCATGGCCGGTGAATGAGACAGATTTTGCCTCCTATCGCCAGTTCTGCAAACTGGCTGCTGCCGATCTGTCACTGGACATAAAAAAAGAGCCGGTCAGGATATTCGACCCGACCGACTTCGAAAACTTTGTAAATAAAGCTGCTGAAACATTTATTCAACAGTTTATCCGATAGTTTTTATAATCGTTTACTCTGTTTGCACTACGATTTACCATTTCAATCTGCAGCACACCGTATTATTTGCTGTCTATCACTTCAAGCATTTTATGCCGCAACAATTTTCTCAAACTCACGGAGTTTCTGCTTTGCTTCCGGACTCAGATTACGCGGAACCTGAATCTGAACAGCTGCATACATATCACCATGAACAGACGGATCCTTCATGGAAACAATGCCTTTGCCACGGAGTCTGATCTTGCTGCCGGACTGAATACCGGCAGGAATCTTGCATTTCACACTGCCCTTCAGAGTATTCACAATGGCCTCACCGCCAAAAACAGCAGTTGTAAACGGAACAGAAATTGTTGTATAAACATCCATGCCTTTCCGCTCATATCCCGGCTTCTCATCTACGTGGATCTTCAAAAGCAGATCGCCTGCTTCGCCGCCATTCATACCCGGACCACCTTTGCCGCGAAGACGGATACTCTTGCCATCCTCAATGCCTGCCGGTACACGCACCTTCAGGCTCTGAGCCGGAGTACCCTGCCCACTGCTTAAATTAATCACTTTCTCACAGCCAAAGGCTGCATCTTCAAAGCTGACCCTGATTTCTGCATGAAGATCCTGCCCCTTACTCTTGAAACTGCCGCCGCCAAAACCGCTGCCATAGCTCTGCTTGAATCCCTGGCCGCCGAAACCGCTGCTACTTCTGCCATGGAACATATCCCCGAAAATATCTCCGAAGATATCATCCATATTACCGTTCTGTCCACCCTTAAAATGGAACTCCTGATAACCGCCATTGCCACCAAAACCGCCCTGGAAACCGCCAAAGCCGCTGCCTGCACCGCCGTATGCGCCGCCTGCTGCACCTTCTTCAAAGGCTGCAAAACCATACTGGTCATACAGCTTTCTCTTCTTCTCATCACCGAGAACATTATAAGCTTCTGTGACTTCCTTAAACTTCTGCTCTGCCTGCTTATCCCCCGGATTCGTATCCGGATGATATTTCTTCGCCAGTTTTCTATATGCACGCTTAATCGCCTTGTCGTCTGCTTTTTTATCTATACCAAGAACTTCATAATAATCTCTCTTAGCCATCACTGTCCACCTCCGTCTTTATAAGACCTTTCTGAACTTCTTCTATTCTGAACGCATCATGTTAATAGAGGACACGACCATAGCCGTATCCTCTTCAACGCTTTTTGTTCTATTTGTACTATAACACCCATTTCCTATAATGTCAATAGACTTCACAAAAAATCTTCTGTATAAGTCTATCTTACAACTAAGTATACTTTCATTATACAAAGTATGACTTCACTTAGTTGTCCCGATGCTATTAATTTTATTCAGAAGCTCCTTAATATGCGAACACCATAATCCTCTCCCTTGGGTTCTCCCCATCAAACAAGTCCCGGCAGTCTATCTCATCCACAAAGGAAAGCATATCCACCGTCATCAGTTCACTGATATACTCATCTGACGGATAATAGAAGAACAACTGTATCTCACGGGGATTTTCATAGTAGGAATCTTCAATTTTTGCCAGAACTTTTCGAAGAATCTCTACTGAAAAAGGATTGAAGAAAAATACTCTGTCCACCTCTGCAGGTACAACGTAGTTCTCAGCATTCCCCATGACGAATTCCGTCCGGCTGCCTGATACGGCATGGCGTTTGTTTTCGCAGACTGTTTCATATATTCTGCTATCATATTCCACACCGACGGAACGACATCTTGTCTGGTAGGACAGAAAAAAGTCCACACGTCCTTTTCCGCACCCATAATCCAACAGGCAATTACTTTTCCGTATATAGCCACTGCCTGCCAATCGCTCCAGCACCGAATACGGCGTCGGCTCATAAGGGTATCGGTACTGATCCGAACGTGAATCATCGCGTCCCGAAGTTTTTATTTTCAACAATTTATCCCATTGTGTCTCATTCGTATCTATATTATCTCACCTGTGCTTTCATAATAAATGATTCGATCACCGAAACTACTTTTCCCATATCTCTATTGATCCTCCATCTCGTAATTGCAATTTTTGCTCACTCCGGGACTCGCCCCAAAAAAGCTTCTGGTATACTGATTATATCAAAACAAAGCAATCCAAAAATGATTGCAAAAATATGATTTTAATTAAATGGAGGAATTTATTATGGAAAACTATGGAAGATGTAAAAATTGTGAATACGGTGAACCTTCTGGTTGCAGCTGGAAATGGAGCTGTACATGGTATCACACACTGGAAGACCCGGATAAACTCAAAGATTGTAATCGCTATAAAGAACGCGATTAAGACAATCTCTCACAAAAGGCTGCCACTGGGCAGCCTTTTCTTCTGTAAGCAAATTTCCTATTGAACGCTGTCTCTGTCGCAATAACACTGATATCTTTACTCCTATTGATATTTTACCAGAAATCTGCAAAGAATTTATCCGCGACAACCTAAAAGTCATTGGATTCTAGTACATCACACCAGGCACTAAATAATAATTCCTTTTAAATGATCCATCTCATGCTGACAGATTTGTGCCGTCCAACCACTGAGTTTCTGGCGGCGCACTGTCCAGCTCATATCTCTGTACTCCACTTCGATTTCTCTGTATCTTGTCGTCTTCCTCACACCTGTCAATGACAAACAGCCCTCTTCCGTCTCATAAGGACCACTTTTCTTCAATAATACCGGATTAAACATCACCAAATCAACAATTCCCATATTCACAATAATGACATTCTTTTTTATCCCTATCATGTTTGCTGCCATGCCAACACATTCCGCACGATGGGCTTTTAATGTGTCCTGCAAATCACGGCCGGTCTGGATATCAGCCTCTGTCTCCGGTTCTGATTTCTGGCCCAGGAAAAATATATCCTTTGTAATTTCTCTAACCATTGATTTTGTCTTCCCACTCTTTCTCTTTGAATCCCGTCAGCACGAAATCGTCCCCAATGACCAGCGGCCGCTTCACCAGCATACCATCTGTTGCCAGAAGCTTCAGCTGTTCATCCTCAGACATTTCTTTCAGCTTGTCCTTCAAATTCATTTGTTTGTACAATATCCCACTGGTATTAAAGAATTTTTTCAGCGGCAGGCCACTCATTTCATACCAGGCTTTCAATTCCTCGTAAGACGGATTCTCCTCTTTAATTGGCCTTTCATCAAAAACAACCTGATTGACCTCAAGCCATTTCAAAGCTTTCAGACATGTACTGCATTTTCTATAAACTAAAACTTTCAAAGTTTTACCTTGTATGATAATTAGGAAGTTAATTATCACACTTTCCTTTCTCCTTTTTGGGTTAAATTATAAGGCGGTGTCTGTCATGGATTTTCTTACATCCTTAACTGTTGCCGTTCTGTCAGGTGTTATTTGCCATCTCATCTGCAAATAGCTCGACGGTGACAATTATTTCTCTTTATAATAAAGCTGACAATGACAATAGCCCTCAAAATCCGGATCCTGAATCTGTGCTTTGAATTCATCACAAATACACTTATACTCCGGTTTGATCTCCAGTCTGCACGGACAGTATCCTTCTTTTCGTTTCAGACCTTCCTTGACTCTCGCAACGATTTCACGATCTTCGTTCAAACGCACTTTACCCATCTGTAACGCTCCTTTTCTTAATAATTTCCTCCCACTTTGTATTTCATGATCGCTATTATTTTAGCATACTAAACATAGCTATTCAATTATAGGCCCCTTAAGATTTGCTGATAAAAAGTACCTCCCGTAAAGGCATCTCCTTCTCCAAATGCTGACTGCGATTTTTTCACCATCCGGGAACGGCTCCCCTAAAGGCCTCTGATATACTGATTACATCAAAAGAAAACAGGCACTTAAAGAAAAGGAGATTATATTTATGTGGATCATTATTGCAGTGATTATTATTTTTATTATTTTTGCAGACAGCGACACCAAGCCTTCAGCTAACAAAAAAGGAAACACCAACACAGATTCTCGTTTACACTGCACCATCAACCGAACAGGATCTTACAGCTCAATCTTAAATCAGATGGAACAGATTGTATTCCTTATTGCCAAACGCTGTCCCTGGATGAAACTTCAGGTATTAGTTATGGTAAGAAAAATCAATGCTTCCACCTGCTCTGTCTCTTTCCAGATTGAGGATGTATATTTAAAGAAAAATAACATCACATTCGGCAGCGAATTTCAGGACAGAGGGGATGGTTCCTATGAATGTATGCATTTTGAAACAAAGCAGGCAACAGGCTTTACAACACCGGAAGCTGTCAAGCGAGAAATGCTTTGCCAGTTTAACTGGTCACAGATTTCAACCAATATCACAGAGCTGAAGGTACTTAATTATGGGGCTTTCACCCATACACCAATGGTCACATTGCGCTTCGAAGCCCAGTACAGAGATTAAATATGCACCCAAAAAGGCTGCCATCGGGCAGCCTTTTCTTCTGTAAGCAAATTTCCTAATTGTTAAACAGCTTAAACACTCTTGTTAAAATTTACTTTCTACCTCTTCATGATTTATCTTTTCAAATCACTTTAATTTTACAGATTAAACTCCTTAAACAGCTGTTCCTGATATTCTCTGTCCTTAGCCGCTTTGATAATATCCTCGCCCCGGTTCTCTTTTGACAGAAGAATAATTAATTGATTAATTCGATTCTGCCCCTCCTGACGTCCCACTTCGCGTCCTGCTTCTCTGCCATCTTTAATCATCTCTTCAATTGCTTCACACATATTGAACTTGCCATCTCCTTCCTGTATCCTAATCGGCACATGATTAATTGCTTCAATCACCCTGGCCGCAGCAGCTTCCATATTCATCCTTGGATTATTATTAATAAAAGCAGCCAATTTTTCTTTGCTCCGAGAATATTTGATACAACCCATAACTTCCCTTAAACTGGATTGAAACTTTCCAAGTTCTTCATCTGCAATCTGATTAGGATTGATAAGATGTATCTGATAATCCTGTGCATATCTTCTGACAATCGGGTCCGATATCTCCATCATATCCAACAATGAACGAGGACCATCCCATTCGTTTGCATTAAAATATATTACCAGAGTAATCACCGGAATCAATCTATCATTCTTATAAAATCCTGATATAAACTCAGCATGACTGACAGACTTATGATTTGAATTTTCCTTTTTCCTGCGATGAACGTCCGCAATTTCACTCACCTGTTTTGTATATTGCAGCGCATCATACAGCATATTTCTTACCGGCATTGCATAATTCACATCGGTCTGATTCTCTATCCCCAAAAGAATATATGCTGTATGACCATCCTCCATTATAGCTGCTGATTTCAAAATATCCCGATATTTCTGATGCGCCTCCACTTGAACTGCTTTTTTATCTTTTGTATCTTTTTCATTCAATAGTATTGCTATCTCAGTTGGATCCAATTCTTTCAAACACTCTGGCTGAATCACCTGAGCCCCATCATACATAAAGTAGTTGAAGGCATCCGCAAATACTTCGTTTTTTCTTATGTAAGCCTTGGTAATTGCATCTATTGCTCCTATATAAATTCCCCTCCCGGTATTTTTATACAGCTGAAATTTATACAATCGGCTACCTGCTTACATCAACTTCATATTAGCATCTGTTTATGTAGAATGCAAGTATCATGTTTTTTCGCTCTCCGGGAACACCTCCCAAAAGGGCTTCTGATATACTTAAATCATCAAAACAAAGCAATCCCAAAACAATTGCAAAAATATGATTTTAATTAAATGGAGGAATTAATTATGGAAAACTACGGAAGATGTAAAGATTGTGAATACGGCGAACCTACTGATTGCAGCTGGAAATGGAGCTGCACATGGTATCATACACTGGAAGACCCGGATGAATTAAAAGATTGCAATCACTATAGAGAACGAGATTAAACAATCTCCTACAAAAAGGACTGTCGCTTAACGATTTTCAATCATTAAGCGACAGTCTTTTTTATTACATCATTCACTATTTGCGGATAATATCATGGTCTTCCAGTACTTTTTCAACCACCGTTCCATGAATCATCTTCAAAAGAGGCTTCTTCACCAGATTCAGCGGTCCCGGAAGTTCAATATCCAATGGAGATTTGCCATCCATGAGTTTCACGGTGCTGTCTAACAGTTCCCGGATATCATAAACACTGCCCCAGACCTCCGGTACACCTCTGTCTACACCCAGCAGTCCATACACGGCTTCCATCGCTGTACGTACGGAATATTCTGTGGTGAAAACTGTATCTCTCGGTGTTTCTGCAAACTGTCCAAGGAATGCAAAGTTCACGCAGCCATCCGGGATAACATCCGGTCTGTCACCTTTTGCTCTCGGCATGAAGAATGCAGTAATATAAGGCATCATGGTCGGTACGCAAACAGCACTGTTTTCTGCCAAATCCATAATCTGATCTTCCGGCACACCCAGATGATACAGCCATTCTGCTGTGATTTCCTTACCTGTACAATCCTTCATCGGTTTCTTAATAAAATCACCCGGTACATCTGTAAACAGACCATACACCCATACGCAGACTTTATCTTTGTCCTGCTCTTTAAACTGTCCCTGTCTGTTAATAGTCCAGCTCAGAAGCCAACTGGAATCCTGACAGCTGACGATGCCTCCTGTAACGACATTGCCTGTTCTCGGATCACGTTTGCAGATGTTGGTAATATAAGGAATAATCTTATCATCCAGTGTTGTGACAGTTGCAGACTCCCAGTTTGTCTTGGCCACATCTGAGCAGAATTTCTCCGGATGTCCGAAGGACGGGTCCTGTCTGGCAATATTTTTCCAGAGGCTCCAGACACCGCTTGTTCTGACTTCCGCATCACCATTCGGCGCATGATTCTGATCGCCGTAAATCGTTCCCTCTGTACAGCTGCCGTTTGTAACAAATACAAGGTCGTTTTCTGTCAGCATAATGCCGTTTTCCTTGCCATTGACTTTGCACTCGATCAGAGACGCAATCTTCTTTCCATTCTCAAACTTGAAGACAACATTCGTCACTTCTGTATTAAACTGGAAATCAACCCCGGCATCTTCAAGATATTTCTGCATTGGCAGGATCAGAGATTCATACTGATTGTATCTTGTGAATTTCAAAGCACTGAAATCCGGCAGACCGGCAATATGATGAATAAATCTCTGGAAATACAGCTTCATTTCCAGTGCGCTATGCCAGTTTTCGAAAGCAAACATGGTGCGCCAGTACATCCAGAATGTTGAACTGAAGACTTCATCATCGAAAACATCCTCAATGGTTTTATCGTAAAGGTCTTCATCCTTCGTCATGAACAACTTCATGATTTCCATGCAACCCTTCTGGCTGAGATTAAATTTGCCATCTGTATGGGCATCTTTGCCCCGATTCACCGTTGCTCTGCAAAGCGAATAATTCGGATCATGCTTATTCAGCCAATAAAATTCATCCAGAATCGAAGCACCTGGAATTTCAAGGGATGGAATACTATGGAAAAGATCCCATAAACATTCGAAATGATTCTCCATTTCACGACCGCCACGCATGATATAGCCACGGCTCGGGTCAAAGATACCGTCACAGGCCCCGCCTGCAATGTCCATAGCTTCAAGAATATGAATATGCTCTCCCGGCATCTGTCCGTCACGAACAAGGAAACATGCCGCTGCCAGAGAAGCAAGACCACTGCCTACGATATAGGCATGTTTTTCGTCCACACCCTCCGGCTTTTCCGGTCTGGCAAAAGCTTCATAATTACCATTTGTATAATAAATGCCCTTGCTGTTTTTCTCATATTTGCCACGCTCTGTATTGCGGTAACTATTGTTGACTGCTGAATTCCTGTTGTCTTTCTTATTAAATGTCCAACCTGAATTTATTTTATGCTGTTTCAATGACCAACCAGAATTTGCCTTATCCCGGATGTCGTTCTGTGATGTGCCGTTCTGATTCTTCTTATCCTGAGACTTCTTCGCCACATAAACCGCTGTGCCCGCTGCCGCAGCCGCTGCCATACCTAATGTTAATTTCTTTTTAGCCATATAGATAACCACCTTTCTTCAAATAGCTGCACATTGACACTCTGTTGCGTTTGGTATCGTGTACAACCGATATTGGATGTTTTTCATCTGTTATTAAGTGATGCCTATATAGTATGACCGATTTTGTCTCTTTTCAATTTACAAAAAAAGAGAAATGATAAAAAACTTATCATTCCTCCGCTTTTGTAAAGTTCCTGATGGAATTCGCAATGCCGCCGTGCAGCGTGATCGCGATCATTCTGGCAATTTCCTCGTAATCTTCTTTCATGCCTTGCTTAATCCAGTCCAGCATAATACCCACAAAACTGTATTTATAAAAATCTGCAATAAAACGCTTATCCTTATCAGGTATCGTCGTATTCGCAGCCTGCTCCTGCTCTTTAACAACCCCCATGATCAAATCCGACGTCAACTGAAACAGAAAATTCTCAATCTGCTCCCTGCTGATACAGCGGTAGGCATTCATAATAAACGGCTTGTTCTCATAAACAACTTCAAAAATCTGCAGCAATCCTTCTGTCCATGTACTGTAAGTCTTCTTGCCCGCCAATGCCCGTGTAGCATCTTCCAGGCAGGACCATTCCACCAAATCATAAATATCCTTAAAATGATAGTAAAACGCCATTCGGCTGATGCCGCAGTCCTTCGTCAGATCGCTGATTGTAATTTTGTCCAGAGGCTTCTGTAAAAGTAAGTGCTTTAATGATGCCTCCAGAGCTTGTTTTGTCTGATTTACCATGTTTATTCTACCTCCGCAGGTTTAATCCCATACTTCTGCAGTTTTCTGTAAAAATTACTCTTATGGATCCCTGCTTCTTTTGCTGCCTCCAGGCAGTTGCCTTTATGCTTTTTCAGCAGTTCCAAAATCACTTCTTTCTCATAGTCATCCACCATCTGCCCCAGAGATTTTTTATTTTTATCCAGATTAATCGCCGGCTTCTCCTGCTGCAGCATCCTTGCCGGGATATCGTTAATATCAATAATATTCTCCGTACTGATGGCGTAGGCACTCTGCACCACGTTATTGACTTCCCGCACATTGCCCGGCCATTGGTATTTCAGAAAATAGGCCTTAACTGCTTTGGAAAATGTCTTATAGGTCTTATATTTATGATTCAGCTCATCAAGAAAAAACTCAGCCAGTTCAAGACTATCCCCGCCTCGTTCTCTAAGCGGCGGAATATGAATATTGAAAACACTTAAACGATAATATAAATCTTCCCTGAAAGAGCCGTCTTTCATCTTGGCTTCCAGATCCTGTCTGGTGGCTGCAACTACCCTGACATCCAGAGGAATAGACTTCTCACTGCCCAAAGGCTCAATTTCTTTCTCCTGAAGAACACGCAGCAGCTTGGCCTGCATAGAACTCGGCATATCCCCGATTTCATCCAGGAAAATCGTCCCACCGTTGGCCAGCTGGAACTTGCCTTTTTTGCCGCCCCTTTTGGCTCCGGTAAAAGCCCCGTCCATGTACCCAAACAATTCTGATTCCAACAATTCAAATGGAATAGCTGCACAATTGATGCTGACAAAGGGCTTATCGTATCGAAGACTATTGGTGTGCAAAGCCTTCGCCATAACTTCCTTGCCTGTTCCTGTCTCTCCTGTCAACAACACCGGAATATCCGTTTTAGCCACCTTCAGACACTCTTTGACGATTTCACGAAACTTCGTATCCGAACCGATAATATTGTCCACTCTGTTCTGATTCTGAAATTCTTCACGATAATATTCCAGCTCTTCGTACTCATTCATCAGCTTCTTTGCCACCGCCAATGTCTGTACCTTGAACTTAACCTGAGCCACTCCGGCTACCACATTGCCGTCTTCATCTTCAACATAAGAACGGCTGACGATAACACTGTTGCCTTTTGCCTCGCCGTCTATGTATTTATGAACCGCATCCTCTTCCGAAAATTTATGTTTGACAATATCAATCATCTTGGAATTGGGAATAATATTCAAAATGGATTTTCCTATGATCTCACTTCTGGATTTCCCGAAAAAATCCGCATACTGCTTATTAATCTCCCGGACATTTCCCTCTGTGTCCGTAATAATAAAGCCATCCGATGTCATTTTCAAAATCTGGCTGACAATATTTTTATAATAGTTCATTCAGCATGCCCTCCCAAAAACTACCTCTCTTTTATGTCATCTGATGTATATTTTTTCATTATACCACGAATTTAAAAAGGAGTCATACAACATCTGATAAACAATGTCATATGACTCCTTCTGTTTTTATTTCATCTATTTCAGATTCATTTTAGCTTAAAACGGCTCTTGAAATAACCATCTTCTGAACTTCTGATGTACCCTCATACAATGTTGTGATTCTCGCATCACGATACATTCTTTCAATGGCATATTCCTTCATGTAACCATAACCGCCATGAATCTGCAGTGCTTTATTGGTCACTGTAACAGCATTTTCGGATGCATAATATTTGGCCATTGCAGCCAGCTTGCCGATATTCTGTCCACGCTGTCTGAGATCAGCCGCCTGGAGTGTCAGCATCTTTGCTGCTTCCGTGGATGTTGCAATATCTGCAAAATACCACTGGATACCCTGATTAGCAGAAATTGGTTTCTTAAACTGAACACGTTCTTTGGCATAAGCAACTGCCAGATCAATCGCACCTTCTGCAATACCTACCGCCTGTGAAGCCATACCGATACGACCGCCGTCAAGGGCTGCCATGGCAATCTTGAAGCCTTCGCCTTCTTTGCCAAGGAGATTGCTCTTTGGCACACGGCAATCCTGGAAGATTAATTCCGATACATTGGCACCGCGCAGACCCATTTTATTCTCAAGTTTTCCTACGCTGAAACCAGGTGTATTTCTGTCAACAACAATGGCAGACATACCTTTTGTGCCGGCTGACGGATCTGTCAGGGCAATCAGTACAACATAATCACCCTCTTCCGGTCCCATGTTGCTGATAAAACATTTTGTGCCGTTAATAATATAATCATCGCCATCAGAGATTGCTTTTGTCTTTGCAGCACTGGCATCTGAGCCTGCTCCCGGTTCGGTTAACGCAAATGCACCAACTTTTCCGGATGCGCCTAAAGCAAGATATTTCTTCTTCTGTTCTTCTGTTCCTCGTTTCAGGAAAATATCATTTGTCAGTGTATGAACTGCAAGAAGTTCTGCAACAGATGCATCAACTTTGGCAATTTCCATGATAACAAGTGCTTTGCTGACTTCGTCCATTCCGGCACCGCCGTATTCCTCAGGAACATTAATGCCCATAAAACCAAGTTCAGCCATTTTCTCAGCAATATGATGCGGCATCGTATTGTCTATATCCATCTGCTCTGATAACGGTGCAACATAATTCTTTGCAAATGTTGCCGCAAGCTCTCTGACCATTTCCTGTTCTTCTGTGTAAGTAAAATCCATACGTTTTCCCATCCTTTCTGTTCATCTGAATTTCATGACTCGTCTGCGAGTCATGCTGCGGAATTTAGATCTGCTCAGACAACATACTGCCTAAGTCCTATTGATTATACGAATTCCTGCACATCTGTTACAGTGTGTCTACAGTTACAACACCTGAAGCCATCAGTTTTTCGATTGCCGCATCATCATATCCGTACTCTTTGAGGATTTCAACGGAATGCTGACCTACCATCGGTGCCTGACACTCAATGGTCGGATCGATATCTTCGATGCATGTCGGTTCTTTCACCGCAAATCTTACCGGTGACATGGACTGCTTGGTAAATGTACCGTCCAGATTCTGAACCGGCACAACATATTTATTCGCCAGTGCCTGAGGATCATCCAGAACTTCCTGTACATGCTGAATTCTTTCATGCGCAATATCAGCTGCTGTCAAACGTCTTACCATCTCATCCTGAGTATGTTTCTTAAATTCTTCAGAAATAACTGCAATCAGTTCTTCTGCATTGGCTTTGCCGTTGGCTGCCGGTGTAAAACGAGGATCATCCTTCAGATCTGGTCTGTCAAGGCATTTTTCCATCAGAGCATTGTAATATCTGTCCGGTTCAAGAATACTCAGGAAAATCCACTTGCCGTCTGAACACTCGAATGAATCAATGACCGGCGATACGGCATTGCGACGTGTCTTCGGATACTCATCACCATACTGTGTGGATACGATCAAAGCACTGTTATTCCAGATTGCCTGTGAGAACAGAGAAACCATAACTTTGCATCCCTTGCCTGTTTTCTGCTTCTGATACAATGCTGCGCAGATACCGCCGGATAATGAACAGCTTGTTGTTGCATCGCCAAAACCGATTGGCGGATTGATTGGCGATGTATTCTTCTCAGCAATATCGATCATGGCACCGGATCTTGCCCAGAAAGCAACAGTATCAAAACCTGGATTGTCCTTCGCCGGACCAAAATCACCAAATCCGTTGATCTGTGCCCAGATAATATGCGGATGCTTCTTGCTTAATGTGTCATAATCCAGACCTAATCTGACAAGTGCGCCTGTACGGTAACTTGTAATGAAAACATCAGCTGTCTCAAGCAATTTGTCCAGAATATCCTTACCTTCCTGTGCCTTCAGGTTAAGAGAAAGGCCTCTCTTATTGGCATTATAGGCTGTATAGAAAGGATTGCAATCCTTTTCTGTCGGATCATTCATTGTACCGCCGGTGCCACGTCCCGGATCACCAAAAGACGGTTCGACTTTAATAACATCTGCACCCCAGTCTGCAAGAATCTTTGCTGCACCAGGACCTGCTACGAAATAAGTTAAATCTATGACTTTGACACCTTCTAATGGTTTAAACATTTTTATTTCCTCCGATCATTATTTTTAATACTCCCCATTAACCCTGTTCAGGGCAAAATATAGAGGGAGTCAGCCCTGAACAGTCGTCAGCACCTTATATGCTTTATGTACTTTTTAGTGTTATGTTTATGGTAAATTCGGGAACATTGAGAACAGTGCAACTGCAACTAATGTACCGATAAATGGCACCAATACAGTGACTACAAATACAGGTTTATAGCAGTCTTTATGTGTTTCATTACATAAACCGTTGCAGACTGTTACAATGTAACCGTTATGCGGCAGTGAATCCAGAGCCGCTGAAGAAATAGAAATTGTTCTGGCAACAACACCTGCCGGAATACCCATATTGACAAATGCAGGTCCTAACAGCGGAGATGCAATACCACAGCCACCGGATGCAGAACCGCAGATACCTGCCAGTACGGTTGTTGCAATCGCAAGACTCAGAATCTTCGGTCCAGGAATATTTAACATCGCATTAACAACTGCTGCGAAAGCCGGTGCCAGTTTGACAACACCGCCGAAAGCAACAACTGCTGATGTGTTGCAGATTGCATTTAAAGAAGATTTGCATGTGTCACCTACATGTCCCAGCAATTTGCTCGGATCCTGATATTTCCACATCATGATCAGTGCCAAAACAGAACCTGCCAGAACACCTGTCTCAAGCTGACAGATAACCTGTCCATTAATCTTCACATTAATCAGAATAATTGTGACAATTAATGGAATAAAAGCAACCAGTGGATGCGGCAGCTTTGTATCTTCATCGCTGAATACATCCATCGGTTTAGCAATGAATGATGCACCTTTGGCCTTCTGTGCTGCAACCATACGCATCAGAGCAAAACAGCCCACAACCAGAATGACACCACAGGAAATGAAACCAACAACCATACCTGCCATTAGGTCTTCGCCAACTGCAGATGACGGAATGGCATTCTGAATCTGAGGCGCACCAGGAGCTACCATCGCAAAAGTAGAGCATCCGAAGCAAAGCGCTGCCGGAATATAATTTCTCGGTAAATCTGCTTCATGGAAAACTTCAAGTGCAATCGGGAAAACCGCAAATGATACAACGTAAACGCTGACACCACCATAGGCAAGAATACCGCAGGCAAGCGGAATCGAAACCAATGCGTATTTCTTACCGAATAATTTGACAATGACACGGGCAATGGATTTTGCACCATTGGTGATCTCATAAATCTTACCCATCAACGCACCCGTTAAGAATATCAGCCAGTAATTCTGGACGAAAGATGCGAATGACGCCATGTAATCTGTTTTTAATGCTTCATATAAATTCATTCGACCGAAAACAGCCACGATAATACTCGCAATAAATGCAACAACATAAATATTGATGCCTTTCATAACAAGTACTACCAGTACCGCCAGGCCAATAATAATACCAACTAAACTGAGTATTTCTGCTCCTGACATAATTTCCTCCCCTTTATCCCTTTATATTCAAGAACTCTCTGTAAGTCCCGATTCAGAATCCGAATCTGCTTCGCAGACATGTCTCTTATCCGAATTCCTGCCAACTGCTATTTATTCTGGAAAACAGCCGGACGTTTTTCCAGAAATGCTGACATACCTTCTTTTGAATCATCTGAACCAAATGTTAATGCACACACATCTTTTTCTAATTCAAGACCGCGATACAGATCCATCTGAATTCCTTCATTAATAGCAATCTTCGCATATCTGACTGCCAGAGGTGCCTTGGATAAAATTGTCTGCATCATAGCTTTTGCTTCATCCAGCAGAGACTCTGCAGGTACAACTTTATTCACCAGACCGATTGATTTTGCTTCTTCAGCCTTCACATTTCTGGCTGTGTAAATCAGTTCTTTGGCAATACCCGTGCCCACCAGTCTTGACAAACGCTGTGTACCACCAAAGCAAGGAATAACACCAAGGTTTACTTCCGGCTGACCAAAAACAGCCTTGTCAGAAGCGATTCGGATATCACAGCTCATGGAAAGCTCGCATCCACCGCCGAGTGCATAACCATTAACCGCTGCAATAACCGGTTTCTCAAGGGCCTCGATCTTGTTGAAAATAGACTGCGCATAGTCGGCATATTCTCTTCCCTGCTCTGCATTGTAACCGTTCATCTGACTGATATCCGCACCGGCTACAAAAGCCTTGCCCTCACCTGTGATGATCACACCAAGAATATCCTTGTCCTTCTTGAAATAGTGAAACAGGCTTTCCAACTCGCCCAATGTCTGATTATTCAAAGCGTTCATTGCCTTTGGACGCGCCATCGTCACAATTGCAATTGCACCTTCTACTTCCAGTCTGACATTCTGTAACTGTTCACTGAGCATCTGAATTTCATGTTTCATTCCTTTTTCCTCCCTTTATCTGTTATGACCATGTATTTCTTATGCCTAAATATAAAGCAAAGGCTGTGCCAATTAAATAAAAGAATAACAGATTGACAAGCAGCCTTTTTTGTCAATTTTTATCATTTTCGCAGGTTTTTATCGTATATATAATGCATTTTATTTCTGATTTTTGCTCTTCTGGCTATTATATTCCCTTTTCATTGCCGTTTAGTCGCATCATTGCACCTCAGTCGTTATATTGCGACTGGCAACTTTGATATAAAAATAACCATTTTTTCTGGCTTTACACTGCATTTTCGCAATATTGCGACAAAAAAAAGAAATCGACAATGAAGCACCTTCCTTCAAAATCAATTTCTTTATCTTTTTTTACAAAATCCTTCAAAATTAACATACGCTAAGCATGCCTGCATGTAACACGTTCTAATTCTATCCTCTTTTGTTGTTAAATCAAATGGCACTTTTGTAAATAAACCGCTTTCGTAAATTGATTATTTTGATTTTCAATTCTTGGCGCAAGCAGCTCATTTTTTCCAGTTACTTCCACTATCTTATCATACCCACTGCCTCTCTCCTCACAAATACCACATTTATGCATAAATTCAGCAATATTTTCATTCCTTGAGACTGGCACAGAATCTACAATACGTTCAATTGCGACCAAAGGTGCTCCTGCATTTGAAAAATCCTCTAATACTTTATCTCTATTCCTCGGTATAGGTAATTCCAGTTTATCATAATACCTTGAAAAATTTAAAAGACTTATCATCTTATCTTCATCCAGATTACTCACCGTTTTAAGCCTATGTTCGCAGTCTCTGACGCTAACTGTGATTTTTTCTTTCTCCGGGAACACCTCCCGAAAAGGCTTCTGATATACTTAACTCATCAAAACAACCACAAAATGATTACAAAAAATATGAATTTTATTAAATGGAGGAATTAATTATGGAAAACTATGGAAGATGCAAAGATTGTGAATACGGCGAACCTACTGACTGCAGCTGGAAATGGAGCTGCACATGGTATCACACACTGGAAGCCCCGGACAAATTAAAAGATTGCAATCGCTATAGGGAACGCGATTAAGCAATCGCCGACAAAAGGCTGCCTGATGGCAGCCTTTTCTTCTGTAAGCAAGTTTCCTAATTATTAAACAGCTTAAACACTCCCGTTAAAATTTACTTCCTACATCATCATGCTTTATCTTTTCAAATCTCGCTCCATTACTTGCCAATATCAAATTGGACTAATGGATGTAGTCTGGCGGCGTACACGCCGCAAAAAAAGATAAAGAGCTGCCATATATCAATGCGGCAGCTCTGCTTTTACATTTAAATATCCATACACCCGAAATCAATGACGCAATCCTCATAAATCCCCGCTTTAACAGAATCCTGCAATGTATACTGCGCCATATCGCCGTTGACGAAATCGTACACCACAACCTGATTCTTTGCCGCATCAATAATCCAATATTCTCGAACACCGGCTGTTCTGTATTTAAACAATTTCGTATAATAATCCATTCTTCTGCTGGCCGGAGAAACAACCTCAATAATCCAATCCGGGGCCCCTGTACACCCCTTGTCATCTAACTTATCAGGATTACAGATAACGGATATATCCGGCTCAACATATGTATTCGTTGCTTCATCCAGATATACCGCAAAAGGAGCCGCATAAACCTTACAGTTTCCGCCATGAGAACGGATATAACTTTTAATATCCGCATATAGTTCACCTGAAATATCCTGATGTTTTCTGCTGGGCGGAGCCATATAATAAATCTGACCGTCAATTAATTCTGCTCTTTCGCCTTCAGGCAAGGCATAAATATCTTCAATCGTATAATTTTCTTCTTTTAATAACGGCACATAATCCCTCCTCTTTTCTCAACTATATCATATTTATCCAAACAATCACTTACTGTCATTATACAATAGATTAAATCATCCATCAATTTATATATATCGCCATTTTTTGCCCCAAAACCTCTTCTTTTTACTTTACAGCGTATCGAAATTTTGATTTTCATTTTAAATAAAAGAAATTGGCTCTCAGCCTTCCCAGTCCAAACCATAAAAAATAACGTTCTGGCACGACTTTCTGCGCCTAAGCGCAGCGGAGTGCAGAACGTTATTTTTTATGGTTTGGAACTTCAAAGTTCCTGAAGCCAATCTCGTCTATTAATTAAAGAATTTCGATACCGGCAGATTCACACTGCTGCAGTGTCTCTTTGTCCCAGACAGATGCCTGAACTTCACCCACATGGGCTTTCTGAAGCAACAGCATACAGATTCTGGACTGGCCGATACCGCCGCCAATTGTCAGCGGCAGTCTGTTGGACAACAGCAGCTGATGGAACGGCAGCTTACGTCTCTCATCACAGCCGGCCTTGGTCAGCTGTTCATCAAGGGACTTCGCATCAACACGGATACCCATGGAAGATACTTCCAGTGCACACTGTAATGGTTCATGCCAGAACAGCAGGTCACCATTTAACTGCCAGTCATCATAGTCCGGTGCACGTCCGTCATGGCGTTCGCCGGATTTCAGAAGATCACCGATCTGCATAATAAAGATCGTCTTCTTCTCTCTGGCATAGGCATTCTCTCTTTCCTTCGGTGTCAGATCCGGATACATATCTTCCAGTTCCTGAGATGTGATAAAAGAAACTTCTCTGCAAAGCTCTGTATGCAGATGTTCATACTGATATTTCACTTCATCCAGGGTATTGCAGATGGATTCCACAATACGGTTCACAGTGGTCTTCAGATAATCAAAGTTTCTATCCTCTTCTGTGATAACTTTTTCCCAGTCCCACTGATCCACATAAGCGGAATGCAGATTGTCCAGTTCTTCGTCACGACGAATAGCATTCATATCACACAGCAGACCTTTGCCTACAGGAAAATCATAATTATAAAGTGCCATACGCTTCCATTTTGCAAGAGAATGTACAACCTGGGCTTCCATATGTGCATCCGGAATATCAAAAGATACCGGTCGCTCCACGCCGTTCAGATCATCGTTCAAACCGGAAGCCGGATCAACAAATAACGGTGCTGTCACACGTTTCAGCTTTAACGCCATACATAATTTCTTCTGCATCAGGATTTTAATCATACCGATTGCTTCCTGAGTCTCATAACTACTCAGGCAAGAACGGTAATTTTCAGGTATTATTAATTTTCCCATTTCTGCCCCATCCTTTTCTTAATAAATTTCCGGTCATTATTCAGCCGCAAGTTTTCCGGCTGCACCCAATAATGACAAGCATAGACAAATATCGGATTTTACTGTCGGGATTCTCCCAGCTCAGCGCCTCTTTCCAGTGCGTCATCAATATGCGCACAGAAGTTTCCAGCACCGACCTTATCATAAAGTCCCGACTTCTTCATCGCTGACATCGGCTGTTCATTCACATGAGAAAAGATCAGCGTCACATTCTTCTTCTGACATTTCTCCCAAAGCAGTTCCAGTGCATGCATCGCTGTTGCATCAATAGCATTCACGCTTCGCATACGCAAAATCAGACAATTATTGAAATCTTTCGCATGAATCTCAGCAATCTTATCGGCAGCACCGAAGAATAACGGACCACTTAACTCATAAACACGAATATTTTTGGCTACATCCCTCAAGTTAATACTGTCAGGATCATCGTCATCACTTTCAACATATTTCCAGCCTTCAACAGCCGTCTCCTCACTCATGCGCTTCATAAACAGCATTGCAGCAAGTACCACATTAACCTCAATGGCAACAACAAGATCAAATACAACTGTCAGACCAAAAGTCAATACAAGCACTATTATATCACTCTTTGGTGCTGTTTTCAGCAAATATACAAATTTACGCCAACCGCTCATATTATAGGCTACCATAAACAAAATCGCTGCAATCGTCGGCATCGGAATCAGTGCCGCATAAGGCATCAGCACAACAAGAATCAACAGAAGTACAACTGCATGAACCATACCTGCAATCGGTGTACGTCCGCCATTCTTGATATTGGCTGCTGTACGGGCAATGGCACCTGTGGCAGGGATACCGCCAAATAATGCAGAAACGATATTGCCCGCGCCCTGGGCTACCAGTTCTGTATTGGAACGATGCTTTGAATTAATCATACCATCTGCAACGACACATGACAATAAGGATTCGATCGCAGCCAGGATGGCAATGGTAAATGCATCCGGAAGCAGTTTCTGTACCATATCAAAATTAAACACCGGTACCGTCAGTGCTGGCAGCGCATTCGAAATTGTATATAAATCACCGATTGTATTCACCGGCATATGTAAACCTTTCACCATGGCAATACCGGCGATAACTGCCAGAAGTGACGGCGGAATCGTCTCATTGATCATCGGCCAGACAATCAGAATCGCCAGACATACCGCACCAACGATGACTGCCTGTACATTAATGGTGCTGATAAAACGAATATCCCCCACTAATTTGTCCATTGTCTCAATCAGCGGTTCTTCCGAAACAACTGTCAGACCAAGAAAATCTTTAATCTGCCCAATAAAAATCGTAACGGCAATACCGGCTGTAAAACCTGTCGTGATCGTATATGGAATATATTTGATCAGGCTTCCCATTCGACAGACACCCATAATGATCAGGATAATACCGGCCATCACCGTTGCCAGTGCCAGTCCTTCTATACCATTTTCCGCGGCTATACCGGCAACAATTGTCGCAAATGCGGCTGTCGGTCCCGCAATCTGCACACGGCTTCCGCCAAGAAATGAAATAACAAATCCGGCTGTAATTGCCGTATAAATACCGCGCTCAGGCGTCACCCCTGAAGCCAGGGCCAGGGCAATCGACAACGGCAGTGCAATGATTGCCACAATAATGCCGGCCACAATATCTTTGACCAGCTGTTCTTTTGTGTAGCCCTTCATCACGGACCACAACATTGGTTTTAATTTTTCCATTAAATTCTTTCCTCTCTCTATCTACATCCGTTTTTACACGCAAAGCATGTTTATTATACGCTTAGAATCTGGAAAAATCTACACAAAATCATAAAAAAACTGCTACACCTTTTATCCAGTATAGCAGTTTAAAGTCTTTATTTTCCTGGGGTTCCTATTTATTCGCCAGATATTCCTCCACAGCATACGCCGCATTGGCGCCATCCGCAGTGGCTGTCACAATCTGACGCAATACCTTCTTCCTGATATCTCCCACTGCAAACACTCCCGGAAGATTGGTTTTTGTAGACTCGTCTGCAATAATGTAACCATTCTCATCCAAGGCAATCTGTGTCTCAATCATGCGTGTTGCCGGTACACGACCTACACTGACAAATACACCATCGCAAGCGATTTCTTGCTCTTCGCCATTTTTCACATTTTTTAGTTTTATGCCTGTTATCCGTGTATTATTTCTCTCTCCCTCGAAACGCCGTCCCTGCCGACCATCATGACCATCATCCGCCACTATACTTTCAAGAACACTCTCAACCGTCTGATTCCACTGAAATTCAACATTTTCCGCCTGCATCAAGGGCTGATGATAAATTTTAGTTGCCCGCAGCTCATCTCTCCGATGAACAAGAATAACTTTTTTACAGATTCTGGACAAAAGCAGTGAATCCGCAGCCGCGCTGTTGCCGCCGCCCACAACAACCACTGTTTTATCTTTATAAAACATGCCGTCACAGGCAGCACAATAATGCAGGCCATGACCGACCAATCGCGCTTCGTCCGGAATACCCAGTTTTCTCGGATGAGCCCCCATAGCCAGAATCACTGTTTTTGCCTCAAAAATTCCTTCATTGGTATGCACCGTCTTTACAGGCCCCTGCAAATGAACGCCATCCACTTCAACGATTTCTGTTTTTGCCCCAAAGCGCTCTGCCCCCTGCTGCATTTTTTCTCCCAGCGTGAAACCATCAATGCCCGCCTCAAAACCGGGATAATTATCAATCTGTGTTGTCAGGGCCATCTGTCCGCCCGCTGATAACTTCTCAAGTACCAGTGTATCCAGACCAGCTCTAGCGGCATACAGTGCTGCCGTATAACCGCCCGGACCGCCGCCGATAATAATCACATCATATAAATGTCTCATTCCGTTCCTCCATTCTATACCGCACTATCCGATGATTTCTAAATACATTTTCCGAATTTCTGTCATATCATAATATTTTGCTCATATTCCGACCTCAGCTGTTCTTTCGTATAAAGTCTTCGACTGCCGCCTTCGAACCCGGCCCCACAATAGAATCCACAGCTTGTCCGTTTTTGTAAAGCACCAGCGTCGGCACAACTTCAATCCGTTCCTGTCTTGCCAATTCCTGCTCATTATCAATATTCACTGAGCCAACTGTCAGGATATCTTTATATTCCTCTGCAATCTTCTCCATAGCCGGTGCCAGCCTTCTGCAGTACACGCACCATGGTGCACTAAATTCCACTAAAACCGTTTTGCCTTCCGCAACATATTCATCCAAAGTTCTTTTATTAAATTCTCTCATCCTCTATCAAATCTCCTTTTCTTATCGTTCATGTCTTATCTGTTTCTTATGTCTGTAGTATACCCTTTTATCAGAAATCCTTCCGTGACTTTGTCACCAAAGTTCATTGACTTCCATCACAAATTTCTTTATACTGAAAACAACTTTTGCTATGTATTCAGGGAAGTCATCTATCTCTTGATGAAGCTGACAATTTGTCAGCTCCCCAAAAACTAGGAGGATATATTTTGATTTCAAAAGAAAAAGATTTTCAGGAGTTTTTTCCCGTTTGGAATAAATTAACTGCCGGACAGCAGGAACAGCTTGAACACGCTGTCCGTTATGAACATGCAAAAAAAGGAACCATCATTCACAATGGTTCCCTTGACTGTGTTGGCGTTCTGCTCATTCATTCCGGCCAGCTGCGCGCCTATATGATATCTGAGGAAGGCAGGGAAATCACACTTTTCCGCCTGTTTGAAAGAGATCTGTGTCTGTTCTCCGCCTCCTGCATGATGCCGAATATCCAGTTCGACACCATCATCGAAGCCGAAAAAGATACGGATTTCTGGCTGATCCCGCCTAATGTCTATAAATCCGTCATGGAAGCGTCCGCTGCTCTGGCCAATTATACAAATGAAATTCTCAGCAGCCGTTTTTCTGATGTCATGTGGCTGATGGAACAGATTATATGGAAAAGCTTTGATAAGCGGCTGGCTGAATTCCTAATTCAAGAAAGCGACATTGAAAAAACCAACCACCTGAAAATCACCCATGAAAAAATTGCCAATCACATGGGAACGGCCAGAGAAGTAGTCACCCGTATGCTTCGCTACTTTCAAAATGAAGGTTGGATCCGACTATCCCGTGGCACCATCGAACTCATCCATCCGGAAAAATTAACTGCACTTACTGAGAATTAATAGTTCCATATCAGGTCATCTATTTCATCCCTGTCAGGAATCGAAGCCTGTGCCCCATGGCGTGTAACAACAATCGATGCCACACCGTTGGCCATGCGAATGGCCTGTATCATTCCCATTTCCTGTGCCAGTCCATTGACCATTGCAGCAGTAAATGCAGCTCCGGCCGCCGTTGTATCCACAGGTACAACCGGCTTTGCCTCAAAGAAAAGCTTCTCATTGCCATCGGCCAGCATGGCACCTCTTGCTCCAAGGGTAACCACAACCTTAGAAACACCTTTTTCAAGCAGTGCATCTGCTGCCGCCTTGATCTCTTCATCTGTTTCTGTCGGCATACCTGTCAGTATACTCAATTCTTTCTCATTCGGTTTCATAATATCAATTAAAGGAAATAACTCATCCGGCAGATCCGCTCTGGCCGGTGATGGATCGAGAATCATGCATTTATCTGCCTTTTTGGCCATTCTGGCCAGTTCAAGTACCGTGTCGATTGGCGTCTCCAACTGTGTCATAATAAAATCGCTCCATTCCACAGACGCCTTTTGTTTGCGAAGCAGATCCGGTGTCAGGCATGCATTGGCTCCGGAAATAACAATAATACTGTTGTCGCCCTTCTTGTCCACATCTATGATCGCCATACCCGTCGGTGCCTCCGGCATACGATTAATTGCCGTTGTGTCCACACCTGCCTGGGCTAAATTCTCCGTCAAAATCATACCATTATTATCCCATCCGACACAGCCAATGATTCGCACATCGCCGCCCAACTTGCCAACTGCATAAGCCTGATTGGCCCCTTTGCCACCCGGATGATAAGTAATGCCATCGCCAATGATCGTCTCTCCCGGCACCGGATGATGATCTACGGAAAGGACCATATCCATATTCAAGCTCCCCACAACTAAAACTTTCTTCATATCCCCTTTTTCCTTTCCTTCCAAAGCCAGCTTCCCCCAGCTGTCCGGAATCCAGTTCTATTATTTATCCTATACTACTGTTGTACCACATTTTGAGAGTAACTACAACCTAACTTTTCTTACAGCATTCGTTAAAAACAATCGATTAAATTTCATCTTGATAACGCAGTAAAATAGGTTTATAATTGCTCTGGTGCTTATGACACTTTTTATTTTAAAGTATTTCAGAAAAGAGTGATTTTTTTGACAACTAATGATCATAGACCCGTACTGCGAGGTGAACTGGTTCTTGTACTGGCCGTCATCATCAACAGTATCGGCGTTCTGCTGATGCTCCATTCCGGTTCCGGTATTTCGGCTATTTCAAGCGTTCCCTATGCTTTTAATCTAGTATTACCAACGCTTTCTCTTGGCACATGGACGTATATCTTTCAGGGTCTTCTTGTCTGTGTACTCATGATACTTCGCCGCAAATTCGTCCCTGCTTATTTGTTCAGCTTTGTTGTCGGGTTTTGCTTCGGTGAAATGATGGATATCAATGAACTCTGGGTTGACCATCTTCCATTGAGTATTCCCCTTCGAGTTGCTTACTTTATATTAAGTTATCTGATTTTGTGTTTCGGCATTGCCCTTTCCAACCGCTGCAAACTGCCAATCACACCAACCGATTTGTTCCCACGGGAAATGGAAGATATCACAGGCAAACCCTATTCTAAAATAAAAATCAGCTACGACGTGACCTGCCTGATCATCACAGCCTGCATGACTTTCTTCTTCCTCGGCCATATATCCGGCCTCGGCATCGGCACTGTGCTGGCTGCTTTTACCATGGGTAAGGGTGTCGCTCTTGTTGGCAAAAAAATCGACAAAAAAGCCGCATTTGTGTCCTTTCTGGAGCATTAGTTAAATGCATACACATTTGGTTTAAAATGTCCTTTAGAAACATATCTCTAAAGGGCATTTTTATATACTTCTCCAACCTTTTCTATGATATTCTTATATTAAAGTAACTGTTCAGAGCCAACCTCCAAAATACTACGCATTTCATACCTGTTTTTTGAAATTTTGCTTGGCTCTGAACAGTTACATATTAAACATATTTAATAGAAAGGACTGACCGCCTTGCGTCTCACTGAACTTCGTATCCGCAATTACAAGTCCATCAGCGACCTGCTGATCACCGATATCGAAAACGCCCTGATTCTCGTAGGCAAGAACAACACCGGCAAAACGGCCATTCTCGATGCCATTCGTGTTGTCACCGGCAGCTGTGCCGTTGGAATGGGTGATTTTCAGGAGGATTACGCCAATATAGAAATCTCCGTCTGCCTGCTCTTAAGCGACAATGATTTGAAAATGCTCCACACTGCAGGTCAAATCAGCACTTACCGCCGATTTGACAAATGGTTTCAGGATTTCAAAAGAAAACTGCCATCCTATGATGAGGCGGCCCAGGCCCTTTCTTTTACATTTATCGCTAACCGCGACGGGAAAATCCGTTACAGCGACGGATATCAGAAGAATAACAACTGGATTCCCCGACTGCTGCCGCCGGTCTATTATCTGGACCCGCAGCGCAATCTGCGGCAATTTCAGGACGATTTGCTGCTCATGCAGGAAGACAGCCTTTTAAAACAAATGCGTTCCGGCTGCTGTCTTTTTGATTCTGCCAAACCATGCACCCACTGCTTTTCCTGTATCGGTCTGATCAACCAGAAAACACCTGCCGAATTAAATGCCTTTGAAGCGGCCAGACTGCTGGATTACAAGCTGTATCAGCTGAATCTGGATGATTTTTCCAGAAGAGTTAATGCCAACTACAGAAAAAACGGCGGTCAGCATGAAATCATCTACTCCATGAACCGTGATATCGAGCAGATGCTTTCCGTTACCGCTGAAATTGCAGATGAAAAGCAGAAAACGCTGCGCCCTATTGAACATATGGGCAAAGGCATGCGCAGCATTTATATGCTTTCGCTCCTTGAAACCTACGCAGAAGACGACAATCCGACCCCAGGCATCATTATGGTGGAGGAACCGGAACTTTTCCTCCACCCAAAACTCCAGAAACTGTCCGGTGATCTTCTTTTCCGTCTGGCCCGCAAAAATCAAGTGATTTTTTCCACCCATTCACCGAATCTGCTGCCGAATTTCAACAGCCGTCAGATCCGACAGGTTGTATTGGACAGCGATGGCTATTCCACTGTTCGTGAACATACAGATATCAGCGTCATTCTCAATGATCTGGGATACAGCGCCAATGATCTGATGAATGTCGATTTTGTATTTATTGTCGAAGGCCGTCAGGACAAAAGCCGACTGCCGCTGCTGCTGCGAAAATATTACTCCGAAATATACGATGATGAAGGCAAGCCTTCCCGTGTGGCCATCATCACTACCAACAGCTGCACCAATATCAAGACCTATGCCAATTTGAAATACATCAACCAGATTTATCTGAAAGACAGCTTCCTGATGATCCGTGATGGTGACGGCAAAGACGCGGATATGCTGAAACATCAGCTCTGCCGCTATTATGATGAAAGGAATATCAGTGACATCGACCATTTGCCAAGGGTTACAGAGAAAAATGTCCTGATCCTGAAATATTACTCCTTTGAAAATTACTTTTTCAATCCGGATGTTATGGCAAAACTCGGCGTTGTTCCAAGCCCCGAAGCTTTTTATGATATATTTTACGAAAAATGGCACGAATATCTGCATCGGCTTTCCAGTGGAGAAAAACTGGTGGCCGCCATCGGTCATGATTTGACATCACCGGAGGATGTGCGTCAGCATATGGAAGATATCCGCATCCACATGCGGGGTCACAATCTCTATGATACATTCTACGGACGCTATAAAGATTCCGAAACCGAATTACTGACCCGCTACATAGAAATAGCACCGAAAGACGACTTCAAAGACATCCTCGATGCTATTGACCATTTTATTTACTTCGAAAATCGCCGGAAATAACAAGATTATCAGGGCCAAAACCCTCCGGCAGCAATTCTTTCAGACGGTAAATCTTATATTTACCGTCTGCCGCTGCCAGGATAATCTGAAATGTCTCCGGATCACAGAATTCCATCATCACCTGCCGGCAGACACCGCAGGGTGCCGTATAACCACTCAGTACACCGTTCATCCCGCCCACAATACAGATTGCACGAAAATCACGGACACCTTCACTGACAGCCTTGAAGAAAGCCGTTCTCTCCGCACAGTTCGTCGGTGTATAGGCCGCATTCTCTATATTGCATCCGGTATAAATCGTGCCGTCTGCAGCCAGAAGTGCTGCCCCCACTTTAAAATGTGAATAGGGTGTATAGGAAAATCGAAGCTGTTTTACAGCGGTCTCTATCAATGACTGAATCAACATCTCTGACAATTCTCCTTTGTCATTCGCAGTATTTGTCCACCGTTCACTCATTTTTCAGCCCCCTTTATCCACATTATTTTAATCTTTTCCAACATTCTCTGCCTTTATCTGCTAATTCCGCTCACTCCATTAGCCTCATAAAGCCTATCCTCTATCTTCCTGAATCAGATTCCTGATAGCCTCCACAGCCACATGAATGGCCCCATCTGTGTCATGAACCACCGGATTCTCAAGTCCCAGCTTCGCCCGTTCCTGATTGGCCATGACAAGAAAACAGGAGCCCACACGTACCCCCAGATGGCCGCCTACAATAAACAATGCCGCCGATTCCATCTCCGATGCCAGACAGCCCATCCGCTTCCAGGCTTCCCATTTATTCTGCAGCTCATAGCTCACCGGCATCAGTTCCGGCGCATGCTGTCCGTAAAAGGCATCCTTGCACTGAACAACCCCGGTATGATACGGCATCTTCAAGGCTTTCGCTGCCGAAACAAGGGCTGTTGTCACACCAAAATCAGGCACTGCCGGGTATTCAATAGGCGCATATTCTTTGCTGGTGCCCTCCATACGGACTGCTCCCGTGGCAATAACGATGTCACCGCTTTTCACATCCGGCTGCATGCCGCCGCAGGTTCCGATTCTGACAAAGGTATCTGCACCACAGCGATACAACTCTTCCATGGCAATAGAGGCTGACGGACCGCCAATACCTGTGGATGTCACGCTGACTTTTACGCCATCCAAAGTGCCTGTATACGTTGTAAATTCCCTGTTATCCGCAATCAACACCGGATGCTCCAAATACTGTGCAATCTTTACACACCTCTTCGGATCTCCCGGCAGAATCACATACCGACCCACTTCCCCTTTGGCCACCTGAATATGATACTGTCTGCTTGCATCTTCTGAATAATTAATCATACTGCCACCCCCATATTCAACCAAAATAATACCAATAATTTAACTTTTTATCTTGACACAACACCTCTTTTTGAAGAAAGCAATGCCATAACAAAAAACGTCATCTCCATTTTCTTCAAATTCTCTGGCATACATTCTGCTCTCTATCTGATTGATTGCTTTATTACAATCACTTTCCAGCTGCTGGAACATTTTTGAATATTTCGCCTCAAAAACTGCGACCCTGCCATTTTCAGTATCCATAACAACCAGATCACTGCGGCCTTCTCCATGTTCCTTATTGGATTGAACCATATATCCAGCTCCTGTAAAAATGCCTGCCAGAAAAGCATGATAAAAATCTTCTCTATAATCATGATAACTGATGGTCTGACGCAAAAGCTTATTCATCTCCTGTGTCAGGGTCTCGCTATCACCACACCAGACAGCATCAAACAACAGTCTTTTATTCCATGTTCTGGCTTTGTCTTCAAACCATTTTTTGACAGTTGTCTCAAAAATCTCTCTGATTTCAGCATTTGGAATCAACAATGCAGTCATCCCATCCGGAAGCGGCATTTTTATATCCCGGTCACGTACTTTTGTTAAATAACCTGTTAAATACAGGATACTCCATAGATTATCTTCCGATGCATGAAGATAATCATAGGTCAGATTTTCTTCTATTCGTTCAATAATATATCCCCCCGCCAACAGTGTCTCCATTTTGGCAGTGATACTATTACCCGCAAAATCAATAAAAGACCTGATAATCGCATTATCACTTGTATTCTTCCAATAGCTTGCAGGTTTTACGGTTGCGTCAAATTGAAAATCACGAACAAAATTCATCACATCCCATGGGCAATAAATATCGTATTCCCCAAAATGATACCCATCATACCACGCTTTCACCTGTTGTGCATGCGAAGCAGCGCCCGCATCCAGCAAAATCTGATCTACTTCTTTTTGCGTAAAACCAAAGTATTCATTAAATCTTGACATTGAAATCGTATCAGAAACAAAATTATTCGTACCTGTAAAAATACTTTCTTTTGCTATTTTCAGGCAACCTGTGACAACCGCTAATTCAAGTACCGAATTATCTTTTAACGATATACTGAGCATCGTTTTCAGGACTTCCATCATTTCCGTATAATAACCTTTACTGCTGGCTTTGGCAATCGGCACATCGTATTCATCCAATAGCAAAATAACTTTCTTCCCATAATAAGCCCACATCATCCTCATAATGACTAACAAAGCACTTTGTATATCCACCAGAGAAGCGGTTTGCATCTTTAATCGATGAAAAATGGCTTTTTGAACTTCCGTCACCTGTTCACCATCTTCCAGATAAGCATACACATCACAAAATTGGGACAGTGTAAATTGAAGAAGTGCCAGTGCATTTTCAAAAGATGTGCCATCTACATCTTTAAAAGATAAAAAAAGAACCGGATACTGATTCATCCAATGCTGACACAACTCTGTGTCTTTCATTATTTCCAGACCTTCAAATAAAGCCCTGTTATCTTTTGTTATATCAAAAAAATTAGCAAGCATACTCATTCCCAGCGTCTTACCAAAGCGCCTCGGTCGCGTCAGTAAAGTTACTTCCGCTCCGGATTTCAGCAATCCTTTGATCCAGCCACTTTTATCGATATAGTAATAACCATCGCTTCGAATCTTTTCAAAATCGGAGACTCCTACCGATAGCTTCATCTGCTTCATGACCTATGCCCCTTTCCCTGATATTTTCTACTCTTATGATAACAGAATCTGCCCGACAAGTCCACTTGAAAAAGGCTGCTGCTCTATTCATTACCCCGAATAAAACAACAGCCCTTTCAGTTTATTGTGCCTTGACTTTTGTCCAAAGCTCAGCAAATAATTTCTTAATATCCGTATCCTGATAACGGAAAATTTCATCTTTTTTGTAGCCGACACGCGGTACATATGCCTCGATACCTTCGTAATCCTCTTCCTGTGCCTGCTCATAAGCAGCCACAACCGGTGAACTGTAACCGACATATTGGGTATTTCTGTAAGCTACGTCATCTCTCAGCATAAAATCCATAAATTCGTAAGCCAGTTCTGTATTCTCACAATCCCTGGTCATAACCATGGCATCATACCAGAGGTTCGTTCCCTCTTCCGGCATCAAAAATCCCAGATCCTCATTTTCCGACATAATATAGGCACCATCACCGGAATAAACAACCGCCAGTGCTTTGTTGCCGGAAATCATGTTGTCAATGACATCATCGCCGGCATAGACTGGTTTCATGGTATCTCTCTGCTGAATCAGCCATTCATAAGCCGCCTGAATCTCGTTTTTATCGTGGGTATTCATGGAATATCCCAGGGCTTTCAGGGCAATCATAAAGGAATCTCGCTCAGAGTCATACATATACAGATTACCTGCATATTTCGTATCCATCAGCAGATTCCAGCCTTCACTGAGGTCCGCCGGATCCACCACTGTCTTGTCATATAAAATACCCACATTACCCCAGAAATAAGGAACGGAGTAAACATTGCCCGGATCATATTCTTTGTTCATAACATCCGGATTCAATCCCTCTGCATTGGTCAGACGATCCCAATCGATCGGCTGCAGATAATCTTCCCTGATCAGACGCTCGATCATATAATCCGAAGGAATCAGAATATCATAGGCATCTCCGGCCTGAAGCTTTGTATACATCATCTCATTGGACTCAAATGTTTCATAAATAACCGTGCAATTGTACTCATCCTGGAACTCTGTCAGAAGATCCGAATCGATATATTCGCCGGCATTATAAACCTTCAGCACTCTTGCCTCTTTGTTATTGCTCTTGTTGGCCACACAGGTCACAAGACTGAGTACTAATGCAAAAACAGCTACACCTGCCACCAGTTTCTTCATGTTCTGATTATTCTTCTTGTTGTCACCGCCGCCCAGTCTCGGAAGCAGATTAGCCAGAAGCAGAATCACAACAATCACCACAATAACAATGGTTGACAGCGCATTAATCGTCGGATTGATACGTTTTGTCATGTTATAAACGACAATTGAAATGTTCTTGACGCCGTTTCCTGATACAAAATAGGAAATAACGAAATCATCAAAAGACATAGTAAAAGCCAGCAGCGCACCGGCAAATATGCCCGGTCGGATCATCGGAAGAATAACTTTCGTCAGTGCCTGATACGGTGTGGCACCAAGGTCCATGGCCGCATTGGCCAGATTCGGGTCCAGGCTTCTCACCTTCGGATACACACTGGTAATGACATACGGCGTACAGAAGGCAATGTGTGCCAGAAGCATAGTCATATATCCCTTCTGGAATCCCAGAGATGAGAACAGCAGCATCCATCCGATGGCTGTAACGATATCCGGATTCAGAATCGGAATATCATTCATGCTGAGCACCATATCTTTGATAATCTTCCGTGACTTTGAAAGGCCGATGGCTGTCATTGTTCCCAACACTGTCGAAGCAATGGTGGCCAGGATGGCAATGGTCACAGAAACATAAACCGCCGACATAATCTCACTGTTTTCCAAAAGCGCTTTATACCAGCGCAGGGAAAATCCTGTGAATTTCGACAATGACTTCGATGAATTAAATGAAAATACCATCGTCACCAGAATCGGCAGATAGAAAAAAGCAAAACAAATCGCAATATAAAATTTTGAAAATAAACTGTTTTTCTTTCGCATGTCCGCCTCCTAATTGTCCTGTACATCCATCTTCTTCATGAGACGCATCGCCACAAGAATCAGAACTGCCAGAATCAGGGAAATGGCACTGCCGAAATTCCAGTCTCCAACAGATACAAACTGGGATTCGATCAGATTACCGATCAGGACAAACTGCCCGCCGCCAAGGAGCTTCGGAATAACGAAAGAAGAAATCGCCATCAGGAATACCATCACAATACCGTTGATCACACCGGGCATGGACAGTTTCAGAACAACCTTTTGAAATGTCTGGAACGGATTGGCGCCCAGATCCATGGCTGCCTCAATGAGAGAATTGTCCATTTTTCTCAGTGAGGTATGAATCGGAATAATCATAAACGGCATAAAATTGCAGACCATGCCCACAACAACGGAAAAATTCGTATACATCATTGTCACCGGATTAATGCCCAACACACTGAGCAATCCGTTAATAATACCATTGTCAGATAACAGGTTCATCCACGCATAGGTTCTCAGAAGCATATTGATCCAGGTCGGAATGGTTACCGCCATGATCAGCATATCCTGCATCTCCTCCGGACATTTTGCAATAAGATAAGCCATCGGATAGCCAAGAATCAGACAGACTCCGGTTGTCAGAACACCCATCTCAATGGACTTGATAAATACTTTGATATAAGTTGGTTCATTGATCTTCGCAAAATTCATCAATGTAAAGTTCAGTGTTTTCACCGGATTGCCGCTTGTGGTAAATGCGTAAATCGCGATCAACACCAGTGGAATCAGAACAAACAGCACCAACCAGGCGAAATACGGCCCTGTTAATTTTCTAAAATGCTTCATCTAGTAACTCCCCATCTGCCACATAACATGAATGTCTTCCGGCGTAAATGTCAGTCCCACTTCCAGTCCGACAGCAAAATAATCCGTTGTGTCGATTCTGTAATCGCGGTATTTGGTAGTAACAATCGTCTCATAGTGCACACCCTTGAAAGTCACAGATTTGACGATACCCTTCAATTTAGCTTTATCCGGCTGCACAATATCAATATCCTCAGGACGGATCACCACATCCACAGGCTCATTCTCAGGGAAGCCCTTATCCACACAGATAAACTCAAAATCGTCAAAAGCCACCAGGAAATCCTTGATCATGACACCTTCGATAATATTCGACTCACCGATGAAGCCTGCCACAAAGCGGTTCTCCGGTTCATTGTAAATGTCAATCGGGGTACCGATCTGCTGAATGGTTCCCTCATTCATAACAACTACTGTATCAGACATGGAGAGCGCCTCCTCCTGGTCATGGGTAACAAACACGAAAGTGATACCCACTTCCTTCTGGATCTTCTTCAACTCCGTCTGCATCTCCTTACGCAGTCTGGCATCCAGAGCGCCTAACGGTTCATCCAGAAGCAGTACCTTCGGTTCATTCACCAGGGCTCTGGCAATAGCAACACGCTGCTGCTGACCGCCGGACAATAAAGTAACGTCCTTGGAACCATAATTCGCCAGGCCGACCATGGACAGCATCCGCTCTACCTTGGTCTTGATCACAGCCTTATCCATCTTCTTGATATTCAGACCAAAAGCCACATTGTCAAACACGTTCATATGCGGAAATAATGCATACTTCTGGAAAACGGTATTAATTTCACGTTTATAAGCAGGAATTTTGGAAATATCCATGCCGTCAAAAAGCACTTCACCGCTGCTGGCTTCCTCAAAACCGGCAATAATACGCAGTGTTGTTGTCTTGCCGCAACCGCTCGGCCCCAGCAGTGTCAAAAACTCATTGTGATGAATGTCCAGATTGATGCCCTTCAAAACCTGCTGGTCATCAAAATTCTTCGTCAGATTCTTAAGCTCAATAATCTTCTCCATGGTCCTCTCCCTTACCAATTTAAATTCAGGACTTATTCGTCCGTCCTGATGCAGAATCCGGTTCCGAATTCATGCACGTTCATTACATTAAAATGAAGGTGGATTGGAAACCCATATCACCTTCGCCTCGGATTCACCTGCGTTCTTCAGATAATGTTCTCTATCTCCCTTCAGATAGAAAGTCTGCCCCTTTTTCAGCATATATTGCGCCTTTCCATAATGCAGCTCGACCTTTCCCTGAAGGACATAACCGAACTCCTCCGCCTCATAAGGGCCGTACGTCTCCGATTCGCATCCCGGATGCAGCCTGATTAAAATCGGCTCCATGCAGTTCTTCTGAGCATTCGGCACAATATAGGAAATGTCGTAGGCCTCCTGCTCATTGATAAAATAATCATTGGCCGTAAACACCACACGTTCATCTCTGTCATCGGAAAAAAATTCGCCCAGTGAAGTACCGAGGGCCTCAAGTATATCCTCCAGCGTTGCAATAGACGGAGACGTCAGATTCCTCTCAACCTGAGAAAGAAAACCCTTCGTCAGTTCACTGCGGTTCGCCAGCTCCTCAAGGGTCAGCTGATTCTTTATCCTGAGCAGCTTAATCTTTGCACCTATATCCACGCTGATTCCTCCTTAACTTTAAGTTCGATATTGCTAAACAAATCTATTATAGATTAATTTTTTACGTTGTCAAGTATTTTTAAACAAAAAGTTTAGTAAAATAAAACTGTGAAAAAATGTAAAATTCCTGTAAAACAAAGCATGTCCCATCTGTTGCAGCAATCATTCCTTTCCTCAGCCATGCAACAATAAAACGTTGCAGTTCTGCAATTAAATATTGTAAAATATTAAAAATTGGCAATTTTTTATAAAAATGGCATAAAAATAACTCATTCGCCATTGGCACACTTCTTGCTTTATATTTAGTTAGTAAAGATAAGGGGGAAGGAAAAATGGTAAAAAAGATGAATTGTCATATCGAGATTCCATGAATCACTTGTAATTTCGGTATATCCAAACAGAACTTTTTAATTCTAAAGAGATTTGGTACAAGGAGGAACTATGGAAAAGAATTCAAGTAAAGACAGAGGCACCGTACTTTGGCGTTTCAGCCAAAAATTTCAATTTGCAGCAGACAAAATCATTCCGGATTCATTAGTATTTTGTTTGATTCTTACATTCATTGTTTATGTTGCAGCACTCATTTTTACAGACAGAGGACCCGTTCAACTTTGTCTTGACTGGTATAACCATGCATGGGATATGCTTGCATTCTCTATGCAGATGTCTATGATGGTTGTTGTATGTGCGGCATGTGCAAAATCCAGACCGGTTAATCGTGCAATGGGCGCTCTCGCTAAAGCATTACGCAACCCGATTGTGGCAGTTGTTGTTTTTATGATTTGGGGATATATTGCTTCATTCATTAACTGGGCTTTCTGTACTTTATCCTGTACAGTTTTAGCTATTGAACTTTCAAAGAGAAACAAAGGTCTGAGCTTCCCAATTCTGCTTGTTGGCGGCTATTGTACATCCTGTCTCGGACAGTGCCTTGGGCCTACAGCTTCTGTATACGCATTACTGGCAACAGAAGGAAACTATATGCAGGAAACTCTTGGTGGTATTCTTTCTCAGGATGTAACCGTTTATAATCCGGTCAATCTGACAATCTGGATTATCCTGGCTCTTGTTACAATTCTGCTGATTGTTTTTACAAGACCGCCAAAAGATTCCATTATGACACTTGATTCAGATACTTCATCTGCTCAGGCTGAAGCTGAATGGGAAAAGATTGACCGTTCTACTCCTGCAGGTGTAATGAATTCCAGCAAAATTATTATGTGGTTAATCGGTGTTGCCGGAATTATTGCCATTGTTCATGAATTTGCAACAAAAGGCTTTTTGGGCGCATTAAGCTTGAACTTTATCATTTTCTTCTTCCTGATTGTCAACTGCTTCCTTTATCCGACACCAACTGCTTATGTCGGTGCTCATAAAGATTCTATGCATTTGGCAACAGAAGTTATGATTCAGTTCCCATTCTATGCCGGTATTGCAGGTATCATGACAGACTCCGGTCTTGCTGCAATTATTGTATCTGCATTAGTAGGTATTTCTACAGCAAAGACATTACCTATCTGGTCTTACATTTCAGCTTCCGTTGTCAACCTGTTTATTCCTTCTCAGGGCGGACAGTTCATCGTTCAGGGACCACTTCTTATGGATGCAGCTCAGCAGCTGGGTGCAGATAAGATGACTGTCATCAATGCATTTGTATACGGTGATGAAGCAACAAACCTGCTGCAGCCACTGTATATTCTTCCTGGTCTTGCAATGGTTGGTGTTAAATTAAAGGATGTATGGGGTATTATGGCCTTCGTATGGTTCTTCTGGACCATATTCACCATTCTCGGTTTTGCAATTGTGCCGGGTCTGCTCCTATAATCAGCAGCAAAATGAGATGTAACACACTTTGCGAGTTTCACTCATAGTCCATGTAATTAATAGACAAACTCCCTTTTTCAGAAAGCTAATCGTCAATCAAAGATTTTGACTTTCCAAAGGGAGTTTGTTGTTTCATTCATTTTTTAGAACCGAGGGATAAGATGAATATCAGCATCGAACTTTCACAAAAACAGATTGTGACACAGTACATGATTCAGTATATGAATCTTTTACAAATGAATCATTCTGAACTGGAAAATTTCTTAGAAAAGCAATCTTTGGAAAATCCGGTCATCGAGTTTGAAAAAAATACCTGTTTATACGACAGAACATATAAAAATACGCCTGCTCCTGCTATTTCAGAAAGTGATTCAGAATGGACCTCCAATGACTGGACGGATACCCGTGAAACTGAAGACAGGCTGAGTGACTATGTCCTTTCGCAGCTGACAACGGAAACATACAGCAAACAGGATGCCTCTATTCTCCGATATCTCGCCTTATCTCTTGACCATCGGGGCTACTTTTTAGAAGATCCGACTGTTGCAGCACAGATTTTTTCAGTGGATGTCGAGCATATTCTTCATCTCCTTCATGTCATCCAGTCACTGGCCCCAGATGGCATCGGCGCACGCTCTCTCTCTGAATGCCTGCTCATCCAGCTTAACCATCTGGGAATTCAGGATACTGTCCTTGAAACCATCATCCGTAATCATCTGCCTGCACTTTCACGTAATCATCTGGATAAAATTGCAGCTGAACTGAATGTACCTGTCAGTCGAGTAAAAGAAGCAGCCGACGCAATAAAAAAATTAAATCCTAAACCCGGCAGCTATTTCAGCAACAGAGACTATATTTCCTATGTCATCCCGGATATCTATATAAAGCGCAATAATTTCAGCCTTACAATTATTCTTCCGGATTATCAGAATTTTCATTTTTCTGTCAGCAATTATTATCAACAATTAAAAAATACGACTTCAAATATCCGGACACACAATTACCTGCAGCAGAAGATTCAGCAGGCTGAATGGATTTCTGACAAACTTCGGCAGCGTACCGACACCATTACCCGTGTCGTACAAAAAATCACAGATATTCAACGAGATTTCTTCCTGTTGGGCCCCGGTTACAAACGTCCTATGAGACTGATAGATTTGGCTGAAGCCCTTGATATGCATCCGTCTACCATCAGCCGAACCCTGCGAGGAAAATATCTGCACTGCGAATGGGGTGTCTATGCTTTGAATTATTTTTTGACATCCGCTGCCGCAGTCGATCCGGATACTTCCGATGAAAAAACGCCGGAACAGATAAAAAAACACATTCAGCGCATTATCAATCAGGAAAATAAATCCAAACCCCTGAGTGACCAGAAGATTTGCACCCTGCTGGAAGCTTATGCCATTCATATTTCCCGCCGGACGGTGAACAAATATCGTTCAGAAATGAATATTCCGGACAAAATAGGCCGCAAAGCATGGGCTTAATATAAAAGATTGAGCTGATACTTTCAGAAAATTTCTCTGAAGTATCAGCTCTGTTCTTATCTTTTTTGAAGCTGTTCATATAAAATTTTCCCCGACGAGTTTCTCGGAATAACATCTATTTTACATACCGCAAAATTCTTTTTAAACAGCTTTAATTTCCGGCTGAGAAACTGCCCGATTCGTTTTTCGTCTCCAGTCTCTCCTGAATAAAAAACCGTCATCTGCTCATCTGTCCCGATACATGCAAATTCCAATTTCGGAAAAGCCTGAACTAACAGACTTTCCGTTTCATCCAGACTGATTCGATTGCCGAGCAGCTTTAAAAAGCGCTTCTTTCTTCCCGAAATGTAATAATAGCCATCTTCATCCCGATAAGCCAAATCCCCTGTCGCAAGTCTTCCATGCCGCTCATCACCGGCTGTCAGTGACTGACGATTCACAGCATATCCCATTGTGACATTCTTTCCCCAGTAAATTAATTCACCTGTTTTGTAACTGTCCTGAATAATATTGCCTTTTGCATCTTCAAGCCAGAAATATCCTCCAGGAATGGCTATTCCGATACTTCCCTGCTTTTTATCTGCATCTTTCCAAGGCAGATAAGCCATCCTGGCGGTTGCTTCCGTTTGACCGTACATCACAATCAATGGGCAGTGATTCATTTTCCCATATTCCGTAAAAAACTTCTGTAAAGCTATTGGCAACTTTCCTCCAGCCTGAGTCATGACTTTCAGTGAAGGCAGTACCATGTCCTGAAAACCAATAAATTGAAGCATTTTATACGTGTATGGTACGCCGCCAAAAGTTGTTGCCTTATGCAATTTAAAGAAATCCCAGAATTTCTGCTCCATCACCGAATACCCTGTCAAGAGAAGCGTCGCTCCTCTGTAAAGATGGCTGTTGATAATGGATAATCCATAGGTATAGCTCATAGGCAATGTGGTAATCGGTCTGTCTGACGCTGTTATATTCAGATACGCTGCAATGCTTGCTGTATTGGCCTGAAGATTTTCTCTGCTGATTTTAACAAATTTCGGACTGCCTGTACTTCCCGAAGTTGAAAGAAGCAGCGCCAAATCCTTATGCAGCGGAATTTCTTCATCATCTTCCACACCATCCCGTTCATAGAGAATATAGCCTTTTGATTGCCATTTCTCTCTGTATCTTTCTCCCGAATGCCAACCAAAAGAGGCGGGCAATGCGGTATACTCCGGCCTGTACTTCTCAATAATGGCCGCTAACTGCTCTTTATCTGTCTTTTTATCCAATAAAATAGGGACGAGCTGATTTCGAAGTGCTTGAATATAAATCAATACAGAAGCTGCCGTATTCTCCGTTACAATCAGCGTCAGTGCATGAGCTGTCATATTCTTAAAATATTCTTCTCCAAATATTCTTGCATCCCGATAGGTCATCTGACAATTTCTATCATCAATTAGCATCACATGTTCATCGAACTGCGGCTGCCATTGAAAGAAATCCAGCTCTGTCAACCGCTGCATCAGATCCTGTCCATCCCAAACCAAATCCATTTCCAGTGCTTCGCCAAAAGAAACAACTCTTGAAATACCTTTCATCTGTTGTGAAGCCACTATTTTCTGCAGTTTCTCACGGTCCGCACCTAATACAAGCAATGTCTGCAATTTCTCATTATCAATAATACGGATATCTTCATCCTTATCAATTCTGTATTCCAGAAAAAAACCGCTGTTTCCTCTGAAATCCGACCAGTTTTCCGGCAGCCTATTCAACCATATATGACACAATTTCTGATTGACCCAATCCGCACTTTCACATTCAGGCCGCATAGAAATTTCACACATCAGGCAATATTTATCATATATCTGTTTTTCTGAAATATCATATTGCTTCAACTGGTCTGACACAGCCTGCCACCATCTTGCAGAAGCCTGTCTACACTCATTTTCCGTGCCTTTCCATACAATTAACTGCGGGCTCGAGCAAGCATTCTGATCCATGGCATAAGTATCATTATAAAAAAGCTGTATCTTAAAATCCAGTTCTTCCCGGCTCAGCCCATTTACTGTACAGGCATCTATAAAGGCGGCAGATGTCCTATCCGGGAAAAAAATATCCTCCGGCATAGGTTCACATTTTAGCCCGACAACGGCCTCAATGGCAGCGTCACCACCCCATATCATGCGTATATCAGATTGTTCCGAATAGCGTATCGTCCGTTCTTCATCCTCTTTTGGATAAGTCACAACAGCAATTCGTTCCGATAAATCAGAATACCTTTTTTCCTGCATCACACGGGCAAAAGCGGCGCAAAACGCCATCACCGTATCCATATTTTCCTTTCCATAGGAAACACGTACAAGATTGCTATTGCCCATAAGAAGTCCGATGGCCATGGACCAGGCAAATAACCCCGGAATATTGGAAGCACAGATATGAAAAATCTTGCCTTTTCCGCATCTTTCATCAGAAACATGATGTTTCGCCTTCAACTGCAGCAAATGTCTTCTTCTGCACCAAAAACCAAAAGCCCGAAGTCCCGGAACCGCCTGACTTTGCGGATTTTTCATGATGTCCGCTGATACGGCATCAAGGAAATCCACAACCTTCAGTTCAAATGGTGACCGCTTTTCGGATGTCAGACTATCAGGATTTCCCAGCAACTGTCTCATCTGCATAGACATCACTGCACCCCCTTATCTCAGCTCGTTTCATCCTTCCTGTCAGCTTAAAATATTTGCCCTTTCTGCCGCATGGACAATCATCCTCCCCCAGCAAAATTCCTTTGTCTTCCGTCAACAAATTATGTCCCGGAAAAGACATAGCCAAGGGTGTCATGACCTGAATCACGCCTTCTTCACCCGGCTGACATAAGGAAAAATCCTGCAGATTGCGAATCATCAATTCTGAATAAAGGCTGATATGAAAATGATGTTCCTCACATTCAATATAAATGCCGCCGGTCTGCTCCGCCATGCCATAATAATTACTGACCCGCTGAAGTCCGCATGTTTCATGAAGTCCTTCCCGAAATCGTTCCTCAGATACTGCTTGGTCTTTTAATCTCTTCCATCCCCCACCATGAATCAAAATCCCATTTGACAAATCCAACTTGATTCCGGTGTCTTTCAACTGACCATAAAGTGTTTGCCAGACAAGATATGTAAAACCAAACACAAGTATCGGTTTTCCCTGATATTTTTCCAAAAAAGCCCGCACTTTTTCCACATCTAACTTCAAATCTTCATCCAGTGCAAAGCATTTCCTTGAACCATAAATAGAAAAACCAAGAATTCCCGCGGCTCTGGCTGAATACTGGGAATGATTCTTCATTATCTGCTCAGAATCAATGATCAGCATGGGCATTCTTTTCTCGCCCAGAAAACTTGCCATGATCTTTGTCAAGGCTTTCTGCTGAAATTCTGCCGTCTGCCTGTTCAGTGGGACTCTTGAAGGACTGTTCCCCGTCGTCCCTGAGGAAGCAAGAATTTTATAAATTTCATCCTGCGAAATACTTGATAGCAAATACTTTTTAAACAATCCCACCGGAAGCGGGGCAAAATTCCAAAAATTCTGTATATCTGTTTTTTGGCTTCCTTCTACGTGTCCAAGATGATGCCATATATGACAATAAGCTTCACATTCAGACAGATGATGCTGATGAATAGCAGGCATCAATGACGAATAAAGGGCTTCTTTATCTTTCTGATTTGTGTCAAAGGGCTTCTCTTCCAAAAGCTTCGTGATCGCTTCTTCTAATCTGCTTTCTTTCATAAATTACATCGCCACACCATATTTTCTCATAATCTCCATTCCCTTTTCATAAGTCGAAAAAGCGAGAATATCAATCGTTTCCAATGCAATATCAAACGTTTCTTCCAAAATTGAGCATAATTCCATATGGGCCATGGAATCCCATTTAGCATAACTTCTGTATTTTAATCCCGGCAATTCCTCTGCACTGATTTCAAAGTGTTCCATAAATACCTGATTATATTTCTCCAGATTTGTCATTTTCTTCTTCCTCCAACTCAAAGAATTTTTTATCCATATACTGATGATAAACGCCTTCTGCTACAATCTCCTGATTCTGGTTGACACACTTTCCTGTTAATGTCCCGATATAACATTCCGTATATGACTTAATCTCTGTCATTTCTATTGAAGCCGTCACCGTATCTCCTGAATAAACCGGCTTCTTATAGGTAACTTTTTCATCCATCAGCACCGTTCCTTCCCCCGGAAGCTGTGTGCCCATGACAGTTGACATCAGGCTCGAAACGAGAATCCCATGTATCACAGGCTGCTGAAACAAATGCTGCTGTGCAAAATCGTAATTCAGATGGAGCCGATTGCTGTCTCCGGTTAATCGGCTGAATGCATGTGCATCCGCCCAGTAAAATGTTTTTGAAAATGAAGCTGTATCCCCTGTTTTGCACACTTTCTTCATCATCACCTGGATATCACTGTTTCCATACTGCTTTAAAACCCGAAATAATTCCTGAAAATCAGCTTCTGAACAGACAATGAATGTTCTGACTGAAGCCACCAGTTTCTGCGCTTCAACGCATTTCTTCTCGCATCCGCAGACTACCAGCCAGATATCATATACCCAGTTCTCATCCCCCACCACATAATTGTGTTCCGTGAAAAGCGCTTTTAACTTCTTAACTGCCGTTCCGCGCTGATAGGTACAATTACAGCCTCCGCAATATTTGATGGCTATTTGCATGTTTTTCCTCCTGTTTATGAATCTGTTCCGTTCTATTGATAACTACATCGCATTTGACAACTATATCTCATGATTCAAAATGCGCCGTGCAAAATCAAGCAATTCAGGATTCACTTCCTGCACAAGAACAACATCTTTCACTTCCGGCATTTTTTCTTTAATTTTTGCCGCAATTAGCTCCTCCGTAGTCAAATACGCAGAGGGACAGCCAGAACATTTGCCGTGTAATTTTACCTTCACAACCTGTGACTTGTAAGAAATCAGCTCCACATCGCCTTCATGCGCCATCAGCGCAGGCCGAACATCTTCTTCCAATATTCTTTGTATGTTATCTAATTCAACCTTTTTGCCCATTAGCACTCACTCCCAAAATCCTTTGAAAAAACATTCATTCTGTCTATAAATTAGAGCAATTCCCGTGCCAGCGCATCTCAACTTTTTTCACGTTTTTTTCACATGAAATCTGCCATTTTTTTCTATTTCTTTGCAATCCTGCACGTTTTGTTGCATTTCAGCAAAGAACAGACCCATTTCGCCGCCTTTTTCCCTGTTTTTCTCTTAAATTTTCTGGCATGCTTTTTGCTTCAATATTACTTAGAAAATATGATGTCTATTCATTCAAAGGAGGAATTTATTTATGGCATTAATGACCGGTGAACAATATTTAGAAAGTATGCGTAAACTGAACATGCAGATTTATATATTCGGTGAAAAAATTGAAAACTTTGTGGATAACCCTATCCTCAGACCTTCTTTAAATTCTGTTAAGGCCACCTATGACCTGGCACAGATGCCTGAATACGAAGATTTAATGACAACCACTTCTTCCCTGACCGGCAAAAAAATCAACCGTTTCACTCATCTGCATCAAAGCACGGATGACCTGATTAAAAAAGTCAAAATGCAAAGACTCTGCGGTCAGAAGACGGCAGCCTGTTTCCAACGCTGTGTTGGTATGGATGCTTTCAATGCGACTTTCAGCACAACTTATGAAATAGATGAACAGTATGGTACTCACTACCATGACAACTTCAAGAAATTCGTTGAATACGTGCAGGATAACGACCTGACGGTAGACGGAGCAATGACAGACCCTAAAGGGGACCGTTCCCTGGCTCCTCATGCCCAGTCAGACCCGGACCTCTATCTTCATGTTGTAGAACGTCGTCCGGATGGTATTGTTGTCCGCGGTGCCAAAGCCCATCAAACCGGTTTCAGCAACTCTCATGAAGTCATTGTCATGCCTACTATCGCCATGGGACCGGATGATAAAGATTATGCAGTTGCATTTGCATGTCCGACAGATGCCGAAGGTATTTTCCTTATCGTTGGCCGTCAGTCCTGCGACACAAGAAAACTTGAAGGCTCCGAGATTGATGTGGGCAACTCTGAATTTGGCGGAACAGAAGCCCTGGTTATCTTTGATAATGTTTTCATTCCAAATGACCGTATCTTCTTAAATGGTGAATACGAATACGCAGGTCTTCTTGTAGAACGCTTTGCAGGCTATCACAGACAGTCTTATGGCGGATGTAAAGTCGGTGTCGGTGATGTTCTGATTGGCGCAGCTGCCCTTGCCGCTGATTATAACGGTGCTCAGAAAGCCTCTCATATCAAAGACAAACTGATTGAAATGACACATTTAAACGAAACACTTTATTGCTGCGGTATTGCATGTTCCGCTGAAGGCAAAGCAACAAAAGCAGGCAATTACCTGATCGACCTTCTGCTCGCCAATGTATGTAAACAAAATGTCACCCGCTTTCCTTATGAAATCGCCCGTCTAGCAGAAGATATCGCCGGTGGTCTGATGGTCACAGCGCCATCTGAAAAAGATTTGCGTGACCCTAAACTTGGGGCGTATATTGAAAAATACCTTAAAGGTGTTGACAAAGTTTCCACTGAAAACAGGCTGCGCATTCTCCGTCTGATAGAAAATCTGACCCTAGGTACAGCTGCTGTTGGTTATAGAACTGAATCCATGCACGGTGCCGGTTCCCCTCAGGCACAGCGGATTATGATTCAGCGTCAGGGCAATATCGGCATGAAGAAAAAACTGGCCAAGGCCATTGCAAAAATTGATGACTAATTATTCATTATTGACGGAGTTCTTATCCATTTCTAAACAACACTGTAAAATAAATCATTGATTTAAAGGAACGTCCTAATCGGCAATTGTCGGTTCTGACGTTCCTTTTCTACTCCTACTGCCGCTTTTACAATTGACAAAAATATGATAAAATAAAAGATAGTTTGCCCCAGTTCTAATTTTAGAAATAAAAAAAGGAGGTACGTTATATGAATCAATCTCTTTCCATTTATAACATCCGACAAAAACTTCACGACATTATGGAAAATACTGATTCGAACACTGCACAGGCGCTCAGCGAGGTTGATGCGTCTCTTGGTGATTTTCTTGATTATGGCATAGATTTTAAACGGGTTGTAGATGGACTGGATGACAGCCTTCTGATCACTGATAATACCGGAAAATGTATCTATGTTAATCCGGCATATTCAAAAAACACCAGTATTCAGCCGAAAGAAATATTAGGAAAAGTTGTCATGGATGAATATGGCCCCGGCAAATTATTTTCACATGGTGCAGTGGGCGATGTCATCAAAACAGGAAAAGTCACATTCTGTCTCTGCAAAACATCCAAAAACGACATTCCACTAACCGGTTATATTATCGGAACACCTTTATTTGACAACCAGGGAAACCTTCAGCAGGTGATTGCATTAAGCCGTCCAATTGTGCAGTTAAAAGGATTACGGAATGATTTTGCTGCCTTTGTCAGCGAATTAAATCAGATTCAAAAGCAGCTGAGCCCCACAACAACGGATGCCAAAGAACAGCTTTCTCCGCCAATGATTGGCAAAGAGACAACCATGGCACCTATCTGGTCTTTAATTCATCATATTGCACCAACAGATGCAACGGTTTTAATCACAGGCGAATCCGGAACCGGCAAAGAAGTTCTGGCCGATGAAATTTTCAGAAACAGTAATCGAAAAAACGAACGTTTTGTCAAACTCAACTGTGCTTCGATTCCTGCACAATTATTTGAATCAGAATTATTCGGCTACGAAAAGGGAGCCTTTTCCGGTGCCAATGCCAAGGGTAAGCCCGGTTTATTCGAACTGGCCAATCATGGAACGCTGCTTTTGGACGAAATCGGTGATATGCCGCTGGATTTGCAGGTAAAGCTGCTCCGTGCCATCCAGACCAAAGAAATCACCCGTATCGGCGGTATTAAACCCATTCATCTGGATGTCCGCATCATTGCTGCTACCAACTGCAACCTGAAAGCCAAAGTTGCCGACGGTACATTCCGTCAGGACCTTTTTTACCGCTTAAATGTTGTTCCTATTAAGATTCCGCCGCTGCGTGAAAGGAAAGATGATATTGAAGCCCTCTGTGATTTCTTTATCCGAAAATTCAGTGAAAAATACCACTCATCATTTTCACTGACGGAACTTCAGTTAGATTATCTGCGGTCCTATAACTGGCCCGGCAATATTCGTGAACTTGAGAATATCATGGAATACCTTGTCATCTGCAGTTCAGGCGTCGGTGCTGTCAACAATGAAATGATTACCAACCTCTTGGGGATTTCCAATGAAATTGTTGAAAACCCTATGTCTGCCTCAGCAACAGAAACCGCCGCATCATTGGCAGAAATCTCCAGTCCATCGGCAAATCTTTCCGTTGCAGAACCTCAACCGCCTGTTGCAGAATTACAGACATCCGGCAATTCAGACACTGCACAGAATACCCCAACTGCCAATATAGATTTTACAACTGCTGTCGAACAGTATGAGAAAAAACTGATTGAAGAAGCGCTTCAGCATTCCAAGAATCTGCGTGAAGCCGGGAAATTATTAAACGTCAATGCCTCAACTGTTTCCAGAAAAATCAAACAGTACCACATTAATTATCCTTCAAAGAAGTAAATGAAAATAAAAGAATGCGCCATACTGCCTTTATTATCAGTCAATATGACGCATCTTTGTTTTTATTTTTTAATTTCTAATTTTTAGCAATTTTCAATGACAACGGCCGTACCCATGCCGCCGCCTGCACACAATGTTGCAACACCGTAACGGTCGCCGCGTTTCTTCATTTCATAAATCAGAGAAACAGTAATTCTCGCACCTGTTGCACCAACCGGATGACCTAAGGAAATACCACCGCCGTTCACGTTTAATTTATCATCTGGAATACCAAGTTCCTTCTGGCAGGCAAGTACCTGTGAGGCAAAAGCTTCATTGATTTCCCAGTAACCAATATCATCCACTGTCAAATTGCATTTTGCCAGTGCTTTCTGCGTTGCACTGATTGGTCCGATGCCCATGACATCAGGATCAACACCGGTTGTTGCCGTGCCAATCACACGGGCCAGAATCGGCAATCCCATTTCTCTGGCTTTTTCCTCCTCCACAAGCAGGACGCCTGAACCCGCATCATTCATACCGGAAGCATTACCTGCTGTTACTTTACCATCTTCTTTGAATACAGGTTTTAATTTTGCAAGCCCTTCCAGTGTAACATTGCGCTTTGGATACTCATCCAATGTATAAACGGTGTCGCCCTTTCTTCCGCTGACTGTCACCGGAATAATTTCTTCGTCAAATTTATGTGCATCCATCGCTGCGCATGCACGTTGCTGAGAACGCAGAGAATAAGCGTCCATCTGCTCTCTTGTTACATCATACCTGTCTGCAACATTTTCCGCTGTAATGCCCATTGACGGTCCAATACCAAGATTTGTCAATGAATCCCACATGGCATCTCTCAATTCCATATGGCCGTATTTTTTTCCATAACGCGCATTAAATACCATATGCGGTGCTGTACTCATACTATCTGCGCCGCCTGCCATGATGCAGTCAGCTTCACCGGCTTTAATCTGATAATACCCCATCTGAATGGATGACATGGAGGATGTACAGTTTCGGTGAATCGTAACACCCGGAACAGAATCCGGAATACCGGCCTTGACAAGTGCCACTCTGGCAAGATTATTTTCTTTATAAGTTCTCTGATAGTTGCATCCCCAGATAACATCATCAACCATGACCGGATTAATTCCTGAACGTTTAATCAGATTCTGCATAACCGGAATGGAAAGCTCCGTTGCTGTAAGGGTCTTAAACTGTCCGCCAATGGTGCCGATGGGTGTTCTGCAGGCAGCAACAATAACAACATTTCTCATCCTTATCTGCCTTTCCTACTTTCTTAAACCTAAAATTTCGCGTGCTTCATCAGGTGTCGCAACATCATTGCCGAATTCACGGATAACACGAGCTGCTCTTTCAATCAGCTGTGCATTGCTCTCTGCCAGAACACCCTTTGAATACATAACATTATCTTCCATACCTACACGAATATGACCACCCATGGCAACTGCTGCATACATATTTTCCATTGCAGCATGTCCAACACCAAATGTAGACCATGTAGAACCAGGGCAAAGCTGGTCCATTGTTTCTTTCATGAACACAAGATTTTTAACTGAACCAGGAATACCATTAGCACAGCCCATGCAGAACTGGAAGTGTAATGGCGCTTTTAATATACCTTTCTTCAGATAGTAAGCCGCATTTGCAATCATACCCGGGTCAAAAGCTTCGATTTCCGGTTTAACCTCTAATTCCTGGAATAATTTACCGCACATTTCAAGGAATTTCGGAGAGTTCTCAAAAATAGAAGCATGCATCCAATTCATTGTACCGCAGTCATAAGAGGCCATTTCAGGTCTTAATTTTTTCACATGTGCAACACGCAGCTCATCTGTTGCACCAATGGCACCGGATGTTGTCATATTGACGATAATATCGCAGTCCGGATATCTTTCTCTGAAAAGCTTCATTGTCTCTTCAAACTTAGCTGTGTCCATTGTGCCATTGCCTTCATCATCTCTCATATGAATATGTGCGATTGCTGCTCCTGCTTTCCAGCATGCATACATATCATCTGCAATTTCTGATGGTGTCATCGGAACATTCGGGTTATTCTCTTTTTTTGGCCATGCGCCGGTTAAAGCTGCTGTAATAATTGTTTTCTTTGCCATTTTTACTTCTCCTTACTGTTTGATTTTCTTTTATGTAACATTTTTATCAACTTCATTGGTTAATACTGCAATTTTGATGCCTGTTTCTATCTTCCTTAACTTTTTCGTTTTTAAAATTAAAACCATTTATTCAACTTCAAAATATTCCGAATCATCTTTCAGACGAGGACCTTCTTTTTCATAAATCCCCATGACATCACATTTCGGACAATAACCGAATTGATTTCCGAATTCAGTCATCATATCCAATGCATATTCATACTTGAATCCGCATTTTGGACAATGATAATACATCATTAATGGTCCCCAGGTCATCTGCCCGTTCCTCCTATATCAGACCCTGAACTTTCAATTCTGCAACAAGCATCTTGTCTCTGAATTTTAAAGCATCTTCCAGGTTGTTGCCAATCTGCTCCGGACGATTGGCCAGTTCTTTATTCAGCTCCTCATCCAGCCATAAGTCAAATTCTGTTGCAGGTTTGCCGTTATATTTCGGATTCATGTTCTTCCAGCCGCCTTCAACACCCATCGCCAGTGTCAGCAGCTGTCCTGTAACAGGGAATCTCATACCCGGTCCATACATAATCGCTTTATCCATATCCTCTGGACTGCAGATGCCATCCTGCACAACTTTCAGAGCAATATCTCTTACACCCCAGTTCACATGCTGTGCGATATAACCATAAACTTCTTTAAGGCAGATAACAGAAATCTTTCCCCAACTGTCATACATGGCCTTTGCAACGTCTACTGTTTCCTGAGAGGTCTGTTTGCCGGCAACAATTTCGATAAGAGGAAGAATATAGGAAGGATTATAAGGGTGTCCTACCAGAATTTTCTCCGGATATAAAGCTCCTTCCTGTAATTCTGAAGGCATTAACGCTGTTGTTGTGCTGGAAATAACCGGTGCAGCGCCTGTAATTTCCTGAATCTGTTTGAAAACACTTCTCTTTAATTCAATACGTTCCGGAACTGCTTCCTGGATAAATACCGCACCTTCCACAGCTTCTTTCATATCATTGGTAAATGATGCACGTGCATAGGCCTCATCTGCCTTTTCCTGTGTATAAGCCCCGGCCTCTACCATGGTATCAAAAATGCCTTTAATACGGTCTTTAGCTGTCTGCAAATCAACAACATCATATAACGTACACTCATTTCCCGCTGCCAGCGCATTTACTGCCAAACCTGCTCCAATAATCCCTGTTCCGATAAAAGCAATTTTACTCATGTTACATATACCTCCATATAAAAATATTTTATTGTCCTTGAAGGACTGCCTTTGTTTTATATATTGCAAAAACCATGCCAGTTTTTATATGGAGCGAAGTACACAAATTACAAAATTATATATTTTAAAACAGACGCCTAAAAAATATACCCCGGAGACAACAACTTGCCTCCGGGGTATATAAAATCATCTAAAAATTATAATTCGATTGTCGAAAAAAGAACCATAAAAAAATTTATATGCTATACTCACCCTGTTGTCTTCTCCATTCTGACACGGAAAGGAGGTGAAATACTTTGACATTTTATCTTCTTTTTTCAAAGACATTATCTCTTATGCATTTTCAAATCGCAGTATGTGTTTTACACAATACAGTTACTTTCCATTGATAACTGCACGGGAAATAACCATTTTCTGGACTTCGGAAGTTCCTTCATAAATCGGAATAATACGTGCATCTCTGTACTGTCTCTCTATTGCATACTCTTTCATATAGCCATAGCCGCCATGAATCTGCAGCGCCTTATTGGCTACTTCAACCGCTGTCTCCGATGCATAATACTTCGCCATCGCCGCTTCTTTTGTAATATTCTTGCCTGCCTGGCGCAATGCTGCCGCATTCAGGGTAAGTGCCTTGGCTGCCTCTGTCTTGGTTGCCATATCTGCAAGATACCACTGAAGGCCCTGATTGGCATTCACAGGTTTGCCGAACTGTACGCGCTGTGTCGAGTATTCCACGGACTCTGCAATACAGGATTCTGCCAGACCTACAGCCTGGGAAGCCATACCGATACGTCCGCCGTCAAGCCCTGCCATGGCAATCGCAAAACCCTTTCCTTCCTCACCTAAAAGCTGTGATTTTGGCACATGGCATTCATCAAAATACAATTCCGATACCGGTGCCGCACGAAGTCCCATTTTATCTTCCGTCTTTGGAACAGTAAATCCGGGCGTATCCCGATCAACAATAATCGCGGACATTCCCTTTGTTTTTTTCTCCGGGTCCGTTAAAACAATTAATATCACATAATCCCCTTCATCCTGCCCCATATTGCTGATAAAGCACTTGGAACCATTAATGATATACTCGTCCCCCTGAGAAATGGCCTTTGTCTTTGCTGCGGCCGCATCCGAACCGGCATTTGGTTCTGTCAAAGCGAAAGCACCGACTGCACCTGTACATGCCTTTGTCAGATATTTTTCCTTCTGCTCCGGTGTGCCATGCTTTAAGATAATGTCACTGGATAATGTATGAACCGCCAGCAATTCTGCAACACTGGCATCATATTTGGCAAATTCCATAATTACAAGCGCTTTTGTCACTTCATCTGCGCCGACACCGCCGTATTCTTCAGGTACATTAATACCCATAAATCCCAAATCTGCAATTTTCTGAATTAAACCCGGAACAAAATGGGCTTCCACATCCATCTGATGGGCATATGGCAGAATCTCTTTTTCCGAAAACTTTCTGACCAAAGCCAATAATTCTTCCTGCTCTTCTGTCAAAATAAAACTCATCCTTATTCCTCCTGCGATTTATTGCGCATGTCCTATTTCCACTCAAATACGCCTCTGTCCAGAATCGGCTTGCCATCTTCCAGATTCACGAAACGGAAATAAGCCTTCCCCTCTTCCATCTTCCAGATTTGAAGCTGAACTTTTGTATCCGGGAATAAAACGTTTCTCATCTGAGCAGCCATCCTCGTCATTCTCTCCGGTTCACCCGGGCAAAGCAGTTCAATGGCCATTCGGCAGGAGAAACCGAAGGAGCATAAGCCCTGAATAAATGCTTTCGGGAATCCCATTTCTCTGGCATATTCAGAATCAACATGAACCAGATTCGTATCACCTGTTAATCTGTAAAGAAGATTCTGAACCGGTGTGATGTAATCATCCAATGTTAAATCAGGTGCTCTGTCAGGAATCACAACTTCACTCTTAGGCATCGGTTTTCCGCCAAATCCACCGGCCTCATGGAAAAACGTTGTAGAATAATTGGTACATACAAGATTGCCTGCCTCGTCACGGACATCTACCTTCGTCTTAACAACTGCACCCTTTCCCTCGCCTCTGTCATAAACATCTGTAATGACATCCTGATACTGGAAGGTACCCTTGATCGGGTCAATCGGACGGTGCATAATGATTTCATGATCCATATTCAGGAAAGAAATGGTCGGCTTAATGATCTCATCTGCCAGCATCGAAGCCGGAAGCGGCATCCACTGATACGGTTTCACGTTCACTGTTCCCCAGTAAGGAATGGTTCCATATGTCGGAATGGCTTTCAGATACTTCTCATAAGTATAAGCCACATCTTCTCTGTGAGCACCAACTGCCAGTGCGTATAAAATAATGTCACGCCAGTTATACTCCATGTATCTCGGTTCCATTTTCTTGCCAATAAGCACTTCATCCAACTTAATCTTCTTATCCATAATGACCCTCCCTTGAAACATAATCATCTATACATTACCTGTTATGTATATAGAGAGCAACAATGATGCCAATTCATATAGGCTCTGAAGCCCTTGAATTCAGCGGATTTTCGCCATCTACCTATTTTAAAAAGTGTAGTAAATCATCCATAGTGTAGCAAATTGTCCACATGCAAGTGCAGACTTTGATTCAGTCTTCGCTCTCCGCAAAAAAAGAACCGACATCCATTTAGACTTCGGTTCTGAAAAAATACGCTATTTAATTTCTCGATGAATCGCAATACCCGCTTTCCGCATCTTCCGATACAGAAGGCTTCTGTCAATGCCTAATTCCTCGGCTGTTTTTTTACAGTTCTGGTTGTTTCGCCGCAGCGCATCCCTGATAATCGCTGCTTCATGCAGGTTCATCATTTCCAACAGTTTCATTTGTGACACACTATTTCCCGCTGTCCCCGATACAAGCCTTCCGGGAAGGTCCATTTCTTCAATGACGTAACTGTCACAGGTTGCATAGGCACTGGTGATAACATTGATCAATTCACGCACGTTTCCCGGCCACTTGTAACACATCAGCAGATATTTCACCCTGTCTGACAACAAATGACCGGTCTTATATTTCGCATTCAACGCATTCAGCACATGATTGGCATACAACAGAATATCCGTCGGATGCTCACGCAGGGGCAGCGTCTCAATATTAACCACATTCAGCCGATAATAAAGGTCCTCACGAAACTCTCCTCTTTCAACCATTTCCGCCAAATTCTGTCTTGTCGCCGATATAAAACGCACATCGATGGGAATCGGCTTGCCGCCGCCTACTTTCTCAATCTCATGCTCCTGAAGCACACGCAGCAGTTTCGCCTGCAGCACTAACGGCAGGTCTCCGATCTCATCCAGAAAAATCGTTCCGCCGTCTGCCAGCTGAAACTTACCAATCTTGCCGCCTTTTTTCGCTCCGGTAAATGCACCCTCGTCATATCCAAACAGTTCACTTTCCAACAACTCTGACGGAATGGAGGCACAATTGATACTGATGATGGGTTTCTTTCTTCTGCTGCTCTCCCGATGAATCGCCTGCGCAAAAAGCTCTTTGCCGGTTCCCGTCTCTCCTGTAATCAACACGGGAAAATCCTTTCTTGCCACCCTCATGGCCTTCTCTTTCAGCTTCTGCATAGCCTCTGAATTGCCGAGGATCTTACTGAAGCCACTGTCCTCTTCGCTGCTTTCCTCATAAGCACGTTTGTAATAATTCAGTTCTTCTGTGGCAATGCTGTAAGCCATGGCCGCCGCCCTCTCCTTGAAGGACATCTGGGCCGCCGCACCAAGAAGCTCTCCCTGCTCATTAAAAAAACAAAAACGATTGGCCACCGCATGGGTTTCTACATTGCTGGCATTATCATTTTCACCATAGGGCTGCAGATAAACATTATCATCCCCATCACGGGCTGATGACAGAACATCGTACATACTGGTGGTCGAAATCACTTCGCCGATTGGCTTTCCCAAAACCTGCTCACGGGTTTTCCCCAAAAATTCACAATACGTCTCGTTGATATCCACAATCACACCATTGGGGTCCACAATGATAAAGCCGTCATTGGTAACTTTCCAGAACTCTTTTAAAAAGCAATAGTACTCATGTTCATTCATCATCCTATGCCTCCACTAAAATATCTGTTAAATGTTTTGTCGAAAAATAAACCATAAAAAATTATATATGCTATACCCACCCTGTTGTCTTCTCCATTCTGACACAGAAAGGAGGTGAAACTTGTGGATTATTTTATTTCATTTATAATTTCCGTTATGGCAGGTATTGTCTCATACTTTATCTGCAAATGGTTGAACGGAAATAAATAAGACAACCAACCTACATATTGCATCATCATGATGCAGGAACCCCCAGAGGCTGCCACCTCTGGGGGTTCCTTTTCCATTTGGATTATTTTATTTCTGTGTGATTTGATTATATCATATGTATCTTCAAACTACAATAGATATTCTACACGTTGTATACAGTTTGAAGATTTCTTTTTCCCACAAATAATGCTGCTTTTGTGGATGTAGACCTCGAATTAACAACAACTACTTTATAATCTTCTGCCACTCACCTTTTCCTGCCTATGCTTCGCCCTTTTCCTGTCTGTGTTTCTCTCTCATCAGCGCCATTCTCTCTTTGGCCGACAGTTTCTTGAAAGCAGCCCTTCTTGCCTCTTCTTCCGCAAATGCCGCATCATCAATAACTCGCTGCTCAAAGGCTTTTTCTTCAATAGCCACAGATTTCACGATGGCATCTGACAGAGCATCCAGTTCTGAGGCATTGGAGCGGTTCGCTGATGAGTTGATGGTCATTCTGGCATTCAGAATCTTGCAGTCCTTCAGGTTCTCATCAATATATTTCTCCATTAATGAGCCGGATTTAATGGCCCATGAACCATTTTCAATGATGCCGAAGACACGTTTCGACAGGTTCAGCACCTTCAGATGGTGCAGAAAATCTTCCATCACAGGATAAATATTCAAATTGTATGTCACAGATGCCAGCACGATGTGGCTGTATTTGAAGGCTTCTGCCACCAGATAGGATACATGGGTCTTTGACACATCGTATACTCTCACATTGGTAACGCCTTTTTCACACAGCTGCGCTGCCAGTGCCTGGGCAGCAGATTCTGTATTGCCGTACATGGATGCATAGACGATCATCACGCCGTTTTCTTCCGGAATATAGCGGCTCCATTTATCATGCTTGTCCAGATAATAACCCAGATTGGTACGCCATACCGGTCCATGCAGCGGACAGAACATCTTGATCGGCGCTGTTTTAGCTTTTGCTAACAGCTGCTGTACAAATGGGCCATATTTTCCCACAATATTAGTGAAATATCTTCTGGCATTGTCAATCCAATCTCTGTCGAAGTTCACTTCATCGTCAAACAGACGGCCATCCAGTGAACCAAAGGAACCGAATGCATCTGCTGAAAACAGCACGCCGTTCGTTGTATCAAATGTCACCATGGCTTCCGGCCAATGCACCATCTGCGCCATCAGGAATGTCACTGTATGCTTGCCGAAGCATCTTGTATCGCCCTCTTTGACGGTATCTTCCCGGCCGTCCACATCAAAACCAAACTGACGCATAAACATAAATGCTTTTTCGTTGCTGATAACTTTACATTCCGGATAACGAATCAGGACTTCCTCAAGAGAAGCTGCATGATCCGGTTCCATATGATTGACAACAAGATAATCCAGTTTTCTGCCATCCAGAACAGCAGCAATGTTCTCAAGGAATACACGGCAGCCTGACCAGTCCACAGTATCAAAAAGAACCGTTTTTTCATCTAACAACAGATACGCATTGTAGGAAACGCCCTCCGGAATTGGATGAATATTTTCAAATAATTCGATTCGCTTATCATTCACGCCAACCCAATATAAATCTTCCGTTACTTTTCTTACACCGTTCATACTTCACCCTCCTATCTATCCTCTTGTTACTGCTGAAATCATTTCACTTTTTGATACACCGCATTCCGGACAAATCCAGTCTTCCGGCAGCGCCTCAAAAGAAGTACCCGGTTCAATACCTGCCTCCGGATCGCCTTTTTCAGGGTCATACTCATAACCGCATCCCATGCAGACATAGCGACCGTCCGCTGTTGCTGTTGTCTTTGAGTATAACGGCATCTCCCGTTTCGCCGGCTTAGCATTTGGGTCCGGTTTTGGCAGGTCACTGTTTAATTTCTCTGTTAAAAGCGGCAGAATGGTTCGAATATCGCCGACAATACCATAATCCGCATGTCTGAAAATCGGTGCTTTTTCGTTTCTGTTGATAGCGACAACGGTATGTGCTTTCTCAATACCTTTCAAATGCTGCTGTGCACCTGAAATAGCGCAGGCAATATAAAGTGTTCCGGTAAATTTCTCACCGCTCATGCCCACAAAGCGCTCTCTAGGAAGTACTTTCAGTCTTTCGTAAGCGGGTCTTGAACATCCCATAGCTGCACCTGCTGCCTGGGCCAGATTCTCGATCAGATACATTTCACTCTTCACTGCAATACCCATACCTACGGAAACAACACGCTCAGCCTCATCGATCGGTGTCATTGCATCCGCAGTCAGTGAAAAATCAAATCCATCCATGATCAGCAGTTCCACCAGCTTATCCACATTCGCTGCATCACTTCCCTCATTAATCATTTCCCGAAGTCTGTTTTTAGGATCCCATGCTCTTGTTGGTTCGTTCACAAAATTCATACTCATGTAATGACACCTCCGTTTTATTTGTTGTCAGCGTATCTCAGATCATTCCTATCTACTGACTAAAATCCCCCGTTACTGTAGCTTTTCCAAAACTAGTAATTATTATTGATTTAATATTATTATATCTACATTTTCAAAAGAAGTCTGTAACAGCTGTTACAAACTTCTTTTTTTTACAAAATTTTTTCCAATTTTTCTCTATCCAGAATCCGAATCTGCTTCCGGTCAGCTTCTATCAGCCCTGCTTTCTGCATCTGCATCAATGTTCTTGATAGTGACGGTCTGGCTACGCACAGATAATCCGCCTGTTCCTCACGATTTGTCTTTAGTACCACCGTGTCACTTGCATCTGTCTCCTGCAGAAGCCAGGCTGCTGCTCTCTCCTGCACACTGGCAAACCCTAACACATTCAGCTTCCGCACTGCCATCCATTCCTTTGTGGACATGCTCTCATACAGATTCTGGATCAGCTGCTTATGATGGTCACAGGCTTTGTCGCAAAATCCGTACAGATACTGCCATGGCACTGCCAACACTTCCACCGGCTCGCAGGCCACCGCTTCGTACCAGTAAACACGCCCATTTGTATCCAGATTGCTGCTGTAATGCTCTCCAATCAACGCTCCTGATGCAACATGATATAAGGCATTCACTTTTCCAGAAGGCATATAGCTGATAATCGACACATTTCCCTTTAATAAAGCATAGAAATAATCCGCCTGCTCCCCTTGTCGAAATATCGTCTCATCCTTCTTATAAGTACGGAACTTTGCTCCGGAACAGACCAAAATCCGTGCAATACTTTCTTCTGAAACATTTCTGAACAGACTGTTGGCAGACAGACGCGCATCTGGTCTTTTATTAACTTCTTTTTGAAAATTATTTTGTTTTAAAGAGCACTTTATTCCAGTAGCTGTTGCCACAAAACCACTTCCCTTTCTCTAAAACCGTATTTGTCTTATTGTTTTCCCGTAATCCGATCCAATTATAATTTTAACTCCACACACCAGTAACCAAAAGCCCCGCTGCCCTGATTTTCCCGGCTCACCGGCTTGAATTTGCGAAAACCAAACATGGCAGCCATATATTGCTCCCGATGCTGCCAAATACCGGGAACACCCATCAGATAAACACCTTCATCCTCTGACGCCCCATCATTTTCGCCGCGCCCACCGACATCTTCTTTATCCTTTTTCTGCTCCACCTTTGCCAGTATCAAGTGCCGGTAACAATAATATCCATGCAGCAGAAAACTATTGCTGCCATAAATCCAACACGGCATCGGCATGCGCCCGATATCCTGAAGTTCCATCCTCACACAGGCTGCCACACTGTCATCATCAAAAGGATACATCTGCGGAAGCTGTGACATCAGCAGGTCATAGACATTGCTCCTAGAGTACAGCTCTTGCTCTGCCTGTTCTTCTGCTTGTTCTTCTGCTTGTTCTTTCGACATCTCTGGCTCTTTCGATACAGCTAAAATCTCGTTATTCTCCGGATTCTCATTTTTCTCAAACGCTTCCATCCTTGCGTCATCTACAAATGCCGCCACTTCCTCTTCAGGGATCAACGGATTCTCATCCGCATGCGGACGCACCAGATTCTCTGCCTCAGGCTCTGTCCCTTGCGTTATGACACTTTCCGGCTCCGCATCCGCAAAGGTTCTCTCCGTATCAGTTTCATCGGCTACTGCATCACTGTTTTTCTCTCCAAATCTCACTAAAATCTCTGAAAGCGGCTCTCTATTGACAAATTTCTCTGTTTCCAGCGGTTCATCATCCCATCTGGTACCGTAAACGCCGCCATCTTCTCCCAGCAAAACCATACCAGCGACACGGTCCAGATCATACGTTGTTCCCATCAGATGATCACTGTCCATCGTCAGTTCCATATCCCCCGTCTGTTTCTGAACCAACAGGTCTCCGATTGCAATCCCTATGTAATCACCGGACACTCTGATCAGCATATAAATCTGATACTTTTTCGCTTCACTATGATAAATTCCCGACATATGAATAGAAAGCCGACATTGTCCATTCCGGCTTTCTACTCTCACAAACCCACTGTTGATTGTCTTTCTCCCGTTTTCATATAAATACATATAAGAAATAAAACGCCGATATTCTGCCACAGAAACACCCTCCCAGGACGTCCATTGATTTTTGCGATATCGCTGCCACAGCAGCATTTACTCTTATATATATGACTGAAAATGGAAAATATGCACCATCTGCATATTTTAATCTGGCAATTCCTCAGCCAGATATGGAAACATACTGACAGACCTTTTCAAGATGCCCTGCATATAGGCAATGGCGATGCCGTAGTTAGTGATCGGCACATCCTGATCAACAGCACATTTCATCCGATAGCGGACCTCGCGCTCATTCAGCATACAGCCTCCGCAATGAATAATCAGTGCATATTTCGACAGATCTTCCGGAAATTCTCTGCCGGAACACAGCTCAATATTCAGCTTTTTGCCTGTGTAATTCTTCAGCCATCTCGGTATCTTAACACTGCCGATGTCATCACACTGGCGATGATGGGTGCAGCCCTCTGCGATCAGCACTGTATCTCCGTCTTTCAGATCTTCCACTGCGGCAATCCCACGAACAGCCGTATCCAGAAGTCCCTTATGTCTGGCCATCAGAATAGAAAAAGATGTCAACGGAATACTTTCCGGTACATCCGCAGATACCTTTGCAAAAACCTGGCTATCCGTGATAACAATGGCCGGCGGTTCCTTGAATTTCTCCAAAGTCTCCCTCAATTCATATTCCTTGACACAGACAGCTGCGCCTTCCGCCTCCAGAATATCCCTGATAACCTGCTGCTGAGGCAGAATCAGACGTCCCTTCGGTGCCGCCTTGTCGATTGGAATAACAAGAACAGCCATATCTCCCGGATGCATCAGATCACCCACCAGCATCAGTTTGTTTTCTTCTGTCTTGCCGATGGCTGCAATCTTCTCTTTTAATGCTTCAATCTCTATCTTCTCTGTGGCACTGACATAAATCTCATTTTCTTTGGCTTCCGGGTGTTCCGGCTTCAGATCACATTTATTCCAGACAAGCAGCCATGGAATCTCCTTCTGTCGAAAAATCTCGATCAATTCTCTGTCACAGTCTTTCAGGCCCTCTGTGCAATCTGCCACCAGCACAGCCACATCGGATTTATTCAAAATTTGTCTTGTTTTGCGGACTCTCAATTCGCCAAGTGCACCTTCATCATCAAAACCCGGAGTATCTATGATGACAACCGGCCCGATCGGAAGCAGTTCCATTGCCTTGCTGACAGGGTCTGTTGTGGTTCCCCTTGTATCGGATACAACAGCCAGTTCCTGTCCTGTCACAGCATTGACCAGGCTGGATTTACCCGCATTTCTCCGGCCAAAAAAACCTATATGTACACGCTCACCTGACGGTGTTTCATTCAATCCCATCTCTTGTCCTCCTTAAATTTAGATAAGGTCGGCAAATCCCGGCATCTGTTTTATTTTCTTCAAATAAATTCTTCCCGAAAAAGCAATATGCGGCAATTCAAAGAACTGAGCATCCTTTGGGCAGATTGGTCTGTACAACGGATCTGCCACTATGATTCCTGCATCCTTCAGCTTTTGTTCCATCATCTCTTCACCGCAAACAGCCTCATCCCCCGGTGTCAGCAACCCTTCTGTTTCTTCCAGCGGGCACAATACACGAACGGATCTGCCATACTGAAGTTCAATGGCTGCTGCCAGAGAGCCCATTGTCACCGGTTCACCAATCAATGTAATCTCCGCCCAGTGTCTCGGACTCTCCTTCGCATCATTGACATCTTGAAGATTCTCTGCCGACATTCTGCAGGCTGCATAAACAACATTGTCTTCCTTTTCACCACTGACAGCTGCTTCCATTGCCTCTGACAACTTCTCCGTGAAACGGCCAACCGGTGCTCCAACCACATAAGGTGTACCGAATTTTCTCTGCAATACTTTGGCTGCCCGAAGCCCCACAGATGAAACAACCACATTCACTGCTGCATCTGCAGATTTCGACAGCTGATCCAAAGAATCTCCCATGGCCCACATGCTGTTGATCTGCCAGCCGTATTGCTCCAGACTGCGCTTCATCGTTTCCGCATGATCAAGAGGCCCGAAATCCAGCGGCGTAACTCCCAGCAAATTCACCAGACGGTTTCTGCCTTTTTCCTCCGTGTTTTTATTTGAAACATCCTCTGCATGGCTTTTCGGCAAAACAAAATGTTCTGCAATGGCTTCCAAAGCCATACCTGCCCCGCGCACATAATCATGCATGCCGTTTGTAGGCACTGCAAAGGTCGGAATACCCGTATCCTGCTCTGTTACCTCTGCAATGGCCGGAAAATCCGTACCGTTCATATAGGGGATCGGCGAACTGGCCAGGGCAATAAAGCGTGGTTTCAATTCGGATGCCGCTTCTTCGATATCATGGATAAACTTCTCATCATTTCCCATGATCGCATCGATTTCTGTCAAACCTGAGATAAAGATCAGACTGTCCTCATCATACCATCTGATCTCATCATGGGTATTATACGTCGAATTGCATCCCGATGGATCATGCATCACTGTCATACCGCCCAATTCATAGAGGGCTGAACAGACGCCGGATACATCGGCTGTATAAATCGGTATTATTCGATATGCCTGTCTCATATGCAGCTTTCGCACCCCCATCCTTTGCGGATCACAAGATCCGGTGTCTCTTTTTCTTCACGGGCTGCCTCAACCATCAGATGTGCCAGACGCCGGATTCCGTCAAAGCCATACATGCCCGCACCCTGTACCATGTTGACAAAATGTCTGCTGCCTGTAAACCAGGCCGCTTTCTGCCCCAATGCCAGCATCTCCCGCTCCGTTTTTCTCGGAAGGACACGCATTTTCACCTGCACAGTTGCAAGCAGCATCAACTCAGGCGCATGCTGCTGAAGCCATTTGAAATCATTTTCCTCTTCAGGGCTGATGGCATCCAGATAAATCCGTTCTACATAAAAGCCATGGGAGATCAAAAGTCTTGCCAATCCCATAGGTCTCGGATGAAACGTCCCGTCTATGGCGATCGGCCAGTCTCCAACTTCCAGAAGTGCCTCATGAAGTGCTGCTTCACAGCTCTCTTTTTCACCTTCATAATCCAGAACACCCAGAAGCTCCATTGACTCTGATAATGCTTCCAACTGCCCGATGATCTCATCATAATCAAAACAGGAAGGCATATACATAAATGGCCGCCCCAGTCTCTCTGCCGCCCATTCCGTACCGGCTTTTCCTGAAGGATAACAGTTCAGCATCATCCGGCAGTCTGACAGAGAAAGATAATCTTCCCAGGACTCACAAACCGGTGACTCTTTAATCTGATAATCATTACATCTGAGCAATCTCTTGAGATCTGATGTCTCGTCCAGTGCAAAATCGCTGCCCAGGATAGATATTCTTCGCTGCCCTTCTTCTGTTACTGTTCCTTTCTTCAAAGGATCATACATGGACAAACGCAGCTTTTGATCCGGTGTCAGACCACTCTTTCGCATGATCGGATCCATAAAACATCTGACAAAACAGATTTCAGGAAATCGTTTTCCCAGTTCATCGTAGATTCTCTCAAGATCGCTGCCCAGGAAATGATGCAGACAAACTGTAAACAGAAAAACCGCTTTCGGCTTTTGTTCCAATCTCTCGATCACATCCGACACACCTTCGATGGTAATATCTTCCAAATTGCCGTTCAGCAAATGCTCTTCCTTGAGGATAACAAAGGAAAAACGTTCCGCCTCGTTCATCTCTGCCGCTGTTAAAACAACACCACGCATGCAGTTATCGGCACAGACGTAAATCTGATGAGCATCCGGCACCTGCATGCCGGTGTGAACGATATTCCATGTTCCATGTACCGGCGAATTAAATTCCAGTTCCGATGCAAATGGCACCGGAAATTCCGCATCTTTGATGGCCGTCGCCGCTCCTTTTGGATCGACTGTTCCACCCAGTCTTTTCAACATAAAACGGCCTCCTTCTATCCTATCGCTTCACACACAGCCAGTATCTGCTCCGCCAGTTTCCTGTACTCATCTGCCATTTCACTGTCCGGAAAAGCCTCCAGAAGGATCTGCTGCTTCTCCTCCGCCAGAAGTACCTGTTCACTGCGGGATAAAGTTCCCACTACAGATGTCTTAAAATCATCTGCCAGTTCCGCCACTTTTTCGTCTTCACGTTTAACATTTCTGCGATTCAGGATCAAACCCCCCAGAGATGCATAGCCTCTGTTTTTGAAGTTGTCGATGGCCATGGCAATATTCGCCGCAGCATGGATAGACATATTTTCCCCTGAAGTAACGATAAATACTTTGTCCGCATAGCCTTTTCGCATCGGCATGGTAAAGCCGCCGCAGACAACATCTCCAAGAACATCATAAAGCACGACATCCGGCTGATAAACCTCATAGGCTCCTTTTTCCTTCAGCTTCTCCAGTGCCGTAATAATACCGCGTCCGGCACAGCCCATCCCCGGTGTCGGGCCACCTGCTTCCACACAGACGACGCCGCCGAATCCGATGCGAACCATATCTTCTAATTCAAAATCATTTTTGCGCTGATTCACCAGCTCCAGTACAGTCGGTACGACTTCACCATGTCTCAGCTGCATGGTTGAATCCGCCTTCGGGTCACAGCCGATCTGCATAACTTTCAGCCCTTTTTCCGCTAATGCGGCAGCCACATTCGAAACAGTGGTTGATTTGCCGATACCGCCTTTTCCATATACAGCAATCTTAATCATTCTATCTTCTCCGCTTTCATTTGCTGTTTAAAACTTTTGTATAAACTGCGGTTCTAATTCTCTTTTGAAACAACATTGGAATACGCCGTTTTGACGGATACACCTTTCAGCCGGCCGATTTTGCCGGACAACGTACTGATGATATCCTGCGGCGCATCGATTGCAATGCTGATAATACTGATCCCTTTGTCACGATAAGGGATTCCCATGCGTCCGATAATATATTGAGCTGCACCATGTAAAAGTTCATTCACTTCCTGTGCTGAACTGCCATCTTCTATAATAATCGCAATGACTGCCACTCTCGTTTCCATTTTTTTCTCCATATTAACTCCATTTTGTCGACTATGACCAGATCAAAAATCTGACCCTCCGTCCGAATTTTCAATCACTCGCCGATCAGTGACTGTTAGCAGATTCTCGGAAGCAGCTCGCCGCCCGGCTGAGGAAGCAAAGCCTGTGTACCGATTTCTGTTGTCATCACAACGTGTCCCGGCTGTTCCTCCGTAACTTCACCAATAATGGCCGCATCCTTTGAATATGGACACTGTCTCAGTACTTCGACAATCTTTTCTGCTTCTGACTTAGGCGCCATGATCACCAGACGGCCTTCACATGCCAGATAAAGCGGTTCAAGACCAAGCATGCCGCAGACACCCTTGACTTCCGGTGCCACAGGCACATCTGCTGCATTCAGGCGAATACCGACCTTGCTCTGTCCTGCGATTTCATAAAGAACTGTACCAACGCCGCCTCTTGTGGCATCACGGATCACATGGACATCTTTTGTGGCATTTAATACAGATTCGACTGTAGGCCACAATGGTGCACAGTCACTGGTTACATCCGCATCAATACCGAAATCTTCTCTTGCCAGCAGTATCGTACATCCATGTCGGCCGATATCACCTGTTACAATAATAGCATCTCCCGGTTTTGCATAGTCGCCGGATGTGCTGACACCATCAAGAATTTCTCCAACACCTGTTGTCGTAATAAAGACACCGTCCACCTGACCCTTTCCGGCAACCTTCGTATCACCGGATACAATGCGGACACCGGCCTCTTTGGCTGTTTTCTCCATCGCACCTGCGATCTCTTCCAGTTTCTCCATCGGAAAACCTTCTTCAATAACAAAGGCACAGGAAAGATATAACGGTTTTGCACCCATGCAAGCCAAGTCATTCACCGTACCGCAGATGGATAATTTGCCGATATTGCCGCCAGGGAAAAAGGCCGGCGATACAATAAAACCATCTGTTGACATGGCAATCTTTCCTTTTGGAGCCGGAAGAACAGCAGCGTCATCCGCTGTCAGATCCGGATTTGAAAAATGTGCTTTAAATACTTCATCAATCAGTTCAGATGTCTGCTTGCCGCCGGCACCGTGAGCCATTGTAACTGTTTTATTATTCATCAGAACCGTCTCCTTTTGCATGATTCTCATATGTATGTCATAGTATTTTGTAACTGTTCAGAGCCAAGCAAAATTTCAAAAAACAGGTATAAAATGCTTGCATTTTTAAGACTGTTTTTGAAATTTTATTTGGCGGATACGCCACACCGACGAAATGCGTAGCATTTTGAAGGTTGGCTCTGAACAGTTATAATATTTTTTTTAGCTGTACTGATAGTAAGCAGAACAGGCCCCTTCATTGGATACCATACAAGCACCAATCGGATGCTGCGGCGTACAGCCTTTGCCAAATACCTTGCAGTCCGACGGCTTGCATTTACCCTGAAGAACATCCCCGCATCGACAGGCCGGATTGCTTCGTCCTTTCATCTCAGGCACATGGAACTTCTTTCTCGCATCGTAGGCTTCCCATTCTTTTTTCAGACGCAGGCCTGAATTCGGAATAATGCCCAGTCCGCGCCATTCTGTATCACAGTTCTCCATCATATCTGCCACCAGCTTCTGTGCCTCTCGGCTGCCTTCCCGTGTCACCACTCTCGGATAAGCATTGACGAAAAACGGTTTGCCCTCCTGGAATTTAACCAAAGCCACCGCCAATGCTGTCAGTAATTCTTTGGCTGTAAAACCTGCCACAACACCGCTGACGCCTTCATCCACCAGTGATTCACACAATTCCGTACCCGTAATGGCATTGACATGTCCCGGATAAAGGAAAACATCCGCGCTGCCTTTCAGTGCTGCATAAGCACCCGGCATCGTCTTATTGGCCACCAACAGCGCGAAGTTCGTCAATCCATCCTCCGATGCCTTTCTTACAGCCAGACAGCTGGCCGGTGTCGTTGTCTCAAAACCAACAGCCAGAAAAGCAACCTGCTCTTCCGGATGATCCTTAGCGTACTGCTCTGCATCCACCGGGGAATACACAATTCGTACTTTTGCGCCCTTTTCTCTCGCACCGGCAAGACTCATCTCCGTTCCAGGCACACGGACCAGGTCACCAAATGTACAGATTGTCACGCCGCATTCCAACGCCAGATAAACGGCCTCATCAATGAAGCCAACCTGTGTGACACAAACCGGACATCCCGGCCCTGAAATCAATTCTACCTGTTTCGGCAGGAGCTTTCGGATACCCAGTCTGAAAATCTCATGAGTATGGGTACCGCACACCTCCATAATCCTCACAGGCGGTCCGTCATAGCCTTCTATTATCTCTCTCGCCGTTTTCTTCTTCTCTTCACTCATCAGAATAAATCCTCCAGCACCTGATCTGTTTCACTGTCATCCTCATCCGTAATCTTGGCAATGGCCACACCGGCATGAACCATGACATAATCTCCCGGCTCCAAATCTTCAATCAGCTGAGAAGAAATCTCACGTTTTGCGCCGCCCGCATCGATAATTGCAACGCCATCATTAATTTTAACAACTTTCGCTGATAAACCTACACACATACTCAAAATCTCCTTTCGTTTATCCGCTGCAAATTCTCCCAGTTTTTCAAAAACATATAAAATTACCAGTTCACTGCAGGCCGCTCTCGCTGCCAACGCCTACAGCGGTACATAAGGCATTAAAAAACAATGAATGCCTAAGTACCGGTGGCGTTGAAGCACCTGCCGTGAATCTGTTAATTTTATATATTTTTCCAAGAATATTGAGAATTTGCAGCTATATAAATCTCAACACCATAGATTTTAGTTTCTTAACTCGAAACCCAAAAAACTTTCTCTTTCCTATTCGGCATTGTCCCTGGCTCGGGCTTTGTCATAGCTATACCGCTTAACACTTTTCTGCGTTTATCACAAATCTATGATAACAGCCGTCTATTTTCTTCTGTTTCTAAGACTGCTGTCCTATTTTTATATTGCACTTCGATCAGTCGTTATTCGCTGTTTATGGAATTACTTCGATAAAGCTGCATTTATAATTCTCACTCAATCAGCTTTTCAAAGACCCCATAGCGTAGACTGCCTGACCAAGTGCAATGCCGCCGTCGTTTGGCGGTACCAGGCGATGTCTCAATACTTTAAAGCCCTCTTTCTGCAGTCCTTCATCCACCATTTTCAATAACAGCTGATTTTGGAAAACACCGCCGCTTAATGCTACTGTACCCCGTCCACTTTCTTTTCTGGCTTTTTGGCAAGCCACTATTATTTCTTCTGCCAGTATCCAATGGAAGAAATAGGCCAGTTTTTCTGTATCTGCGCCTGCAAGTCTGGCTTCCGCAATGGTTTTCACCAAAGCACCTGTGTTCAGGACTGCCTTCACCTGTTCCGGCTTATTTATTTCTGTGGATTCCGATTCCTTATTATCTATGCATGCGGCTAACGGAAATTGCTTCCGCATCTCATCCATCGCATGCTGAAGATCAACCGCATTTTGATGTTTTTTCTCATACGCTTCCGCTGTAAATTCCAATGCCATGGATGCCTCGCCTTCAAATGTTGAAGCCTTCCGGATTCCCAAAATGGCACTGACACCGTCGAATAATCTGCCGGCACTGGTGGACATCACCGCATTAATCTTCCTGTCCGCCATGGCCATTTGAACTTTGGCATCCTGTACACTGCACAGATTCAGTTTCTCAATCATTGTCATGGCTGCTGCACGGTCTTTCATCTGTCCGTACAGCATGGAAACGGCAACTCGCCATCCTTCCCTGGAGGATGCATCACCGCCGATCTGAAGGAACGGTGTAATACATCCAAACCGCTGAAATGCCTTATAATCTGCCAGAAGGATTTCGCCGCCCCAGATGGTGCCGTCCATGCCATAACCGGTTCCGTCAAAGGAAACTCCGATAACCGGTTCCTGACAGTCATTCTCGGCCATGCAGGATAAAATATGCGCATAATGGTGCTGCACTTTGATCACCGGCAATCCCGATTCTTCCGCGATCATGGTTGAATTATATCTTGGATGCATATCACTGACCACCACCGGCGGTTCCACTTCAAGCAGCGTCTCCAGACGTCCAATGGTCTCTTTCAATGCATTCACCGTTCGCAGATCTTCCAAATCCCCCACATACGGCGACAGATAGAATCTTCCGTCCACGCCGATGCAGAAGCTGTTCTTCAGTTCTCCGCCCACGGCCAGAACCTGGCCTTTCCAAGGTGCCGACACCATCACCGGCAGAGGTGCATAACCTCTGGAGCGCCGGATCATATAAGGTTCATCCTTGTAATAATCCATTACCGAATCATCAGCACGGATCCTGATCTTGCGATTGTGAGACAACATGCAATCACACAGATGAGATAATTCAGCGATTGCATCATTGTCATCTCTGCAAATCGGCGCTCCTGATGTGTTGCCGCTGGTCATCACCAGATAATCCGGCATCTGAATGCCATCATCATAATCAAAAATCAACAGCTGTACCGGCGCATACGGCAGCATCACACCGATTTTCGGATTGCCCGGCGCCACAGACGGACAGATCTGACTGTCAGCTTTGTCCAACCGCTCCAACAGCAAAATCGGCTTCTGATGGCCGTCCAGGACTTCCTCCTGTACCTCAGTCACCTGACATTCCTTCCGAACTGCCGACATATTTCGCGCCATAATGGCAAATGGTTTCATCGGCCGGCGCTTCAATTCACGAAGTCTCGCAACCGCTGTCTCATTGGTGGCATCACAGCAGAGATGAAAACCACCGATTCCCTTAATCGCCGCAATGCCGCCCGAGGCGATCACTTTTCTCGTATAGGTGATTGCTTCACGGCCTCTTTCGTCACGGCCGATCAGATAAACCTCCGGCCCGCAGTCATTGCAGCACACCGGCTGGGCATCGAATCGTCTCGACTCCGGATTGTTGTATTCCTCCGCACACTCCGGACACATCGGAAATTCCTTCATGCTGGTCCGTTCTCTGTCATAAGGCAGCGCATCCAGGATCGTCATCCTCGGCCCACAGCAGGTACAATTGATAAAAGGATGCAGATAGCGTCTGTTGTTCGGATCATACAGCTCCTCTTTGCATTCATCACAAATGGCAATATCCGGTGAAACAAAGATTTCTCCCTTTGTCTTTTCACTTTCTATAATCTCAAACCCATCGAATTCAGGGTTATTATCAAGATGTTCAACATTTATCTTCAAAATAGCCGCACGCTTCGGCGGTCGTTTCTCCAAATCCTCAAGGAAGCCATCTACCTGTGCTTTCGTCCCCTGTGCAAAAATCTCCACATAAGGCCCTTTGTTGCAGACGCTTCCGTGAATGTCATTTTTAACCGCATGCCGACTCACTGTCGGACGAAACCCAACGCCCTGCACAATGCCGTAAACACGAATCTTTCTTGTCTCTGTCTGATTCATCAGCATGCGCCTCCTAATTTGCCTGAAACAGCAAAATGCCGGATACCAATGAACTGTCCCCCAAACTTCGGAAGCATCGACTTCATACAGTCATCCGCAATGACCACATCCCACTTGCTGTCCGCTGCCAGTTCTGTGAAATCATCTTCTTCCTTCAGATAAACATCATCTTCTTCGCGAAGTTCCGGTTTCATATCAAACCAGCTGCAGACCTTCACTTCTGATGCCCCGCGCATCTTTAATTCCTCACGAAGCGCATTCGCCATCACCTGCTGATGCACAATTAATACCTTTTTGCCTGTATAATCAGCCTCCGGCAGCATATTCTTCACCAAAGGATAACCGACAACATACGGTGTTCCGAACTGTTTTTGAAGATATTTGGCCGTTTCCAGGGCAGATGGTGAAACAACCAGGTTATATTCCGCGGAAGCTGCCTGCTTCACCGCATCCAGGCCATCACCCATGCCATAGCAAACAGCCTTTTTACCATCGGCTGCAAATATCTGCCGTAATTGGTCACCTGCGGATAAATCACTCAGATCCTGCGGTGTTGCACCGATAATGCCGACTTTGCCCTTTTCCACAGACATCTCATCCACCACAAACTTCTTAAAAAGTGCCAGCCAGGCCTTTTCCTGACCTCTATCATATAAATCCATGCCATTCGTATCAATGGTCAGCACCGGAAGTCCTGTCTTCTTCTCCGTCATACGGCCCAGTGCCTTGTAATCCGTGCCGATCACCGCCGGCACCGGCGTACCGATGATTGCTGCAAAAGATACATCCAGTTTCTCAACTGCCGATGTCAGCTTTGCTACCAACCGGTCATCCCTTCCGAGAATGGCATCCATATCTCTCAGCCCGGCACTGAAAATAGCACTTTTCCTTGAGAACCATCTTGGTTCATCAAATCCGCAGACATTGCCGACACAGCCTCCCGCATCACAGATCACAAGAATACCGCCCAGTTCATACAAAACGGAGACAGCTCCCGACTGATCCGGTGCAAAAGGTGTCAGATATTTTCTTAATCCCTTCATGGCTGTTCCTCCCATCTATTCTCTGCTTCTGTCAAAGCCTCAAACAATCTGCGAACCCCTGCATAGCCATAAGGCTGTCTGTCCTGATTCCACATGACATTCGGGCAGTTCTGATGATAATAAGCTGCATCCTTGCCAATGGCCATATTCACACCTGAATTCTCACCATCATAATACAGCATGGTCGGTTCCATGTTGGAATAAACTCTCGTCTCAGGGCTTATAGCCGCCAACTGCTTGATATAAATAAAGTTCTCAGCGGTGATGGTGCTGTAAATCTCAGGCACCTTAAATCCGTATCGTACCAATGCCAGGGAAAGTTCGAAAGCATCGCCGTTCATACATTCCCCGACCGCAAAAGCGGTCTCCGGATACTGCGCCTTAAAGGTATCCACTGCCTCCTGTGCGCTTTCTGCCGCTGCCTGATCATCAAAAGTCACACCCAGCACCTTGCCGAAAGCTCTGTACTGGCTGCCGATCTTGTCAATCTGATACAATCGGGTCAGTTCGATAAAAGGGATCTTCAACCTGTCATGAAAATCTTCCGCCGCAAATCTCGCCTCCGGATGCAGTACCAGATTGAAATTAGCTTCCGACATGGTCTGATATTCCTCATAATCCCTGCATGCAGAAATCTCATGAATGGTCTTCACACCTGCCTGATGCAGCAGATCGTATAGCTCACAATCATCCACAAGGGGTGAAAAAAAGCCCAGCAGATTCACTACATTCCCCTTTTTCTTACGCGGTTCAAGCAGAGAATACAAAGACTGGCGAACATGCACCATCGGCGGCTTTCTGCCTTCACGGGTCAACGCATACATATAACATGGTCTCACAGGAAGACCTGCCGCCTCCTCGGCTTTTCGACAGACTCTCTCCATGTCTGTTCCCAAAAGTGCATCCACACAGGTAATGCAGATCATCACAACTGACGGCTTCTTCTCAAGGCTGTCACAGATCTCTTTCACTGCTTTTGGTATCTTCTTCAAATGACGCCCCGTAACAATATCCGTCTCGTCCATCATCAGATAAAAGAACCGCTGATCATATTCTCTCATAGAACTGATCAATGATGTATTTCTGCCGCAGCATCCCGGTGCCACGATCAGCATAATAGAATCAGGGATTGCCAGCCCTGCACGCTTGACGCCAAAACCTTCCGCACCCGGTGAATTAAAGGCCAGCGTAGCTGGAGAACTGTATATTAAATGTGCGCCGGAAATAAACTGCGGCGGGATATTCTCTCTTCCCATTGCCGCCAGCTCACCGACTGTACAAAAAAATGCATCCTGCATCATAATAAATTTCCTCCTCCGGATTTATTCGCCGTCCTGGGCTTTCTTCGCCTCATCCTCCAGAAGCAGATTGGCCAGATCAAAGAATCTCTGACTGATCTCGGAATCTCTGTCGCCTTCGATGACAGTCTTGCCCTGATCTTCATAGCGGATGATCTCATCACTTCTCGGAATCTCTCCCACAATCGGAATATGACTCTTCTCTGCAAAGGCCTGCACCTTCTCTGTCTCATTCTCCACATTGCGATGGTTCAGTACAATTCCGAAAATACGGGCATAGCTGCGATCTTCAAAATTTCTCACAGCGCTTGAAATATTATTGGCTGCATAAAGAGCCATCTTCTCACCGGATGTAACAATCAGTACCTTCTCCGCATAGCCCTCACGGATCGGTGCGGCAAATCCACCGCAGACAACATCACCCAGCACATCGTACAACACCACATCCGGCTTGTACGTCTCAAATAACTTCAGATCTTCCAACAACTGAAATGTTGCAATAATGCCTCTTCCTGCACAGCCAAGTCCCGGTGTCGGGCCGCCAGTCTCAATACAAAGCACACCGCCGAACCCTTCCTTTGAAATATCCTCAAGTCGCTCCGGCTCTTCGTCTTCTTCTCTCATAAAATTCATCACTGGTCGAAGCGGTTCACCCCCAAGCAGATTGATCGTTGAATCTGCCTTCGGATCACATCCGATCTGAATAACCTTCTTCCCCATGGCTGCAAAAGCTGCTGCCAGATTGGAAGTAATCGTTGACTTGCCAATGCCGCCCTTACCATAAACTGCTACCTTCAGCATATAAACCTCCATATGGCCTTGAACGATGTATCAGATACATTGTTCCAAGGTTCTATATATAATAATAATTTCGTATTTTATTCAACAAAGAAAAAACTCCTTTATCTGACGGTAAGGGAGCTTCTAATTATGTATACGAGAAGATAAACTATCTTCCCGATAATTTCCAGTTTACTATTCCTGCTCGGATATTCCTTGCCGTCAGAGTATGCTTTTATTCAATTGTCTTGAATTCTTTTTCTGTTGTGACATTCGAATAGAGTACCGTTCTCCCGGCAGTCATTTCGTCTGTCTTTTACGCATTATAGCATATAATTATCAATAATGTAACCCTGGTTTTATCTATTATGCTGTATACATCTATTATTCCTCCCATCGGCTTTTTTCATTCTCACAGATACCATTCCATTTACAGCCTCCGCAGATTTCTTTCCTCTTCCCTGTCACCAAAAGTTGATTCTGCACTTTTTCAGTAAAATCATCGAAGGCTAACTGCTCACCATCTGCCAGACCGCAGGCCTCCAGCACAGCGTTGTCATATTTCTCGACTAAAGTCAGATCTGTACACTGCCCTTCCCGATTATTCGGACAGGCAGAACAGATTTCATCTGTCCCTACATACAGCTGTACATCCATCCCTTTCTGCAATTCATCCAATACTTCTTTCATATGCGCCGAAAAACCATCACTGTAACCTTCACCTTTAAAATAAGCAAGGCACATACCATGATGCGGTCTCAATAAAACCGGCCGAGCCAGCTTCTGCTTGTCTTTCACTTCTGCCATTTTCTTTCTCTCTTTCTGCTTTTCCCTGCATGATTTTATAATTACTGCATTACAGCAGCAATCCGACAATTCCCACAACGATTAGAATCGGGAATGCCAGATAGATCAGACCGCCCACAACCAATCCGATCAGAATAACCGGAAGCAGGACAATCGTCAGCAGGAATTTTGAAATTCCCCAGGCAGCTTTAATACCAAACATCAACAGTTTTCCAAAAACCGCAAAAAAACAAATAATAAATAACAACGTTAACATATTCTTCTCCCCTTCTAGCTCTCATAATAACGATTTTGAAATTTTCACTTATTTCAAATAACCGGCACAGATAAATTAGCCGTTGCTGTAATGCTATGCTTCTATTATAATAAAGAGAGCAATAAAAATAAACTTTGAACATATAGAAATAACACTGTTTATTTCTCCGTTTTGGAGTATAAACCATAAAGAGGGATTTTACAATGGGAAGACAATCGACAAGAGCAAACAAAAACATCTACCAGATCTGCCGTGAAGAATGTGAACTGACAAGAGAAAAGGCCAGTGAAATGATGACCGGTGTTTCTGCTTCACGAATTGAAAAAATCGAATACAATCTTCAGGATCCGACACCTTATGACATTGTTCAGATGGCTGACTGTTATAAACGACCGGATCTCTGCAATTATTATTGTTCCCACAAATGTGAAATTGGCTATCGCTATGTACCTGAAATCGAAATGTCCGAACTTTCAAGCATCATTTTGGAAACAATAGCCAGTCTGGATGAGATCAATCCACTCACAGGCCGTCTGATCCAGATTGCCCGCGACGGAAAGATCACAGATGATGAAATTAAAGATTTTGCATTTATCAGCCACAAGCTGGACAAAGTGTCTGTAGCCATTGATGCGCTGAATCTATGGGTTAACAAAACCGCCAGCGAAAACAACATCAATATTGATATGCTGAATATTGAAAAAGAGAAACTGGATAAATAATCGATACAGCAGGCTGTCCTCCATTTAACTGAATATAAATCACAAACAATGTACAAAACTCTGAATAAATGCTATGATATAAAAAGCACTTTTTGCCGTATTTTGTTCTTAACATAAGGAGAGTTGATTATGTCCCACCAAAATCCCCCGGATGCCGCCCGGGTATCCCGGATTTTTTTCTATATTTTAATGTTTGCCATTCTCGGCTGGTTTACTTACATGCAGTTTTTCGGTGCCGATGAACGCCGACTGAATGTTAATTCGGATTCCATGATCTACACCGGTACTTTTACCTGGGAGAAGTCTGATGGAACCTCTGAAGAAATTACTGTCCCAGGGCGATATGATCTGCCTGTGGGTGAGACAATGGTACTTACCACACGTCTTCCGGAAGACTATCACGAGAATACCATGGCCATTCGTTCCTCCCTTCAGGATGTCAAATTCTATATCAATGGCACACTGCGCGCTTCTTACAACACCAGCGAGACACGACTGGCCGGCAAAAACTCTGCCAGCCGTTATATTTTCTGTGAGACTTCGGAGGCCGATGCCGGTAAAGAACTCCGCATCGAGCTGACAACCCATACTTATAATTATTTCGGTGTTGTCAATACGGTTCTCTGCGGTGACAAAACAGATATCTGGCTCACTATTTTGAATCAATACGGACCTGCAACTTATATTGCCCTTTTCATCTTTTTTACCGGTCTGGTAACGATCCTTTTCAGCCTGGCACTCGGCATGATCTATCATTCCAGTTTTGATATGGAATACCTTGGCTGGTGTATGATAATGGGCGGTGTCTGGATGATGGGAGAATCCAAACTGCGGCAGATATTAGTTCCAAATGCCTCCGCTCTGAGTTCGCTCTGCTTTGTCATGATTCTTCTGTGTCCGATTCCGATTCTGCTCTATGCAGACAGCATCCAGAAGCAGCTTCATCGCAGATTGTATACCATCCTCGGGGGTCTGGCGCTTTTGGATTTCGCTGTCTGTTCCATTCTGACATTTTTCGGCATTGCAGACTATATTGAAACGCTTCCAATCGGACAAATCATCCTTTGTTCGATACTTGTCGTTGTATTTATCCATTTGTTTATTTATATGCACAGCAGCCGCCGCAAATCAGACCGACTCCTTCTTCTGGGGCTGTTGGCAGCCATCATATGTATCTCTGTAGAAGCGATTTCTGTTTATTTTGTTACCAGCATATCCGGATTGTTCATCGGCATCGGCATGATCATCCTGCTTTTTGTCAATATCATCCGAACTCTCAGAAACCTTCAGGATATGGAATTGCAACGTCAGAAAATTGAAGTTGAAAAAAGCAAACAGCAAACAGAACGCATATCTCTGCAGATGATGCAGACCCTTGCAACAACAATTGAGGCCAAAGACGAATACACCCGCGGTCATTCTTACCGTGTGGCGGAATATGCCGCATTAATTGCCAAAGAACTCGGCTGGTCACAGGATGAAATCATCAACCTGAAACATGCCGCACATCTGCATGACATCGGCAAAATCGGTATCCCGGATTCTGTTTTAAACAAACCTACCCAACTGACAGAGGATGAAGATAATCTTCTGAAAAAACATACAATTATCGGTGCCGAAATCCTCAAAGATGTCACGCTGATCCCGCATGTTGTCGAAGTGACAAGAAATCACCATGAACACTATGACGGAAGCGGTTATCCTGACGGTCTTGCAGGCACTGAAATTCCGATTTATGCCCGTATTATCGCTGTTGCTGATTGTTACGATGCCATGAATTCCCGTCGCATTTACCGTAATGCTCTGTCTCAGGATGAAATCTATGAAGAGATTCTCAAAAACAAGGGCACACAATTCGACCCTGAAATTGCAGATATATTTCTGACATTGCTCACCGAAAATCAGATTCCGGATCTGGATGATTTTTCAGAAAGCAGCAGTACTTCTAATCTTGCGGATGACCATCGAACCATCAGCAAATTCATCTCGGATGTAGTGATCACAATTAAGGCACAGGAATATGCCAAGAACTACGACCTGCTCACCACACTTCCGATGCGAAATCTCGGTGAGCGCCTGACGGCGGAGCTGATGCAGCAATCCGACGGATACCTCATTTTCCTTGATATGGATAATCTGAAAAAGATCAATGATATCCACGGACACAAAGCCGGAGACCGGGCACTGAAACTATTGGGCAATCTATTGTCACGCTACTCCGATGAGGGCGTCGCCTGTCGATTGGGCGGCGACGAATTTCTGCTGTTTTTGCCGGAAGCAACTCATGATTCTGTCACAACACAAATGCAGGAACTCTTCGATCAGTTCCGTTTGGCCATTTCCAAAGATGTCGAAATCAGAAGTGCTACGCTTTCCGCCGGAATCTGTATGTGCACAGCCGGTGATAACTTTGAAAACTGTTACCAGAAAGCAGATAAAGCTTTATATTATGTCAAACAGAACGGTAAAAATCAGTTCTTCTTCTATCAGCAGATTGACCGTAAAGAACTTCTTACCTCCAGTACTGGCAAAGATCTTCAGCTCGTAGCCAAATCCCTGCGGGAAAGCGGCACCTACATCGGTGCCATGGATCTGAATTACCGTGACTTTGCCCGTCAATATGAGTATATGAGTCAGCTCAGTATTCGCAGCCAATGTCATTGTTATCTTGTGATGGTCACCATGGAAACAGCTGTCGACACGATTCCGAATATAGAAGCCATTGAACAGGCTCTGGAATGTATAGAAAAGGCTATCCGCCAGAAGATTCGCCGTGTGGATAGCTGTACCCGTTACAGTTCCATGCAGTATCTGATCATCCTGTTTGAACCGATTGAGACAGAAATACCGCATATTATGGATCGCATTTTCATGCAATATCGCCAGCAATGCGACAACACCGATTTCCGTCCAACCTATGAATATCTGGCGATTGCCGGAGAAAAACAGTAAAATTACACTATTTTTTCACTATTTTTCATTACTTCATCGGCAACAGTTGTCTGACACTTTCCGAAGAAGAAACACAGCCTATCCGTAAGATTATTCTACAATAAGAAAACTATAGATTAAAAGAACTGCCTCTTGACCATTTTGGCCAAGAGGCAGTTCTTGTGACTATGAAGAAAATCCTATCTATCCTGTTTTCTCTTTTTGTTTGCAAATGCTTTTCCCATTAACACCACACCACTGCTAAATAACAGTGTAAACCAAAGCAATATATTACTGCTGTCTCCTGTTTTCGGTGTTTTTGCATTATCTAGTTTGGCTGCAGTCGATTTAGATGATTTATTCTCCTTATCAGTAGTATCCTTCTTTGCAGTACTTGCAGCTTTAATTTCAAATTCAGTACTGCATTCACCATCTGTATATACAACAGTCAATGTATGTTTACCAACAGATAATGTTTCGAGATACTCTTTCTTTAAATTTACTATTGTGGAACCTGAAACTGCTGTATACTTATCAGCATCAATCTTTGTTCCATCAACCTTTACTCCTGTAAATTTAGAGAATTCACCATTTGCACGGAAAGCAAGATTCTTATCACTGCTCTTTGTCCACTTACCATTTGCTCCTTCCAGGAACTTGTAATCCGGTGTTATAGCCGGTGGTGTAACTGTACGAACGTATCCGCATACATTACAGGTTGTGTCTGCTGCATCGTCGTATACATGACCTGCTTTGTCTTTTACACTTCCTGCCTTATCTGTACAAGAAGCATCTGTGCATTCATGCCAGTGATCTGCATCATCACTACTCCATGCTCCATATGTGTGTGTATGTACCGGAGCCGGTGGTGTAACTGTTCGAACATACCCGCATACATTACAGGTTGTGTCTGCATCATCATCATATACATGACCTGCTTTGTCTTTTACGCTTCCTGCCTTATCTGTACAAGCAGCATCTGTGCATTCATGCCAGTGATCTGCATCATCATTGCTCCATGCTCCATATATATGTGTATGTACTGATGCATCGCTCTTACAAGTTGCTTCAATCGTCGTATCTTCGTCGGATGTTATGATAGTTACATTAAGCGTATTTTCATTTGGAAGTATAGCCACAACCGATCCTGATGTCACAACCCATTTATCAAAGTTTTTGATTTCTTTAGAATAGAGTGTTACTGCTTCATTTCGCTTGAATTTTCCCGGATTAGAGCTGCTATAGATGCTTCCGTTTACGACTGTTAATGTATGATCGACAGCAACGGATCCAATATCTTTATATGTAGCTACAACCCATGCATCAACACCTTTTGTTATAAGGGTAGTTTTCGGTTTTGTTATATCTGCTACCGCTACCGTATCTTCTACTACAACCCATTTATCAAACTCTTTACCTTCTGGAGCTGGATTTGCAGTGATTTCTACTGTTTTATTAATTGCATATTTTCCAGTACCCTGACCATTAATTACGTTTAGATCGTATTTCAAAGCCCCCGGTGTTTCTTTATCTTTGTATGTAGCTCTAACAGTTACGTTTCCTCCTAATACCGTCATTTTTGTAACTTCGCTCTTTTCATCCTCGAACTTTACATTACTTGATGCATTGGGAACCCACTTGTCAAATTCTTTGCCTTTTTCAGGTGGGTTTGCAGTAATGGTAATCGTAGCATTTTTTGGTAACTGTATTCCATCTGGTGTTCCATTTTCAATCCATGTTATCCATGTCTTTGGTCCCCATATTGGAACAGTATAGATTATGGCTATACTTCTATTGTAAGATTTGGTGTCTTTATATCTTACTTCATAGTCTCCCGGAGATAGTCCAGTAACCTCTTCATCCGGGCAATCTTTCCATGTAGTTGTGCCAACTTTTCGGTATTCCATTTCCGTTGTTGTTGCTAATATACGGCCATCGTTGGCTCCTTCCTTTGTTGGCATGGCACCGGCTAATTGTCTTGGGCCATCTCGATCAGCTTTATCAATCGTCCATACAATATCCTTGTCTTCAGTAGTGCCATCAGACCAAATATAGCCTTTATTTAAACTAGCCCTGGCAGTGTAGGTACCTGCTTCTGTCGCTTTATGTCCGGTAAGCGTGCCGATAGATGAACCGCCGCCATACACATCATTTAAATATACCCCAGTTTGTTCTTCTCCGTTATAAGTCAACTTTTTAGAATACACCTTAGCTATCCGAAGAGTAGCTGGAGAAATGTAAACTTCTCCTTTTGGCATAACAAATGTTGTTGTCGTACTCTTCACATTCTGAAACTCCACATCTGTACTATTATCATCAACTGCCCATTTCTCAAAAGCGTATCCTTTCTCAAGATCCTTGAGCTTCACGGTAAGGACAGTCCCTGCTTTTGCTTTAGAAACAGGTTCCCCTGCTTCATTCGTTATTTCAGCATTTTTGGCTTTGACGGTATATTCGCTGTCTTCTTCCCTTGGGAAGTTCACATAGATTTTTGTATAACTATTATCATCATCCCAGGCAACTTTCCAGATAGTGCCATAATTAATTGTGACATCATCCTTTGTCAAATCAGGTGAAATGATAGTAGCATGACCTTTTCCAGCAATGGTAATACATACACTATAATCTTTTGTTGGATCATATGCTGCATCACTACCAATGCTTTTATCAATTTGATTTAACCCATTGTAATAATTAAGCCAAACATCATAGGCCGCACCCAGATTATGACCAACATACATACTGGAAATTTTACCACTCCATTGGTCTCTTGGCTTAAAGGTTACACCAACTGTATCTTTCAGACTTGGATAAGACACATAAACCTGTAGAGCGCACCCCCAACGGAACTTGCAATTCCAGTCCTGTATATACTTGGAATTTATTTTTACTTTACTATAAGAAGAGTCAAGGCTATACGCGTTCTTATCGTACTCAAAGTCATACATAACTGTATAGGCCTTATCAGAATTATATACGGAAGCAATCGGACCCGTTACTTTATCATACCCTTCATATACAATAACTTCTTTCAAAGTCATTTTATCTGATGGAGAATACGTAATTGATTTAAAATCATTGATATTTGTGATTTCAGTTACTGGCTTCAAATTCAGCTCTATCTCTTTAATTTTTTCAGGCGAAGCCGCTGGAGAGACTGCCGCTGGTGCTAACATCCTAACTGCAGGTTTTACTGTTTCCTGCATTGCAACACTTTCATCTGGCTTCGCTTCTTCTACCTGTTCATCCTGCATTGCAACACTTTCATCTGGCTTCGCTTCTTCTACCTGTTCATCCTGCATTGCAACACTTTCATCTGGCTTCGCTTCTTCTACCTGTTCATCCTGCA
>OLOQ01000101.1_pt1 | contig 94181 bp, 96 predicted proteins | sample 1673101 | NCBI WGS metagenome assembly OLOQ01 (sample SAMEA3136754, study PRJEB25190) | human gut metagenome | biome: human gut; feature: human-associated habitat; material: faeces | place: Austria | collected 2013 | reverse complement strand
CTGGCCGGTGATGGTGGCGATGTCCTTGCAGATGGCTTCGATTTCCTTGGCGTTGTTCTTGCTTTCGCCGCAGCCGACGTTCACGATGACCTTGTCCAGCTTGGGGATCTGCATAACGCTCTTGTAGCCGAACTTCTTGTTCAGAGCGGGAGCGATCTCAGCGACATATCTTTCTTTCATTCTGCTAGCCATGAAATTACTCTCCTCTCATCAGATTTCGGCGCCGCACTTGCGGCAGATGCGGACCTTCTTGTCGCCGTCCATCTTGTAGCCGACGCGAACGCCTTTGTTGCACTTCTCGCAGAACAGAGCCACCTTGCAGGAGCGGATGGGGGTCTCGCGCTTGACGATGCCGCCGGCCTCGCCCTGACGGCGGGGCTTGGTGTGGCAGGTGGCGACGTTGACCTTCTCCACGATGACCTTGTTCTCCTTGGGCATGGCCGTCAGGACCTTGCCCTTAACGCCCTTGTCCTTGCCGGACAGAACGATAACGGTATCATTCTTCTTAATGTTCATTTCTTCGGTTCCCCCTTAGATGACTTCGGGTGCCAGAGAGAGGATCTTCATGTAATCTCTTTCTCTGAGCTCGCGCGCCACCGGTCCAAAGATACGGGTACCCTTGGGGTTCTTGTCTTCCTTGATGATAACGGCAGCGTTCTCATCAAAGCGGACATAGCTGCCGTCCTCACGGCGAACGCCCCGCTTGGTACGGACGATAACCGCCTTGACGACCTCGCCCTTCTTCACAGTGCCGCCGGGAGCAGCCTTACGAACGGAAGCCACGATCACATCGCCGATGTTGCCGTATTTCCGCTTGGAGCCGCCCAAAACACGGATGCAGTGGATTTCCTTAGCGCCGGTGTTGTCGGCAACCTTCAGATAGCTTTCTTCCTGAATCATAAGTTTCCGACCTCCTTACTTCGCCTTTTCGATGATACGGACCAGTCTCCAGCGCTTGTCCTTGGACAGGGGACGGGTCTCCATGACCTCCACGGTGTCGCCGATGCCGCACTCGTTGTTCTCGTCGTGAGCCTTCAGCTTGTAAGTCCGCTTCATGGTCTTCTTGTACAGAGGATGCTGCACGCTGTCCTCGATTGCAACCACAATGGTCTTGTCCATCTTATCGGAGACGACCTGACCGATTCTGGTTTTACGGAATGCTCTATTCTCAGTCATTTACGTTTCCTCCTCAGACGTTGGTCTCTTTCTCACGAATAATGGTCTTGATGCGGGCAATGTCCTTTTTGACAGCGGCGATCTGCATGGGGTTGTCCAGCTGGTTGGTCGCATGCTGCATTCTCAGCATAAACAGATCCTTCTTCAGCTCGTCAAGCTTCTTGCTCAGCTCTTCCGCGGACAGATTCTTGATTTCCTTTGCCTTCATCATTATTCACCACCAATCTCAGTTTCGACTTCCTTGGTGATGATCCGGGTCTTGATGGGCAGCTTGTGCTGTGCCAGACGCAGAGCCTCGCGGGCAACGTCCTCTGTTACGCCGCCGATCTCAAACATCACCTTCTGATTCTTAACGACTGCGACCCAGCCTTCGGGAGCGCCTTTACCGGAACCCATACGGGTGCCCAGGCCCTTCTTGGAATAAGGCTTGTCGGGGAAGATCTTGATCCAGACCTTACCGCCACGCTTGGTATAACGGGTCATGGCGATACGGGCTGCTTCGATCTGGTTGCCGGTGATCCAGCCGGGCTCCAGAGCCTGGATGCCAAATTCACCGTAGCTAACCTTGTTACCGCGGGAGGCAGCGCCGGTCATACGGCCACGCTGAACCTTGCGGTACTTTGCTCTTTTCGGCATCAGCATTAGCGGTTTCCTCCTTCACGGTTGTAATTTCTTCTCTCGCCGCCCTGCCGACGGTCACCGCCCTGACGGCGGTCGCCCTGCCGACGGTCACGACGCTCGCGGCGCTCACGGGGAGCGGGTTCGGGAGTCGCGGCACGCAGAGTGGTGTTCAGAACTTCGCCCTTGTAGATCCACACCTTCACGCCGATGCGGCCGTAGGTGGTGGCAGCTTCCGCAAAGCCGTACTCGATGTCGGCGCGGATGGTCTGCAGGGGGATGGTGCCCTCGTGGTAGCTCTCGGAGCGGGCGATCTCAGCGCCGCCCAGACGGCCGCCGCAGGTGACCTTGATGCCCTTAGCACCCAGACGGGTGGCCTGCTGCATGGCCTTCTTCATGGCGCGGCGGAAGGAGATACGCTTCTCCAGCTGCTGGGCGATGTTCTCGGCCACCAGCTGAGCGTTCAGGTCGGGGGAGCGAACCTCAACGATGTTCAGGTTCACGCTCTTGCCGAGCTTGGCTTCCATTTCCTTGCGCAGGTTCTCGATTTCGGCGCCAGCCTTACCGATGACGACACCGGGGCGGGAGCACCACAGGTTGATCTTGACCTTGCCGTTGGAACGCTCGATCTCGATCTTAGCCACGCCGGCGGCGTACAGCTTGTTCTTCAGATACTTACGGATGTTGTAATCTTCGACGACCAGGTCACCGACCTTGTCCTCGCGGGCGTACCAGCGGGAATCCCAGTCCTTGATTACGCCAACCCGCAGTCCATGGGGATTAACTTTCTGTCCCATAGCTACCTCCTGATTAAGCCTTCTCGCTCACACCGATGGTGATGTGAGTGGTTCTCTTATTGATCCGTACAAAACCACGGCGGGATGCAATGCGGCCGCGCTTCAGGATGGGGCCGGGATTGGCAACGGCGGTGGAGACGTACAGATTGTCAGCGTTCATGCCGTGGTTGTGCTCAGCGTTGGCAACAGCGCTCTTCAGCAGCTTGGCCATAGGCTCGCAGGCTGCCTTGGAGGTCTGGCTCAGGTAAGCAGTGGCGGTCTTGACGTCCTGACCACGGATCATATCACAAACCAGCTTGACCTTACGAGGAGACATACGGACAAATTTAACATATGCAAATGCTTCCATTTTCGTACCTCCTTACTTGGCGTTCGCGGTCTTGTTGCCGGAGTGGCCGCGGAAAGTCCGGGTGGGAACGAACTCACCCAGCTTGTGGCCGACCATATCTTCCGTGATATAGACGGGAACATGCTTCCGGCCGTCGTGAACGGCGATGGTGTGACCGACGAAGGAGGGGAAGATGGTGGAAGATCTGGACCAGGTCTTCAGAACCTTCTTGTCACCGGCCTTGTTCAGCTCCTCCACGCGCTTGTACAGCTCAGGAGCTACGAAAGGGCCCTTCTTGATACTTCTGCTCATTTCATTTCCTCCTTACTTGCTGTTTCTGCGCTTGACGATGAACTTGTTGGTGGGGTTCTTCGTCTTACGAGTCTTATAACCCATAGCAGGCTTGCCCCAGGGGGTAACAGGGCCGGGACGGCCGACAGGGGCGCGGCCCTCACCACCACCGTGAGGATGGTCGTTGGGGTTCATGACGGAGCCGCGGACGGTGGGACGGATACCCATGTGACGGGTACGGCCGGCCTTACCGACGTGGACGTTCTCGTGATCCAGGTTGCCCACCTGACCGATGCAGGCGGTGCAGTTGGTGTGAACGTAGCGGACTTCGCCGGAGGGCAGACGGATCTGCGCCAGCTCGCCTTCCTTAGCCATCAGCTGCGCGGCGGTACCGGCGGAACGAACCAGCTGAGCGCCGTGGCCGGGCTGCAGCTCCACGTTGTGGATCACGGTACCGACAGGGATGTTGGCGATGGGCAGGCAGTTGCCGGGCTTGATATCGGCGCTGGCGGAGGAAAGAACCTGATCGCCCACATTCAGGCCGTAGGGAGCCAGGATGTAGCTCAGGGTGCCGTCCTCGTACTTGATCAGCGCGATGAAAGCGGAGCGGTTGGGATCGTACTCGATGCGCTGCACGGTAGCGCTCATGTCGGTCTTCAGACGCTTGAAGTCGATGACGCGGTACTTGCGCTTGTTGCCGCCGCCGCGATGGCGGACGGTGATGTGACCGTAGCTGTTGCGACCTGCGTTCTTCTTGAGGGTCTCAACCAGGCTACGCTCAGGTTTTGCCTTCTTATCAACACCGTCGAAAGCGGAAACAGTCATGTTTCTGCGGGCGGGGGTGTAAGGCTTGAAAGTCTTAATAGCCATTTGCGTTTCTCTCCTTTATTGAGATTTGGTTTAGACCATACCCTCGAAGAACTCGATGGTCTTGGAGTCGGCGGTCAGGGTGACGACAGCCTTCTTGTAGGCGGCCTGCTTGCCGGCGGGATAAGCGCCGGTGCGCTTGACCTTGCCCTGCATACGGACGGTGTTGACCTTCGCGACCTTCACGCCGAAAATCTCTTCGATCGCGGCCTTGATCTCGGTCTTGTTGGCGTTCACATCCACCATAAAAACGTACTTCTTGTCAGCGACAGACTCCATGGACTGCTCGGTGATGACAGGTCTTCTGATGATATCGTAAGCGTTCATTATGCGAATACCTCCTCAATCGTGGCCAGAGCAGCCTTGTCAACGACCAGCTTGGTGGCGTTCAGCACGTCGTAAACGTTCAGCACGCCGGCGAAGGTGACTTCGCAGCCGGGGATGTTGCGGCCGGACTTTACCACGTTCTGGTCGGCGGCGGCAGTGACGACCAGAGTCTTGCCTTCGCAGCCGACGGCCTTCAGGAACTTGGCAAACTCGGAGGTCTTGGGAGCGTCCATCTTGATGGCGTCGATGACCACGATATTTGCCTCGGAAGCCTTGGCGCTCAGGACGCTCTTCAGCGCCAGACGCTTGGCCTTCTTATTCAGGGTGTAGCTGTAGGAGCGGGGCTTGGGGGCAAACACGATGCCGCCGTGGGTCCACTGGGGAGCACGGGTGCTGCCCTGACGGGCCCGGCCGGTGCCCTTCTGACGCCAGGGCTTACGGCCGCCGCCGGAAACCTCAGCGCGGGTCAGAGCGCTCTGGGTGCCCTGACGCTTGTTGGCCAGATGGTTCTTGACAACGTCATGAACCACAGACTCATTGGGGGTGATGCCGAAAACTGCTTCGGAGAGTTCGATCTCGCCAACCAGCTTGCCGGACATATCATAAACATTGGTCTTAAGCATGATTTAAGATCTCCTTTCCTTAGCCTCTTGCGGAAGCCTTCTGGGGATTTCTGCCGGAAGCCTTCTGCGGGTTCTTGCTGATGCCGAGCTCGACATTCTTGACCTTGTTGTTCTTGACGGTGTTGCGGATGTAGACCAGACCGCCCTTGGGGCCGGGGATGGCGCCGCGGATGACGATCATGTTCAGCTCTGCGTCCACCTTCACAACATCCAGATTCTCAATGGTGACCTGCTCATTGCCCATCTGGCCGGCGCCGATCTTGCCGGGGAAGATACGGGACTGATGAGAAGATGCGCCCATGGAACCGGCATGACGGTGGACAGGGCCGCCGCCGTGGGTCATGGGGGTGCGGCCTGCGCCGTGGCGCTTCACAACGCCCTGGTAGCCGTGGCCTTTGCTGATGCCGGTAACGTCGATCTTGTCGCCGGCAGCGAAGGTGTCCGCCTTGACTTCGTCGCCGACGTTCATGTCGGCAGCGCCGTCCAGCTTGAACTCCTTCAGGTACTTCTTGGGGGCAACGCCGGCCTTCTTCAGGTGGCCTGCCTCCGGCTTGCTGAGCTTCTTCTCGGCGACGTCGCCAAAGCCCAGCTGGACGGCTACGTAGCCGTCGGTCTCAACGGTCTTCTTCTGGGTAACGACGCAGGGGCCTGCTTCCACGACGGTCACAGGGATCACCTTGCCGCTCTCATCGAAGATCTGGGTCATACCCACTTTTTTGCCGATGATTGCTTTCTGCATGGTTTGGTTTCTCCTTTTTTATAGGTTATTGGTCGGCAGCCCATTGGGAGGCCAGCCGACATGACCCGTCCGCCCGATGCCAGACAGTGCGGGCTGCCATAACTTTGCTTGCGCGCCGTTACAGCTTTATCTCAATCTCAACACCAGCGGGAAGATCCAGACTCATCAGAGCCTCGACGGTCTTCTGGTTGGGGTTGAGGATATCGATCAGACGCTTGTGGGTTCTGCGCTCGAACTGCTCACGGGAGTCCTTGTACTTGTGGACAGCCCGAAGGATGGTGACGACTTCCTTCTTGGTGGGCAGCGGGATGGGGCCGGAAACCTGGGCGCCGTTGCGCTTCGCGGTCTCCACGATCTTTGCAGCGCTGGAGTCGATCAGCTGGTGATCGTAAGCCTTCAGCCGGATGCGGATCATCTGGTTTGCCATGTTTGTTTTCCTCCTTGAATTACGTACTCAGTTTGCGTAGTGTCTGGGTACGGTCGAACTACTATTGTCCGCGCCGCCGTGCGTATCATTCCGAGCCATGAAAAATGGCCGACCGAGGCCGACCCTTCTCCCGTTCCCGGCGATATACGCCAGCGCTTCCAGAAGCAGTTCAGCCGCCCGATGACCGGACATACTCCGCGGAAGTTACCGTTTTTCAACGCAATCTCCCGCATCATCGCAGTGCACGCGCAGAATCTCCCTACACGCGCTCGATTATGATACCATCTGTTTCCCCATTTGTCAAGCACTTTTTCAGAATTTTTCACGAAGTTTTGTATTTATTTTCGGTGAAAACAGAGAATTCTTCTGTCTTCCGTCAGGGATCTTATAAGGACACGATTCCAGTTGCAATTTGCGGCGATCCATATTAAAATAAAGCGACGGGGGGATGAAAATGATAACATACGACCGTCTATGGCAGACCATGAAGCAGCGGGGTGTTTCCCAGTATGATCTTTATACCCATTATAATGTAAACCGCTCCCAGCTCAACCGGCTCCGGCACAATGAGAACGTGGAGGTCAACACCATTGACAAGCTCTGCAACATCCTGCAATGCCGGGTTGAGGACATTATGGAGCATTTCCCAGACGATAACCGGTTCTGACGCCGCTCTTACCACACGAAAAGCGCTTCTGCCGCCAGCAGAAGCGCTTTTTGTTATTTCAGCTCCCAGGCTTTGACCTGACTTGCCTTTTCGTACAGCTTCAGGTAGCTTTCGTACCGGGTCTTTTCGATCTTCCCCTCCCCGCAGGCTTCCCGGACGGCGCAGCCCGGCTCCTTGCGGTGAGTGCAGTCGTCAAAACGGCACTTTCCCAGATACGCCCCGAAATCCGCGAAGGCGTATTGCAGATTCTCCTTGAGGATCACATCCATTTCGTCGGTGTCGAAGGAGGAAAATCCGGGGGTATCCATGACGAAGGTGTCGTCGCCCAGACTGTACAGCTCTACATGCCGGGTGGTATGCCGCCCCCGGCCAAGCTTTTCGGAAACCTCTCCTGTGGAGAGGTTCAGCTCCGGCGCCAGACGGTTGAGGATGCTGCTTTTGCCCACGCCGGAATTTCCGGTGAATGCCACCAGCTTGCCGCGGATCAATGTCCGAAGCTCCTCCACACCGCCGCCGGTCTCGGCGCTGGTGCAGATGACGGGGAAACCTGCGTTCCGGTAGATACGCACCAAGTCCACCGCCGGGTCAAGATCGCACTTGTTGACGCACAGATAAACCGGCACCTCCTGATCCCCCGCAATGGCCGCCACCCGGTCAATGAGGAACGGCTCCGTCACCGGATTGACGTTGGCCGCGAATACCACCAGCGCGTCAATGTTGGCGACGGCGGGGCGGACGAAGCAGTTGCGCCGGGGCAGCACCTTTTCCACCATGCCCTTCCCCCGCTCCACGGTGATGTCCACCATGTCGCCGGTGAGGGGCGTGCAGTTTTCCTTTCGCAGAATGCCACGGGCGCGGCAGGTAATCACCGCGTCTCCCGCCTGCACGTCATAAAATCCGCTGATGGAACGGACGATCCGCCCGGTACGCTGTTTTTCCATACTCAATTAAACGGCACTTCCTTGGACTGGTAGTATTCTCCGTCGATGTAAATGTCATAGGTCTGGGTTCCGGTGCCTGTCAGGTCGCAGACAAAGCTGGAGGTTCCCGGTACGATCTCCCGGGACTCGATGACCTCCTTGCCGTTCAGGAAAATGCTCAGAATGTACGGCTCATCCCGTTCCGGCAGGGAGAACTGCACCCCGATGGTCACCGGCTCGTTGGGATCTTTGGGGGTCGTTGCCTGGGTGGGGCCGGTGGTTTCCTCCGGTCCTTTGGAGATTTGCAGAACGATCTCCGTGTTGACGTCGATCTCCGCGTTTTTCGCCGCGGACTGGTGAATGACCTCGCCCTTGGGCTTCAGGCTCTCCACTTCCTCGGTCTTGACGTTGCTGAAGCCCGCCTGACCCAGCAGCTCCTTGGCCTTGTCCACATCCAGCCCCATCACGTTGAGCATCTTCGCCGTGATGACGTCCGGGCCGGTGCTGACATAGATGTACACCGTCTGTCCCGCCGTCATTTCCGTACCGGCGGTCGGCTCCGTGCGGATGACCTGCCCCACTTCGTATACGTAGCTCATTTCGTTGCGGGTGATGGGTTCAAAGCCTTGCCCCAGCAGGATGGACTTGGCCTCCTCCGCGCTGGTGCCTACGAAATCGTCCATGGTTTTGGCTTCCGGCCGCTGCCCCAGGCTGACGGTGATCCAAAGCTCCGAACCTTTGACCACCTTGCTGCCTCCGGAGGGTTCCGTGCGGAGAATCTCTCCCTTTGGCCGGGTATCGTCGTACTCCTGCTGCAGCTTGATGGCAAAGTCCGGGTACTGGGACGCAAGGCTTTCGTCGTAAATCCCACCCTCGAGATACGGGACGTCCACCAGTGCCTTCTCCTTGCTGAGCAAGGCGCCGTTGAACAGGGCGATCAGGAAAATGAAGATCGCGATGACCGCCACGGCGCTGCAAACCACGATGGCCGTGGTAGCAACCCGGCTGCGCTCCTCCTTGCGTTCCTCTTTGCGCTGCTGCTGCGTCTGACGGCGCTGCTGGGCGCGGCGGATGGCCTCGTTGTCCCGCCCTGCCTCCGTTCCCCCACCGTTCTGGTGCAGGCGGATGCTGTCCGAAGATGTCCGGACGGGAGCTGCCCCGGTCTTAGCCTGCACCTTCTTCTCCGCCGTGGTCATGGCACGGGAGAGATTGGGAAGCACGCGGGTAGCGTCGTCCACGATTGTGTGGTAATCAAACGTCATGTCCGGGTTCTGCCGGAATTCTTCCATATCATGGAGCATTTCCGTGGCGGAGACGTAACGGTCGTTGACCTCCAGCGCCATGCCTTTCATGATGATCTGCTCCAAGCCCCGGGGAATGTTGGGGTTCAGTGTGGATGGCAGCGGCGCGCCGCCGTTGATATGCTGAATGGCAACCGCCACGGGGGATTCCCCGTCATAGGGCGGGCGGCCGGTCATCATCTCGTACATGACCACGGCCAGAGAGTAAATGTCGGAACGGTTGTCGGTATGGCCGCCCTTGGCCTGCTCCGGGGAGATGTAATGGACGCTTCCCAGTGCTTCCTTCGTCAGGGTGTTGCTCTTGCTCATGACCCGGGCAATGCCGAAGTCCATCACCTTGACGGAGCCATTTTTCAGCACCATGACGTTATGGGGCTTGATGTCCCGGTGGATGATCCCCCGGCTGTGGGCGTGCTCCAATCCTTTGGCGATCTGCATGGCAAAATGCAGCGTCTCCTTCCAGTTGAGCACCCCCTTTTTCTCCATGTACTGCTTGAGGGAAATGCCGTCGATCAGCTCCATGACGATATAATTGGCGCTGTCGGAGGCGGAAACGTCGTAGACCTGCACGATGTTGGGATGGCTCAGCATGGCCACGGCTTCGCCCTCGGCGCGGAACCGGCGGCGGAATTCCTCATCCCGTGCGAATTCATCCTTGAGTATTTTGACGGCTACCAACCGGTTCAGCCGGTGGTCACGCGCCTTATAGACGACGGCCATGCCGCCGGTACCGATGATCTCCAGAATTTCGTACCGGTCGTCCAAGAGCCGTCCAATATATTGATCCATATTCAGAAATTGCTCCTTTCGCGGTACTTAAATGGCGATCAGCACGCTGGTGACATTGTCCGGCGCGCCCCGGTTTTTGGCAATGTTCAGCAGACGCTTGCAGCAATTCTGCTTGTACACGCCGTGGACGACCTCGAAAAGAATTTCCTGATCGTCCAGAAGATTACTCAGTCCGTCGCTGCACAGCAACAGGTAGTCTCCCTTACCCACGTCCAGATGGAAGATGTCGCACAGCACGGTTGTCTCCGTGCCGATGGCACGGGTGATGAAGTTCTTGCCGGGATAGCTTTTCGCCACCTCCGGGGTCAGATCTCCCCTGTCCACCATCATCTGCACCAGGGAGTGATCCTTGGTCACCTGACGGATGCCGCTTTTGCCCACGTGATAGGCGCGGCTGTCCCCCACGTTAACTACGGTCGCCTTCCGGCCACGCACCATCACCGCCACCAGCGTGGTGCCCATGCCGTCGAATTCCTCGAACTGCCGGGACTGGTCATACACGGTGAAGTTCGCCAGCTTCACGGCGCTGCGGAGCATCTGGTCTACCTTGTCCTGCTCCATGACGGGCTTCCAGCAGCGGCGGACTTCCTCCACGAACACGTCCACCGCCAGAGAACTGGCAATGTTTCCGGATTTGGCGCCGCCCATGCCGTCGCAGACGATGCACAGCAGGTTGCCCCGGTCAAGCTGTTCAATTCTGTAGGAATCCTGATTCTGTTTCCGGACACAACCGGGATCGGTCAATCCCCAGCTCTGCATAGGCTCGCGCCCCCTTTTCTCTATCGCTTCTCTTTGCTTTGATTGTACTTTCGTCTCAGCTGCCCGCAGGAGGCGTCGATGTCGCCGCCCAGCGTTCTGCGGACGGTGGCAGTGACGCCGCCGTCTTCCAGAATTTTCTGAAACGCCGCCACTGCCGCCCGGGTGCTGGGCTTCAGGGGGCTTTCCTCCACATGGTTTAAGGGGATCAGATTGAAGTGGGCAGGCAGCCCCTTCAAGCGCCGGAGCAGCTCTTTCGCGTCCTCCGGGCGGTCGTTGACCCCGTCGATCATGGCGTATTCAAAGGAAATTCGCCGGGAGGTCGCCTGATAATACCGGCGGCAGGCCGCCAGCAGTTCCTCGCTGGGATAAGCCTTGTTCACCGGCATGATCCGGTCCCGCACCTCGTCGTTGGGCGCGTGGAGGGAAACCGACAGCGTCAGCTGCAGTTTCCGCTTCGCCAGCTCGTCGATCTTCGGCACCAGCCCGCAGGTACTGAGACTGATATGCCGCATGGAAATGTTCATGCCCTCCGGGCTGTTCACCAGCTCCAGAAAGCGCATCACATTGTTAAAATTGTCCAGCGGCTCGCCGATGCCCATCAGCACGATGTGGGAAATGGGCAGGCCGGAGTCCACCTGCGTGAACAGCACCTCGTCCAGCATTTCATAGGGTTCCAGCCGCCGCACCAGTCCGCCAATGGTGGAGGCGCAGAAAGCGCACCCCATGCGGCAGCCCACCTCCGTGGAAATGCACACGGTGTTCCCGTAGTGATAGCGCATCAGCACCGTCTCCACGCAGTTGCCGTCGGACAGTTCCCAGAGATATTTGATCGTGCCATCCCGTGCGGATTCCTGCCTGCGCACCACCTTGGGAGCGCAGATGGGATATTCCCGCGCCAACGTGTCCCGGAGAGACTTGGGCAGGTTCGTCATTTCGTCATAGGCGCGGACGCCCTTGTGCAGCCAGGTGTAAACCTGCTTGGCACGGAACGCAGGCTGCCCCAATTCTTTCAGAACCGCCGTCAACTCCGGCAGGGTCATGGATTTCAGATTCATGCTTTTCTCCGCAGACGGCAGATAAAGAAGCCGTCGGTATCATACTCGCCGGGGATCAGGGTGAATATCCCGGTTTCGTTTTTGGGAAATACATCCGGCAGCGGCAGCGGCTCCGTCGTGAACTCGCCGTGCGCTGCAAGGAATGCGGAAACCACATCCTCGTTTTCCCGTTTCAGCACGGTGCAGGTGGAATACAGCAGCGTGCCGCCGGGTCTGACATAGGACGCCTGAGTCTCCAGAATTTTCAACTGCAAGGCCGGAAGGTCTTCCAGCTCTTTCAGATTTTTGTATCGGATATCCGGTTTTTTCCGGATGATGCCAAGGCCGGAACAGGGCACGTCAGCAATCACGGTGTCCATGGCGCCGACCCATTCCGGCACAACTTGGGAAGCATCCTGCTGACGCGCCGTAATGTTCGTCAGTCCCAGACGCGCCGCACCGTTTTCGATCAGCGCAGTCTTGTGGGGGTATATGTCGCAGGAGACGATGCTTCCCTTACCGCCCATGGCAATGGCCGCGGCGAAGCTCTTGCCTCCCGGCGCGGCGCAGCAGTCCATCACGTTCCCGCCGGATTCCGGCAGTCCCGCGCACAGGACACTGAGCTTTGCCGCCGGGTCCTGCACATAGAACAGCCCTTCCCGGAACGCCGGCAGTTGCTCTAAGCTTCCCGTGCCGGACAGCACCAGACAGTCTGGCATCCACTCGTGAGGTTTGACGCAGACGTGTTCCGCCGTCAGCCGCTCGACCAGTTCCTCCGCGGAAATTCGGAGGGTGTTCACCTGCACCACCGTCTGGGGCGCGGCGTTGTCGGCAATGAGCATGGGTTCCAGCTTGCCCTTGGGCAGGTTGGCCTTTAGCAGGGAAATCAGCTCGTCCGGGTGGCTGTAGCGGTCGGCATAGGACACCGGCTCCTGTAAAGTCCCCTTCGTCGCCGCCTTGCGCAGAACGGCATTCACCAGCGCCCCGGCCTTCGGATTTTTGCAATATTTTTTTGCCAGCGTCACCGATTCATTCACGGCGGCGCTTTCTGGGACCTTGTCCAGCTCATAAATCTGGTACAGCCCCAGATGGAGGATGTCCCGCACCACGGGATGGAGGTCTTTCAGCCGCCCCGTCAGGAGCTGCTTCAGGTAAAAATCCAGCTTGTTCCGGTTTTGCAGGACGCCGTAGCACAGCCGCGTAGCCAGCGCCGCGTCCCTTGGGGACAGGCGGTCCCGGGCAATATATTCTTTCAGCGCCCCGTTCGGCCATGCGCCGCTTTTACGGCAGGCGATCAGCGCGTTCAGCGCCGTTTCTCTCGCGCCCATCAGCGCTCCAAGGGATGACCCCGGAAATAATCGGGCGCCGCCATGCGCTTGCCGCCCTCGGCTTGCAGGGAAATGACCTCCACCGCCCCCTCGCCGCAGGCGATGCGCAGTCCGGTCTTCGTCAGGCTTAAGATTTCGCCGGGCTTGCCGCTGCCCTCCACAACCCGTGTGGCGTGGACTTTGAAGGTTTTGCCCTGCAATTCCATGGTCGCAACCGGCCAGGGATGCAGCCCCCGGACGTGGTTATGCACCTGCTGCGCCGTCTTCGTCCAGTCGATGGGGCACATGGACTTATCCAGCATGGGGGCGTAGCTGACCCCCGACGCATCCTGAGGCGTGGCAGGCACCTTCCCGCTTTCAAACCGGGTCAGGGTCCTGCTCAGCAGTTCCGCGCCCAGCACCGCCAGATGATCCAGCAGCTCCCCCGCCGTTTCGTTTTCGCCGATGGGTGTCTTGGAAATGTCAATGATATCCCCGGCGTCCATTTCCCGGGTCAGGTACATAGCGGTAACGCCGGTCTCCGTCAGGCCGTCCAGAACCGCCCACTGATAGGGGGCGGAACCGCGGTACTTTGGCAGCAGGCTGGCATGGATGTTGATGCAGCCGTATTTCGGCACGTCCAGCACCTTCTGGGGCAGGATGCGCCCGTAGGCCACCACGGCGCAGATATCCGGCTGCAAGGCGCGGAGCTGCTCCACCGTCTCTTCCTCCCGGAAATTTTCCGGCTGAAATACGGGGATTCCGGCAGCCACCGCCACCTCCTTCACCGGGGACGCCACCAGCTTCATGCCCCGTCCCTTGGGGCGGTCAGGCTGTGTGTAGACGCCCACCACGTCGAAGCCGTCGGCCAGAATTTTTTTCAGGCAGGTCGCCGCGATGTCCGGCGTACCCATAAACACAACACGCAAGGATGATCCCTCCGTTACTTTTCTTGCTCCAGTTCTTCCTCCGTCAGGAACCGCTCCATGACCTCGGTGTAGACGATGCCGTCCAGATGATCCAGCTCATGGCAGAAACACCGGGCGATCAGTTCCTCGCCCTCAGCCTCGAACCACTCACCGTTCCGGTCCTGCGCGCGAACCTTGGCATAGTTGGGGCGCTTCACCAGACCGTACTTGCCCGGAACGCTGAGGCACCCCTCCGCGCCGCACTGCTCACCGCTGGTCTCCACCAGCTCCGGATTCACCAGCTCCAGAATTTCCTCGCCGGTATCCACGATCACCACCCGGCGCAGAATGCCCACCTGGGGGGCGGCCAGTCCCACGCCGTTAGCTTCGGCCAGGGTATCGGTCATGTCGTTCAGCAGTTTGTGCAGCCGCCGGTCGAATTTCTCCACCGGACGGCATACCTTGTGCAGCGCCGGGTCTTTGTATGTCAGAATTTTGCGCAGTCCCATGATTTTACCTCGTTTCTCTTATTTCCCGACGGTCAGTCGAATCCGTTCACATCGATGTAGGCGCTGACGCCCCGGTTTGCCTTGTCCTTTCCGAATTCCCGGAGAAGATAGGAAAGCAGCTGGCGCATTGTCCGGGTCAGGCGGCAGCGCAGGGTCAGCTGGTAGCGGAAATGGTAGTTGACCTTCGGCACGGCGCAGGGCGCAGGCCCCAGCACCGCGCAGCGTTCCTCCCGGTAGGCTTCCTGACGCAGACACGCGATCAGGCTGTCCCGGAATTTTGCCGCGCCCCGAAGCACCGCCGTTTCCTCCCGTCCCGTCACCACCACGGCGGCGAGATCGCCGAAGGGCGGCGCGTTCTGTACCCGGCGCAGCTGAATCTCCAGATCGTAAAATCCGTCGTAATCCTGCTCCGCCGCGTACCGGATGACCTGATGGTCGGGCACCATCGTCTGAATGATAGCCTTTCCGGGGCTGTCCCCCCGGCCGGCTCTGCCCACCACCTGAGTGAGCATATTGAAGGTGGTCTCCCCCGCCAGATACCCGCCGGTGTACAGGCTCAGATCGGCGTCCAGCACGCCCACCAGCGTGACGTTGGGGAGGTTCAACCCCTTGGCCACCATCTGGGTGCCAAGAAGCACGGGAACGTTCTCCTTTTGGAAGTGTTCCAGAATTTTTTCATGTGTATTCACGGCGCTTACCGTGTCGGCGTCCATCCGGTCGGTCTCCATGTCGGGGAAGAGGAACTCCAGCTCCTCCTGCACCTTCTGGGTACCGGTGCCAATGGTTTTCAGCGGGCCGCCGCACTCCGGGCAGCGCTCCGGCACCGGCTGGGAAAAGCCGCAGTAGTGGCACATCAGCCGGTTGTTGGCGCTGTGATAGGTCAGGCGGACGCTGCACCGGGGACATTCCGGCGCTTTCCGGCAGTCCACACACACCAGCGCCCGGCTGTTTCCCCGGCGGTTGAGCAGCAGAATCGTCTGCTTTCCCGCGTCCCGGTTGTCGGACAGCGCTTCCCGCAGAGGGATGCTCAGGGAAAGATCGTTTCCCAGCTTCAGCTCCTCCCGCATGTCCACGATGTCCACGGCGGGCAGCTTCCGTCCGCCATAGCGTTCCGCCATAGTGTACAGGCTGTAAGCGCCGGTCTTCGCCTGGTACATGCTTTCCACGGAGGGCGTCGCGGAGCCGAGCAGCACCAGTGCGCCTTCCTTCGCGCCCCGCCAGATGGCGACCTCTTTGGCACTGTAGCGGGGGGAATTTTCGGATTTATAGGAATGCTCCTGTTCCTCGTCCAGAATGATCAGGCCGGGGGTACATGGGGCAAACACCGCCGAGCGGGTCCCTACGACCACTTTCGCGTCGCCGCTTCGGACGCGCTTCCACTGGTCGTACCGTTCCCCCGCCCCAAGGCTGCTGTGCAGCACCGCCACCTGAGCGCCGAAATAGGCCGTCATCAGCCCCAGCAGCTGGGGCGTCAGGGCGATTTCCGGCACCAGAAGCAGGGCGCTTCTGCCCGTTTCCAGACAGGTTTGGATGAGTTTGATATAGACGGACGTCTTTCCCGAGCCGGTCACACCCCGAAGGAGCGCGACGCCCGGATTTTCCTGCGCCATTTGCTCCGCGAGTCCGTCATAGCAGCGCTGCTGGTCGGGGCTGAGCACCAGCGGCCCGTCCAGCTTTGCCGGACGGATTTCCCGGCATCGAAGGACCGGCTGCTCGGTCAGCGTCAGATACCCCAGTTTTTCCAGCCGGTTCACCGTCGCGGTAGAAGCGCCGGTAAAATAGCACAGCTCCTTCACGGACACGCTGCCCACGCCGCACATCAGCTCCAGCACATTTTTCTGCATGGCAGCGGATTTGGGGCGGTGGGAGGCGTACTCCATGGCTTCCTCGGCGGAAACCGCCAGAGCGGCGATTTTCTCCGTCTTGTCATTGGCGCGGCGCAGATATTCCGTTTCGGCGGATATCCACTTTTTCCGCGCAAGATACGCGATCACGCCGGAAAGGGTTTCCTCGTCGGGAATCAGAGCGCGCAGAGCAGATTCCTCCGCCTGACCGCCCAGATTTTCCAGCAGCGCAAGCACCTCCGCCGCGCCGTCTTTCCGGATGGTCTTTTCCTTCCAGGAGCGGTCGTCGGTGAGGGAAATCCGTTCCCGTGCCTGAAACCACAGTCCCGCCGGGAGCATGACCCGGAGGCACTCATAAAAGGTGCAGAAATACCGCTCCCGCAAAAATGCCGCCAGCCGCAGTTGATGTTCCGACAGAATCGGCGCTTCGTCCAGACACCGCTCCACGGCTTTCAGCTTTTCCTCGCTGCCCGTCTCCACGGTGAGAACCACGCCCTCGGTGCGCTTGTTGGCGCGGCCGAAGGGCAGCTGCACCCGCTGGCCGGGCTGCAGGGTCATCCCCTCGGGGATTTTGTAGGAATAGGGCTTGTCAATGGCATAGGTCGCGGCGGAAACCGCGATTTTCGCAATCATCCCTCACCCCATCCTTTCCGGCTGCTTTTCCAGAGGGTGTTCACATCCCCCGGAAAAGCATCATTTCATATACTCTTCCTTCACGGTGGCGGAAAGCTCGCCGTCCGCCACTTCCTCAATGGCCATGGTCACGGGCTTTTCCGGCAGATCTTCCTGAAACGCCTCGGCCTCAGCGGCGATCTGACGGGCGCGGTGCGCCACCAGATTCACCAGCAGATAACGGCTGTCCACTTTCTTCAGCAAATCAGCAACAGGGGGGTATAGCATAATTTCGTTCCTCCAATAAAATAACAGTATAGTCAGGGAATCTCTGAATAAATCGTCCACGACTGTGAGCGGATCTTTTTTGCCCACTCTTCGGTATCAAAAACGGGAAATATTGCGCAGCCGTTGCCGGCGCAAGCTGGCTTACGGATGCGGCATACCCCTTGCGGGTGCATATAGTATTCCGCCGTTTTCGATACCTCGACTGGGCGAAAAATCTCTCGCTCACAGCTCTTGCCGATTTAATCAGAGCTTCCCTAGTCAGCCAGATTGGCAATGATTGTCAGAATTTCTTCGGCGCAGCGCTTCGCGTCGTCGTTAACGACGGTGTAATCGTACCAGCTTCGCTGCTCCATTTCCCATGACGCCCGTTCCAGACGCATTCTGATCTGTTCCTCCGAGGTATCGCCCCGGCTGCGCAGACGGCGCTCCAGCTCCTCCCGGGACGGCGGCATGATGAAGATCAGCACCGCGTCAGGGGCGGACTGCTTCACCTGCTTCGCGCCCATGGGTTCGATGTCCAGAAGCAGCAGTCCCTGCTCCATTTTTTCCTCCGCCTGAGCGCGGGGGGTGCCGTAGTAGTTGCCCGCGTGGGCGTCGTATTCCAGAAACGCATTTTCCCGGATCATTTCCTCGAAGCGCGCCTTGGTCACGAAGTAGTAGTGTACCCCATCCGTCTCCCCGGGCCGGGGCGGGCGGGTGGTGGCGGAGACGGAAAATTTCAGGTCGTCCCGGCCGTCCATCACCTGCTTCAGGACGGTGCTTTTCCCCACGCCGGAAGCACCGGAGATCACAAACATTTTTCCCTTGCTCACGGCTCAATCCTCCTTTATTTCTTCTTCCGGTCTGTCCATCCACCGGGCATACAGCGTCTCGGTGGGGATGCCGGAGAGGATCACGTGGTCGGTATCCATGAGAAGCACGGCCTTTGTCTTGCGCCCGTAGGATGCGTCAATGAGCATTCCCCGGTCTCTCGCCTCCTGAATCACCCGCTTGATGGGTGCGGAGTCCGGCGCTACAATGGCAAGCACCCGCCCCGCGGCGACCATGCTGCCGAAACCGATGTTCACAAGCTTCATAGCCGCTCCTTACTCGATATTCTGGGTCTGCTCCCGGATTTTCTCCAGCTCGGCCTTGATCTCCACCACGACCCGTGCCAGACGCACATCGGTGCACTTGGAGCCGATGGTGTTGGCCTCCCGGTTCATTTCCTGCAGCAGAAAGTCCAGCTTCCGTCCGACGGCGCCGCCGGTGGTGAGCATGTTGTTCATCTGCTCCAAGTGGCTTCTTAAGCGGACGGTCTCCTCGTCCACCGCCACCTTGTCGGCGAAAATAGCGGCTTCCGTCAGGATGCGGCTTTCGTCAATGGCGGTGCTCGCCAGAACCTCTTTGATCTTATTTTCCAGACGGGTGCGGTAGTCCAGCACAGTCTGGGCGCCGCCCGCTTCCACCTGACTGACCAGCGACAGGATTGTCTGTCCCCGGCTGCGCAGATCGTTTTCCAGCGCCTTGCCCTCCGTGGTACGCATGGCGTCGAAGCCTGCCAGCGCCTTATTCACAACGGACAGCATATCGTCCAGCAGCTGCTGCTCGTCCACCTCCGGCTTCTCCACGGTGAACACATCCGGCATCCGGGACAGAAGCGACACGCTGATGTCCTCTTTCACGTCGAAATTTTCCGCCATCTGCTTCATAGCGGCCAGATACCCCGCCACCATGGATTCATTCAGGGTGACCTTTACGTCGGCGGCACCCTCGGAGCGGACGGACAGGAACACGTCCACCTTGCCCCGGGAGATGGCGTTCTTCACGGCCTGCTTCACCGCGTCCTCTCCAAAGGACAGGCTGCGGGGCAGCTTCACGGTGCAGTCCAGATAGCGGTTGTTAACGGAGCGCAGCTCCACCGTAAATTCTCTTCCGTTCACGGTCTCCACGGCGCGGCCGTAGCCGGTCATACTTTTAACCAAACTCATTATCCCCTTTTTTCATGGCTTTTCTCATATTTTCCTTGCGAAAGCTGTGATTGTATAGTCAATATTGGCTTTCCTTGCCACTTTGCGGTCGTATACCAGCACCAATGCGATGCCAAGCACAAACCCAAGCCCCCCGACCAGCGCGCCGAAGCCGCCCAGCCGGAAGCCCAGATAGTACCCTGAGAAGAACAGCACCAGCGGCACAACATACAGTACCGCCGCCGCTTTCAGCACCGGGGCAGTCTCGGATTCCACCTTTACCAGCTCCCCCCGGCGCGCGCCGATGGGGTTCTTTGCCGTAAACGTCACCGTTTCCTTCGCCGCGCCGCAGCCGGAACATTTGTGGCAGTCGCCGGAACAGGCGCTTTCCCGGATACGGAACACCAGCGCCGTGCCGTCGTCATAGGTTTCCTTTACCCGGACGAGCTGTTCCATGCCGTCACCCCTTTACCGTTGCCGATACGGAATACGGCCCCATTACCGCGCCCACTGCCGTGAATTCCTCGCCGAAGGTGATGGATGCCTTGTAGGTGGCCGTTCCCGCCACGGCGTTGGAGAAGTCCACCACGACCTTGATGTCGTCTCCCGTCAGCTGGCTGATCTGTCCGGCAGCGCCGCGCACCCGCACCGTCAGGCTGGCGTTGATGATCTCCACCTCCATGCCCTCCGGCACGTTGATGGCCTCGAAATTGTCTACGGTATATTCTCTGGTACTCAGGCCGGAGAACTGGATGCTCACCGTGGCCTCGTTCACGCCGGTCTGGTTGGTGATGCCGTCGGGCAGGTTGATGGTGTAGAGCATATTCTGGGACTTTTCCACCGACCGCAGGTCGATTTCGGCCAGGGTATAGCTGTCGCCCAGCTCTGCCAGCGCGGCGTCGCTGCCCGTGACCCGGATGGAAGCGGGGTTGACCGTTATGGTGGTGTTTTCTTCCGTAGCACCGCCGCCGTAGGTGACCTGCGCCACCAGCTGCAGCTCCTTGATTCTCTGGATCTTCATATCCAGATGGATTTCTTCCACATCCGTGGTGATCTCCGCCGCGTCCACGGGGTTGCCCTCCGCGTCGCAGAGAGTGTAGCGGTAGCTTTCGCTGATAGATTCCACCTGATCCGTCAGGTCTACCTCGATCACCGCCTGCCGGATTTTGTCGGCGACGGAGGCGGGGCCGATGATGTTCACCGTGGAATAGTCCAGCTGAACGTTTTCCGTGTCGTACAGATAATCCTCCGACCGGGTGCCGTCATATTGCACCACCACCGGCACATCCTTCACCCGGCGGTATTCCACATCTACATAAAAGTCGCTCTGGGACAGCGTCTCGAAGGCATTCTGCGCCACGTTTCCGGGGTAGGAAATGGTGTAGCGCAGATTGATCTTCTGCCCCGGCTCGGTGATCGCGGACAGGTTGGCCTTGACCGTAATATTGTTCTGGTTGACCTTGATCAGATCGCTTCTGGCGCCTGCCAGCTGTAACGACACCGTGGAGGAGGACGTGGATGTACACATCAGCCCCCGCTCGTTCAGGACGCTCTCGCCCTCCAGCACCACCGGGATGTTGTAGTAAGTCTCCTCGGAATTGGGGCTGACGTAAGTGATGACGTACAGCCAGAGGCCAAAGGCGATGACGATGGACAGCAGAATGGAGCCAAGTCTATTTTTCATTGTCGTCCGTCTCCTTTCTGCGGGGCTGCAGCTTCTGCTTCAGCCGCAGACTCAAGTCCTGCTTCTCGTCCTCGTCGTTGGCAGGACACAGTTCATTGTGCAGCAGCTTGTCCAGCGTCTGGGGCGCAAGGTGCCGCTTGAGCATTCCGCCCACCGCCACGGAAATGGTGCCGGTCTCCTCGGAGACGATCACCACCACCGCGTCGGAAGCCTCGCTCATGCCCACGCCGGCGCGATGCCGGGTGCCCAAGTCCGAGCTGAGACGGTTGCTGTCGGACAGGGGCAGCACACACCCCGCTGCGGCGACCCGGCCGTCCCGGATGATCATTGCGCCGTCGTGAAGGGGGGAATTCTTAAAGAAAATGTTCCGGATCAGCTGCTCGGAAACCTGACCGTCGATCTGGGTGCCGGTTTTGAAGTATTCCTCCAGCCGCTGCTCCCGGGCGAAGACGATCAGCGCGCCCACCTTTTCCCGCCCCATGGCCTCGCAGGCACGCACGGTCTGGGTGATGACCGCGTCCATCTCCTGCTGTACGGGCTTGTTGACGCCGAAGATACTCGTCAGCTTCACGCTGCCCAAATGATCCAGCATTCGCCGCAGCTCCGGCTGGAACAGGATCACCAGCGCCAGCAGTCCGATGGCCAGGAACTGGTTCATGATGAAGCCCACCGTGTACAGATGCAGGAAATCCGTCAGCCACGCGATGATCAGCACCGCGACCACGGCCTTGGCGATCCGGGTGGTGCTGGGTGTCTTGATCAGCGGAAGAATTTTATATATCAGAAACGCGACTACGGCGATATCCAGATAGTCTGACCACTGCATCCGCTGTATCTGATGCAGCAAATTCTGAATGCTCTCCATAAACGTTCTTACCCCTTTTATGTCAACTTTTGTATAGCGCATACTCCGCTATCGTAAATTTACTATTATCTGTTCTATTATAACGAATTCCGGCGCTGATGGCAATAGCCAATCTGTAAAAAAATTGCGGCTAAACTCTGGGAAGTTTGGATACCGTTCGGAGAAACGCGTCGGTTTGGGCGTCGGATGCGTCGTGGCCAAAGCTGACCCGCACCGTCCCCGATTCCAGCGTCCCCGCGCTTTCGTGGGCAAAGGGGGCGCAGTGCAGACCCGCACGGACCGCAATGCCCTGCTTCGCCAGAAACGCCGCCGCTTCCTCACAGTCCATCCCCGGCCGGAAGGACACCGTCGATGCCTGATGCGCCCCGGCGAATACCTCCATCCCCAATTTCTGCAAGCCCTCGACGCACCGCTCCAGCTGCCGGTGCTCCCGGCGGAAAATGTTCTCCGCACCTGTACGACGGACAAACCGCAGTCCCTCCGTCAGTCCCGCGTAACCGGGTACGTTCAGCGTCCCCGCTTCCAGACGGTCAGGCAGGTAATCCGGCATGGCCTGATTGACGGAGTCGCTGCCCGTCCCTCCGAACAGCAGGGGCTGGGCATCGCCGCCGCAGAGCAACAGCCCCGTCCCCTGGGGCCCCAGCAGCCCCTTATGCCCCGGCATGGCGATGAAATCCGCCCCCAGCGCCTGAAGATCCACGGGCAGCGCCCCGGCGGACTGGGCGGCATCGATGATGAACGGCACCCGCCATTTCCGGCACATCTCCGCCAGCTGCTCCACGGGCAGAATATACCCGAACACGTTGGAAACGTGGGTAAATACCGCCGCGTCCGCCCCCTGCTTCAATTCCCGTCCGAAGCGGGAAAGGGTGTCCTCCCAGTCAAACAGCCGCCGCCCCGCCACCCGGATATCCGCCCCCATCGCATGAAGGGGGCGGGTCACGGCGTTGTGCTCAAATCCGGAAACAATCACCCGTCCCCCCGGCTTCACGATGGAGCGGATGGCAATGTTCAGTCCATGGGTGCAGCTGCCGGTCAGCGCGACCTGCTCCGGCCGGCAGTGGAACAGCTCCGCCGCAGCTTCCCGGCAGGCATACACCGTCTCCGACGCTTCCATTGCTGCGGGATACCCGCCCCGCCCTGGATTCGCGCAGGTGTACATTGCCCGCTCTACTGCCCGGTACACCCCCGGCGGCTTGCGGAAGGAGGTGGCGCCGTTGTCCAGATAGATCATACCGTCAGCTCCTCCAGATTTCCGTCCGGGCGCTGGGCATAAATTTTGCGCAAGGGGACGCCGTTCTCCCGCAGAAGCTCCACCACCGGGATGATGTCTTCCGTTTTGATCCGCAGACTGTAGCCGCAGCCCTGCTGCTCCATCCATTTGGGCGTCCGCTGGAGGACGCAGCGGTAATTGTTCCGGTTCAGCAGCCGTTCGCCCCGCTGGGCGAAGGTCACCGAGCGGAACGTGATGATAAAGATTCTCATAACGCAAAACCTCCCGGCACAATCTATGCCCGGGAGGTCGAAACCGTGCGTATTCCGGCGGCGAAAACGTGGCAGCCGTGCATGCGGCTGCCACGTAAAATCATGGTTTGCTTTCGTTTTTCAGCGTGATGGTCGTAACATAGTCCGGATTGGGGACGGTAAGACGGTAGCTGGTCCCCGACAGCTCCATATAGTAATAGTGCCAGCCGGATTTGAATTTCAGCCCCACCGTGATGGACGGCTGATCCTGAGCGGCGGCGGGCAGGTTGTTCAGCACCAGACATTCCCCTTCCTCTGTGGTGTAGTCCCCCCGGTCTGCGGGTTCATCCGCGCCGTTCAGAAGAATGTGGTCGCCGACGTAGGCTTTATCGGGATTGCTACGCAGCACGAGCCCGTTTCCCCGAGAATTTCCCAGAATTTTTTGTATTCCCCGTCGGTCAGCGTCGAGCGCAGTTTGTCGTCCATGTAGATCTGGGAATTTCCCCGCAGGTCGTATTTCTTTGCGTACTCGCTTCTTCCCGCCAGACGATAGTCATACTCCTCCTGCGTCCAGACGCCCGCTTCCAGATACTGATCGACAGTGTCGTCCGTCAGGCCGTACATCTCGCACCAAGACTGATCGTCGGGCCATTGCAGGATCTCTTGCTTCAGCGTATCCTCCGGCGTAAACCCTACCACCGTTTCCCCGGGCATGACCCCGGACAGGTCGTAGCCCAGCGCAATGGATTTCCCGTCATAGTAGCTCTGAAACAGCGTGAACTTGGTGTAGTCCGCTTCGGCAAATTCGACGGTTTCCGGTGTCTGGGGCTGGGTCGCACTCTGTGCCGCTTCCAGAACCGGCGCATCCCACGGCGTCGCCTTGGGCTGTGCGGCGGCGAAAATATTGGGTATCCACCCCGCCGCCGCAGCGGTCACGGTGAGCAGACTGACGCAGATGGCCGCGGCCAGAATGTAGAGGATGGTTTTCCTCCCGGAAAAATGCTTTTGTTTCATATCGGTTGCCTCCTGTGCGGCGGCGTCCACTATGTCCAGATACCTGTCATCCACGTACTCCAACGCTCTGAAAAGGTTCTTTCCGTTCATACGTTGATTCCCTCCCTTTCCAGCTGCTTACGCAGCTTTTGCCGCAGACAGCTCAAGCGGTACTTCACGTTCCGTTCCGTCAGGCCGAGCTTGTCCGCGATTTCGCTAATCGCCATGCTGTAGTAATAGCGGCTCAGGAACACAGCGCAGTCCTTCTTGTCCAGCTGGGACAGGAACCGGTTCACACTCCCCGCAGCCAGCTTTGCATCCACGGCGGCCTCCACGTCGGAGCGGGGGTCTGGCAGACAAGCGTCCAACTCCGACAGCAGGGTGATCATATGCACATCTCTGCGTTTGGCTGTGATATAATCCAGCCGGTCAAAGGCCAGATTCCGGGCGATCCGGGACAGGAAATGCTTCAGCACTCTGGGAATTTCCGGTGGAATGGCATTCCACGCAGCCAGATACGTATCCGCCGCGATTTCCTCCGTATCCTCCCGGCAGCGCAGGATATTGTAGGCGATCTGATTTATGTAGCCGCCGTATTTCTTCGCCGTCTCGCCGATGGCCGCTTCCTGCCGGGACAGGTAAAGCGCGATGATCTGGGTATCTTCCATCAGGACACCTCCTCGTGATGTGTAAGGCCTTACACCGCTATAGTAGGAAAACCGCGGCCTATGGACAAAGTTTTTCTGAGATGCAGAGAAAAAAGGCGTGACCCGAAGGTCACGCCTTTTCAAGTTCATTGTCTAACGGGAAAATTACTCGTCGATCTCGGTAACGACGCCGGAACCAACGGTACGGCCGCCTTCACGGATAGCGAAACGCAGGCCCTTCTCGATAGCGATGGGGGTGATCAGCTCAACGCTCATAACAACGTTGTCGCCGGGCATGCACATCTCAACGCCTTCGGGCAGGGAGATGATGCCGGTAACGTCGGTGGTACGGAAGTAGAACTGAGGACGATAGTTGTTGAAGAAGGGAGTATGACGGCCGCCTTCTTCCTTGGACAGGACGTAAACCTGACCCTTGAACTTGGTGTGGGGATGGATGGAGCCGGGCTTGCACAGAACCTGGCCTCTTTCGATGTTCTTCTTGTCGATACCACGCAGCAGAGCGCCGATGTTGTCGCCGGCTTCAGCGTAGTCCAGCAGCTTGTGGAACATCTCGATGTCGGTAACGACGGTAGCCAGCTTGTCCTCGCGCAGGCCGACGATCTCGACAGGCTCGTTCTTCTTGACAACGCCACGCTCCACACGACCGGTAGCAACGGTGCCACGGCCGGAGATGGTGAAGACGTCCTCAACGGGCATCAGGAAGGGCAGGTTGTCGTTACGCTCGGGAGTGGGGATATACTCGTCAACAGCGTCCATCAGCTCCTTGATGCAGGCATACTCGGGAGCATCGGGGTCCTTGGACTCGGAAACCAGAGCATTCAGAGCGGAACCCTTGATGATGGGGGTGTCGTCGCCGGGGAAGCCATACTCGTTCAGGGTCTCGCGGACTTCCATCTCGACCAGCTCCAGCAGCTCCTCGTCGTCAACCTGATCGCACTTGTTCAGGAACACAACGATATAGCGAACGCCGACCTGACGGGCCAGCAGCAGGTGCTCACGGGTCTGAGCCATGGGGCCGTCGGTAGCAGCGATAACCAGAATAGCGCCGTCCATCTGAGCAGCACCGGTGATCATGTTCTTGATATAGTCAGCGTGACCCGGGCAGTCAACGTGAGCGTAGTGACGCTTGTCGGTCTCGTACTCAACGTGAGCGGTGTTGATCGTGATACCACGAGCCTTCTCTTCGGGAGCCTTGTCGATGGAAGCGTAGTCCTCGAACTGAGCCTGACCCTTCATAGCCAGATACTTGGTGATAGCGGCGGTCAGAGTGGTCTTGCCGTGGTCAACATGGCCGATAGTGCCGATGTTAACATGGGGCTTATTTCTTTCAAACTTCTGCTTTGCCATTTGAAATATTCCTCCTGTTATAATTGTTGATTGAATTTAATAAACAACTTTAGTCTGGGTGCTTCCGCACATCGTATACATCATACAACACTTTGCGGGGAAACACAAGAAAAATTTTTGAAAATTTACGTCAATTTCCTTTGGAAATCAGTCCTTGCCCCGGGACTTGACAATTTCCTCGGTCTTGGACTTGGGCAGCTCGGCGTTGTGGCTGGGCTCCATGGAGTAGTTGCCGCGTCCCTGCGTCTTGCTGCGCAGGTCGGTGGCGTAGCCGAACATCTCCGCCAGAGGCACGTTGGCGTCGATCTGGACAGAACCGGTACGGGTAATCTGACCCAGAATGTTGCCGCGGCGGGCGGTGATATCGCCGATAACGGTACCCATATATTCGTCGGGCACGTTGACGGAAACCTTCATGATGGGCTCCAGAATGACGGGGTCCGCCTTCTTGCAGGCTTCCTTGAACGCCATGGAACCGGCGATCTTAAAGGCCATTTCGGAGGAGTCGACCTCGTGGTAAGAGCCATCGTACAGGGTGACCTTCACGTCCACAACAGGGTAGCCGGCCAGAACGCCAGCCTCCATCGCGCCCTGAATACCGGCGTCGACGGCGGGGATATACTCCTTGGGGATGGCGCCGCCAACAACGGCATTGATGAACTCGTAACCCTTGCCGGGCTCGTTGGGTTCCACATGGATCTTGACGTGACCGTACTGGCCTTTACCGCCGGACTGACGGGCGTACTTGGTCTCCTGATCCACAGCCTTGCGGATGGTCTCCTTGTAGGAAACCTGAGGAGCGCCCACGTTCGCCTCGACCTTGAACTCCCGCAGCAGACGGTCAACAATGATCTCCAGGTGCAGCTCACCCATGCCGGCGATGATGGTCTGCCCGGTTTCCTTGTTGGTGTAGGTGCGGAAGGTGGGGTCTTCTTCAGCCAGCTTACTCAGGGCGATGCCCATCTTTTCCTGACCGGCCTTGGTCTTGGGCTCGATAGCGACCTCGATAACGGGCTCGGGGAAGACCATGGACTCCAGAATGATGGGGTGATCCTCGTCGCAGAGCGTGTCGCCGGTGGTGGTGTTCTTGACGCCGACCACGGCGGCGATGTCGCCGGCGTAGACCTTCTCAATGTCCTCACGGTGGTTGGCGTGCATCTGCAGGATACGGCCCATACGCTCGTTGACGCCCTTGGTGCAGTTCAGCACAGTGGTGCCCTTCTCCAGCGTACCGGAGTACACGCGGAAGTAGCACAGCTTGCCCACGTAGGGGTCGGTAGCGATCTTGAAGGCCAGAGCGGAGAAGGGTGCATCGTCGGAAGCGGGACGGAAATCCTCTTCCTCGGTCTCGGGGTTGACGCCCCGGATGCCCTTCTTGTCCAGGGGGCTGGGCATATAGTCCACGACTGCGTCCAGCAGCTCCTGAACGCCCTTGTTCTTGTAGGACGTACCGCAGACGATAGGCACCATCTCGTTGTCGATGGTGGCTTTGCGGATGACGGCCTTGATCTTCTCGACGGGGATTTCCTCGCCTTCCAGATACATCATGGCCAGGTCGTCGTCCAGCGCGGTGACGGCATCCATCAGCTTCTCGTGGTACTCCTCGCAGATATCCACCATATCCTCGGGAATATCCTCCGTGCGCACGTCCTTACCCAGCTCATCATAGAAGACGTTGGCTTTCATGGTGAGCAGGTCTACGTTGCCCTTGAAGAAGGTCTCGCTGCCGATGGGCAGCTGGATGGGCACGGCGTTGCACTTCAGGCGCTCGTGAATCATGTCCAGAACGCGGAAGAAGTCGGCGCCCATGATATCCATCTTGTTGACGTAGATCATGCGGGGAACCTTGTACTCGTCAGCCTGACGCCAAACGGTCTCAGTCTGGGGTTCCACACCGCCCTTGGCGCACAGAACGGTCACGGCGCCGTCCAGAACACGCAGGGAACGCTCCACCTCAACGGTGAAGTCCACGTGACCCGGGGTGTCGATGATGTTCAGCCGGCAGCCCTTCCAGAAGCAAGTGGTTGCAGCGGAAGTGATGGTGATGCCGCGCTCCTGCTCCTGTGCCATCCAGTCCATGGTGGCGGAGCCGTCGTGGGTCTCACCGATCTTGTAGTTCTTACCGGTGTAGAACAGGATACGCTCGGTGGTGGTGGTTTTGCCGGCATCAATGTGTGCCATGATGCCGAAGTTTCTTGTATTCTCCAGAGAATACTGTCTAGGCATTGGTTTTCTCCTTTATTACCAGCGGAAATGGGCGAAGGCCTTGTTGGCTTCAGCCATCTTGTGGACGTCCTCACGCTTCTTAACGGAGGCGCCGGTATTGTTGGCAGCATCCATGATCTCGGCAGCCAGACGCTCCTTCATGGTGTTCTCGCTGCGGGCGCGGCTGTAGTTGGTGATCCAGCGCAGCCCCAAGGTCTGACGGCGGTCAGGGCGAACTTCGATAGGCACCTGATAGGTAGCACCGCCGACACGGCGAGCCTTCAGCTCCACGGCGGGCATAATGTTTTCCATTGCCTGCTGGAACACTTCCAGGCCATTCTTGCCGGTCTTGTTCTCGACAATTTCAAATGCACCATACACGACCTTCTGGGCAACACCCTTCTTGCCGTCCAGCATGATGCTGTTGATGAGCTTGGTAACCAGAACGGAATTGTAATTGGGATCCGGAAGGACCTCTCTCTTGGGAACATTACCTCTTCTGGGCACTTTGCTTCCCTCCTTCATAATATAATGATTTCATCGGTACTCGAAAGTGTGACTTTCGTTGTGCCTGGCCAGAGGTTTCATCTATATAAAACCATCTTGGCAAGGCGAAGCCTTGCGAACGGGCTTGGAAAAGTCAAATTGGGTTGGCGGAAAGAAAATTACTTCTTCTTACCGGCCTTGGGGCGCTTCGCGCCGTACTTGGAGCGGGACTGCATCCGGTTCTGCACGCCCTGGGTATCCAGAGTGCCGCGGATGATGTGGTAACGAACGCCGGGCAGGTCCCTGACACGGCCGCCGCGGATCAGCACCACGGAGTGCTCCTGCAGGTTATGGCCGACACCGGGAATGTAAGCGGAAACTTCCATACCGTTGGTCAGACGCACACGGGCGATCTTACGCAGAGCGGAGTTCGGCTTCTTGGGGGTGGTGGTACGAACAGCAGTGCACACGCCGCGCTTCTGGGGGGAAGGCAGATTCGTCGCCTTGTTCTCCAGAGTGTTCAGACCTCTCTGCAGAGCAGGAGCGGTGGACTTGTAGGTAGCCTGCTGACGGCCATTTCTTACGAGCTGATTAAAAGTAGGCATCTATTTTCTCCTTTCTTTTGTTCTCGCCATTTTGGCGGGTCTTATATTCTACGGACGGTCGTCCGATAGAACCGGATTCAATCCACGACGGCGGCAGCCGCCGCGCCCACCTCGATGCCGCAGGCACGGCCAAGCTCGGCCATACTGGGCACCCAGACGGTCTGGATCTCCTGCGTCCGGCACAGCAGCGCGATGGGCTCTATGACGGCAGGATCGGCATTTTCAGCCAGAAAAACATACCTGGCGCGGCCTGCCTCCACAGCTTTTTTCAGCTGCTTCGCGCCGACCACCGTCTTAACGCCGGTAAGGTCTGGCACATTGCCGCACTCGGGTATTCTACTTCCCTTTTTTGTATCCATACAAGATGATATTATACGCATTTTTTCAGGATTGTCAACAAATTTTCCAGATTTTTTTCGTTGTCCCTTTTCTGCAAATTGGTGAATCCGCTCATTTTATCGCAATTTGCGGTTCACCGCTTGCAATTCCCCCACCGTCTTATTACAATTGCATCAAGATTGCGTCAGAGGTGAGCCAATATGAAAGATGATTTCCCCAGGTATACGCTGCGCATTTCTCAGATTCTGCTGGACAAGCTGGGATATATTGCCGAATACGAGGGTCGAACCAAAAATAAGGAGATCGAACAGCTGATAAAGAAGCGCATCGCGGAATTTGAAGCCGAACACGGCGTCATAGACGAAACCACCCTCGCATCCGACTGATGCGAGGGTCATTTATTGCTCCCGATATTGCAAATCCAGCCGCCGCCCTTTCGGGCAGCGGCCGGATTGTTTATTATCAGTTCAGTGCGTTCTCGATCATTTCCTCGGGGATTCTGGCTTCGGGGGTCGCGCCGGGCTGATAGTCCCGGTAGGCCATCAGGCCCGAACCGGCGGGGATCAGCTTGCCGATCAGCACGTTCTCCTTCAGACCTACCAGATGGTCTACCTTGCCCTTGATGGCGGCATCGGTAAGCACCTTGGTCGTCTCCTGGAAGGAAGCGGCGGACAGGAAGGAGTCGGTGGCGAGAGCCGCTTTGGTGATGCCCAGCAGCATGGCGCTGGCAGTGGCGGGACGCAGCTCGGTCTCGCCGGCGTCAATGCGGCGCTGAATTTCGGCGTTGGCATCCTCGAACTCGAAGTTGTCGATGGCACTGCCGGTGAGCAGCGCGGTATCGCCGGGATCTTCCACACGCACCTTGCGCATCATCTGACGGATGATGACCTCGATGTGCTTGTCGTTGATCTCAACGCCCTGCTGACGGTACACCGCCTGGACGGACTGCACCAGATAATCCTGCACAGCCTCCACGCCGGAGATACGCAGAACATCCTGCGGATACAGCGCGCCGTCGGTGATGGGCTGACCCTTTTCCACGACCTTGCCGTGGGCGACCTTCAGTCCCACGGAGTAAGGCACCTGATACACCTTCACCTCACCGTCGTCGGCGGTCACGGTGATGTTACGCAGGGCGGTGCGGTGGGTCTCGTCCACGCTCACTACGCCGGTAATCTCGGAGATCTGCGCCATCTTCTTGGGACGGCGGGCCTCAAACAATTCTTCGACTCGAGGCAGACCCTGAGTGATATCGTCACCCGCGACGCCGCCGGAGTGGAAGGTACGCATGGTCAGCTGGGTACCGGGTTCGCCGATGGACTGAGCGGCAATGATGCCGACAGCCTCGCCCAGATCGACCTCCTTGGAGGTGGCCAGGTTCATGCCGTAGCACTTGGCGCACACGCCCACACGGGCGCGGCAGCCCAGAATGGTGCGGATATAGATCTTGTTGATGCCGTGCTGCTCGAACTTCTCCGCGTCCTCGGGCATCATCATGACGTCCTTGGAGTGCAGCAGCTCGCCGGTCTGGGGATCGACCACATCGTGGACGGGATAACGGCCGCGGATGCGGTTGCCGAAGGTGTCGATTACGTCGCCGTTCTTGTCGTACACCGCGCCGACCCAGATGCCGTTGGTGGTGCCGCAGTTGTGCTCCCGGATGATGACGTCCTGAGAAACGTCCACCATTCGACGGGTCAGGTAACCGGAGTCAGCGGTACGCAGAGCGGTATCGGTCATGCCCTTACGGGCGCCTCTGGAGGAGATGAAGTATTCCAGAACGGACAGGCCTTCACGGAAGTTCGCCTTAACGGGAATTTCGATGGTACGGCCTGCGGTATCGGCCATCAGGCCGCGCATACCGGCCAGCTGACGGATCTGTGCCATGGAACCACGGGCGCCGGAGTCGGCCATCATGTAGATGGGGTTGAACTCGTCCATGCTGCCCTGCAGGGCGTTGGTGACGTCCGCAGTGGTCTTTTCCCACTGCTGAACCACCAGACGGTAGCGCTCGTCGTTGGTGATATAGCCCTGACGGTAGAAGTGCTCGATCTCCACGACCTTCTTCTCCGCGGAATGCACCATCTCGTACTTGACGCTGGGAACCACCATGTCCGCGATGGACACGGAGATAGCGCCCTTGGTGGAATACTTGTAGCCCAGAGCCTTGATGCGGTCCAGCATCTCGGTGGCGATGGTGAAGCCGTGGCGGCGGATGCACTTGTCGATGATCTTGCCCAGCTGCTTCTTGCCGACAAGGAAGCTGACCTCCAGATCGAACTCATGGCCGGGGACGGTGCGGTCAACGAAGCCCAGATCCTGCGGGATCGGCTCGTTGTAGATCAGACGGCCGACGGTGGCGTCGATGATGCGGTAGCGCATCTCGCCGTCGATCTTCTTGCCGTAGCGCACCCGGATCGGCGCGTGCAGGCCCACGGTGCCGGCAGCGTAGGCGGCAATGGCCTCGTTGACGGAGGAATAATTGTGGATGGGGCGGAACTTGGCAATGGCCTTGCCCGCGGCCTTGGCGGCCTTGTTGGCGGCGACGAACTCGTCCGCGTCCACGATCTCGTTGACGGGGAAGTCGGTATCGCCGGGGTCGGTGACGAACACGGTCTCCGCGCCCTTCTCGGCCTTGCCCAGACGGGTGTAGGTCAGATAGTAGGCGCCAAGGATCATATCCTGCGTCGGCACGGTGACGGGCTTGCCGTCCTGAGGACGCAGCAGGTTGTTGGCGGACAGCATCAGCATTCTGGCCTCCGCCTGCGCCTCGGGAGACAGAGGCACGTGAATGGCCATCTGGTCGCCGTCGAAGTCGGCGTTGAAGGCGGTGCAGCACAGAGGATGCAGCTTCAATGCGCGGCCCTCCACCAGAATCGGCTCAAAGGCCTGAATGCCCAGACGGTGCAGGGTAGGCGCACGGTTCAGCATGACCGGGCGATCCTTGATGATCTCGTCCAGAGCGTCCCAGACCTCGGTCTTGCCCTTGTCGATCATTTTCTTGGCGGACTTGATGTTGTTGGCCAGGCCGTCGGAAACCAGCTTCTTCATGACGAAGGGGCGGAACAGCTCAATGGCCATTTCCTTCGGCACGCCGCACTGATACAGCTTCAGCTCAGGGCCGACAACGATAACGGAACGACCGGAATAGTCAACACGCTTGCCAAGCAAATTCTGACGGAAGCGTCCCTGCTTGCCCTTGAGCATATCGGACAGGGATTTCAGCGCCCGGTTGTTGGCGCCGGTGACAGCGCGTCCCCGGCGGCCGTTGTCGATCAGGGCGTCCACGGCCTCCTGGAGCATCCGCTTCTCGTTGCGGATAATGATGTCGGGGGCGTGGAGCTGCACCAGCCGCTTCAGGCGGTTATTTCGGTTGATGACCCGGCGGTACAGATCGTTCAGGTCAGAGGTGGCGAACCGGCCGCCGTCCAGCTGAATCATGGGACGGATGTCGGGAGGGATGACGGGCAGCACGTCCATAATCATCCAGCTGGGCTTGTTGCCGGATTCCCGGAAGGCCTCCACAACCTCCAGCCGTTTGACGATCCGCAGCTTCTTCTGGGAGGAGGCGGTTTTCAGCTCCTCCCGGAGCTGATGGCTCAGCTGATCCAGGTCGATCTGCTCCAGCAGCTCCTTGACGGCCTCCGCGCCCATGCCGGCCTTGAAGTCGTCCTCGTACTTTTCCCGCATGTCCCGGTATTCCTTCTCGGTGAGCACCTGGTTCAGCGTCAGAGGTGCGTCGCCGGGGTCGGTGACGATATAGGCGGCGAAGTACAGAACCTTCTCCAGCACCTTGGGGGAGATGTCCAGAATCAGACCCATCCGGGAGGGAATGCCCTTGAAATACCAGATGTGACTGCAGGGAGCGGCCAGCTCGATGTGACCCATGCGCTCCCGGCGTACCTTGGCCTTGGTGACTTCCACGCCGCAGCGGTCGCAGATCTTGCCCTTGTACTTGATTTTCTTATATTTACCGCAGTGGCACTCCCAGTCCTTGGTCGGTCCGAAGATCCGCTCACAGTACAGGCCGTCCCGCTCGGGCTTCAGGGTACGGTAGTTGATGGTCTCAGGCTTCTTCACTTCGCCATAGGACCACTGCCGGATCATCTCCGGCGAAGCAATGCCGATTTTAATGGCATCAAAGGTGGCATCTGCCATGTTTCAGCCTCCTTAATCTTCGTAGCTATCGGTGTCGGACTCCTCCGCATCACCGAACACATCCAAAATACTCTCCGGGCTGTCCTCGTCGATCACGAAGCCCGCGTCCAGCACCTCGTCGGTGGAACCGACCACCACTTCGTTCTCGGTGTCGGAGCTGTAGACCACATCATCGTCGTCATCGTCGTCCTTCAGCTCGATCTCGTTGCCGTTCTCATCCAGCACGCGGATATCCAGGCACAGCGCCTGCAGCTCCTTGACCAGAACCTTGAAGGACTCCGGCACGCCGGGCTTGGGGATGTTCGCGCCCTTGACGATGGCCTCGTAGGTCTTGACACGGCCGGTGACGTCGTCGGACTTGACGGTCAGGATCTCCTGCAGGGTATAGGCGGCGCCGTAAGCTTCCAGCGCCCAGACCTCCATTTCGCCGAAGCGCTGGCCGCCGAACTGCGCCTTGCCGCCCAGAGGCTGCTGGGTGACCAGGGCATAGGGGCCGGTGGAACGGGCGTGGATCTTATCGTCAACCAGGTGATGGAGCTTGAGGTAGTAGGGATAGCCGACGGTGACCAGATTGTCGAAGGGCTCGCCGGTGCGGCCGTCGTACAGGACGGTCTTGCCGTCCTCCCGCAGGCCTGCCAGCTTCAGGGTGTCCCGGATGTCCTTCTCGTTTGCGCCGTCGAACACGGGGGTAGCGACCTTCCAGCCCAGCGCCTTGGCGGCGTAGCCCAGATGGACCTCCAGCACCTGTCCGATGTTCATACGGGAAGGCACGCCCAGGGGGTTCAGCACGATGTCCAGCGGCGTGCCGTCGGGCAGGAAGGGCATATCCTCTTCCGGCAGAACCCGGGAAACGACGCCCTTGTTGCCGTGACGGCCGGCCATCTTATCGCCCACGGAGATCTTTCTCTTCTGGGCGATATACACCCGGACGGATTTGGTAACGCCGGGGGCCAGCTCGTCGGAATTTTCCTTGGTGAAGACCTTGACGTCCACCACGATGCCGCTTTCGCCGTGGGGAACCTTCAGAGAGGTATCCCGGACTTCTCTTGCCTTCTCGCCGAAGATGGCTCTCAGCAGCCGCTCCTCGGGGGTCAGCTCGGTCTCGCCCTTGGGGGTGACCTTACCCACCAGATAGTCACCGGCGTGAACCTCCGCGCCCACGCGGATGATGCCGTTTTCGTCCAGGTCTTTCAGGGTGTCCTCGCCCACGTTGGGGATGTCCCGGGTGATTTCCTCGGGTCCCAGCTTGGTGTCCCGGGCTTCGGTCTCATGCTCCTCGATGTGGATGGAGGTGAACACGTCCTCCCGCACCAGACGTTCGTTCAGCAGAATGGCGTCCTCGTAGTTGTAGCCTTCCCAAGTGACGAAGCCGATGAGCACGTTCTTGCCCAGAGCCACCTCGCCGCCGGAGCAGCTGGGGCCGTCGGCAATGATCTGCTGGGTGTCCACCCGCTCGCCCACCACCACGATGGGGCGCTGGTTGATGCAGGTGCCGGCATTGCTCCGGGCGAACTTGGTCAGATGGTAGGTCTGTATGTCGCCGTCGTCATACTTGACGGTGATGTCGGTGGCGGAAACGGCGGTGACGGTGCCGGGCTTCTCCGCCTTGATGCAGACCTCGGAGTCCACGGCGGCCTTATGCTCGATGCCGGTGGCAACGATGGGCGGCTCGGTGGTCAGCAGAGGCACGGCCTGACGCTGCATGTTTGCGCCCATCAGCGCGCGGTTGGCGTCGTCGTTCTGCAGGAAGGGAATGAAGGAGGTGGCGATGGAGATCATCATTCTGGGGGACACGTCGATATAGTCGATGACGCCCCGATCCACTTCGATAATCTCGTTGCGGTGACGGCAGGTGATACGGGCGTTGGCAAGGCAGCCGTTTTCGTCCAGAGGCTCGCTCGCCTGGCCGATGTAGAAGTCGTCCTCCACGTCGGCGGTCATATACTCCACGTCCTTGGTGACGAAGCCGGTGGCCTTGTCCACCTTGCGGTAGGGCGCTTCCACGAAGCCGTACTCGTTGATCCGGGCAAAGGTCGCCAGATAGTTGATCAGGCCGATGTTGGGGCCTTCAGGGGTCTCAATGGGGCACATACGGCCGTAATGGGTGTAGTGAATATCACGCACGTCGAAGGACGCCCGGTCACGGCTCAGACCGCCGGGGCCGAGAGCGGACAGACGGCGCTTGTGGGTCAGTTCGGCCAGAGGGTTATTCTGATCCATGAACTGAGACAGCGGGGAAGAACCGAAGAATTCCTTGATAACAGCGGTGACAGGCCGGATGTTGATCAGGCTCTGGGGGGTGACGGCGTCCAGATCCTGCACGGTCATACGCTCCCGGATGACTCTGTCCAGACGGGAGAAGCCGATGCGGAACTGGTTCTGCAGCAGCTCGCCCACGCAGCGCAGGCGGCGGTTGCCCAGATGGTCGATGTCGTCAGGCGTACCCACGCCCATGGCCACGCAGTTCAGATAGTTGATGGAGGCCATGATGTCGTCCACAATGATGTGCTTGGGAATCAGATCGTCCATCCGGTCGGCGATGGCGTCCTTCCAGCCGTCGGCGGGGACGGTCTCCAGCATTTCCTTCAGGACCGGGAAATGCACCTTCTCCCGGACGCCGTACGCCTTGGGGTCGAAGTCCACGAAGGCGTCCATCCAGACCATGTTGTTGGAGAACACCTTCACGTTGGTGTCGCCGACCTTGATGACAGCCTCGTTGACGCCCTTGCGGCTCAGCTCGTGAGCCTGGGCGCGGGAGATGAACTCGCCGGGCATGACCAGAATCTCGCCGGTCATGGGGTCGGTGATAGGCTCGGCCGCTTCCTGACCGGACAGGCGGCTCCAGATGTCCATCTTCTTATTGAACTTATACCGGCCGACGGTGCTCACATCGTAGCGGTGAGCGTCGAACAGCAGCCCTTCCAGATGGGCAGTGGCGGTCTCCACCGTGGGAGGCTCACCGGGACGCAGACGGCGGTAGATTTCCAGCAGGGACTCCTCCCGGGTCTTGCAGGGATCCTTGTCGATGGTCGCGAGAATCCGGGCATCCTCGCCGAACATCTGCTTGATCTGCTCATCGGTCTGCACGCCCAGGGCGCGGATCAGGCAGGTGATGGGCAGCTTGCGGTTCTTGTCGATGCGCACCCAGAAGACGTTGGAATTGTCCGTTTCGTATTCCAGCCATGCGCCGCGGTAGGGAATCACCGTAGCGGTGTAGGTGTGCTGGTCGGCCTTGTCCACCTCGTGGCCGTAGTACATGCCGGGGCTGCGGACGATCTGGGAAATAATGACACGCTCTGCGCCGTTGATGACGAAGGTGCCGCCATTGGTCATCACAGGGAAATCGCCCATGAAGATTTCCTGTTCCTTGATTTCGTCGGTCTCGGTGTTGCGCAGGCGCACCCGAACCTTGATGGGCTTGGCGTAGGTAGCGTCCCGCTCTTTGCACTCCTCGATGGTGTACTTGGGCTTGTCTTCCATGGTGTAGTCCAGGAAGCTCAGCTCCAGCTTGCCGGAGAAGTCGGTAATGGTACCTACGTCCTTGAAGACTTCCCGCAGGCCGGTTTCCAGAAACCACTGGTAGGAGTCCTTCTGGATCTTCAGCATGTTGGGGATCTCCAGGATCTCTTCATACTTCGCGTAGGATTTACGCATGGTCTTGCCGTACATAACGTCCTTGACCATTGCCATATGGATCATCACAGCCTTTCTTTCGGATTGTGTTGCTTATTTAATACGCTCGGAGCCGTTGTCAATTTTGCCGAACTTGGTACTTGACACGGCCCGATTCCTGTGCTAAAATGTCCATGTTGGGATAGGTTCGCGTAAATGGGCATAGTACCACAGTATGGACTTCCAGTCTACCACATTGCCCAACTTTTGTCAATGAATATTTTCCACAATTCCGGGGCTTACGCCTCGTTTTTTTGCGCCTATTTTGCCGAAAATCCCCTATACCTTCCATAGAAATCCCGGACTCTACGCTCCGTGTGTGTACGTTTTCCCTTCCCTCCCGTAAAATGAAGCCCGGAAAGGAGGCTCCCATGAATCAAATTCAGATCGGCAGATTCATTGCCGCGTCCAGAAAAGCCCGGAACCTGACCCAGAGGCAGCTGGCAGACAAACTTGGCATCAGCGACAAGACCGTATCCAAATGGGAATGCGGCAAAGGACTGCCCGAGGTCAGCCTGATGCTCCCCCTGTGCGCTTCTCTGGGCATCACCGTCAACGACCTTCTCTCCGGGGAACGGGTCAGCGGCACCAACTACCAAAAAAAAGCAGAGGAAAACATGATGGATCTAATGAAGGAAAACGAAGAAAACAAGCGGTGGATGATCCTGTCCGTCATCTGCGCCGTCATCACGGTCATTGCGGTATGCGCTCTGGTCGTGATCGCGTCCTGTCTGGAAATGCCCGCAGCCGCCCGGGTCGCGCTGCTCCTATTCGCCGCCGCGGTCGCGGCCACCGGTGTCGGCGCGGCCGCCGTGCTGGACGTGAAGGCCGGGTATTACGAATGCCCGAGCTGCCACGCGGTCTTTGTCCCCACCATGGCGCAGTACGTAAAGGGTCTGCACACCCTCACCCGCCGCCGTCTGACCTGCCCCAGCTGCGGCAAAACAGCCATGTGCCGCCACCGCGTTGTCCGGTGAGGGCGGTGTTGACATTCGCAGATGTTCCGCCTATAATAGGTCTTGCGCAGTCGGCGAAAAGGAAGGACATATCCCATGAAAGAAAACAGAAAACTCCTGAAAGAGGTCCTCAAGGACATCCAACATGACATGTCAGACGAGGAAGTGCTGAATCTGCTGGCGGACAGCAAGATATCCGTCAATCCTTTGGCGGAAAAGTATACGCTCGGTCAGCGGGCAGCGGACGCCATTGCCAAATTTGCGGGAAGCTGGGCGTTTATTTTTTCCTTTACCGGTCTTCTGATATTGTGGATGATCGTCAACACACTGCTGGCCTCCAAAGCGTTTGACCCCTATCCGTTTATTCTGCTGAATCTGGTGCTGTCCTGCGTAGCGGCCATTCAGGCGCCGCTCATCATGATGAGCCAGAACCGGCAGGAGGAAAAAGACCGCCGCCGCGCGGAAAACGACTACAAGGTCAACCTCAAAACGGAAATCATGATCGAGGACATCTACGACAAGGTCAACGCCATCCTCGCCAAGCAGTCGGAGCTGGAAAAGCAGCTGCAAAAGCAGAGCGGAGGAAAAAGCGAATCCGGCGCTGATATAAATTCCTGATCGCGGTATCGAACCTCCGCCGCCCCTTTACCCTGATTCATACTGAACTCCAATTAAAATCTTTAAAAAAGATTTTAATTGCCTGAAGGGCATGGAGTTCATATGAGACTTGTTTTGTGATTTCTTTCCTTATAAATCACAAAACAGGCAGCGCCGTCAGGCGATGCCTTCCTGATTAAAATTAAGATTTTAATCAGGAAATAGTATCAAAACGGGAGAACCCGCCGGAAATGCGGATTCTCCCATTTTCATTATGTTATTATATTGTCTCCACCGCCGTTACAGTGCGGAATAGCCGAAGCTGTTGACCAGAGCGTCCAGCTTCTGACCGGCCTTGCAGTAGGGGCAGTCCCGGTAGTCGTAGCTCGCGTAGCCGGGCAGGTCTTTGATGGTGTAGACGCTGCGCACGGGGTGGCCCGCCACTTCCTCCACAGCGCTGTAGATCGCGGCGACGCCCGCCACATGGCCGCCGTAATAGCCGATGGCTTCAAGGGAACGCTTGGCCGTAAAGCCGGTGGTAACGGAGGCCATCAGCACCAGAACATGCTTGCCGGTGATCATCTTGCGGGTATTGTCCCGGAAAATGATCTGGGAGTTGGCGTTGTATTCCGGCTCCAGAACGTAGATGGTCTGGTGGGCGTTGATGGTCTGGAAGCCGCTTTTCGTCAGCTCCTCGGCCAGACACGTACCCAGCACCGCGGTGCCGTCCAGACACAGAATGGTATCCACCGGAGTGTCGTTGATGAAATGGGACACCAGCTGATGGGCGCTGTCCTTGGCCTCGCTCAGGCGGGTCTTCTGGTAGGTGATGTCCACGAAGTAATTGATGTGGGAGTGATTGGTGGCAAAATGTCCCCGGGCGATGCGAAGCGGTGCGTTGCCTCTGCGGATGGGCAGATTCATCAATGTGATCATAACAGTTACCTCCGGTTAAATAATAAAAGCGTTTTTCTCATGTCCGGCAGAAGCGTTTTCGCCGGACACCTGAAAAACGCTTTTTTTCATTATATCCCGATACCGCAAAAAAGGCAAGGGCAAACCGCCCTTGCCCCTGCCAAATTTTACCTGCCAAACTTAGGCATGTTGCGCAAACGCAGCGCCTTTTCCTGCCTGTAGAACTGATGGCCGATGATCCTGCACATTTTCCCTGTGCGGATCATCCAGTCCACCTTCCCGAAGCTCGCCCACATCACGTTGTCCGTCTCCCCGGGCTGCAAAACGATGCTTTTCAGGGGGATACGCCGGAACAGGCAGTAGTGGTCATAGAAGATGTTGCGCTCCCGGTCGCTGTCCAGTAGCTCAAATTCCTCCGGCTCCGCCTGAATGCCCGTCTCCTCGTACAGCTCCCGGGCGATGGCCTGACGGCTGGTCTCCCCCGCCTTCACCGCGCCGCCGGAGTTTTCCCATGTCCCGGCGAAGCTCTTTTCCCGGGCGCGGCGGGTCAGCAGCAGATGCCCCCGGCCGTCGTAGACCCAGACGCAGACCACGACGCCGTATTCTCCCGGCTTCCATGGCGTTCCCCGCCTGTGCAGCTTCCCCGTCAGGTTCCGGTTCTCGTCGTAGATATCGTTCAGCTCCATCCGCCGCTTCCCTCCTCATTATATTGTTAGTTTAACACAGGAGTGAAAAAAAGGCAATGAAGAAACGGTTCATTTTCCCTTTTCCTATTGTATCTTCCGAAAAAATGTGGTAGACTGAATTGGATTATCCTATTTATCGTGTTTTGGAGGCCGTATGCGTTTTCATTTTCCCCCATAGTCCCCCTCCCCTGCAACTAAAAAACGATATTCTGGAGGGAACACTATGTCTCAATTAACCGAAGAAATCAGCCGGCGGCGTACCTTTGCCATCATTTCTCACCCCGACGCCGGTAAAACCACCCTGACCGAAAAATTCCTGCTCTACGGCGGCGCCATCGCCCAGGCAGGCGTGGTCAAGGGCAAGAAAAACTCCCGCGCCGCCACCTCCGACTGGATGGAGATCGAAAAGCAGCGCGGTATTTCCGTCACGTCCTCCGTGATGCAGTTTCAGTACAACGGCTTCTGCATCAACATTCTGGACACCCCCGGCCATCAGGACTTCTCCGAGGATACCTACCGCACCCTCATGGCCGCCGACTCCGCCGTCATGGTCATCGACGGCGCCAAGGGCGTGGAGCCTCAGACCCGGAAGCTGTTCAAGGTCTGCGCCATGCGCCACATCCCCATTTTCACCTTCGTGAACAAGATGGACCGGGAGGCCAAGGACCCCTTCGACCTTCTGGACGAGGTGGAACGGGAACTGGGCATCGAGACCTACGCCATGAACTGGCCCATCGGCTCCGGCAAGGATTTTCAGGGCGTTTACGACCGGGAGAAGGCCGAGCTGCTGTTCTTCTCCGGCATCTCCGGAAAAAAGCGGGCGGACAAACTGGAGATTGATCTGTACGACCCGCAGGTTGCCCAGCTGCTGGACAGCGAGGAAAAGCACCGGCAGCTCATCGACGACGTAGAGCTTCTGTCCGCCGGACGGGAAATGGATATGCAGGCCGTCCGGGACGGGCAGCTGTCGCCTGTGTTCTTCGGCTCCGCACTGACCAATTTCGGCATTGAGCCGTTTCTGGAAGCGTTCCTGAAGCTCACGCCGCCGCCCCTCGCCCGCACCGCCGACTGCGGCGTGATCGACCCCTTCAGCCCGGATTTCTCCGCCTTCGTCTTCAAGATTCAGGCGAACATGAACAAGGCGCACCGGGACCGTCTGGCCTTCATGCGCATCTGCTCCGGCAAGTTCCAGCGGGACGCGGAATATTTCCACGTTCAGGGCAATAAGAAAATGCGTCTTTCCCAGCCACAGCAGCTGATGGCCGCCGAGCGGGAGATCGTGGACGAAGCCTACGCCGGGGACGTTATCGGCGTGTTTGACCCGGGCATTTTCTCCATCGGCGATACCATCACCGTTCCGGGGAAGAAGTTCAAATATTCCGGCATCCCCACCTTTGCCCCCGAGTATTTCTGCCGGGTGTCCGCCAAGGATTCCATGAAGCGCAAGCAGTTCGTCAAGGGCACCGAGCAGATCGCGCAGGAGGGCGCCATCCAGATCTTCAAAGTCCCCGGCTCCGGTTACGAGGAGGTCATCGTGGGCGTCGTGGGTACGCTGCAGTTTGACGTGTTCCAGTACCGCATGAAAAACGAGTACGGCGTGGATCTGCGGATGGACATGCTGCCCTACGAGGAGATCCGTCTCATCGACGAATACCCCGGCGACCTGGCCGATCTGAACCTCGGCTCCGACGCGGAGCTTCTGGAGGACTACCGCGGCCGCAGTCTGCTGGTATTCTCCAGCTTCTGGGCGATCGACTTCACCTGTCGCCGCAACCCCGGATTGAAAGTATCGGAAATCGTGGTGGCAGAAGGCTGATATCCGCTGCTTACGTTGGGAGGGAATCGTATGAAACCGTGGCAGCATTTCAAGACCATAACCAAGCACCGCTGGCTGGTGATGCTGGGCTGCTTTCGGGTGGGGCTGTACCGTCAGGGGCTGACCCACGACCTGAGCAAATACTCCCCCACGGAATTCTGGACGGGGGCGCGGTACTATCAGGGCAACCGCAGTCCCAACGCCGCCGAGCGGGAGGACAAGGGCTACAGCGAGGCATGGATGCACCACAAGGGGCGCAACCGCCACCACTACGAATACTGGACGGACATGAACCGGGAGACGAAGTGCTACGAGCCTGTCCCCATGCCCCGGCGGTACTTCGTGGAGATGGTGATGGATCGCCGGGCGGCCTGCATGACCTATCAGGGCAAAGCATACCGGGACGATTCCGCCCTGCAATATTTCGAGCGCAGCCGGGAAAAGGATTTGATGCACCCGGAGACCAGCCGCCAGCTCCGCTTCATTCTGGGGATGCTGGCCGAGAAGGGCAAAGCGGAGACCTTCTCCTATCTGCGCAGGTCTGTGCTGAAAGGAAAGCCCTTCCCATGGGAGGAAGCGCAGGACAGCCTCACACACAAATGAACGAAACAGGAGCTGACTGGCATCACTGCCCGGTCGGCTCCTTTCTATCTCATTTTCCGCGCAATCAGCCACGGCACGCCGGCTATACACCTATTATGGAGAAGCAAACCTTCAAAAATATACAATAAGCGCTTTAATCTTTTTCTTTCCGGGGAACAGTTTTGACAAGAATTCCCCAAAATGGAAAAGCCGGTTGATTTTTGAGTTAGCCGGTGCTAATATAAAGATATCAGCGTAAGGCTGAGCAACATATAAAAATTGGAGGTTCCCATTATGAAGAAATTTGGTTTATTTGGTGCAGGTCTTCTGTTCGGCACAGTTGGTCTGAAAATTCTTGGCAGCAAGGACGCCCAGAAGCTGTACGCCCACACCACAGCCGCGGCTCTGCGGGCAAGGGACAGCGTCATGAAGACCGTCACTGCCATCCGTGAGGGTGCCGAGGACGTTTACGCCGACGCCAAAGACATCAATGAAGCCCGCGCTCAGGCGGAAGCCGAGGCCGTTATCGAGGACACTCCCGCGGAATGATCCGGGACACTGCCTTAATCTCTCGTAAGAAGGCATAACACACCTATGAAATGCAGTATTTTACATGAATCCAACGGCCGGATGCGGGTGCATCTCCACTGCGGGAGAATGTCCCTGCATCAGGCGGATGTGCTGGAATACTATCTGAAAAACGAGCAGGATGTTCTGGATGTGACGGTCTACGACCGGACGCAGGACGCGGTCATTTGCTACGGAAAAGACCGTGCCGCCGTGGTTTCCGCTCTGGCGCGGTTCTCCTTCGCCAAGGCGGAAAGCATGGATCTGGTGCCGGAACACACCTCCCGGGCGCTGAACCGGGAATTTGAGGAAAAGCTCATCATGGCGGTCTGCCGCAGAGGCTTTTCCAAGATCTTCCTCCCTGCGCCGGTGACGGCGGTCATTGCCGTGGTCAAATCCTGGAAGTACATCAAAGAGGGGCTATCCGCCCTTCTGCACAGGAAGCTGACGGTGGCCGTTCTGGATGCCACAGCGGTGACGGTCTCCCTTGTCCGGGGCGATTTCGATACCGCCGGTTCCGTCATGTTCATGCTCCGTCTGGGCGAGATTCTGGAGGAGTGGACGCACAAGAAGTCCGTGGCCGACCTGGCGGGCGCGATGTCCCTACAGGTGGAAAACGTCTGGATGCAGGCGGGCGAAGCGGAAGTGCTGGTTCCCGTTGGACAGGTGCAGGTGGGCGATAAGATCATCGTCCGCACCGGCAGCCTGATCCCGCTGGACGGCAAGGTCGTCTCCGGCGAAGCCATGGTGAACCAGTCTTCCATGACCGGCGAATCCCAGCCCGTTCCCAAGCGTCCGGGCAGCTTTGTCTACGCCGGAACTGTCGCCGAAGAGGGCGAGTGCGTCATTCAGGTGGAGAAGGCGCAGGGCAGCGGACGCTATGACCGGATCGTGAAGATGATCGAGGATTCCGAAAAGCTCAAGTCCTCCGCCGAAGCCAGCGCCGCCCATCTGGCGGACAAGCTGGTTCCCTACACCCTTGGCGGCACGGCGCTGACCTACCTCATCACCCGGAACATCACCAAGACCTTGTCCGTTCTGATGGTGGACTTTTCCTGCGCATTGAAGCTGGCGATGCCCATTGCGGTGCTCAGCGCCATGCGGGAAAGCGCCCAGTTCCACATTTCCGTCAAGGGCGGACGGTTCCTTGAAAATGTCGCCAAGACGGATACCATCGTCTTTGACAAGACTGGCACGCTGACCCACGCCACGCCGAAAGTAGCGAAGGTCGTTCCCTTCGGCGGACACTCGGAGGAAGAAATGCTTCGTCTCGCGGCCTGTCTGGAAGAGCACTACCCCCACTCCATCGCCAACGCCGTGGTGGAGGAAGCCAAAAAGCGCGGCCTTGACCATCAGGAGTACCATTCTCAGGTACAGTACATCGTCGCCCATGGCATTTCCAGCATGGTGGACGACCAGAAGGTCATCATCGGCAGCGCCCACTTTGCGTTCGAGGACGAGCAGTGTCAGATTCCGGAAGGCGAGCAGGCGCTGTTTGACGATCTTGACCCCAGCTATTCCCACCTGTATCTGTGCATCGGCGGGTATCTTGCGGCGGTGCTGTGCATTTCCGACCCCCTGCGTGAGGAAGCCCCCGCAGCCATCAAGGCGCTTCATGACTGCGGCATCTCCAACGTGGTGATGATGACCGGCGACAACCGCAGAACGGCTCAGTCCGTAGCAAAAGCCGTGGGTGTGGACGAGGTCCACGCGGAGGTTCTGCCGGAGGACAAAGCGGCCTTTATCCGCAATGCCCGGGCGCAGGGACACACGGTCATCATGATCGGTGACGGCGTCAACGATTCCCCGGCGCTGTCGGAGGCGGACGTGGGCATCGCCATTTCCACCGGCGCGGCCATTGCGCAGGAGATTGCCGATATCACCGTCTCGTCGGAAGACCTGCGTGCGCTTGTCACCCTGCGGCAGCTGAGCGTCGCCCTGATGGCGCGAATCCGCTGGAATTACCGCTTCATCATTGGCTTCAACTGCGGTCTGATCGGATTGGGTCTGGTCGGCATTCTGCCGCCCACCACCTCCGCTCTGCTGCACAACATGTCCACGCTGGGCATCAGCGTAAAGAGCATGACCAATCTGTTGTAAAACAGCATAAAAACTCCCGGCAAGGTTTTGAAGCCTTGCCGGGATTCTTTTTGGGATTAAATCGTCCAAGCTTGTCCTTTTGTCTGCAAATCCGCCATGTGGGTGTAGATGCCGTTCTTTTCGTACAGCTCTTTTGGGCTGCCCTGCTCGGCCACCACGCCGTCGGACAGCACCACGATCTTGTCCGCCCCCGCCACGGTACGCATCTGGTGGGCGATGATCAGCACCGTCTTGTTCTGGATCAGCCGGGACAGCGCCGTCTGAATCAGCGTCTCATTCTCCACGTCCAGACTGGCCGTGGCTTCATCCAGCAGAATAATGGGCGCGTCCTTCAAAAAGGCACGGGCAATGGAAATCCGCTGACGCTCGCCGCCGGAGAGGGCACAGCCGTTTTCGCCGATGTTGGTGTTCCACTTGTCCGGAAGCTTCTCGGCGAACTCGTCGCAGTTGGCAAGGTGCGCCGCAGCAAGGACTTCCTCGTCCGTGGCGTCCTTGCGGCCAAGGCGCATGTCTTCAATTTTTCGCGTCCACTTGTCGTCCTTGTCCGTGTCGCCGCTGCACTCGTTGCAGATCAGAAATGTGCCGCCGGGCTTCAGCACCCGGTAAACCTCCCGGAAGCACCGGTGCAGGTTCGGCCAGAAGTACACCGTTTCAAATGCAGTGACCGCGTCGAACCAGTCCTTCGCGAAAATGATCTGCTCCACGCTCCCCTGCCATATCACGCAGCGGCCGTCGTTGACGGCCTGCTCGTTCAGCTCCCGCGCCTTCGCAACGCTGACGGGGGAGTAATCGATGCCCTTCACGACGCCCTGCGGGCATTTTTCCAGCAGTTTTTTGATGTTCGCACCGCCGCCGCAGCCGCAGTCCAGGACCTTCCCGTCCGCCGGGAGCGTCAGAAACCGCATTCCCCACCGCGCCAGCGCCCGATGGCCGAAATTCATCATGGCAACCATGATCTCCCCGCCGAAGCCAACCGGCTTGCGGGTATTCTCAAAAAAGGACATTTTTCCGCCTCCTTAACGTTTTTCCATCACAATGATCTTGTTGGAAATATTCCGCACGACGGTCAGCTTATCCAGCACCTTATAAATCGGGACAAACACCGCCATGCCCTCGGTCAAACCGTGTTCCGCAGCCAGCCGGAAGTCCGGCAGTAGCGCGGCCAGAGTTACGCCGTTTTTGACGCCCCGGGTGAATTTCGCGTGGCTTCCCTCGATGGATTTTTCCTTGAAGCGCTTGACGACCATAGGGTTCATGGTCTCGACAAACGCGGTGGCTTTGGGGAACCGCCCGGCGATCACGTCAAAAATACACTTCACATCCGCTTCGCTTAAGTACATGGTCAGCCCCTCGATGATGACCAGCGCCAGCATCCGGGTCAGGCACGCCCCGCCCAAAGAGCATCCGTAGGCCGCGTCCAGGCGGCTGACGCCCCGTTCTTTCAGATACGCCGTGATCTCGTCCGCCGTCTGCTCCACGGAGGTAATGTCGCCGGGATACTCCGGCTGATGGCCGTCGTAAACCACCTTAAAAACGTGCCACTTCTGGGAAAGCAGCGCAATGGTCGCCGCGAACGCCCATACCGGCTCCGCCGTACAGGGCAGAAACAGCAGCGTTTTCTCCTGCGTCTGCCCATACTCCAGAATCTTCAAATTTCATCCCTCCCGCGCTTATTCCGCCATGAGTTAGGCTAAGCTAACCGGCAGCCTTTTGAAAAGCCGCCCCATGGCAGCCCCCCTTTGTGTCGCTTATATCGTAGCAACGTCCAACCAAAAAGTCAAGATATGCCGCAGACAAATCCGGCTTTTTTCCGGGTAATCGCCGGATTTGGGACGGAACACGCTGCCCGCTGACCTCAGGAAAAGAGCAGCCAACTTCCGTCAGCTGCTCTTGCACATACTATGTAGTTTCCACTCGCCCTGCCGGATGTTTACAACAGTTTCACAGGACAGACGCCCGTGGCTTTGCCGCCGCGGAAGATGTCCTCCAGCGCCCGGAAGGCGGGGACGGCATAATCATAGGCGGCCAGCTTCCAGACGGTTTCGGGGAGCCGGGATAGATCGTACGGGTTGCGCAATGCAGCAACCGCCATGGGCTTTCCCGTCGCCGCCAGGGCTTCCACCAAAGCGAGCTGTCCCCGGAACAAATGGCCGTTGCAGGTGCCCAGGATGATTTTTTCACAGTTCTCCGCCTGCCGGAGCGCCGCGCGGATTTCTTCTTCGTCCGGGTCTTTTCCGGTGACGAAGCCCTCCGCGCCGAAAGCGTTTGCCATGTACTCCGGGAAGGTCACGGCGCTCCCGTCCGCATTGGCCACGCCGGAGGTACGATAATCGGCGCAGCCGCAGAAGAAGGTGTTTTCATCCGCCCGGAAGGGCGTTCCGGAAATCTGGCTGATTGCCTGACGCGCCATGCTTTCCGCAGCGCGGCGGTCTTCCGGCTGGTTGCAAAGACCCGGCTCCGCCTGAGCCGCAAGCATTTTCTTATAGCAAAGGATTTTCTCTACGGAAGCGCGGATCTCTTCCACGTCAAATTCTCCCCGCTCCGCCGCTTCGTTGACGGCCTTTGCGGCGGCCAGCTCCAGATCAAAGGCACTGGATATCTCCGCCAAATCCACACCGGCCTTGATGGACGCGACCACGCCTTCCGGCGTTCCGTAATAATCCCGGATGGCACCCATTTCCATGCAGTCCGTGAGAATCAGCCCCCGGAAGCCCAGCTTCTGCTTCAGAAGCCCGGTGACCATCCGCCGGGACATGGTGCAGGGAACCTGCTCCGGCTCAATATTCGGGAACAGCACATGGCTCATCATGATGGCCGGTACCCCGGCTTCGATGGCGCGGCGGAAGGGGATCAGCTCCAGCTGCTCCAACGCTTCCTCCGTTTTGTCCACCCGGGGAAGCCCCAGATGGCTGTCCACCGCCGTGTCGCCGTGGCCGGGGAAATGCTTGGCGCAGCACAGCACCCCGCTTCCGGCATAGGGTGCAATGGCGGCACAGCCCAGGGACGCCACGCGCTCCGCTTCGTCGCCGAAGCTGCGCACGCCGATCACCGGATTGGCTGGATTGCTGTTGACATCCAGCACCGGCGCCATGTTGAAGTTGGCGCCCAGCCCCCGCAGCTGCCGGATGGTGATCTCCGAAGCCAGGCGGGCATTTTCCGGGTCCGCGGTAGCCGCCAGTGACATGGCGCCGGGGACGTTTACGGCGTCCTGGGGGAGCCTCGTCACCATGCCGCCCTCCTGGTCGATGATGATAAAGGCAGGGTAGCCCGTCTCTTCCTGAACCAGCGATTGAATCTCGGCGCAGAGCGCGCGAAGCTGCTCCGCGCTTTCCACGTTGCGCAGGAACAGGATCACGTTGCCGATCTTGTATTCCCGGAGCAGATTCTTAAATTCCTCAGGCAGCGTTTTCCCGTGAAATCCGAATACCAGCTTCTGCCCGAGCATTCGTCTCATTTCCATATTTTCAGAGGTTCTCCAATGTCTGCACCAGCTTATACTGCTCTTTGGGAATCATGAAGCACTCGCAGTAGCCCTTCCGCCCCTGGATGCCCCGCAGGCGCTTTAAGTGGGAATAGTATTCCTTATAGGGAAAGCTGGTGGAATGCACCGCAAACCAGTGGTGATCGATGGCCTTTTCCCACAGGGCATATCCGTCGCTCACGTCCACATAGACGTATGGCTCAAAGCCGGGTGCATCCTCCCAGTTTTCCGCAAAGTAAAGCTTTTTGGCAAAATGCTTCGGCAGCTCCCGCTGAAAGCCCTCAATGGCGGCATAGAACCAGGCGTCCACCACGATTCTGTGGCAGACAATGTGATCCTTGTGCATACTGTTTTCGTGGTGGGTGACGATGATATCAGGCTTGACCTTGCGGATGATGTCGCAGACGGCAAAGCGAACCTCGTCATTGTCCGGCAGCAAGCCGTCTTCGTAATCCAGGACGTAGGCTTCGCCCCCCAGCTCTTTGGCAAAGGCCTCTGCCTCCGCGATTTTTCCCCGGCGGTATTCGGCAATATCCGCCCCGGCGGGAGCACCCTTTTCCCCGGCGGTCAGCGCCAGAGTCACGGCCTTGCCGCCGTGAACGGCGCAGGACGCCAGCAGCGCCCCGGCGGTCAGCTCGGCATCCCCAATGTGGGCGCCGATGGCAAGTACAGTCTGTGTCTTCATAGTCCTACAGCTCCTTCAGCATGACGCCGAATGTCCGGACAACCCGGAAACCGGCGTTGAGATAAATAAACCTGGCATGGTTGTCTTCCCCGGTGAACAGTGACATATACTTTGCTCCTGCCTGCTTTTCCCGCTCCAGAAGGCGGTAAAACAGCAGCGTACCCAGGCCGTGCCCCTCAAACTGCGGCGCAACCCCCAGGCCGGCAAAATAGCCCCGCCCCGTTTTTTCCGGGTACACAGGCCCGGTGAATCCGACGCAGACATTGCCCTTCAGGCCGACCAGCAAATCCATGCCGCTTTTGCCGGCTGCCGGAATCTCCTCCGACCACATGGTGTTGTCCAGCGCCGCCACCATTTCCTCCAGGCCAACGTGCCGCCTGGGGTCATAGCGCTCTACATGGTAGCCCTCCCCGCCCATCTTCGCGGCCTTTTCCTCCACCCATGCCGGGGTTTCATAATCTGCCAGATTCCGGTACATGGCGCATTCCCGGGTGCTTTCCCGGTAGCCCAGGGACAGCATCCGGTCATGCAGCGGAAGATCCGTCGCCACGCCGGGGGCGTTGTTGTGCTGGTGCCCCGGTGTGCCGGGGAGAATCCATGGCAGGCGGATCGGATTGAAAAATGTGACAGCGCAATAGGTCTTTCCCGCCTTCCGGAAGGCGTTTTCCAGCGCAGAGAGAAGCAGTGCCGTATTTTCGTCGGAATCTGCCTCCGCCGCTAAGATCAGGCAGCTTAAATATCCCCGGATATCTCCCTTGGGGATGCCCGCCCCGGTGCAGCCGTTGACAAAGCCCAAAAGCGTCCCCTTTTCCTCCAGGACGAAGGTGTACGCCGGGGAAAAGTCCGGATGCCGGGTCAGCAGACGGTGGAAATCCTCCAGCGGCACAGGCGCATAGCCCATGACGGCTCCCGCCGTGTTCCACAGAGAAAGCATGGCGCTTTCGTCGTCAGGTGTGTAAGATCGAATCATGATAAAGTCACCTCAGTATGACAGCAACCCCCACCGAGAAAGCGGGGGCTGCGCGACGTGTCAAAAAGCCTCGCAGAGGAAAGCCGTCCGCAGGCGGCCAAGGAGTGCGCGCAGCAGACTGCAGGTCCCTTGTCAAAAAGGCCAACGGCCTTTTTGACAGTCTAATCAGCCCTTGACGGCGCCGATGGTGACGCCTTCCATAAAGTACTTTTGCAGCGCAAAGAACAGAATGAACATGGGAAGCGCGGAGATGGTGGCACCGGCCATCATCGGGGCGAACAGCGTTTCGTTAGCAAACTTGAACTGCTTCAGACCCACCTGAATGGTGTACATGGCCGGGTCGTTGGTCACCAGGAACGGCCAGAAGAAGTCGTTCCAGCTGGCCATGAAGGTGTTGATCGCCATGACCGCCAGCACGGTTTTGGCCAGGGGCAGGACGATTTTGACAAAGATCTGGAACTGATTGCAGCCCTCAATCTTGGCGCTCTCGATCAGCGGCGTGGGCAGGCCGGAGAAGAACTGCTTGCACAGGAAAATGTTGTAGGCCGTGCACAGGCCGGGCAGAATCATGGCCGCATAGGTGTTGGTCATAGAGAATTTCTGCACCATCAGGATGTACAGCGGAACCTGGGTCACCTGATAGGGAATCATCATAGCCACCAGAATCAGGCCGAACAGAATCTTGCTGCCCTTGAACCGGATCTTGGCGAAAGCATAGCCCGCCATGGAGGCAAAAATCACGTTGCCGATGACCGCCCCCGTCGCCACAACCACGCTGTTGAGAATCCACCGCAGGGAATGATCGCTGAAATGGAAGAACGCGTCAAAGGATTCCAGCGTAAACCGGGAAGGCAGGATCGTGCGCATATTGCCCGCCGTGGACACGTTGGGGCCGAAGGACGAGAGAATCATGTAGCAGATGGGGAACAGCGTCGCCGCCGCCAGAATGATCAGGACGATGGCGATGATCGCATTGCGGAGGTGAAGCACCTTCCTGTTGTTCAGGTGCTGGGAATACAAACCGGTAGTAGCCATAATCCTCCTCCTTAATACTCAACGTCCACGCCCATGAGCCGGAACTGGAACAGGGACATGATGGCGATGGCGATAGCCAGCAGGATGGCCTGGGCACAGGCAAGACCGTACTTGCCGTACACAAAGGCGTTGTTATAGATCAGCAGGCCGATCATGGTGGTGGCGTTGTCCGGGCCGCCGCCGGTCATCATGTAGGCGTTCATGAACACCTGGAAGGAACCGATAACGCCTGTGACCAGCAGGAACAGAGTCGTGGGCTTCACCAGCGGCCAGACAATATAGCGCACTTTCTGGAAGAAAGTGGCGCCGTCCAGCTCGGCGGCCTCAAAATAGCTGTTGTCAATGCCGATCAGCGCGGCAATATAGGTAATAATCCGAACACCGTGGCTGGAAAGCAGCGCCATGATGATCAGAGAAAGCATCGAAGTTCTGGTAGAGGACAGCCAGTTCTGCGCCGGAATGCCGAGCGCACCCAGCAGCCGGTTGAATATGCCGTCCGGAGAAGAATCGTACAGCCACAGCCACACCACGGACAGCGCGACGCCGGATGCAATGCCGGGCAGATAATACATTGCCTTGAAAACGGACTGCACCTTCTTGTGGAAGGGCAGGATCATCACAGAGATGCAGAAGGACATCAGCAATGACAAGGGCACGACCACCGCGGTATAAACCAGCGTGTTCCGCGCGGCCTTGTAGAACAGGTTGAACTTGGAATATTTCAGGGTGTCAATATAGTTTTGCAGGCCGATAAATTCCGAGCCGAAGGGCTTGTAATTGAAAAAACTGGTGTAGATCGCGCTGAAGACGGGATACAGCGTGAAGACGCAGAAAATAATCATGGCGGCAGCGATGAAAATATAGCCCCACAGGTCTTCATTGGTAAACTTCAGTTTATGGCGGACTGGCTGCCGCTTTTGTTTTGTGCTGTTCATAGTCCTACCTCCCAGGGTTGCAAAGTCTCCGAAACGGCCAATCCGGCTGAAAGCGGGTAACCATTCCCTCACTGTCAGCCTTTGCCATTTTTCCAGAGCATTCTTATACTGAACTCCAATTAAAATCTTTAGAAAAGATTTTAATTGCCCGAAGGGCAAGGAGTTCATATGAGACTTGTTTTGTGATTTCTTTCCTTATAAATCACAAAACAGGCAGCGCCGTCAGGCGATGCCTTCCTGATTAAAATTAAGATTTTAATCAGGAAATAGTATTAAAACTTCATGCAGGAACGCTGCACCACGAAAACGCGCAAATGCCGGTGCATGAAGTTTTTGTGCATCATTTCCGGTTGCCCCGCAGGGACGAGGAAATGGCACATTTCTTATTTTTGCTATGCTTTTGCATAGCAAAAATGCCCACCCCACCAAGGTGGGGTGGGCTTTCCATCAATTAGCCGAGCTTACCGGTAATGCAGTTCTCTTCACCGAAGGCAGCAAAGGCAGCCTCGCAGATGTGATCGTATGCATCCTTAGCGGTGGTCTCGCCGGCCAGCAGCAGCTGGAACTTGGGAACGATCTGCTCGTCCATCAGCTTCTTGGCAGTGGCGGTCATCTCGGTGGTAACGCCCTCGGGAGGCGCCTGCACCATGGCAATGCAGCGGGCAGCGGTGGCCAGGTTGTCGGCGTCGCGGCCCTCCTCCAGAACCAGCGCGTCACGACCGGTCTGGCAGACGGGATCCAGATACAGCTCGTTCATGCAGGTGGCAATGCGCTCGCCGGAGCAGATGTAGTCCATGAACAGCAGTACGTTCTTCAGGTGCTCATCGGTGGTGTTCTTGTTCCGCATGGCGATCAGGCCGTCCACGGTGCCGTAGCAGGACTCCTCGCAGCCGTCCATGGTGGGAACGGGCAGGAAGGCATAATCCATCTTCTGGGAGTTCTCAACGGCGGTGCCGTCGTTGGCTTCCAGGGCGGCGTTGTTCTTCTTGAAGTTGTTCTCGAACAGAGGCATAGCCTTGCCGAAGATCATGGCGTTGCCAGTCTGGCACATGACCATACGCTGACCGGCTTCCACGCCGAAGTTGGGCATATAGCCGGACTTGGTCATCTCTTCGATGGCACTGAGCAGGGTCAGCATGTTCTCGGAGGTGAAGGTGTACTTCAGCTCAGGGGTGAAGGTGTTGCTCAGGCCTGCGCCTGCGCCGAAGATGTAGAGCATATCGGAAGCGGTGACGCCGGAGTTGGCGAACACGAAGCCGTAGCAGCCGTCCTTGGTGCCCTGCTTGATGACGTCCAGGAACTCCTCATAGGTCCAGCCTTCCTTCTGGATCTTGGCAACATCGATGCCCAGGCCTTCCATCATGGTCTTGTTGGCGCCGATGGACTGAATGGTCAGGTACAGAGGCAGGCCGTAGGTGGTGCCTTCCAGAGTCAGGTACTTCAGAGCGTTCTCGTCGTAGTCGGCCAGACGGTCAGCGGCCATGTACTGGGCGATGTCAATGGCGACGCCCATTTCCACGTAGGTGCCCAGAGCGTTGGAGGAGATCTCCGCGATGTCGGGAGCCTCGCCGGCCTGCGCCATGGTGGACAGCTTGTCGTTGTGATCGCCCCAGGAGGTCTCAATGATCTCCACGGTCAGGTTGGGGTACAGGGCATGGAAGTCATCTGCCCAGGTCTTCAGGTTCGTCAGGTAATTGCCTGTGACGGGGGGAGCCATGATCACGATGGTGTCGGGTTCCGCCTTTGCTTCCGTGGGAGCCTCAGTGGCGGCGGGAGCAGCAGTGGCAGCAGCAGTGGGAGCCTTGGTCTCGTCCGCGGTCTTGGTGCCGCAACCGGCAAACAGGCCCAGAACCATAACGACGACCAGCAGCATGGTTACGATCTTTTTCATTTCTGTTATCCTCCTGGTGTTCAAATTAGCGCTCCGGCATTGTCGTTGCGCCATGCGATTATTATAGCGAAGTTGGCATTTCATGTCAATAGTTGCGTAAATGAATGAAACTTTATTTTATCCACTGATTTGAAATCGCATTTTTTTAGTGAATTGGTGAAACTATTACAGAGCAGCGTTCGCCAAAATGTACAATATCCACAAAAATCGCGTCAAATATTTGGCAACAAAATGCATGGTCATTCCTCCCAAGAGGCGATACAATGGTACGGATACTGTAGGAAAGTATAAAGATTGGTAAAATTTTTTACAAAAGGGCCGGAAGCCTCCCCAGCGCCCCGCCCCGGCTGTCCGGAACTCCCATGGTAAAAGGCGAAGAAGCAGAAATCATAACAAAAGGCGGTACCCTATGAATTTCTCTCCCGATTCAAGATTCATGCGCCTGTGCGGCAGCTTTGTGTCGCTGGTGCGTATCAATCTTCTGTGGCTGCTGTGCAGTCTGCCCCTGTTCACCGTCGGCGCTTCCACCGCCGCCATGGTTTCCGCCCTGACAGCGTTCCGGGCGGATGATGAGTGCGGCGCAAAGGTGTTCTTCCGTGCCTTCCGCGCCCATTTCCGCCAGGCAACCGTCTTGTGGCTGCTGATGGCTTTCCTTGGGTGTATGCTGGCGCTGGATTACCGGATCGTGGTTCATCTGGCCTTCCCCGTAAGAATGGCAGTGATCGTGATGATCTGCTTCTGCGCGCTGGCTCTGATCCTGGTGTCCGGCCTGATTTTTCCCCTGCTGGTTCGCTTTCCGGGAACACTGCGGGACACCGTCATCAATGCGGTACTGCTGAGCATTGCTCATCTGCCGAAAATGCTGCTGGTAACGGCCATGAACCTGCTGCCGCTGCTGCTTCTCGTGCTTCTGCCCCGTCTGGTTCTCTTCTTCGGCTTCCTGTGGCCGCTGTGCGGGTTTTCTCTTATTGCACTGTACGACCTGAAGGTGATAGAAAAAATCTTCGCCATTCTGGAAAGCGGCACTCAGGAGCCGGCGGGTCAGAATTGACGGTGCCCCACTTATAATATATTGGGGTCAGGCTTGCCGCCTGACCCCAATTGTCTGTTATAAGGGATATCCCATTACCATCACGCGCTTCATTGCGAGTTTGCCTTTGCTGTTTTGCAGGAAGCAATCAGCAGTCTGCGAGTATTGCCGCACAGTTTCTCGGCATATTTGTATGAAGCGAGGTCAATTCTTTTGGTTTCATACATCAGCTTCAACCAATAGCTTGTCTCGTTGGACTCTTTCAATGCAATTCCCAACTTTGCAATAAAATCTTTTTTGCTCTGGGCGTACTGCGCTTCGTGTATATTCGCACCTACGGAAGTACCTGCTCTTGCGAGCTGATCGGTCATATCTCTTGACACTACCATATGGTGCAGATAAATCCCACTTTTTTCCGGACAGCGCCGATAGAAAATGCTGCTGTCCGGTAATCGGACAGCAGCATTATAATTGGGGGGTAAACTATCAGCGCTGTACGCGGCCCGACGCGTTTCCGGCCGCGAGAGCCTCAACTTCGGCTACGCTCATCTGGTTGAAGTCGTGCTCAATGCTGTGCTTCAGGCAGGAAGCGGCGACTGCAAAGTTGATCGCCGCCTGATCGTCCTTGCCGGACATCAGTGCGTAAATCAGTCCGCCGCCGAAGCTGTCTCCGCCGCCGACACGGTCAACGATATGGATGCGGTAGGTGGGAGAAAACACGGCCTTGTCGCTCGCCGCGTCATACAGCATTCCCGCCCAGTCGTTATCGCTGGCGGACAGAGAGCCGCGCAGCGTGATGGCGACCTTCCTGCATCCAAAGCGCTGCGCGATCTGGCGCGCGACGCTGATATAGCCCGCATGGTCGAGCTTGCCGCTGTTAATGTCGGTATTTTCCGCCTCGATCCCGAAAACGTCCTTCGCGTCTTCTTCGTTCGCAATGCACACATCAACGTAGGGCAGCAGCTTTGCCATGACCTCGCCGGCCTGCTCGCGCGACCACAGCTTTTTTCTGTAATTGAGGTCGCAGGAAACGGTCACGCCTTTTTCCTTTGCGGCCTTGCACGCCTGCAGGCAGGCTTCCGGCATCTCGCCGCCCAGAGCAGGAGTAATTCCGGTCCAGTGGAACCAGTCAGCGCCCTCAAAAATGCCATCCCAGTCGAATTCCTCCGCCTTTGCCGTCGCGATCGACGACCCGGCGCGGTCATATATGACCTTGGACGCGCGCTGGGACGCGCCTTTTTCACAGTAGTACACGCCCAGACGCGGGCCGCCGCGCAGAAGATACTTCGTATCGACCCCGTAGCGCCTCAGTTCGTTGACAACGCACTGTCCTATCTCATGTGCCGGAACCTTGCTGACAAAGGCGGCATCCACACCATAATTCGCGAGAGAAACCGCGACATTCGCTTCTCCTCCGGCATAGCTCACCTCGAAGCTGTTCGCCTGCACGAAGCGAAGGTACCCCTCCGGGTTCAGGCGCATCATAATCTCACCAAAAGTTACTGCTTTCATGATTTTCTCCTCATGTATGTTAATTTTTCAGAAGATGGATCGCGAAACCGGCGATTTCGTCTTTGAAGTAGATGGCGGTAAGCTCTCCGTTTTTGTACTTTGCCGAACTTTCGTCAAACGCGACGCCTTTTCCCTTCAGCTCGTCCATCGCCTTTGCCATGTCGTCCACAGCGATGCAGATGTGGCCGTTGGTTCCTCTGCCGTTTTCCTTTACGATCTCAATCATTTTGTCGCCGACAAATATGGATGAATTGCCGTACTTCGGCTCAAATCCGAACAGAACATGAAACAGCTCCGCGATCTGCGCGGCGTTCTCCGCATTGGCGGCGTTGATTCCCAAATGCGCAACTTTCATTTTCGCACTCAGCCCTTCGCGATGGAGACCATCGTTCTGGCAACCTCCGTTATTTTCTCAAATTCGCCGTTCTCAACCCATTTTTTGTTGACCAGATTTCCGCCTATGCCCGCGCCGCACATGCCGAGGTCGAGATACTCCCGGAGATTCGTCTCATTTACGCCGCCGACCGCCATCATGGGTACGTGGCTGATCGGCGCCCGCACGGCCTTGACGTACGCGGGACCAAGATTTGCGATCGGGAAAAGCTTTACGAAATCGGCGCCGTTGTTGTAAGCGGTCAGAATCTCCGTGGGCGTGAGCGCGCCGGGCATGGACACAAGCCCAAGCTCCCGCGTGCGCTTTATGACGTCGATATTGGTATCGGGGGAGATGATATACTTTGCCCCCGCGCTGGCGGCAAGCTCAACAAGCTCAACGGAGGTCACTGTGCCCGCGCCGACCTCCATAGTTCCGCTGTACGCCTCGCTGACGGCCTTGATTGCGGCGGCGGTGGTTGCCCAGCTATCCGGGTTTTTCTGGTCAAAGGTTATCTCAACAAGCCGGAAGCCGCCCGCGTAGAGGGCTCCGGCGACCTTCAGGCATTTTTCCGGCGCGATGCCGCGCACAATCGCGATCAGCTTTTCTTTTTTTATGGTCTCAATTACATTTTCTCTCATTGATACGCACTTCCTTTTTTTGAAAAAGCCCCGCGGACCGCGAGGCTCTTTCATTCTCATCACAGATATTTTTCACCAAAGGCAACCAGCGCCTTTTCAAAGCACTGCATCGGCACTCTTGCCATGCCCGCGCCGATCAGGCCGCCGACACGGTTGAACATACCGCCGTGAATTGCCGGGCAGACGCCCTCCTTGAGTACCTTGCGGATATCGATGCCGACGGGGAGGAAATCGAAGTCCAGGTTGGGGATGGGGAAGTTGTAGTTCTTCTCCATCGTGATCCTGTACATTTCCTTCGTCTGCCCGATGCTCTCCTTCAGCGTCATGCCGCGCAGATTGCACACGATGGGGCTTGCCGCGGCGGCAAAGCCGCCCATGCCGTAGCATTCGACGACGCAGGAGTCGCCCATCCACGGGAGCTGATCCTTCTCGGTGAACTCCGAGGAGGTGTAGCGGCCCTTCATCATCGGTGCGGGAGCGGTGAACCACTGTCCCGGCAGGGATGCGATCTTGATGCCGAACTCGACGCCGTTGCCGCAGACCGCCGTGACCATGGTCGAATACTCCGTGCCGTCCGCCGCGACCAGCGCCGCTCTTGCCGCGGCCTGACCATAGCAGTGGAAGAAACGCGGCGTATCGACGATATACCGCACCGTCTTCATGATCTCCTTCTTGGGTCTGTCCAGCTCAAACAGTGCCGGCAGCATGAGCCGGTCATAAATGTAGTCGCAGGCGGTCTGGCGGGTGTGGTTCTCGTCGCCCATCTGCATGCTTTCGGCAAGGATCGGCTTGATGGGGATGCCGCCCAGCTTGTGGAGCGCCTCCACCATGGGCGGGAACAGCTCCTCGCGCATATAGCGCAGGTTCTCCGCGATCTCCTTGGAGTAAAGGCCCCAGCCGCAGAAGCCGCCCTGAAACGGTCCTTCCGCCGGGAACGTCGCGGCGACGGTATGGTTGTGCCGGTCCTCCACAACGTTCAGGACGACGGACTTTGTAATGATGCCCGTGCCCGCGCCGACCGTGTTGTGGTCGAGTGCGCTGGAAATCTTGATCTCGCCTGCCTTGAGGCGCTTGACCGCTTCTTCCTCGTCCTTCGCCCAGCCCTCAAAGAGCATTGCGCTGACCATGCCGCGCTTGTGGAGCATCGTCATGTCCTCATAGGCGATTGGGGGGCCCGAGTGGAGGATCATGTGATCCTCCAGCCCATCGACGCATTCGATGGCCGGCTTCATATCCACCCAGACGGGGTCGCTGTCCATGAGCATATGGACTGTTTTCTCATTTGCCTGCGCTATTTTTTCTTTTATATCCATCTTTGTCGCGTCTCCTTCTGTGTTCAGAGCAGTTTGTCAAGAAGCGCAAGGATCTCCGGCTTCAGCTTGACGGGCGGACGCCACTCCAGCTGCGTCACCTTGACGCCCTGCTTTTCTACCGCTTCATAGAAGCTCTGAAGTCCGACATTGATCACTTTCAGCTTTGTCTTGTCGTATTCCTTCACGGTTCTCAGCCCCTTTCATTCAGCGCGCTCATGAGCGCCGCGGCAAGGCGCGCGCTCTGGTAATTGCTGTCCGTCACGATGACTCCCGCGTCACGCAGCATCTTTGCCTGAAGCTCGATATTCTGCGGGTCCTCCGCAGAGCCGCAGATATTGGAAATGACCGTGATGTGCTTTTCGGCGATCGCCTTTTTGGCCTCGATCGCGAACTCCTTCACCGGCTCCTTCGCAACGCCGGGGCCTGTAATGAAGTCCAGCAGAATGACCGCGACCTCATCGTCCCGAAGCTCCTGACGGAAGCGCTTCAGTCTGATCTCGGGGTCGAACACCGGGTGCGGCGAGCACGCGGTAAATTCCTCGCTGCCGAGGTCAAGGATGGAGTGCCCCTCGCTGTGCAGGTGGGAGGCCAGCTTTTCGGCATACGCCGTGTTCAGGTTGCTGTGCAGCCGGGCGTTTTTGACGTGGCTGCTGTAATAGATCAGCCCTTCTTCGGTGAAGGTGCCGCCGCAGTACAGACCGCGGAAGTACTTCTGCTTTGCGGAGTACCCGCGCATCTCCCGCGCGACAATCTCCTTGATCTGCTCGTCCGTGAAGCCAAAGTCATGGGTCTTCGCGCCGAGGAGCTGAGCGGCCTTTACCGCCGCGCCCTCAAGGCTGTACGTGCCATACACTCTGTGCCCCTCATAGAGCTTCTCGTCCGCGCCGAGGAAGATCGCGACGACAGGCTTTGAAACAATATCCGCGAAGCTGAGGACCTTGTTCATGACCGTGAGGTCAGCAAGCTTCGATACCAGAATGATGATCTTGGTGTCGGGGTCGCGCTCCAGACGGCGGATACCTTCGAGCATCATGATGCCGCCGATCTCCGGGTACAGGTCGCGTCCGCCCGTGCCGATGAGGGAGGAGATGCCGAAGCCCAGCTTCTCGACCAGACAGCCGACTTCCTGCGCGCCGCTGCCGGACGCGCCGACGATGCCGACGCAGCCGGGGTGATAGCAGCTGCCCGCCGCAAGCCCGACGCCCTTCAGGTAGCCGACGCCGCAGTCGGGGCCCATCATCAGCACGCCTTTGCTGATGGCAAGCTCCTTCAGGCGTTTTTCATCTTCGAGGGAGACGTTGTCGCTGAACATGAACACATCCAGTCCCTTTTTCAGCGCCTTTTCCGCCTCCGCCGCGGCGTACTCGCCGGGGAGTGAGATCTGCACGAGGTCATAGGGGTCTTCGTCGAGGTCGATATCCTCGATGTTATCGTAGGTCTTGCCGCCGGATGCGGCATTCTTGTGGTCAAGCAGATCCTGACCCAGCGCCAGCGCCGCGTCCGCGGCAGCTTCGTCGGACGCGATGACGGCGACGACAAGGTCGTTCGCGCCGACATCCGCCGGGATATCAAAGCCAAGCCCTTCCAGTATCTCTCTGTTTGCCGCCGTCACCATGCTGGCGTTGCAGTTTTCGATGCCGTCCGCTTTCTTGACGCTGTCGGTCACAGACATGAGGGAGACCGAGTCCACATATCGGTTTCTTTTAATTATAAATTTACTTGTCACACTAATCGCCTCTGGTTTCCTAATTTATACTGAACTCCAATTAAAATCTTTAGAAAAGATTTTAATTGCCCGAAGGGCAAGGAGTTCATATGAGACTTGTTTTGTGATTTCTTTCCTTATAAATCACAAAACCGGCAGCGCCATTAGGCGATGCCTTCCTGATTGAAATCAAAGATTTTAATCAGGAAATAGTATTAGATTTCGGCGCGGCGGGGCACTGCCCTGCCGTTTTCACAGCGGATGTTTACGCGGTATTTCTCCGGTTCACCGGCGGAGTCCGTGCGGACATGGCAGCCGGTGGATGTTTTCCGTTCAAGGGCGGCAAGCGTCACCGCGTATGCCGTGAGCGTATCGTTGCGCAGGCGCTGCTGCGCGTAGCAGCCGCTCTCCGGGATCTGTTCCAGCATCCGCTCCAGCTCCGTCTTCGCCTGCTCCAGCTTACCGGCCTCCCGGATCACGCCCAGCGCCCCGCCGACGATCTTTGTCAGCTCCGCGCGAAGCGCATCGATATTGACCGTGGCTGCCGCGTCGCTTATCTCGTCCGTGCAGTCCGCCGGTTCGCCGCTGAGTGTGTCCATATACGCCGCCGCGCTGCAGCCCGCTCTGCGGCCGAACACCATCGTTTCCAGTCCGGCATTGCCGCCGATGCGGTTCGCGCCGTGCAGTCCGCCGAGGGTCTCACCGCAGACGAACAGCCCTTCCGCGCTTGTGCTGCAATCGGGTCTTGCGTACACGCCGCCCAGCGAGGTGTGCGCCGCCGGGGCTATCTCCATCGCCTGCTCGGCAATGTCCATTCCCACCGCGCGGTAGCGCTTTACGTATGCGCTGTAAGCCTCCTCCAGCCGTTCGCGCCCGACGCCGCTTGCGTCGAACGCCACGCCGCCGTGCTCCGTTCCCCGTCCCGCGGCGATCTCGGACGCGATCGCGAAGGACAGAACATCCTTATCCGCGCATTCGCCCTTGTCGCTGTAACGGAACATAAACCGTTCGCCTTTGCCGTTGCGCAGCACAGCGCCCTCATAGAAAAGCGTCGTGATCACGCTCTTTCCGGCAATCGCCAGCGGCCAGACGGCGGCGCTCGGCTCGAACTGGACAAACTCCATATCCGTCAGCTCTGCCCCGGCGTCAAGCGCCATTGCCATGGCGTCCCCGCCGAGGTCGGCGGAGTTCGTCGAAAACGGGAATATCCTGCAGAAGCCGCCCGCGGCGAGGATCACCGCTTTCGCCTTGATCTGCATCCAGCGTTTGCTCTGCGTGTCAAAGCAGTGAGCGCCGCACACTCTGCCGTCTTCCGTTATCAGGCGCAGGGCATGGAGCGTGGTGCAGACGCTGACATTTTCGTGCTGCTCCATGACGGTAAGCAGCTTTCTGAGGATCGCGCCGCCGGCATCGTTGCCGATGCTGATGACCCGCGGACACGATGCCCCGAGGGGTCTGAGCTGCTGATAGCTCCCATCCGCCTCGCGGTTGAAGTCCAGGCCAAGCTCATCGAAAAACGGCAGAAGCTCAAGGCTGCCCCTGCACAGCTCTTCAACGAGCGCCGCGTTGCCCTGACCTCTGCCGGAAGCCTCTGTATCCTGTATGAAAAGTTCCGTCGAATCCTGCGGATTCAGCGGCATATTGAAGCCGTGTACATACGGGGATGACCCCGCACCGGGGCGCAGAATCGTGATTCTGCGTCCCGGCTCGGCTTTCAGTACTTCATATGCCGCCGTCAGCCCGGCAAGACCGCCTCCAATAATAAGCAGGTCTGTTTTCACGGCTTATTTGGTCTCCCAAATACCGCCCTTTGCCATGGAGCCGACGTTCTGCACGAAGAGGTTGAGGTAACGCGGATAGTCCTTGCTGGGGAACTCCCAATGGAAGGCCGCAAGTCTTCTGTTCATTTCCTCGTCGCTGATGCACAGATGCAGCTTACGCGCAGGGATGTCGATCTCGACCTCGTCGCCCTCTTCGATGACGCCGAGGGGGCTGCCGAGCGCCGCTTCGGGGGACACATAGCCGATGGAAAGGCCGGAGGTGCCGCCGGAGAAGCGTCCGTCTGTGATGATGGCGCAGGAGTTATACAGCTCGTGCAGGCCCTTCAGCTCTTCCTGGAAGGTGAAAGCGGTGGTGCCGAAACGTCCGCGCAGGCCCATAAAGCGCAGCACGCAGCAGTCGCCCGCATGGATCTGTCCGGCGCGCAGAGCCTGAATGCCATCCTCAAGGGAGTCGAACACACGGGCCTTGCCCTTGTAGGTCATGAGCTGGGAAGGAACGCCCGCGATCTTGACGATAGCGCCTTCGGGAGCGAGGTTGCCGTAGAGCACGCCGATGCCCGGCTCGGTCATGACGGGGTTGTCGAGGCTGTGGATAACGTCGTGGTTGTAGACGACGGCGTCTCTGACGTTCTCCTCAAGGGTATGTCCGGTGACGGTCAGGCAGTCGCCGTGCAGCTTGGGCAGCAGCTCCTTCAGCATGGCGCGCATACCGCCGGCAAGGTCAAAGTCCTTGACGTTGTAGGGGCCGCTGGGAGCGAGGTGAGACAGCAGCGGGATCTCGTTGGAAGCTTCGTCGAAGTACTTCCACCAAGGCAGGTCGTAGCCCGCTTCGTTCGCGATGGCGGGAATGTGGAGGATGAGGTTGGAGGACGCCGCGACTGCCATGTCCAGCATGATGGCGTTCTTGATGGCGTTCTCGGTAATGATCTGTCTGGCGGTGATGCCCTCGTTGACCAGATTCATGATCTGCTTACCGGCCATGTAGGAGAGGTTGTAGATGGAGGAGCTGGTCGCGCACATGGTGGAGTTGCCGGGCAGGGTCATGCCCAGAGCCTCGGCGATCATGCACATGCTGTTCGCGGTGGTCATGGAGGTGCAGGCGCCGCAGATGCCCCAGGAGTTTTCGATGAGTCCGTTGTACTCATCCATGTCCATCTTGCCGGCCTTCGCCGTGCCGACCTTGTCCTGCGCATGGATATGCAGGACTTCCTTGCCGCGGAAGGTACCCAGAGGCATGTAGCCGCCGGTCACCATGATGGCGGGGATGTTCAGTCTCGCCGCGCCCATCAGATGGCCGGGGACGACGGAGTCACAGGAGGAGAGCAGCACCATGCCGTCAAAGAAGTTGCCGTCAACGGTCAGCTCGACCTGATCGGCGATGGAGTTACGGCTGGGGACTTCGATATATCTGGGGTCCTTGAGCACCATGCCGTCGCAGATACCCGTCGTCATGACCTCCAGAGGCAGGCCGCCTGCTTCACGAACGCCCTGCTTTACACGCTCGGCAAGCTTGTCAAGATGTACATGGCCGGGGTTATATTCGTTCCAGCTGTTCACCACAGCGATGAGGGGGCGCTTCTGTTCTTCCTCGGTATAGCCCATGCCGCACATCAGTCCGCGGCGGCACTCGGAGGCTTCGCCAAACTCCCAGCAGCTTCTCATGTTTTCATACTTTACCTTTGCCATTGTCTTTTTCACCTTTCCGGAATTTCTTCCTGAGCATTTGTTTTTCCTGTTTACTGATTTATCTCAAAATTCATCTTCGAGCATACAGTCGATCGCGCCGTCGATGCTCTGTCCGCCATCGACCGCGATCGTCTGCCCGACGATGTATTTTGTCTTTTCCACATCCGCGAAGAACTGTATCATCGGCACGATATCCTCCGGCGTTGCGAGGTATCCCGCGGCGATCTTGCGCCGGAAGCCCTCGACGTCGCGATCGGAATAACGGCTCATCACGCCGGTGAGGATCAGGCCGGGCGCGACACAGTTGACGCGGATTCCGTACTTTGCCACCTCGATGGCGAGCGTCTTCGTGAACATCTCGATGCCGCCCTTGCCAGCGCAGTATGGCAGTGCCTTTCTCTTGACCCATGTGACGCTGCCGTGGATCGAGCTGATGTTCACGATGCGTCCGGGGATGTTGTGCTCCTTCATGTTCTTGATTGCTTCATGGGACAGATAGGCCGCGCCGCTCAGGTTCAGCGCTATCTGGGAATCCCAGTAATCCAGCGGCATGTCGCAGAACTCGCCCTTGGGCATTTTCAGCGCGCCGCCGGCGTTGTTGATGAGGACGTCCACCGTGCCGAAGTGCTCGATGAAATCCCGCATCATCCCCACTGCCTGCTCCCGGCAGCCGATGTCCGCGCAGTAAATCTGTGCGTCCACGCCGTATTTGCAGCATTCCGCCGCGGTCTCCTCCGCACCGGCTCTGTTGTTGTGGTAGTTTATGCCGACGTTGCAGCCGTCCTTCGCGAAGGCGATCGCCGTCGCCGCTCCTATGCCGTGGGATGCACCCGAAATAAGTACGTTCCTGCCCATTTACTTCAACTCTCCTTTATAAAACTTGCTGTGCCGGATATGCTCATCCGTCGTATACATTGCGAGGAACAGTTTCTGCGGCATTCCGCAGCCGAGCTGCGTTATCATCTGCGCGGCCATGACCGAAGTATCCGTAAGGCCGCAGCTGAGCGCCTCGTCAACAAAGCGCTGATATTGCTCCGTATAGGCAGCGCACAGGTCAAGAACGCGCCGGACGTTCTCCGCGCCCTCGATGTTGTAGCCCATTCCGGCATAATCGTGCCCCGCGATGATATTCTCGACGTCGCAGGTTCTGAGCTTCGCAACCGAGCCGAGATAGGCGTCAAGATCCTGATAGAACGCGATGCCCTGCGTCACGGTTCCGTTTGCCTGCAGGGAGTCTCCGGTCACAGCGGTCTTCGTTTTCCTGTCGTACCAGCATACGCAGTCGCCGTCATGTCCCGGGGTGTGCAGCACCGTAAGTCTGTCCCCCAGCGCCTCCCCGTCCCGGAGAACACGATCCGGCTCCACACCGCGCAGGTAGCACTGGGGCGGCGGGCTGAAGCGGGGGTACTTTGTCCGGATGCGCACGGCGTTCGCCGCAGGGTCTCTCAGCGCCGGGGCAGCCTGCTCGATGCAGGCGGTTCTGATCTGCGGCGCAAGCTCCTTTATCCGGGCGTGGCCGCCGATGTGGTCGCCGTGGCAGTGCGTGCTGACGAGCCAGTCGATGTCTCCCAGCCCCAGCCCAAGCTCCGCCAGTGCGGGGCGTATCACCCCGTCAACCACGTCTGCGCTCGCGCCGCTGTCTATGAGGCAAAGTTCCTCGCCCCGTACCAGCGTCACCCCGCTCCACACGGGTGGGAAAGGAGACTTGAGCAAAAATATTCCGTCCTGAACCTCGCGAAAGTGTTCCATATCGTCTCTCAGCCTTCCATTTTTTCTATGTATCCATAGGTCTGCCTTGCGACCCCCAGTTCCTCATTCGCGGGGATCACGGATACCCGCGCCGCCGAAGCCGCGCTGGATATAGTGCCTTCCCGGCAGCCGCTGTTTTTCTCCTCGTCCAGCTCCACGCCCAGATGCCGGATCTGCGCGCACACTCTGCTTCTGACAAGGTCGGAGTTCTCGCCGATCCCGCCGGTGAAGACGAGCTGGTCAAGCCCGCCAAGCTCCGCGTAATACGCGCCAATGAAGCGCACGATGCTGCACACGAACATATTGATCGCCAGCTCTGCCCGTGCGTTCCCGTCCGCCGCCGCGGCGCTGACCTCGCGCAGGTCGTTGCTGACGCCGGACACGCCCAGAAGTCCTCCGTTTTTGCTCAGCCCGTGGAGGATGTCGTCAAGCTCCATGCCCTTGCTCATGAGGAAAGGCACAATGTACGGGTCAATGTCCCCGGCACGATTCGCGTGCATCACGCCGGTCTGGAGGGAGAAGCCGAAGCTGTTGTCCACGCTCTTTCCGTCGAGGATCGCACAGATGGAGCAGCTTCCGCCAAGGTGGCAGGAGATGACTCTCTCCGCCCTGCCGAGCTTTGCCGCCTGCTGGGCGATGTACCCGTGGGACGCGCCGTGATAGCCCATCTTGCGGATGCCGTATTTTTCGTACCATTCGTAGGGGATGGAGTACAGCGCCCGCTCAAGGGGGATCTCCCGGTGAAACGCCGTCTCGAACACGCCTATCATGGGCACATCCGGCAGAACGGCCCTGAACTGTCCTATCGCCTCTATGTAGGCGGCGTTATGCACCGGCGCGATGTAGAGGTATTCGCGCATGTTCTCCATGACCTCGTCCGTCAGCTCGTGTACGCCGTAGTAGCCTCGGGAAAGCACGGTCTTGAAGCCTATGGCGCTTATTTCCTCCACGCCCTTTATCACGCCCGTTTCGTCGCCGGTCAGCTTTTCCAGAAACAGCGCGATGCCCTCGGCGTAGCTTGGGATGCACAGCCCCTCCGCGCTGAACCGCGCACCGCTGAGATGGCTGCGGTACGACATGATCGCCGCGTCACAGCTGCCGACGCGCTCTATCTTCGCCTCGCACAGCACCCGCTCCTCCGGCATGTCAAAGAGCTTGAATTTCAAGGATGTGCTGCCGACATTGCTGACAAGCAGTTTCATAACTGTCCCCTCCCATGTATAAGCTTTGCCGCGATCGTGATCCCCAGCAGCATCTCCGAACCGGAGCTGCTGCCGATGGTCAGAAGCCGCTGCGTGCCGTCCTCCCCGGCCCCGGTAAGGCCGCGGAGCACATTGTCCATCATTTCAAATCTGCCGCCGTCCGTGACGGCTTTCAGGATCGCCGCGCTTATGAGGTTTGTACGTTCCGGGGCATAGCGCCTCACTGCGTTCACAAACTCCACATCCGCCGCGGTCAGCTTCCGCGCGCCGTGCAGCAACGTGTATGTCATGCCGCACAGGACATCGTCCGCCGACGGCGTCAGCCCGATGCCCAACCCCAGCAGACTCTTCACTTCCGCGGGCACGGCCTCAACGTCATTGCGCGCAAGCCCGTCCCTCAGCCGGGCAAACGGCCCGTATGCCTTTGCGCAGAAAGGATTTGCCGCTATACCTTTTTCCGGCGCCGCCCCCAGACAGAGGGCATCCACAAGCGGCACAAGTCCGCTTGTCCTGCCAAGAGTGCTGAGCAGTCTTGCCGCCGCCTCTATCCTCTCCGTGCGGAAAGTGCCCCACGGTTCCTGCGGCGCGCACTGTGGGTACGGCTGCACGCGCAGAACCCCGCCGCGAAACACAAGCGCATTGTCTGCCGTGTCGAAGCGCCCGCCCGCGGAAAGCCGCAGAGCCGCCGCCGCCGCGGCATAGTCGTCCACGGCGATACCGATGGGCGTTATGCCAAGGTCGGCGGAACAGAGCATATATACATCCTGCCCCGCTTTCAGATAGCCCGCTTTGGAATTGACCGCCAGAAGCTCGCCCGGGCCATTTGTAAAAAGCCTTTCCAACACGGCCTTATCCGCAAAAGCATTTATTTCCGTTTCTTTCATATCACTGCTTCTCTTGTCTTCTCATTCAGGTCCGTTTCTGCCTTAAGTATAAGCTTCCGCGTTCGATATAGCAATACAATTTCCCGCCCGGATTTATAAAAAGCAAACATTTTTTGCAATTTGAATTTCGGGCAAATCGCTTTCTTTGCCGCTTGATTATTTACATCCGCTGTGCTATAATTTATAAAAAATGGAAAGAGCGGGCGCACCGTCCCCATACCGTCTCCCACAAGATAGGAAGACGCCGACGGGCGCGTTTGCGCGATAAATCACCTTGTCTTCATGCCTTTCCGTGACGATCACAAAAGGAGTTGTTATTATGCTGCTGTGTGATATGAACCCGAATCTCCGGTTTGCCCAGAATATCGTTTTCGTCCCTGTCGGGCGGCAGGTCTGTCCCGGTGACAACCGCATTTTTTATGTGACCTCCGGTGTCGGAACGCTTGCCGTACACGGCAGCAGCTATCCGCTTGCCCCGGGGACGTTCGCGCTGATAAACTCGGGGGAGCTTTACCAGCTCCAGCCCGGTGCACCGCTGAGCATGATCGTCTTCAACTTCGATTACAGCTTTGAGCGCTCGAACATTGTAAACTTCATCCCGCCGATCCCCGTCAGCGGCGGCGAGTCCGCCGGAGAGGTATACCGTGACCACATCGACGACTGCGCCGCACTCAACGAGCCGCTTGTCCTCAGCGACATGAATTTCATCGAGGGCGAGCTGAAGACCATACTGGACGTCTATGAATCGCAGGAGGTCTACTACCGCGAGAAAGCCTCGAGCCTCTTCAAGGCCGTGCTCATCACCATCGCGAAGACCAAGATGGTCTCCAACAACCGTGCCGGACGCACCGCGCTGCAGCTCATCCGCTACCTTCAGGAGCACTATAACGAGAACCTGACCAGCGAGATGATCGCCGAGCAGTTCAACTACCACGCCTACCACATCAACCGTCTTATGCGCAACGCGACGGGCACGACCGTGCATAAGTACCTCATCAACTATCGCATCACCGCCGCGAAGAATCTGCTGACATGTACGGAGCTGAGCGTGCAGGAGATCGCCTTCAAGGTCGGCTTTGAGAGCACCGCGTACTTCTCAAATTCCTTCAAGAAAATGATCGGGTGCAGCCCCAACGAATTCCGCAGGCTCCAGCGGCAGTCCTTCTGAGCTGCGCGGCTGCCGGTATGGCGTCATGCGCCGTGCTGGCAGTTTTTTTCTGAACCGGAAATTATACATTTCCAATAGTGCTTCCGCCGCTGTGCCATTCCGGGTTTATCATCGGAATTGCACAGAAAACGCAATCATTTTTGCGCAAATCGCCAACGTGCATGTTCCGCAGCGCAAATGGTTTGTTGAATTTGACCATATTATACAGCAGGCGCGCGCGTAAAGAAAGCGTTAAAACAAACAACTTTTTGCAAAAAGCAAACATATCCGCATCCGCCCCAGCCGGTCGATGCTCTTGACCACGAGGGTGTCGTCCTTTTTTAATTTCCGGATCAATCGCTTGTAATTTTTTCGTTCAAAGTCCTTTCCGGACTGCTTGTCCATATAGACCCGATTTTCCGCTATCCCGAACTCCCGCATTGCGATCAGCTGCCCTTGCTCGTTCTGCTCCTTTGTTGAGACCCGGATATACCCATATTCCATAGTATAAACCTCCAATTTATCGGTATTCGGATAAATTGGAGTACAATTTGCTGCCCCTGTCGTATCCTGTGAGGCAGTGGTATATCACTATATGGAACAGCTGCGGTCAAAATACTCGCGCGGGTCGAAAAATCTGACAAGAAAGTCTTTTCACGTTGGAATTTTGCAAATCAGCAAAGAAAAAAGCGCCCGTGCCCCGTTCAGATAGCGGGGCGCAGGCGTGGAAGTCAATATGGAGCATTTCTGATAGAAATAAAAAATCCGAACCCGTCCCATCTGGAACAAGTTCGGATTTCTTTGTTTTGGTGGACGATATAGGACTCGAACCTATGACCTTCCGCACGTCAAGCGGATGCTCTAGCCAGCTGAGCTAATCGTCCGTCAGCGCACTCAACTGAATGCCTGATTAGTATACACAACCATTCGCCATTTGTCAAGCGTTTTTTCCAGAAATTATCCTGCTGCCGCGTCAACGCTCTGTTCCCCCTGAAATTGGATGACCAGACGGTTGGGAAGGCACACGATCGGCGTGCCGCTGCTGCAAAAGCCACTCTCCATGCAGTAGCGGTCCGGGCAGTCCGCCGCCGTGACGGCAATACGCCCGTCCCGGACGGTGACGGTGTTGCTGCCGCCTGTTTCCCCGGCGACGGTAAACTGCTGATCGATGCGCAGATTTACGGTTCTGACAATCTTTCCCCCGCTGCTGATCTCAGCGTAAACGGCGTCGTCGCCGGGCAGCAGAAGGAAGATGCTCAATCCAAGGCACACCGCCGCAATGGCCGCAATGAGCAATATCCACGTTTTTGTTTTCACAGGGCAGTCACCTCGCCGGGAAAGATTTGCGATTCCATTGGCAGTATAGCAAAAGTCAATGAAAAACGCAAGAAAAAGTCCCAAATACTTCTTGACTTTTTATGTCTGCAATGCTAGAATGGACAGGCCGCATTGAAGGGGCTTTCAGTCGGTGCGTCCAAAATCACCGCGCCCCCAGAGCGAGACTACACAATTAAAGTAGGTGAAACAAATGAAAGCAGTTATCGTAACCGGTGGTAAGCAGTACACCGTTGCCGAGGGCGACGTCGTGTTCGTGGAGAAGCTGGGTGCGGAAGCCGAGGCTACCGTCAAGTTCGATCAGGTTCTGGCTGTTCTGGACGGCGAGAACACCAAGATCGGTGCTCCCACTGTGGAGGGTGCCAGCGTCGAGGCCAAGGTCGTCAAGAACGGCAAGGGCAAGAAGATCGACATCATCCGCTACAAGTCCAAGAAGAACGAGAAGAAGCACATCGGTCATCGCCAGCCTTACACCAAGGTGGAGATCACCAAGATCGCTCTGTAATTTATGACAAGATGCGAATTTCACACCGAGGGCGAGAGGATCACCGGATTCTCCGTCTCGGGTCACAGCGATTATGACGAGCCGGGAAAAGACATTGTCTGCGCCGCCGTCTCCGCTGTCGTTACCATGGCCGAAGCCACCATCAACGATGTGTGCGGCGCCAAGGCCAAGGTCCGGGTCAAGGATGGGGAAGATAACCGCATCACCCTGACCCTCCCCGCGTCCTGCGACGAGGAGGACACCGTTCAGGCTGTGCTTGCCGGAATGCTGGTGACTCTGTGTTCGCTGCGGGACGACTATCCTGATAATATCGAAGTTTTGGAGGTGTAACACCATGCTGAAGATTGGTATTCAGTTCTTCGCTCACCACAAGGGCGGCGGTTCCACCAAGAACGGCCGTGATTCCGAGTCCAAGCGTCTGGGCGTGAAGCGTGCCGACGGTCAGTTCGTTCTGGCCGGCAACATTCTGGTTCGCCAGAGAGGCACTCACATCCATCCCGGTGTCAACGTGGGCATCGGTAAGGACGACACCCTGTTCGCCAAGGTTGACGGCACCGTCAAGTTTGAGCGTCTGGGCAAGGATCGCCGGCAGTGCTCCGTGTACGCCGAGCAGTAAGATCATCTGGACAAGGAAGGCTGCCGCATCACTGATTGCGGCAGCCTTTTTATAAGGAAACTCTGAAATAATACCGCGCCATTGTGCGCATGCCACAGAAAGGAGGCATCCGTCGTGCTTTTAACGGAATTTGACCCCACGCCCCGCGCCGTCATCAACCCGGACTACATAAAACCGGTGGAGAATTTCCCGGAAACGGTGGTCGCCGTCTTTTCCCATCAGCTTTTCGCCTCCGTGACCGCGTTTCTGGGCGGTAAGCACATTGCCCAGACCCGCGACGCGGACGGAGACTGGCCCATTTATGAGGTCACCTACCGGGGAAGCCGACTGGGCTTCTGCAAAGCAAGGGTGGGCGCGCCAGCCTGTGTGGGGCAGTTCGAGGAAATCATCGCCATGGGCGCGCGCCGGTTCATCCTGCTGGGCAACTGCGGCGTTCTGGACAAAAGAATCGAGGACTGCGGCATCATCATTCCCACAAAAGCCATCCGGGATGAGGGCACCAGCTATCATTATGCCCCGGCAAGCGATCTGATCGACGTCAACACCCGCTATATTCCCGAATTTATCGAGGTTCTTCTGGAATTTGGGTATCCTTATGTGCAGGGCGCTGCGTGGACGACGGACGCCTTTTACCGGGAGACCCCCGCAAAGGTCGCTGCCCGGCGGCGTATGGGCGCGGTGTGCGTAGAGATGGAGTGCGCGGCCATGCAGGCCATGTGCGATTTCCGGGGTGCGGAATTCTTTCAGTATTTCTATGCCGGGGACAATCTGGATCACCCCCAGTGGGACCCCAGAAGCCTGTCCGGACACGCCCGGCTATCAGACAAGGAAGAAATTGCCCTGCTGGCTTTCGAGCTGGCCAGCAGAATCGGCTGAATAAAGGGAAGTACCCGTACTTCCATAGATTAGGAGGACGTACAACTATGTTCGTGGATAAAGTGCGCATCACCGTCATCGGCGGACGGGGCGGCGATGGAGCGGTGGCGTTCCACCGGGAAAAATATGTGGCCTCCGGCGGCCCGGACGGCGGCGACGGCGGACATGGCGGCAGCGTCATTCTCCGGGTCAACGACAACCTGTCCACTCTTTTGGATTTCCGCTACAAGCGCAAGTATCAGGCCGCCGCAGGTGTCAGCGGTCAGGGTCGGAAAATGGCGGGCAAACGGGGCGAAAACCTGATCATCGAAGTCCCCCGGGGTACCGTCGTCCGGGACGCCGAGACGAATCAGATCATTGTGGACATGTCCACCGGCGAAGATTTCATTCTCGCCAAGGGCGGACGGGGCGGCTGGGGCAATGCCCATTACGCCACCCCCACCCGTCAGGTTCCCCGGTTTGCCAAGGCCGGCCTCAAGGGGCAGGAGCGGGACGTGATTCTGGAACTGAAGCTTCTGGCGGACGTGGGTCTGGTGGGCTTTCCCAACGTGGGTAAATCCACCCTGCTTTCCGTCACCTCCAACGCCCACCCGAAGATCGCCAATTACCATTTTACGACTCTGTATCCCAATCTAGGGGTTATTTATGTAGATGAGGGCGTGTCCTTCGTCATGGCGGACATCCCCGGCATCATTGAGGGCGCCGCTGAGGGCGCGGGTCTGGGGCACGATTTTCTCCGGCACATCGACCGCTGCCGCCTGCTCGTTCACGTTGTAGACGTGTCCGGAAGCGAGGGGCGGGACCCGGTGGAGGATTTCCACGCCATCTGTGCCGAGCTGAAAAACTACAGCATCGACCTCAGCAACCGCCCCATGATCGTGGCCGCCAACAAGACCGACCTGCTGCCCCCGGACAGCGACAATCTGGAGCGGCTCCGCGCCGCCGCCGAAGAAGCGGGCTGCGAACTGTACGAAATTTCCGCAGGCACTACCGTGGGCACCCGGAATCTCATGCGGGCGGTGGCGGAGCGGCTGCGCACCCTGCCCCCCGTGACCATTTACGAGCCGGAGTACGTGGAGGTCATCGCCGAGCCTACCGACCCCAACGCCTTCGACATCGAGCACTACGGCAGCACATGGCTGGTCACCGGCGTCTGGCTGGAACGGCTGGTGCAGAACATCAATTTTGAGGACTACGAGTCCCGGAACTATTTTGACCAGCAGCTCCGCAAGGTGGGTCTGTTCGCCCGTCTGGAGGAAATGGGCATTGCCGACGGGGACACCGTGGATATTTACGATTTTGAGTTTGAGTATCAGCGGTAAGGCATTGTTCTTCAAATAATTTCCAACAGCCGGGGCAGGCTTCAGACCTGCCCCGGCTGTTGCTGTCTGCGGGTCACGCCTTCCCCAAAACCGGCGAAATGACCAACCGGGCTTTTCCGCTCTGGGCAGGGCGTTTTCCGACGGAAACATCTGTACGGTGCATGGCGGGAATCGCCGTTCTTTGGGCGTTTTGACGGTTTTTCGGAACGCGCGGAAAACCATTTGCCATTCCTTTCTTTTTTCGATATAATAATTCTTATACGGCTGGTTTGCGCGAGCCATCTTTTTTCCGGGGGTTGATTTCCATGATCCGCAATCTGAATCAGGTCACGTTCCGCTGCTTTGGCAGTGTTCCGTCCGAGCGCACCCAGACGGACAGGAATCTGTTCCGGGACGACGCCGCCGCTGTGCGGCTGTCGCGGACGGAGGCGGTGGTCTACCGCGCCGCATCGGAGACGCGGATCAGCTGCGGCATGGGCATGAGCGTCCTGTCCGCCAGCACGGACGGGGAAACCTACCAGCGCTTCTATCTGGACAAACCCGCCATTATCCGCAAGGGGGTCTATTTCCTTTTGGAGCCGTTTCAGGGTGACGCCACGGTGATGGTGTCCGCTCAGGAGCCGCCGGAGGAGCTGGGACGTCACGCCCCCGGCAGCGCCCGGGTGGAGCATCAGCTGCGGGTGGAGGGCATTTACACCTTCTTCTATCAGGAGAAAGAGCAGGGCTTCCTGTTTTCCGGGGAATCCCACCCCATGACCGAGCTGACCTACGTGGATCAGGGCGCGCTGCACAGCGTGGTAGACGGGCAGGACCTTCTGCTCAGGCAGGGAGACATCGTCCTCTACGGCCCGGGGCAGTGGCACATGCAGTACGCCGACATCGGCGTCGCCCCCCGGTTCGTGACCATTTCCTTTGACGTCAGCGGCGTTGACCTGGCTCCCCTGCTGAACCGGAAATTCACCGCGCCCCAGAGCGTAGCCGCGCTTTTGCAGAATATGCTGCGGGAGCAGGAGTTTATGGACGCCTACTCCAACGACATCATCCTCTACCAGCTGAATCTGCTGCTGCTTCAGCTTCAGCGGGAGGCCGCGTCCCCCAAGGCAGGAAAGCTGCAGACCTCCAACGCCGTCCACAGCGAGAACGAGATCATCCGTCAGGCGCAGCAGTTTATCAGCGCCCACATCCGGGAAAAGCTGTCGGTGCCGCTGGTCGCCCGGCAGGTGGACGTCAGCCCCAGCTACCTCACGGCGCTGTTCCACAAGAATCTGCAAATTTCCCCCGGCGAGTATATCCGCCGGATCAAACTTCAGGAGAGCAAGCAGATGATCCGGGAAAACGACCTGAATTTCACGGAGATCGCCGCCCAGCTCCACTATTCCACGGTGCATCACTTCTCCCGGCAGTTCAAGGAGAAGTTCGGCATTACCCCCACAGAATACGCAAAATCTGTTCGTTGAGAGGTTTGGAAAATGAAAAAAGGGAACCCCATTGCGCTGCTGCCCATCGGCGTGTTTCTCGTGCTGTATCTTGGGCTGGGGCTGCTGTTTGAGTACGGTCTGCACATCCCCATGGGCTTTTACAACATCCCCATCGTCATCGCGTTTCTCGTGTCTATTTTAGTAGCCTGTCTTCAGAACCGGGCGGTTCCCTTTGAGGAAAAGCTCGTTATCATGGGGCAGGGCGTGGGAGATAAGAACATCATCACCATGCTGCTGATCTTCCTGACGGCGGGCGCGTTCGTCGGCGTGGTGGGGCGCAGCTCCGCCCAGAGCGTCGCCTACTTCATGCTCGACATCATCCCCGCCCGGTTCGCCGTGGCGGTGCTGTTTGTGGTCGCCTGCTTCGTCTCCACCGCCATGGGAACCTCCGTCGGCACCATCACCCTCATCATGCCCATTGCATTGGAGGTCGCGCAGGCGTCCGGCTTCGACACGGCGCTGTGTACCGGAAGCGTCGTGGGCGGAGCCATGTTCGGCGACAACCTGTCCTTCATCTCCGACACCACCATCGCCGCCTGCAACGGTCAGGGCTGCGCCATGAAGGACAAATTCAAGGGCAATTTCTGGATCGCCCTGCCCGCGGCCATCGCCACGCTGGTGCTGATCCTGCTTCTGACCATGGGGCATGACACCGCGCCCATTGATGAAAGCTACGATCTTGTTCAGATCATCCCCTACGTTCTGGTTCTGGCGGGAGGCGTTGCCGGGATCAACGTGTTTATCGTTCTGCTGACGGGCATCGTTTCCGGCGCTGTCATCATGCTTTTGACCGGGCAGGTGGAAGCCACCGCACTTCTCGCCAGCATGGGCAACGGCGCGGCGGGTATGTTCGAGACCAGCATGGTCGCCATCCTTGTGGCCGCGATGTGCGCCCTGATCCGGGTCTACGGCGGCTTTGACGCGCTATTGTGCTTCATCCGGAAGGTTTTCCGGGGCAAAAAGGGCGGCCAGCTGGGCATGGGTCTGCTGGTGGGCGCCATGGACATCGCCACCGCCAACAACACCGTCGCCATCGTCATGGCAAACCCCATTGCCAAGGAAATGAGCGAGGATTACGGCATTTCCCCCTCCCGCACGGCCTGCCTGCTGGACACCTTCTCCTGCATTTTTCAGGGCATTATCCCCTATGGTGCGCAGATGCTGGTCGCCATCTCGGCGGCAGCGGAAATGGGCTTTGCCCTGTCGGCGTTCTCCATCATGCGGTATCTGTTCTATCCGTATCTGCTGCTGGTCAGCTCCCTGGTTGCGATTTTCCTGGTAAAGGGTAAAAAAGACTGATACTATTCCTGATTAAAATCTTTGATTTTAATCAGGAAGGCATCGCCTGACGGCGCTGCCTGTTTTGTGATTTATAAGGAAAGAAATCACAAAACAAGTCTCATATGAACTCCTTGCCCTTCGGGCAATTAAAATCTTTTCTAAAGATTTTGATTGGAGTTCAGTATGAATCCCCGGCAGAAGCGTCGGCATTTGGCTGCGCTTCTGCCTTTCTGCGTCTTAAGGCTTGCGAAAGTGGGAATTCTGTACTATAATGAACGTATATTCCAGTATTTGTGTGGAGGCAGCTATGGACTTTCGGGTATTGGCGGTTGGCGATGTGGTAGGCAATCCGGGCTTGGAGCAGATCCGCCGGAATCTGCGGCAGATGAAGCGGCAGTATCATGCGGACTTTGCGGTGGTCAACGGCGAAAACGCCGCCGTGGTGGGCATCACCCCCAATCAGGCGGACAGCATTCTGGACGCCGGTGCGGACATCGTCACCATGGGCAACCACACCTGGAGCAAGCGGGAGATCGTCCCCTATATGGACGACTGCCCGTGGATCATCCGTCCGGCCAATTATGCCCCTCAGGTTCCGGGGCGGGGCTGGCAGGTGGTGCAGACGGCGGCAGGCGACGTGGCCGTCATCGACCTCATTGGGCGGTGCAATATGGACTACGGCCCGGAAAATCCCTTCCTGATGGTGGACAAAATTCTCAAGCAGCTCACCGCGAAGATCATTCTGGTGGAAATTCACGCCGAAGCCACCTCGGAAAAGCTGGCCATGGGCTACATGCTGGACGGGCAGGTCAGCGCCGTGTGGGGGACTCACACCCACGTTCCCACGGCGGACGCCCGTGTGCTGCCCAAGGGAACGGGCTACGTCACCGACCTTGGCATGACCGGCCCCCGGGATTCCGTGCTGGGCATCCGGCCGGAGCTGTCCATCGCCAAATTCCGGGGTGATCTGCCGGAGCGCTACCGCTGGGCGGAGGGCGCGTCCAAGATCGAGGCCGTGCTGTTCACCATCGATTCGGAAACCGGAAAATGCCGTAAGGCAGAAAGGGTCGACAAATGGGACTGAAAATTTTACACAGCGCCGACTGGCACTTAGACTCCCCCTTCGCGGGCTTCGACGACAGCCAGCGGGCGCTTCTAAAGCAGGAGCAGCAGAGCATCCCCGGCAAAACTGCCCAGCTTTGCCGCCGGGAAAAGTGCGATCTCATGCTCCTCGCGGGAGATATTTTTGACGGTGAACCCACCCGGGAGACGGTGGAAGCCCTCAAAAAAGCGCTGTCCGAGTGCGGCGCTCGGGTGTTCATCACGCCGGGCAATCACGATTTCTGTGCCCCCGGCTCCCTCTGGCTGGAAGAAAGCTGGCCGGAAAACGTCTATGTGTTCACCGGCGGACTGGAAGCCGTCACGATTCCCGACTTAAACTGCCGGGTCTACGGTGCGGGCTACCAGAGCATGGACAGCGCCCCCCTGCTGGAGAATTTCCGGGCGGAGGGCAGCGAAAAATACTGCATCGCCGTGCTCCACGGCGATCCCACCCGGAAGGACTCCCCCTACTGTCCCATCACCGCCCAGCAGGTGCGGGACTCGGGGCTGCAATATCTGGCGCTGGGACATATCCATAAAGCGGGCGCGTTTCACGCCGGTGGGACGCTGTGCGCATGGCCGGGCTGCCCCATGGGGCGGGGCTGGGACGAAACCGGCGAAAAGGGCGTGTGCATCGTGACCGTGGAGGACAGCGCCTCCATTCGGGCGGTGGCGCTGGACACCATCCGCTTCCACGAGCTGAAAGCGGACATTTCCTCCGGCGCGGAAGCTGCGCTGGAAAAAATCCTGCCTCCCGCGGGAAGCCGGGACTTTTTCCGGGTCACCCTTACGGGAAGCGGCGAAGCGGATATTGCCAAGCTCACGCGGCGTTTTTCCGCCGTTCCCAATCTGACGCTCCGGGACGAGACGCTTCCACCGCTGGACATCTGGGGGGACACCGGCGCAGACACGCTGGAGGGCGTGTATTTCCGGCTGCTCCGGGAGGCCATGGAGGCCGACCCTGACAGCCGGGAAGAAATTCAGCTTGCGGCGGAAATTTCCCGGAAGCTGCTGGAAGGACGGGAGGTCACGCTGTGAAAATCTACAAAATGACTGCCACCTTCGGCAAGCTGGAGCACGCGGAGCTGACCCTCCAGCCGGGGCTGAACATCCTCACTGCCCCCAACGAGTGGGGCAAAAGCACATGGTGCGCCTTTCTTGTCGCCATGCTCTACGGTCTGGATACCCGCGCCAAAACCACGAAAACCGCCCTCGCCGACAAGGAGCGCTACGCCCCATGGTCGGGCAATCCCATGGCGGGTCGCATTGACCTGAATTGGAACGGCCGGGACATCACCATCGAGCGCCGCACCAAGGGTCGAGTCCCCCTGGGCGAATTCAAGGCATATGAAACCGATTCCGGGCTGCCTGTCCCGGAGCTGACGGCAGCGAACTGCGGCCAGCAGCTGCTGGGCGTGGAGCAGACGGTGTTCCGCCGGGCTGGGTTTATCCGTCAATCGGATTTGCCAGTGACGCAGGATGAAGCCCTTCGACGCAGGCTCAACGACCTGGTGACCACCGGCGACGAAAGCGGTACCAGCGACAAGCTGGCAAAAAATCTGCGGGACCTGAAAAACCGCTGCCGCTTCAACAAAAGCGGTCTTCTCCCCCAGCTGGAAAGCCAGCGGGACGCCTTACAGGATAAGGTCGAGGAACTGGACGCGCTGGACGCACAGGTGAAAAAGCTGAAAATGCGTCTGGACGACGTCAAGACATGGCTGCAGCAGCTGAACACCCATCAGGCCGCCCTGGACTATGCCGCCGCGGAGGCGGACGCCGGGCGGGTCGCGCAGGCGCGGGAAGCGCTGGAACAGGCGCAGGATTTACTTGCCATCCGGGAAGCCGCCTGCGAAAAGCTGCCGTCTCAGGAGGACGCGGAAAAGAAGCTCAAGGAGCTGCGCGCCTTCCGCGACGAGTGGAACGCCCTGCAGATGGAGCTGCAGATGCTCCCCCGCGCCCCCCTGCCCCCGGCGAAGAAAGACCCCTTCGCTGACATGGACGTGACGGCAGCCATGGAAATGGTCAACGCGGACCGTCAGACCATGACCGGTCTGCGGGGCAGCAAAATGCCGATTTTGCTGCTGATTCTGGGCGCTATCATCATGGCCGGTGCGATTGCGCTGCTGGTGATGCAGAATTATCTCCCGGCGGGCATCCTCGGTATGGTTTCCGTGCTTCTTCAGGCGCTCAGCCTCTTGGGAATGCAAAGGCTGAAAAAGCAGACCGAGGCACTGGAAAAGAAATACGGAACCGCCGACCCCGCCCATTGGACGGACTCCCTGCGGGAATATGAGACTGCCCTCCGGGCGTACAACGCCGCCCAGAAGGAATATCAGGACGCCCAGGGAGACGTGGAAGTGCGTCTGATGGTTATGCGCAAGCGCCGGGATTCCCTGTGCGGCGCGCAGGAGCCGGATGCTGTCATGGAATTCTGGCAGCAGATCACGAACAAATGGGAAGCCTACCACACCGCCCGGCGGGAAGCCCAGCGGGCACAAAATCTGGTGGATACCCTCAGCGCCATGGCAAAGCCTGTCCGGCCTCCCGTTGGCGTGGATACCCTGACCCATTCCCCGGCGGACACGGCGCGGCTGCTGTCGGACTGCACCGAGGAGCAGCAGCGGCTGCAAAGCCGCATCAGCCAGTACAAGGGTCGGATGGAAGCGTTGGGCGACCGGGCGCAGCTGGAAAAGCAGCTGGCCGCAGTCAACGCCCGTCTTGCCCAGCTGGAAAAGACCTACACCGCCCTGACCATCGCGCAAGATACGCTGGCGCAGGCGCGGTCGGAGTTGCAGCGGCGATTCGCCCCCCGAATTTCCCAGCGGGCGCAGGCCTATCTTTCCGCCATGACGGGCGGGCGCTACCAGCGCCTTTCCATGGGTGAGGACTTCTCCCTCCAGGCCGGAGCCGGTGACGAGGAAACCCTCCACGACGCCCTGTGGCGCAGCGACGGCACCATCGACCAGCTGTACCTCGCCCTTCGTCTGGCTGTGGCGGAAGAACTGACCCCGGATTCCCCGCTGATTCTGGACGACGCGCTGGTGCGCTTCGACGATACCCGGATGCAGGCGGCGCTGGCCATTCTGGAAGACATGGCGAAAAGCCGTCAGGTCATTCTGTTCACCTGCCAGCAGCGGGAGGGAAATGCCGCAAACGTATAGATATTGTTCTGCAAACAGCGGAGAAAGCGCGGCTTTCTCCGCTGTTTTGGAAAAATTCCCATGGCTTTCTGTTGCGAAACTTTTCCAGATTTTCTCAGTTTTGTCATAATTTTGTAATTTTTCCCTTGACAATGGGGGTTTACTATGTTAAACTATCTTCTGGAAGGTTTAATTCATTAAACTTTTGTATTTCCAGATACACCCAAAGGAGGTATTCTGATTGGAAGTGCCCAAAATCTTTGAAAGCGAATACCGCTTCTGCCTGATTCTGTGGGAGCATGAGCCGATCAATTCCACCCATCTCGTCGAGCTGTGCAAGGAGCAGCTGGGCTGGTCGAAGGCCACCACCTACACCGTCATCCGCCGTCTGTCGGAGCGGGGCGTGGTAAAGAACGAAAACGCCGTGGTCACCGCCCTTGTCTCCAAGGAACAGGCACAGGCATCCCGGCTGGACGAAATGGTGGAGGAAACCTTTCAAGGCTCCATGCCCGCCTTTATCGCCGCCTTCTCCCGGAGTAAGAAGCTCACCCGGGACGAGGTGGCACAGCTGAAAGCACTCATTGACAATTACGAGGAGGATCGAACATGAACACATTGTTCCAGAACATCCTGACGGCCAGCTTCCACGGCAGCATCGTCATTCTGGCCGTCATGCTGCTGCGGCTGGTGCTGAAAAAACGCCCCGAAAGTATATCTGCCTGCTCTGGCTGCTGGCGGGGCTGCGGCTGCTGATTCCCTTCCAGATCCAAAGCGACCTGAGCTTGCAGCCCAGCGCCGACCCGGTGGCACAGGTGCAGCAGCAGATCAGCCGCTCCCAGACGCCCGCCGAGCCGGAAGATTTCTCCCCGGCCGATCTGGACGTCCCGGCGCCGGTGCAGACGCCTGAAGCGCTTCCGGACATCCAGACTCCCGTCACCACCGTTATCAGCAGCACCCCCTCCCCCGCCCCGGAAACCGCGCCGGAACCGGATACAGGCTTTGATTTCCTGTCGGTTCTGCCATGGTTCTGGCTTGGCATTGCCTGCTGCTTCGGCATTTACAGTCTGTACACCTACCTGACCCTGAAGCTGAAGGTTCGGGAGGCCGTCAAGATCCCCGGCGGCTGGGAATGCGACCGCATCGAGACCGCTTTTATTCTGGGCTTCATCCGCCCGAATATCTACATCCCCATGGGCATGACCCCCGAGGAACAGCGTTACATTCTCGCCCACGAACGCACCCATCTGGACAAGGGCGACCACTGGTTCAAGATGGTGGGCTTTCTGGCGCTGGCGCTGCACTGGTTCAATCCGCTGGTGTGGGCGGCCTACATCCTGCTGTGCAAGGACATCGAGATCGCCTGCGACGAGCGGGTGGTGCAGTTCATGGAGCTGGAGGAGCGGAAAGCCTACTCCGCCGCCCTGCTGAACTGCTCCACCAATCGGGCGCATTTCGCGGCCTGTCCCGTGGCCTTCGGCGAGGTGAGCGTCAAGGAGCGCATCAAGTCGGTGCTTTCCTATAAGAAGCCCAGCTTCTGGATCAGTCTGGTGGGCGTGATCGCCATCGTCTTCGTGGCGGTGTGCCTGGTGACCAGCCCCGCGAGAAAGGATGCGGCAGCCGCCGGGGATACCGAACCCACCGCTTCCTCTGACACCGTCACCGTCCGCAATGTGGACGAGCTGCTGGCCGCCATTGCGCCGGACACCGTCATCCAGCTGGAGTCGGGAACCTACAACCTGTCCGGCGCCAAAGGCTACGGCCTGCCCTCGGAAAACCCCTACTACGCATGGACGGAAAAGTACGACGGCTTTGAGCTGATGCTGCAAAACGTAAAGAACCTGACCATCCGCGGCAGCGGCAAGGTGAACACGACTCTGGAATGCGACCCCCGGTCTGCCAGCGTCATCAATCTGAAGAATTGCGAAAATGTCACGCTGGAGGATTTCACCGCCGGTCACACTCTGGAACTGGGTCAGTGCAGCAGCGGCGTTATTTACCTGCAAAACTGCACCGGCGTGGGCATGAACCGTCTGGGCATCTACGGCTGCGGCATGATCGGATTGCAGGCGGCGGATTCCAAGGACATTTCTCTCGCGGACAGCGACGTGTACGACTGCTCCAGCAGCGCCGCCGAGATCATCAGCTGTGAAGACGTCACCATCTCCGGAACCCGCATTTACCGCATCGGCTCCGAGGAATACGGCGGATACACCTATTTTGATATTGGTTCCAGCCGGAATGTGACGGTGGAAAACTGCGAAATCAGCGACAGCAGCCTTATGTATCTGGCAATCGTTTCCGGAAGCACCGTTCAGATGAAGGGCAATCTGTTCTCCAACAACCGCAGCCAGCTGGAAGCATTCAACTTCCAGTATGAGTACCACGAAGATACCCAGACGCCGGCAGACGAGTCGAATATGGTTCTGGACGGCAACCGGTTTGAAAATTGCAGCGTCCGCCGCTGGTTTGGAGCCGACGGTACCGTCACGGACGGCGCAGGCAATCCTCTTACCGATGAGCAGATGAACAAGCTGTACTCCACAGGCGCGACGGAGCCGACCCAAGCGCAGCTGGAAATCCACGTTTCCACGGTGGATGAGCTGATCGCCGCCATCGGCCCCAATGTGGACATCGTGCTGGACGGGGAGCTGTACGACCTCAGCACCGCCACCGGCTACGGCACCTCCAAGGGCGATTATTACTACTGGCTGGACGAATTTGACGGCCCCCAGCTGGTCATCGACGGGGTGGACAATCTGACCATCCGCAGCAATGACGGCAGCGTAACGGGACACACCATCGCCGCCATCCCCCGCTACGCCAACGTCCTGACCTTCCAGTCGTGCAGCTACATCACCCTCTCCGGCTTCACCGCCGGTCACACAAGGGAGCCCGGTTACTGCATCGGCGGCGTTCTGCGGTTCCAGGACAGCGACCACATCACCGTGGACAAATGCGGTCTCTACGGCTGCGGCATTCTGGGCGTAGACGCGGAATACTGCACCGATATACGGGTCGCCAACTGCGACATCTACGAGTGCAGCCAGGGCGGCGTCCAGTTCTGGAGCTCCGAGGGCATTGTAATGGAAAACAACACCCTGCGGGATCTGGGCGGCAGCGACATGAGCTTCCACGACTGCAAGGACGTGACGGTGAACGGTGAAACCCTGATCTCCGCCGACATTTCCAACAGTCTGATCATTCAGTCGGAGTATCAGCAGGATTTACAGGCGCTTGACCGCTTCGTTACAGAATTTGCAAACGCATATTTTTACGGAGACACGCAGACCTTGTCCGCCGGTCTTTCCAAGGACTACACAGGCGGAGTGGAAACCTATTCCGGCAATACAAACGATGTGATCGTGTGCTGGCATGAGGTCACGGTGGACATGTGGAAAGAGGCAGACGCCAACGGCACCTATGAATTTGCCTACCCCTACCGCGAGAACGTTGACAGCGAAATTGCCTATCTGACCATCGTCGTCGTCAGAGAAAACGACGCATGGAAGGTCAGCCGCTACTCTCTGGCCGAATAAAACAAAACCAGTCCCTCCGGCCACGCCGGAGGGACTGAGTCTACCGAAAAAATGTCTCCGGCACGCGGCCGGAGACATTTTTGTTTGATTACGCCTTTTCCAGAGCCAGGGTTCTGGTGGTCAGGTCGCAGACCTCGCGGGGTCCAAAGTACTGAATGGCGCCGGGGTAGACATAGCAGGTCTCTGCCGCCCACTCGGCTCTGTGCTCGGCGAAGAACCGGAAGGGCTTGCCGTCCAGCTCCACCAGAGCCTTGCGGATAACGGGCTTGTCCTTGCCGTTTCTTCTCTCCATGTTCATCATCTTGGTGATGGGCATACCGCCTGCCACCCACTCCTCGGCGGGCTTGGACAGGTTGGAGACCTTGGACAGATAGCCGGTGTAGCCGTACTGGATCAGCATGAAGGCGTTGTAGCCCAGAGAGTAGCAGTAGTCAGCGTCAAAGTTGGAGGGGAATGCGCAGCGGCCTTCGTAGCCCAGGAAGTGATGCTGGGTGGAGAACTTGCCGTTGTAAGTTCCGGCGGCCTTCCGGGCAGCCAGATTGTCTCTGACCAGAGCGGAGAACAGCTTCTCGGACTCAATGAGGGAGACCTGCACGTTGCCGTGGGGGTCGCGCTCCAAAAACAGCTGCTGCTGGATGCTCTGGGGCAGAATGGCGAACACGTCCATGGACTGCTTGGTGAGGCCATTCTTGATGAAGGCGTACTTCTCTTCCCAAGTGGGCAGGGCGTTGAATTGGGCGGTCTTCTCGCCAGCCAGCAGTTCGTTGATCTCCGCGATCAGCACTGAGAATTCGGGAACGAACTCCACGATACCCTCGGGGATGATGGCAACGCCGAAGTTCCAGCCCTTCGCCGCCCGGGTGGCCACGGAGTCAGCAATGTAGTCCGCGATCTGGGCAAGGGACATCTTCTTCTCGGCCACTTCCTCGCCGATCAGGCAGATGTTGGGCTGGGTCTCCAGGGCGCATTCCAGCGCCACGTGGGAAGCGGAACGGCCCATGACCTTGACAAAGTGCCAATACTTCTTGGCGGAGTTGGCGTCACGCTCGATGTTGCCGATGATCTCGCTGTAGGTCTTGGTGGCGGTGTCGAAGCCGAAGGAGCACTCGATGTCCTCGTTCTTCAGGTCGCCGTCGATGGTCTTGGGGCAGCCGATCACCTGAATGCCGCTGTTGTGGGCGGCAAAGTACTCGGCGAGAACCGCGGCGTTGGTGTTGGAGTCGTCGCCGCCGGTGATGACGATGGCGGTGATGCCGTGCTTCTTGCAGACGCCCTCGGCAACGGCGAACTGCTCCTCGGTTTCCAGCTTGGTTCTGCCGGAGCCGATGATGTCAAATCCGCCGGTGTTGCGGTACTGGTTGATGTATTCGTCGTCGAAGACTACGTAGTTGTCCTCCAACAGACCGCTGGGGCCGCCCTTGAAGCCGTAGAGGACGTTTTCCTTGTCGCAGGCCTTCAGCGCGTCGTACAGGCCGCAGATGACGTTGTGGCCGCCGGGCGCCTGGCCGCCGGAAAGAATCACGCCCACGATCTGCTTCTTAGGCGCGGAGGTGTTCTTACCCTTCTGGAAGGTGATCTCGTTTTTGCCGTAGGTATTGGGGAACAGCGCCTTGATCTTTTCCTGATCCGCGACGCTCTCGGTGGCGCCGCCGCTGCACACACAAATATCAGAAATCCCGTTTCTGAGCATACCCGGAAGCTTGGGACTGTACTGGTATCTTGCTACCTGGAGAGGGGACAGTTTCATGGATGTATACACTCCTTACTGAATTTTGTTCAAAGGAGATTATACTCTATTTTTCGCCAAACGTAAATAGCAAAATTCTGATTTTTTCCCGGAAGAACTTTCAGGATTCCGGTTTTCCTTTCAAATCGGCACTGACGGCACCGCCGGGGGGCGTTTTTCTGGTGAAAATGAACATTTTGCCGGGACGGAAGTATCAAAATATTTATATTGAAAAACCCGAAAAATATGCTATAATGTCAGCGGAATAAAAGCGGGTTTACCCCCGCAGTTTAAGAAAGGATGATTCCAAATGGCTCTTGTAACCACAACTGAGATGTTCAAGAAGGCTTACGACGGCGGCTACGCCATCGGCGCTTTCAACGTCAACAACATGGAAATCGTTCAGGGCATCACCGAGGCCTGCCGCGAGGAGAAGGCTCCTGTTATCCTGCAGGTCTCCAAGGGTGCCCGCGCCTACGCCAACCACACCTACCTGGTAAAGCTGGTGGAGGCTGCTGTCATCGAGTGCCCCGAGATCCCCATCGCTCTGCATCTGGATCACGGCCCCGACTTTGAGACCTGCAAGGCCTGCATCGACGGCGGCTTCACCTCCGTCATGATCGACGCCTCCTCCAAGCCCTTCGCCGAGAACATCGAGATCACCCGCAAGGTCGTTGAGTATGCTCATGACCACGGTGTCGTCGTTGAGGCTGAGCTGGGCACTCTGGCCGGCATCGAGGACGAAGTCAAGGTCGCTGCTCACGCCGCCTCCTACACCCGTCCCGAAGAAGTGGAAGAGTTCGTGACCAAGACCGGCTGCGATTCTCTGGCCATCGCCATCGGCACCAGCCACGGCGCTTACAAGTTCACCGCCGCACAGTGCACCCGCAACGAGCAGGGCATTCTGGTTCCGCCTCCCCTGCGCTTCGACGTTCTGGAAGAGGTCTCCCGCCGCCTGCCCGGCTTCCCCATCGTTCTGCACGGTTCTTCTTCCGTTCCTCAGAACTACGTGAAGATGATCAACGAGAACGGCGGCAAGATGCCCGACGCCGTGGGTATCCCCGAAGAGCAGCTGCGCCACGCTGCCGAGCTGTCCGTCTGCAAGATCAACATCGACTCCGACCTGCGTCTTGCCATGACCGGCACCATCCGTCAGTTCTTCAACGAGCATCCCGACAAGTTCGACCCGCGCGAGTATCTCAAGCCCGCACGCGCCAACATCAAGGAGCTCGTCCGCCACAAGCTGGTCGACGTCCTCGGCTGCGCCGGCAAGGCTTAATTTCTTCCGAAAAAATGCCTCTGCACATCTGTGCAGAGGCATTTTTTGCGTTCTTATTTCGCCGGTGCGTCCGCCGGTTCCTGGCTCTCGAGACCCTCGGCGAGCTTCTGCAGCGGCAGATGGCGCAGCAGGAGCTGCACGGGGTTGAGCTCGGACGCGGCGGTCTTCGCTCCGGCCTTCATGAACAGGCGCAGCGTGCTGCCCAGCGCCTGCCGCGTGTCCTTGTCGAGCGTGCGGTATTTCTTGACCATGGCCGCCGCGGTCCGCAGGCCGCCCTCCTTGAGGTCGGTCAGGGTATCGGCGTCGGTGCAGGTCAGGATGTCGAACAGGGCATCGATGAAGGCCACGCGCTGCTCATCCGAGAGCGAGACGATGAACGCGCGCAGCGTCTCGTCGACGAGCTTGCCGCCCTCAGTCCGGTCTGGCAGGTGTTCAAAGCGCTCGCCGCGCACCTGCCAGGAGAAGCCGTCGTGCTGCATGAGGCCGATCTGCGTGCTGCGCACGACCTCGCACCGTTCCTCATGCTCCAGCAGGATCCCGACGACGGACGATTCCGGGATGATCGTGACGATCCGCCCCGCCACGCGCTTGTGCTCCGGCAGGGGCAGGAGCGAGGTGCGGAAGCCGGGGCCGTCGTTGTTGTAGACCTGCATGAGCTGGTTCTGCACGGCCTCGGAGCAGAAGACCGCGCTGTAGACCGCGAGATTGCCGCCCTTCGAGTGCCCGCCCACGCGCAGCGGCCGCTCCGAGAAGACCGCCGCCGCGGCCTGCAGGTACTGCACGGCCATCCGCTGCGCGGGGACGACCGGGAGGAAGGCAAGATTGAAGTCCTCCTTCCAGCCGACGATGGTATCGTCGGTACCGCGGAAGGCGACATAGGCCGTCCCGTCCGGCAGCAGGAGCGTGAGGGCGGAGAACTGCGTCTGCGTCTCGTCGTCGATCTTATTTTCATAGCCGCAGAGCAGCAGCCCGGAGAAGCGGGCGCTCGCCGCCATGCGGCGGCCAAGCTCCGGGATCTGGTCCGGGACGAGCACGCCCATGCTCTCATGCTCCCGCAGCACGTCATAGCGCCGCATGGCCTCCTGCAGAGGGACCGGCGCGTCAAAGCCGGGCGGGACGATGCCGCCGAAATCCAGATAGCACAGCTCCGCCAGCAGCAGATTGTCCACCTCGTTGAAGCCGCGCTCGCTGATCTGCAGATCGCCGCGCCAGTCCAGATAATCCAGAATATTCGCCATTGCCGTACCTCCGGGCATTATAGTCGTTCCTGTAAAAGTGTACCCATCATACACAAAAGCAGACCAAAACGCAAGGAAGACGGCCGAAAAAAGTGCTTAAGTTTTTCTGAAGTTCTCCAGCCTATAAACCTATTGACTTTATGGGGAATATATGCTATTCTCGTGTCAGAAAATAAGTACCCCATGCAAAGGAGCTGATATTGATGCAAGTCTATGCGGATAACGCAGCGACCACCAGAATGCACCAGACGGCCATCGACACGATGACCTACCATTTGAATCATACCTTCGGCAACCCGTCGAGCCTCTATACCATCGGCCAGGAGGCCAAGGAAGTGCTCGAGACGGCCCGGGCCGATATGGCCGCCTGTTTTGGAGCCCAGCCGCGCGAGATCTACTTTACCTCCGGCGGCAGCGAGGCGGACAACCAGGCCATCACCTCCGCGGCCTATCTTGGCGCGCGCAAGGGCAAAAAGCACATCATTTCCACCACGTTCGAGCACCACGCCGTGCTGCACACCCTCAAGCGCCTGGAAAAGCAGGGCTTTGAGGTGACGCTGCTCGACGTGCACGCGGACGGGCTCGTCACCGCGCAGCAGGTCGCCGACGCCATCCGCGACGACACCTGCCTCGTGACCATCATGTTCGCCAACAACGAGATCGGCACCATCCAGCCCATCCGGGAGATCGGCGCGGTGTGTCATGAGCGCGGCGTTCTGTTCCACACCGACGCCGTCCAGGCGGCGGGCCACGTGAAGATCGACGTCAATGAGATGAACATCGACATGCTGAGCCTCTCCGCCCACAAGTTCCACGGGCCGAAGGGCGTCGGCATGCTCTATGCCCGCCGCGGCATCATCCTCACGAACCTCATCGAGGGCGGCGCGCAGGAGCGCGGCAAGCGCGGCGGCACGGAAAACGTCCCCGGCATCGCGGCGATGGCTGCAGCCCTGAAAGAGGCCTGCGCCAACATGGACGAGAACACGAAGAAGGTCACCGCCCTGCGCGACAGGCTCATCGACGGCATCGCAAAGATCCCGCACTGCGCGCTCAACGGCGCGAGAAGCCCGCGCCTGCCCGGCAACGTGAACTTCTGCTTTGAGGGCATCGAGGGCGAGAGCCTGCTGCTGCTGCTCGACGCGAAGGGCATCAGCGCGTCCTCCGGCTCGGCCTGCACGTCCGGCTCGCTCGACCCCAGTCACGTGCTGCTGGCCATCGGCCGGCCGCATGAGGTCGCGCACGGCTCGCTGCGCCTGACCATTTGCGAAGACAACACCGAAGAAGAGATTGACTATATTCTGGCTGAGCTTCCGCCGATCGTTTCCTACCTGCGGGATATGTCCCCGGTGTGGAAGGATCTTATGAGCGGCAAGCGGCAGTTCACGCTGTAAGGAGGCGTTCGATATGGCACTTTATACCCAAACCGTCATGGATCATTTCATGCACCCGCGCAATGTCGGCGAGATCGCGGACGCGGACGGCGTCGGCGAGGTCGGCAACGCCAAGTGCGGCGACATCATGAAGATGTACCTGAAGATCAAGGACAACAGGATCGAAGACGTCAAATTTGAGACCTTCGGCTGCGGCAGCGCGATCGCATCGAGCTCCATCGCCACCGAGATGATCAAGGGCCGCACGCTCGAAGACGCGCTGGCGCTGACCAATCAGGAGGTCGTCGACGCCCTCGGCGGTCTGCCCGCGCACAAGCTCCACTGCTCCGTGCTGGCGGAGGAAGCCGTCAAGTCCGCGATCCAGGACTATTACGACAAGAACCACATTGCCTACGACCACAGCAAATTCCCCAAAAAGGAAGACTGCGAGTCCTGCTGCCGGATGGTCTGATTGGAATTTTGAAAAGCGCTGCCCGCTGGGCGGCGCTTTTTTCTGTCCGCGGGCAAAAAGGCTTGACAAAGCGGCATGCGGGCTGTAAGTTATACAAGTATGAAAATTACCCATTGTTAGGAGGCCGGCTATGGCAGGCGGGAAACACATTCTGGGCAAGGCGAAGCGGCATATTTTCGGCACGGCCCGGGTCGGCGAAAAGGGGCAGATCGTCATCCCCAAGGAGGCGCGGCAGATCTTCGGCGTGCAGCCGGGTGATACGCTGCTCATCCTCGGCGACGAGGAGACCGGCATCATCGTCACCAAGCCGGATGTGCTGCGCGACGCGGCAAACGAAATTTTCGGGAAGATGGAGAAATAGAGATGGAACTGACAACGATGTATGAGTCGCTCGGCGTGAGCCGTGCGGTCTATGAATACGGCGAAAAAATTCTGGCGGAGCTGAAGCCCCGCTTCGAGGCGCTCGACCAGACGGCGGAATACAACCAGACCAAGGTCCTCGCCGCCATGCAGAAAAACAAGCTCTCCGCGGGCTGCTTTGCCGCGACGACGGGCTACGGCTACGACGATATGGGCCGCGAGGTGCTCGAGAAGGTCTACGCCGACTGCTTCGGCACCGAGGCCGCCCTCGTCCGCCCGCAGATCACCTGCGGCACGCACGCGCTGGCCGTCGCGCTGGGCGCGAATCTGCTGCCGGGCGACGAGCTGCTGAGCCCGAACGGCGCGCCGTATGACACGCTCGAGGAGGTCATCGGCATCCGGCCGTCGAAGTGCTCGCTGATGGAATACGGCGTCAGCTACCGGCAGGTCGATCTGCTGGCGGACGGCACCTTCGATTTTGACGGCATCCGGGCCGCGATCACGGAAAAAACGAAGCTCGTCACCATCCAGCGCTCGAAGGGCTACGCGACAAGGCCGTCGTTCTCCGTGCAGCAGATCGGCGAGCTGATCGCGTTCTGCAAGCAGTGCAAGCCCGACGTCATCTGCATGGTCGACAACTGCTACGGCGAGTTCGTCGAGCGCATCGAGCCGTCGAACGTCGGGGCGGATATGATCGTCGGCAGCCTCATCAAGAATCCGGGCGGCGGTCTGGCCCCGATCGGCGGGTATATCTGCGGCACGGCGGCATGCGTCGAGCGCTGCGCCTACCGGCTCTCCGCGCCCGGCCTCGGGCAGGAGGTCGGCGCGAATCTGGGTCTGCTCCCGAGCCTGTACGAGGGCTTCTTCCTCGCGCCGAACGTGGTCTCGGGCGCGCTCAAGGGCGCGATCTTCGCGGCGAACGTGTACGAGCGGCTGGGCTTCCGCGTCGTACCGGACGGGAAGGAATCCCGCCACGACATCATCCAGGCCGTCGAGCTCGGCTCGGCGGAGGGGATGCTGGCCTTCTGCCGCGGCATCCAGGCGGCCGCGCCGGTCGACAGCTACGTGACGCCGGTGCCCTGGGCCATGCCGGGCTATGACGCCGAGGTCGTCATGGCGGCGGGCGCGTTCGTGCAGGGCTCGTCGATCGAGCTTTCTGCCGACGGGCCCATCCGCGAGCCCTACGCCGTCTATTTCCAGGGCGGTCTGACCTGGTACCACGCCAAGCTCGGCATCCTCATGAGCCTGCAGAAGCTCGTGGACGCCGGTCTGGCAAAGCTGCCGGAATAACAGGTTTCCTGTAAGATACAACATTTTCAGAAAGGAAGGACCCGGCGGTGTGCGCCGGGAATAGATCTATGTGGTTTTGGCTTGCAATCATCGCGCTCCTTTGCTGGAGCGGTTCGGACTTATTTTCCAAGATCGGCTGCCGCGACGGGCGGGACAAGTATAATCCCCTCAAGATGGTCATCGCCGTCGGCGTCGTGATGGGCATCCACGCGGCGTATGAGATCTTCGTGGGCGGCGCGGTCGTCACGTGGCACGTGATGTGGACGTATCTGCCGGTGTCGCTGCTGTATATCGGCTCGATGACGCTGGGCTATGTGGGCCTGCGGTACATTGAGCTTTCGATCTCGTCGCCGATCTGCAATTCCTCCGGCGCGCTCGTGGCGGTCCTGTGCCTCATCACCGGCACGCTGGACGAGTCGATCACGGGCGCGATGCGCTGGATGGTCATCGGCGCGGTGGCGCTGGTGTGCATCGGCGTGGTCGGCCTCGGCATCGTCGAGTCGAGGGAGGACGACGAGCTGCGCAAAAAGCGGCAGGAGTGCTCCAACTACAAATACGCAAAATCCTGGCTGGCGCTGTGTCTGCCGGTGGCCTATTGCCTGCTGGACGCGGCGGGCACGTTCGCCGATTCTCTCGTCCTGCGCACGCTCAATGAGGATTCGGCCAACTGCGCGTATGAGCTGACGTTCCTGGCCGCGGCCGTGATCTGCTTCATCTACGTCGTCATCATCAAGAAGGACAAGCTCGTCTTCAAGGCTGAAGCGCCGAAGTACGCCGGCGCCCTGTTTGAGACGGCGGGCCAGTTCGCCTACATCTACGCGCTGGCCGACGAGGCGCACGTCGCGCTCTCGGCGCCGATCATCTCGGCCTACTGCGTGGCATCCGTCCTCTGGAGCCGGATCTTCCTGAAGGAAAAGCTCTCCTGGAAGCACTACGCCATGATCGCCCTGGTCGTCATCGGCATCGTCATGATCGGGGTGTTCGATATCTGAGGCAGGGCGTCTAAAGCCTTCCCCTATGAGGGGAAGGTGGCACGGCGAAGCCGTGACGGATGCGGTGGGGCAGTTTCGTCTACACAGCGTTGTCCACCTCATCAGTCGCCTCCGGCGACAGCTTCCCCTCATAGGGGAAGCCACTGGATCTGCGGAAATCCCCACGCCTTCCCACGGGGGAAGGCATTTGGTGCGTGCAAATACAGAAAACCTCCCCGCAAAAAGGTGCAGACCAGCAAATTGGGTCTGCACCTTCTATTTACGGCAGTCGTTCTAAGGTAACTAGTTACAAACTTGATACCCCCGTATCAGGCGGCGCGTACCAAGATGCCCGTAAGGTGAGTATCGAGTGGAACGCCAGACTGAAACATAGGCGCTCGCCTGAATTCAGATGCAGTATGCACCAAACCGTAACCCAGCGCCCCTTTTCTCCCCCTTCTTTTCCGGCAAGACGGAAAA